>Ga0247833_1000057_pt1 | contig 163932 bp, 155 predicted proteins | sample LaCruzMarch2015__7_FD_187117 | JGI IMG/M metagenome (GOLD analysis project Ga0247833, IMG submission 187117) | Freshwater microbial communities from meromictic Lake La Cruz, Castile-La Mancha, Spain - LaCruzMarch2015_8m | ecosystem: Environmental > Aquatic > Freshwater > Lake | place: Spain...
ATTCATTCGGCACCTTGGCAGGAACGCTCACGAAATTCAAATCCCTCACATCCATTCTGCTGCTTAAACCCCTCATATCATGCATCTTGCAACTTCGCCTCTACTTCACAACCGGACACCCGTGACTTTTGTAGAATCTGATAACGAGCAGATAAAGGCTAAAGCAGTTTTCATACTTCGACATGCTGAAGGAGATTCAACTGTCTATGAGGCTTTGCAGAATATAGTTTTGAATCGCAGTCTAGACTCCGGCGAAAGTTACATTGTCAATGAATCGCTTTTGGCACTAAGCGAAATGGATGCGCTCAGCGACCGAGTAAAAGATAGCATGATAAATCGCTTGGATGAATCCTTGAGCGACTCTTCTGGATTGTTTGGAACTTGGGCGTTTGCAATTGGGTATGCGCGCATTGATGAAGCGGTTCCGATACTCACCAACGGATTACTGAGTGACGATCCTATCTACATCAAGGCATCGGCAAATACATTGAAACAGCTCGGAGTTTCAGCGAAGACATCATTGCCCACATTGCAAGATGTTTTTCAAAAACTAAAGAATGATCCAAAAGCAGACTTTCGTGTAATCGAAGCACTAGAATACGCGCTGCTTTCAGTCAGTGGAGAGGTGCCGCCAATCAAACCGAATCAAGCATCAGGTAATCAATCGCATGTGAACGGTGAAACAACCGGACCAAGTGTGCCCTCTCAAAGACAATACCAACCTTAGCAGGGGCTGTGCCGACAAAGAGAAACACACATGCGAGCTTCATGAACCGACGCGCCGACCGATAGCATTGGCGGCGCCAATCTATTTTCAGAGTTGAATTTTCAGTAAACGCAGATGGCTTTGCCCTGACCAAGGAACCGGGCTTTCGATGGTGCGATTCGTTTAGCCTGAAAAGCACTATTGAACCACGGATAGCACGGATTTACGCAGATAAAACAAAAAGGAAGTCGGAAGAGTCAGAGCATGCTCTTCCGCAGCTTGCTGCCAATCTACTATCCGTGTTATCCGTGGTGAAATCGCTGTTGTAGGGTTTAGGCCTTTAAGACCTCGGCCCATTCATCTTCCCGGAACCCTACACGCGGACTCCCAAGGCCGATCACAAATGGGCGTTTCACGAGGTTGCCGTTGGATGCGAGGAGCGCGAGGGAGGCGGCGGGGCTCATCTCCGGAAGTTTTTTCCCGAGTTCTTGCGCCCGATAATCCACGCCCGATGTGTTTAATAAGGAGCGCAAATTGCCATCGGCTGCATCCAGTGCCGCCCGCAGTTCCGCGATACTCGGAGGCTGCTCGCGAATCGGGATTTCCTCAAATGCCACCCCGGCGGCCCGCAAAAACCTCACTGCTTTCCGGCAGGTGTCGCACTTCGCGTAGGTGTAAATGCGAATCATCGTCGCGCGGTCAGTAGGATTTCGCAAAGACGACGCGTTGCGCACTGGGCTCGCCGGTGAAAATGCACGTGCCGGGTGATGGATTGGCTTCCGATGGAATGCAACGGATCGTCACTTTGAGGTCCGCTTTGATTTTTGCCTCCACCTCGGCGCTTCCATTCCAATGTGCGAGGGCAAACCCGCCGTGGATTTCTGGCTTGTCGGCATTTTGCGGCGTGAACCACGAGTAAAACTCATCCTTGGAATCGATCACGCGCGTGTGTTCATCGCGGAATGCGATGGCTCGATCCAGCAAGCCGGATTGAATCTCTGCCATGATCGATCCGATTTGGGAAAGTGCCTCGGCGTTGGGTAAGAACTGCTTTTCTTTCGGTCCCCGGTCCCGTCGCGCCACGGCCACGGTGCCTTGTTCGAGGTCGCGCGGTCCGATCTCAATGCGAACTGGCACACCGCGCTTAATCCAATCCCAGCTTTTTGTCCCGCCCCCGATGTCGCGCAGGTCGACCTCGACGCGGATCGGCTCCCCGGCGTATGTCTGCGCGCGGAGGCTGGCAGCGAATGCCTCGGCGGCATCGATCACCGCCTGCCGCGTTTCAGGTTTTGGAGTCACCGGAATAATGACGACTTGCGACGCGGCAATGCGCGGTGGCAATACGAGCCCGTCATCATCGGCGTGAGCCATGATCAATGTCCCGATCAGGCGCGTGCTCACACCCCAACTCGTGGTCCACGCATGATGCACTTTTCCATCCCGTCCTTGGAACTGGATGCCTGACGCCTTGGCAAAATTTTGCCCGAGGAAGTGCGATGTCCCGGCTTGGATTGCTTTCCGGTCCTGCACCATTGCTTCGATGCAATACGTGCGCACTGCACCGGGGAAGCGCTCGCTCTCGGATTTTTCGCCGGTGAGCACCGGGATCGCCAGGTAGTCGCGCGCAAATGTTTCATACACGTCGAGCATGCGCTCGGTTTCCTCGATGGCCTCGGATTCTGTTTCGTGGGCGGTGTGGCCCTCCTGCCATAGAAACTCTGCCGTTCGCAAAAACAGGCGGGGCCGCATTTCCCAGCGCACGACGTTGGCCCATTGATTGATCAAAATCGGCAGATCCCGATACGAGGAGACCCAGCGTGCGTAGGTGGCGCCGATGATTGTTTCCGACGTGGGCCGAACGATCAACGGCTCGGAAAGCTCACCAGCCGGGACCAATTTGCCGTCCACTTTTTCCAGTCGGTGATGCGTGACGACCGCGCATTCCGTCGCAAACCCCTCGACATGGTCTGCCTCTTTTTGCAAGTGCCCCAGCGGAATGAACAACGGGAAGTAGGCATTCCGGTGTCCGGTCGCCTTGAACATCCCATCGAGCACGGCCTGCATGCGCTCCCAGAGCGCATAGCCCCAGGGTTTGATGACCATGCAGCCGCGAACCTCGGAGTTTTCGGCGAGCTCGGCAGCTTTGATGACTTGCTGATACCACTCAGGAAAATCTTCCTGACGGCGCGGGGAAATAGCAGATTTTTCGGACATGACAGACTGCGGAGTAAATCAAAACCCTCCGCGAAATGAGAGAGAAAATCACACCGCGATATCTTCGTGCCAAAGCTCGGGCTTGGCGGCGATGAATTCCCGCATCATCGCTATGCATTCATCGTCCTGCAATACCTCCAAATGCACGCCCTCCATGCGGAGCCAAGACTCGGCTCCGAGGAACGTCACGTTTTCGGCGATCACAATTTTTGGCACCTTGTAGAGCAACGAGGTCCCGCTGCACATCGGACACGGCGAAAGCGTCGTGTATAATACGCATTCGCGATAAACTGATGCTGGTTGCCGCCCTGCGTCTTTGAACGCACTCATCTCGCCGTGGAGCAGGGGATCTCCGGATTGGACCCGCATGTTGTGGCCGCGCCCGATGATTTTTCCCTGATGGACCAACACGGAACCAATCGGGATGCCGCCTTCGGACAATCCCTTTTTTGCTTCGTCGATGGCTGCCTGCATAAATGGATCACGCATAAGTGAAGAATGGCAAGTTTCAGGCCAGATGTCGTGTGAAATTGCGATTGCTCAAAGCCGGAACCACCGATTGACGAGGTTTAGACAGAATCGAAGCGGAGCGGAGAACGACTGCTGTCAAGCAGCCCGCACGGGAGAGCGCCAGCGAATCAATTCACAGAATAAAGAGAATGGATTATGCGGAATACAGACTGTCCTGAAATTTTCCTGTGCTCTTGGCGCAAGTCTCTTTCCGTTAACGCTCTTAATGCTGTAAATTCTGTCAAAAATCGTTTTCTGCTCAAAAACGATTGGCATTGAATTACACCGCAGGATCGGCGAATTCAGAAGGCCACGAAGTTCATGGAAGTATCATCAGTGCCAAAAAGCACCCGCATCTGGGCGGAAATCGACCCACTTGCCCTGCAACACAATCTATCGGTCATTCGCACCCAAATCGGGTCTGACGCGCAAATCATCGCCGTGGTGAAAGCTGACGCATATGGCCATGGCACGCACTGCGTGGTCCCGTGCATCAGGGATCAGGTGGACATTCTGGCCGTGGCAAATATCGCGGAAGCGGAAATGGTGCAGTCCTTGGGCACCGGCCTCCCGGTTTTTATTCTCAGCCCGTGCCTGCCCGACGAACGCCCGGCGGCGATCGCTTCCGGCAGCATCGTGACGGTGAGCGGCATCCGGGAAGCTGCTGGATTTGCCAGTCTTGCGCCGCCGGGTCGTCCGGTTTCCTGCGTGCTGAAAATCGACAGCGGCATGGGGCGGATCGGCGTGCCGCTCATCCAAGCAGAGGAAACGCTGCGCGGCATTCTCGATCTGGACGGTCTGGTTTTACACAGCATCGCGACGCACCTCCCGTCTGCGGACGAGGACGAGGCATTCACGTCCGATCAACTCTCACGCTTCAGCGCTTGGCTGGACTCGGTCCGCAAATGGCTGCCGGATGTGCGCGTGCAGGTGCTTAACAGCGCCGGAGCATCGAAGTGCGCCAGCCATGCCTACGACTTTGCGCGCATCGGCCTCGCGCTCTACGGCATCTCACCGTTCGCCGATCAGCAATCCTCTTTCCGCCCCGCCCTTGCATGGAAATCCCGCGTGGTCCAAGTCCGCGACGTCGCCGCCGGGCATGGTATTTCCTACGGTCGCAGCCACATCACCAAGTCGGCGACGCGTTTGGCCATCGTGGCGGCAGGATACGCCGATGGATACCCTAGGCAGGCATCCGGACAAGGCGCGGAGGTGATTATTGGTGGGACGCGATGCCCGATCCTTGGGCGAGTGACCATGGATCAAATCATGGTGGATGTGACCGCAGCGGGTGAAGTGGTGCCCGGCGATGAGGTTGTGCTTGTGGGATCGCAGGGGCAATCAATCATTCTCGCGAGCGATTTGGCCGCGTGGTCGAACACGATCGCATGGGACATTTTTACCGGAATTGGCACCCGCACCGTGCGCGTGATCCATCCCCGTTCGGCTCATTGAAGCGGGACAGGAGTCGCGATGTCTGTCGCTGGTTTTTTGTGTTGGTTTTGCAGAATTGATCCCGGCAAGTCATCGGGTGGCTGCGTGCGAACGAGCGCTGACGGAACCGAAAGCATACCCCCTTGATGCGCAATGAGCCGATAGAACGCAAACGCCGGGACTTCCGCGCGACCGGCGGTGCCGGGTGTTTTCAGGAGCAGGTTTTTGTTTTCGATGGAGGCAGAAATCACGTTGTTTTTCAAGCGGGTCGGTTCGATGGAGGAAAAAATCTCCGGCACGAAGTCCATGCGGTTTGAACCAAAAATCCAGACTTCGTCGTTCGATGGAGTCCACGTCACCACGCACTTTCCATCGGTCGCAGTTGCGCTCGCACCCGTCGGGGCAGCGGGTCCATTCACCTTGAATGCCACCGGTGCGCTCCACTCGCTCCACACCCCGTCGATCTGCTGCTTGATGCGAAAGAAAAACTTCCGGCCCCGCGTAAAGAACGTCGTTTCAATCGGGCTGGCGATGCGGATCACATCCAATGGTTTTTGCACCACGTCAAAATTCCCCAGCACACGAGCAAATCCGGAATCGTCGGATACCTGCCACCACACCGCGTCCGCTCCGTGTTCCTCCACGGAAACCACAGGCACCCCCAGCGGGAGGTGATCACCGAATTTGAAAGCCGGAGCGGGAACGGGTTGTAAGGCGGGCGCGGATGGGTTGAGTTTCCATTCGAGCGATAGCTTGCCGTTCGCGGTAACGGATGAAAATTCCACATCATTGGTTGTGAGCGGAAGTCCGGGAAACATCGCTTTGGCTGCCTGGCAAATCACAACCAGCCGGTCGGGCATTGAATCAGCCAGCGCCACTTCATAGGCGAGTTTGCCGTCGTTAGGAATCAACGGCTGCGCCGCACTGTTCGCGTCCAGCCATGAAACAGCAGGAAACGGCAGCGAAATCGTCCGGTCCCCTCGATGCTTGCGCGTCGCAAGGTCGAGATGGACTTTAACGGCGATCACTGCTTCGCGGAGGATCGGGTTTTTCGCCATGTCCGGCGCTGTCGCGTAAACATCCGGCAGTGCGTCCGACGTCGGATCAAACTCGATCGACTCACCGGGAAGCAGCTCCCAGTCAACCTCTGAGGATTTGGTTCGTGCTTTGCGTGGCTCCTGAAGGGTTTTATCCAACTGGTCAAACCGGGAGGTGTTCATCCAAGACGCCGATAGCTGATAGGGCATTTGACGACCAAACACCCGGGCTCTCAATGCGAGTAATGGGTCCTGTCGGATGTCGTCTTCGCTTGCCGGGGTTGTATTATCCAGCCGGGTGTAGAAGATGTTTTGGTCTCCATCCACGACAGCGGTTTCGCCACCAAGCGAATACTCGTATGCGACATGACCGACCAAGCGCATCGGTCGCGCGGTGCCGCCCAAGCCGGTGATGATATCCGCGAGTGCTTTGGAATCGTCACCACAAAGCGTGACGCCAAACGCCCGCAAAACATCAATGGCTCGCCCATTTTCTTTCATCCCGGATGTGGCATGAACCCGACGTTCTTTCCACGCGGAAAAAATCGACTCTAAAGAAACCGGAGGTTCCAAGCCGAGCGCGCCAAGCACGGAATTCACGGTGAGGTAATCCTGACCGTTGATAGTCAGCTTTGGGTTTCTGATACCGGTGTCACCGGCATTCCGGACCGCCATGCGCTCCACGATGCGATGCTTGGGCGGTGTCGCAGGAAAGTATCCGGATGGATTCGCGAGGTTGGCATCCGTCACCGGCCAAGGCCAGGTGATGCTTTGGGATTTGCCGGACTCGAGCTCGAACGCGAGCGGGTTTTCGTTCGAAGCTTCGCCCATTAGGCAGAGACCAGTTGCTCCAAGCAGCACCAGCCACGGAATCCCGTTCGGGCGACAGCGCATCACTTGGCTCGATCGCCGTAGAAGCGGATCGCTGTGACCAAATCCACGGCACGTTGCAAAACCACATCTTTCAATCCGGGCGGTGCCGTCCGGCTTTCGAAAACCTCGGCGTCGATTTCCGGATTGGTGTTTGCGACCAATGCGGCCTCGTTCATTCTCGGCCGCTCGGGTTCGAAGACAAATTGGCTGACGCCTTTTTCCGTGGAGAGCTTGAATATCTCAGCCTGCTTTTCCGGATCTAATCCAGCGACGATGTCGGGCGTGACACCATCCGGATAGATTGCCCCCGACGACGGCAAAACCACCTGTGCCACCGCGACGCGCAGGATTTTTCCATCACCCAGCGGAGTGTCTTGAAACTCCACCGCTTCGCCGGATGTGCGAGTGCCAACGATCATTGCGTTCGCATTCAGCCGGAGCGTCGCCGCAAGCACCTCAGCCGCTCCCGATGTGTCGTCATCGGTCAAAACAACCAAAACTCCGGTAAACGCAGGATCCAAGTTCGAGGTAAAGATCCGCTCCTGCTTCGCGGACGGTTTTTGAACCGAGAACAAAAGTTTTCCCTTCTCACAAAACCGGCGTGCAAAATCCGCGGCTTTTTCGAAATCAGATGATGCGGCGACATCGCGCAAGTCGAGGATGAGAGCTTTCAGCGACTTCTCGGTGAAACTGCTCAAGGCAGCGTCGATCTGCGCCAACGACTCAGCGTCGATGGCACCCGGACGCAAATATCCGATCCGATCGTCGATGATTTCTGCGAGGAACTTTCCAGGTTGAATCGCAACATTGAGATCATCTTCGTGAGCGAGGGCCGCACCGGGCGATAGGCGCAGAATCATGCCCTCCAATGTTGCCCTGCGGAGTTCTTTGTCGGCGGTTTTGTTGGAATCCAGAAAGTTCGACCGGAGGCTTGTGATTGCCTGTTCGACTTGTGTCTCGCTCAAGATGTCAATCATCTCGCGCTCTGTCATCTTCGGTTTAGCCGGTTCCTCGGCGGGAGTTGGAGATTCGGCGGGAGTTGGAGATTCGGCAGGGGTGGCGGATGGTGCCGGTGCGTCTGGTGTCGGAGCGGGCGTGCTATCCGGCTCGGCGGCAGGGGCGGGCGCTGGCGTGCTGACGGGGCTGGCTGGAGCGACCGGCACGGGTTCGGCAGGTCGAACCGGCTTTTGAGCATCTGAGTTCGTCGCAACAGCGGATGCAGCGACGGAGAGGAGAATGACAATTACTAACTTCATGGAGCGATCCCAATGTCGGTTCGGCAGCGTGCGTTATCAAAATGAATTTTCGCAACGGCAGCGTATGCTTTTTCGCGGGCGGCATCGATCGTTGCCCCCGTCGCAGTCACCCCGAGCACACGCCCGCCGTTAGAAACGAGGTTGCCATCCTTCAATGCCGTGCCTGCATGGAAAACCACGACGTCATCGGGATCTGGCGTCGCAGGCAATCCACCAATCGGAAAACCTTTTTCATAAACGCCGGGATATCCGGCTGACGCCATCACCACGCAGATTGCGGAGTCGGCAGACCAATCCAATTCCGGCAAATCGGCGAGCGTTCCATTCGCACAGGATTCCAATACGTCCAACAAATCGGAGTTCAAGCGCCGCACCAAGACCTGGGTTTCCGGATCGCCCCATCGGCAGTTGAATTCAAGCACCTTCGGGCCGTCCGCCGTGAGCATCAATCCGGGAAACACCATGCCTCGAAAATCGATCCCGTCTGCTGCAAGCCCAGCCATGAACCGATCCATGACGTCCTCGCGGATTCGGAGCATTAGGTCGGCATCGACGCGCCCGGACGGTGAGACCGTTCCCATGCCTCCGGTATTTGGTCCGATGTTGCCGTCGTAGGCCTGCTTATGATCGCGGCAGTCTGGAAACAAAAGATAGCGTGATCCATCCACCAACGCATGAATCGAGCATTCGGTCCCGGATAGAAATTCCTCGATCACGACCTTCGTGCCGGCATCGCCGAACGTGCGCGCTTCCATGCTTCGATAAATCGCATGGGCTGCTTCGCTTGGGTTTTCCGCAATGATCACGCCTTTGCCAAGCGCGAGGCCGTCGGCCTTGATAACGATCGGATACCTAGCACTCTGGGCATATTGATGCGCATCCATGCTCGACGTAAACTCACGCGACTCGGCCGTCGGGATTCCGTGGCGGCGCATGAATTCCTTGGCGAAAACTTTGGATGATTCCAACTGCGCTGCGGCACGCTTTGGCCCGAAAGCCTTCAATCCGTTGGCCTCAAATACATCCACAATTCCCGCCGCGAGCGCATCATCGGGTCCAATCACAGCAAGTCCGATCTCCTTGCTTTTGGCGAATGCAACCAATCCGTCGATGTCCGAGGCTGCGATGGCAACGTTCTCGCCGACTTCTGCTGTGCCGGGATTTCCGGGTGCGGAAAAGATTTTTTTTACGCGTGGCGACTGCGACAACTTCCATGCCAGCGCGTGTTCACGTCCGCCGGATCCGATTATAAGCACGTTCATAGCAGGCGATCTCCAGCGCTAGTAGCCATCATCGAAACAACAGCACGGTTTGCTGGGCGGGCATGGATTCTTTGGATAGGAGGGCAGCAGGGCCGTTCAAGCGGTGAACGGACGCAAATCCACCGGCAAAGCGCTCCATCGCAGTCCGTGACCCCATAGGGATAATCAAATTCGGGCGGAGCTGACGGATGATTTCCATGCGGTTGGCTGTGTTCAATTTGTCGCCGCTCAAAGGCAGGAAGAGGATGTCCACGGCACCGATGCGCGAGAGTTCGAGCGGGGATGGCATCGATGGCAAGTCGCCGAGGAAGGCAAATTTCAGTCCGTCCGAAGCCCATCGATACATCACGCTCATCGCGGAGCCGCCGGGTTGCTCAGGATTTGGGTAGACTGGCACGCCGAGCAATCGCACACCGGCCGCTGAATTCGCGCCCACGCCGACACTCCCACGGAACACACGCGGCGTGTTTTCGATGCCATCCACGTAGTTCCGGCTCGAATCTTCGTCCGTGATTAAAACCACATCCGTTTCCAATCCTTTGGGCGGCGAAAACTCGGTCGAGCCGGCAGCAAACGGATTGGTTAGAATCGAAAGCCCGAGCGAGGTCCGGATGCGGAACGACTCAAATCCATACCAATCGACGCGCACCAACCGCTGAGCGCCCGCGTCGGGTGAGGGGACGATACGACCTCCGCATCCTGCGAGGAGCAAAGCTAAACTACAAATTGCTGCAATTCGGAACATCCCGCAGGTTTTAGTGCAATCTGGCGTGCGTGACAAGTGACACGCGACCTCACGACGTTTTCTGCATCTCGACGAGGAGTTCGCGCCCGTGCCTTCCTTCGTAGGCTGACTGCGGAACAAGATCCTGTTGCCAATGAAAATGCGGCGTGAAAAAATCGCGCAACGCGTCGATTTTCACCCCAAATGGAGGCCCTTCGTCCGGATGATCCCATCCCGATTCGAGATAAAACACACCCAGCAGGCGACCCTCTGGTTTTAGGGCGAGGTTTGCTGCGGCGACATAATCCACCCTCCGGCTCGGCGGAATGGCGCAAAAACACGTATGCTCAAAAACCCAATCAAACGCCCCGTGGAAGGCTTCCGGGAGATTAAAAAGGTCAGCCTCGACATAGGTTTCATTCCGCACGACCGGATGCTGTTGCGCGAGCCGGACCGCTGATGGTGCCACATCCAATCCGGTCACTGCCGCACCCTGCGCGGCCAGGATTCGAACATCATGCCCGGCGCCACATCCGGGCACGAGGACACTTCCGGTCATGGATTGCGACCGCAGCCAATCGACGAGCGGCGGGCTGGCTGCCCCTTTGTCCCAAGGGGTGTCGCCTTGTTGGTATCGTGTCTCCCATTCCTTGCTCATTGGTTCAATCGGTTAGGGCGTGAGCCATGTGGACTCCCAGTTCGAGGGGGCAGATCGTATCCATCGGGCGCGTTGGTGGCCGGTGGCGCGCAGATGCAAAAAGTCCAGTTTTCGGACGACCACGCGCACGACCCCGAAATGCGGCAACATCCACGCACTGTCTGCCTTTGATGGCTCGCCGTTCTGCCATTCCGAACCCAATCCGGAGCCGCCGTCCCCTTGCACCGAGCCCGGCGCTTGGAGTGTGGCGTAGCTGCGCATCGACCGGTTTGGCATCGCGTCCCACACGGCGCGGGTCTCTTCCTCGCTTGCGAGCCGGGCGTCTCCGAATACCCGGAGTTGAACCGCCTGCGCAGCGTCGTAGAAAACCCATGACACCCGGCTGTCGGTGAGGATTTGCGGCCATTTCAGCGACCGCGTGTCGGTATGAAACGTGAGCGTCCCGGTGGCACGATCACAGCCGCGCAAGACGACCACTCGCGCATCCGGCCCGCCATCACTCGTGCTCGCAAGAACGCCGACACGCCACGGGTGAGACCGGACCGAAAGTCCAGCGATCAATTGGCTCCAAACGAATTCCTCGATCTCCTCAAGCGATAAAAACGCATCTTTCATTGACGGTCTGTGGTTTTCATAAATCCGACGTGTTTGGCAGCAATCGTGCGATCTGACCGCGCCATCATGCCGCCGGATTCGTCGACTCGCAAGTCACGGTTATTCGGGCGGGGCTGCAAGGCAGACGTTTTCACTTGAGGCAGTGTCGGGAAATGTGGTTCATCTCCACCATCACCAGCCCCTGCGCAAAGGTTCAATAATTCACCCATCAAAGCCTCCGGGGGTAACCACCCGGCGACCCAATCATGACAAACACAACCATCACACCCGGCCCTGTATCAGAGTTCATTGCGAAGCATTTCCGTCACTTTAACGCGGCCTCTCTCAAAGATGCGGCGGATGGCTATCGGCTGCATTTGGATTCGGGTGGGAAAATGCTCGTCACGTTGGCCGGTGCCATGAGCACAGCGGAGCTTGGACTCTCGCTCGCAGAGATGATCCGTCAGGATAAAGTGGGCGCGATCTGCTGCACCGGCGCGAACCTCGAAGAGGATGTTTTTAACCTCGTGGCGCATGATTTTTACGAGCGTGTTCCAAACTACCGTGACCTGACGCCAGCCGACGAACAAGCGCTGCTCGACCGCCACATGAATCGCGTCACCGACACGTGCATCCCGGAAATGGAAGCGATGCGACGGATTGAAAAAGTTGTCCTTGCCGAGTGGATCGCGGCCGATGAAGCCGGCGAGCGGCGTTTTCCGCACGAGTTCATGTATCGCATCCTCCTAAAAGGCGAATTGGAGACGCAGATCGACCCGGCAAACTCATGGCTGCTCGCAGCTGCACAAAAGAACCTCCCGATGTTCGTTCCCGGATGGGAAGACTCGACACTCGGAAATATGTTCACGGGCCATTGCATCAGCGGAGATGTGAAAAATGTCCACACTGTGCGCACTGGAATCGAAACGATGATGGCGCTCGCTGCATGGTATGAAGGGAATGCCAAGCCGATGGGTGACCTTGGAACTATCGGGTTTTTCCAAATTGGCGGTGGGATCGCAGGGGATTTTCCGATCTGCGTGGTTCCGATGCTGCACCAGGACCTTCAGCGTCCCGAGGTTCCACTCTGGGGGTATTTTTGCCAGATCAGCGATTCCACTACGAGCTATGGAAGCTACTCCGGTGCTGTGCCAAATGAAAAAATCACATGGGGTAAGCTCGGTGTGCAGACGCCGAAATTTGTGATCGAGTCCGACGCATCCATCGTCGCACCTTTGATATTTGCCAGCGTGCTTGGATGGTAGAAAATAAGCCGTGCGCCGGTGGTGCACGGGGAGTAAACCGCCATCGAAAAAGGGCCGCTTAGCGCGGCCCCATCGGGTGGTGCAAACCGGGGCTCATGCAGACGAGCCCCGGATTCACTTCAGCGATTAATAGTCCGTTCGGACGTCGATCTGGCGTGATTTAGAACGAGAAGCCCTCTGGCTTCGGCTGCTCCGGCGCTGGCGCTGGAGTGGGGGCGGCTGCGACTGTGATCAATGCGTAGCGTGCGCCTTCGAGCTTGGTGATGCCTTCCACCTTGCGACCCGTCGTGCTGAACCAAACGTGCACGTTTTGGTTTTTGACGCCCAAGGTTTTAGAGATTTCCTTAACGCCCATGCCTTCTTGGCCGACCTTTGATAGAAGTGCGATGATCTGCTGTTTCAATTGGCCGCGACGTCCCGTTTTCGGTTTTGTGGATGGGCCTTTGCGACTTGCAGCGGGGCTATTAGGCTCGGAAGCAGAGGATGCAGCTTTCGATTTGGTCGCTGCGATACCTTTCGCAAGAGCATTGATTTTACCATCGATCACTGCGATTTGCTTCGTTAGTGCAACTTTCTGTTCGGCTAGCTTTGCTAGTTCACGAAGGACTTCTGGTGAGAGTGAGGTTATATCCATAAGGCTTAAGGATAAGCTATGTCTAACGCTCTAGCAAGCGGGGAATGTAGGATTTGTCTGGTTTTTGTTTTTCTTTTTAACCGGACGCTCTCGATTGCCAAGCGCGCTATCGTTTGATATGATCCCGCAATGAACTACACCGACGAACCAATTATTTTTGAGCCGCTACCGATGGAACGCGTGTGGGGAGGAAGACGAATGGAGTCCGTTCTGGCCAAAAATCTTCCGCATGGCTTGCCGATTGGAGAGCTGTGGGAGTTGGTTGATCGCAGTGATGCGCAGAGTGTCGTTCATGACGGGTCGTTGCGCGGTCAGACGCTCCAAGGGCTATGGACTAACTTTCGAACGGAGGTTTTCGGCGAAGCTTATGCGCAGCACAAATCTCCAAGATTTCCCATCCTTATAAAAATCCTTGATGCCCGCGAACGCCTGTCGGTGCAAGTGCATCCGCCCGCACACCTTGCCGAAGCTCTTCAGGGTGAACCAAAAACGGAGATGTGGTATTTCCTTGATGCCCAGCCTGCGGCCTCGGTTTTCGCAGGTTTGAAGCTTGGCGTGAGCAGGGGAAGCTTTGAGGACGCCTTGCACCGGGGAGATGTGGAAAGTTTGTTGCACCGCCTGCCCGTGCACCGGGGGGAGAGTATCTTTATACCGAGCGGACGACTCCATGCGATCGCCGAAGGCTGCCTAATCATCGAAGTGCAACAGAATAGCGACACGACATATCGGGTCTTTGATTGGAATCGTGTTGGGTTGGACGGAAATCCCCGTGCGCTCCATGTGGACAAATCGCTATTGTCTATCGATTTCGAAGATTTTGAGCCGGAGCTTAGTCCGGTCAACTGCGATGTGGTGTCCACTTGTCCTTATTTCCATGTGGAGAAGTGGGTTTTGGACTCGGATCGGGCAGCCGTGGAGGATGGGCGCTTTGCGTTTATCTCGGTGATTGAGGGGCATGTTGCCTGCGGCACTCATGTCTTTGCAAAGGGCGAAATGTTCTTGGTGCCTGCGGCATTTGCAAATGCAACGTTACGACCAAGCGGTGGTCGCGCGGAGGTGCTTAGGACCACGCTGCCACCATGTGCGTAAGCAGTGCGATGGAGAGAGTGAATCGCGCGGACGAAACTGCGAGGACTTACTTTTTAAGCAAGTCGCGGATTTCTTCGAGAAGCACTTCCGAGCGTGGGGGCTCTACCGCGGGCTCGGGCTTCGCCTCTTCCTCGCGTTTGATCCGGTTGATGACTTTCACGACTGCGAAAATGCACGCGGCCACGATGAGGAATTGAATGACCGTGTTGATAAAGTTCCCGTATGCGATAATCGGCGCCGACGCAGCCTGTGCGACCGCAAGTGTCTCGTAGGATTTTCCATCGAGGGAAAAATACAAGTCAGCGAAGTTGACGCCCTTGGTTAGAACGCCGATGGGCGGCATCACGATATCGTTCACCAACGACGTGACGATTTTTCCAAAGGCAGCACCGATGATCACACCGACTGCGAGGTCGATCACATTGCCGCGCGCGATAAATTCTTTGAATTCCTGAACTAATTTCATGAGTTTGGTGGGTTGAATTGGCAGTAGATTGCGTGCATTGACTTAATTGTTAAAGCAATTTTTTCGCGGAGTGAGATCGGCGCGATCACTTCGGCGTGGCTGCCCCATCCGAGAATCCAGTTTTCCAAATCCGGCGCAATCGTAACATCCAGCGTTAGGATCGAGGACCCGTCTGGTCCCACGGATTGCTTTTGCGACGCATGCCACGTTCGTTCGGCCGCGAGTCGCGACGCAAATGGATCGAGTCGGATGACCACTTGTTCGATCACACCGGATTGAAACGCCGAGAAGCTTCCGTCAAACATTTCTGCCACCGAGAAATCGTTCGGTTTTTCAAATAACCGCCCGGTGTCGCGGGCTTCTGAGAGCCGGGTGAGGGCAAACGTCCGCATCGCATCCCGATCCAAATCGCGGGCGATGAGATACCATTGGTTTGCGAGACAGCCCAAATGGTATGGCTGCACGCGGCGGGGCTCGCTCACCTCGCGGTGCAGGGCTTGGTAGGCAAATGTGATTTCGTGCTGGTGCAACGTTGCGCTGGCAAGGACCTGAAAGGTGTCGAGTTCCGCCTCGGCCAACCCCTGCGGCCGAAAGGAAATCGCCTCGACCAACTCGTGAATCGCGATGCCACTGCTGCCCTGCAATCCATCTGCCAATTTCGTAAATGCCGAATGCAGCGGTTTTTCAAATGCCGTGCCGCGATACTGCTCGACCGCTTTTTGCGCAATCAGCAGCGCCACCAATTCGCCATCACTGACCTGCACCGTCGGAAACTGACGCACCGGATCCGTGTAGTAAAATCCATGCCGAACCGAATGGTAAGCAATCGGCAATGCCAGTTGATCCCGCATGAAATCAATGTCCCGCTGAATCGTCTTCGCCGAGACCTCCAGTTCCGTTGCGATGCCCGAGCAGTTCGGATACCGCTCTTTCATCAGCAGCCCGTGAATGGCCAGCATCCTAGCCATCGGCGGACGGGAACTGCGGCCCCCTGATGGAACCGCTGGGCGAAACTTTTTTTCACTTTTTTTGATTTTCCGCGGCATAGGACAGTCAGTGTCCTACCCGTCCTGTCAGAGTCAAGGGCGTTATGAAAACCATCACCTCACTTCTCAAGTCGCTGAAATCCTCACGCCATCCGCACTATCAACAGCTCGAACTCCCGCTGTCGGGCCGTGCGCTCACCCGCAGCGAGCGCATCACCGTGGCCCGCCTCCAGCGCCTGCGCGAGCGGATTTCCATGCTGTAAACTAAGAACCGACGTCGCGCTTCCGCCGCCGCCGAAAGAACGATGAAAAAATACTTGCCATTTATGGCGCAAAAGAAATACACAAACAGCAACTTAATTCCCAAGTGTTTCTTCCGGAGTAAATACCGGTGGGTTCACCGGAGCAGCCTCCCCCCCCCAAGAAAAACATAGATCCAGTCCGAGTCCCCCCAGGTTCCCGAATTGGCCCGCCACCCCCCCCCAACGAGCCCTATGAAGAAGGCCATCCTCCGCCGTTCCGTGCTACGGTCTGCGACCGCTGCGTTCACCCTGGTCACTTCTTTTCTCGCCGCCAGCCCCCGAGGCAACGCGGCGAATCTTTTCTGGGACGCTAATCCGAATATTCCCGGGAACCAGGATGGTGGAGGCGTCTGGTCGGCCGGAGCGATGAACTGGAACGGCTCGAGCGCCGTTTGGACGAATCTCCCTGCCGACGTTGCGGTTTTCGGTGCCGCCTCGGGTGCAGCGGGCGATGTCACGGTGCCTGCCGACCTGACCGCGAACAACCTGACATTCCAATCCGCCGGAAACGGCACGTATGCGATCCGGAGCACCGGGGGCGTGCTTCGGACGGGGAACGCCACGACCGGCACGCTAAATGTTTCAACCGATGCAGAGCTTGCCATCCCGTTGGCCGTTTCGGCGAACCACTCGATGACCAAGACCGGGAATGCTACATTGACCCTGTCGGGCAACTCGCCGTCCACCTTCGGAGCGTTGCGGGTCGGAGCCGGAACGGTCGTGCTAGCCGGCTTGGGAGGCTCGTTTGTTCACCCGACGATGATGGCTGGCCCGCTCGCCAACACGTCGAACAGCTCGGTGATCCGTGTCAACTCGGGTAATTGGACCTCCGGCGAGCTTGGGACCAACAACACAAACGGCTCTTTCCGCGGTACGCTGGAGGTTGTCGGCGGAGCAGTCTCCTTCACAAATGGCCGGTATTTCGGTGAACCCGCCGGACGCTCACGCATCGTCGTGAGCGGTGGGACGTTGTCCTTCCTTCAATCGGGCGGTGTGAATCCGCAATTCGGCCCCGGAAGTGCGCCCAGCGCGACGGCTGGTCCCGCCACCGTTGAGGTGCAGGGCGGCCTTCTCGATGTTGCTTCCAGCGTGGCGAACACCGTGGGTGGTGCGTGGAGCGGACAGATCCTCATCTCCGGCGGCGAAGCCCGCATTGGTGTCTCGACCGGGCCGTTGGGCGCGGTTCGAGACCTCCGCATCGGCGGCGGCACGGCTAACGCGCGCTCCGCTGTTCAACTTACCGGCGGGACGTTGACTGTCGCTGGAACGATCTTCGCGCCTGCTGTTGCTGGGACCGGAGGGGTCAATAACCTGAACCTTCGCGGTGGCGTGCTGGCAGTTGCTGGTGTCACGACAGCGAATCTCGGCAGTTCGTCGAACGCAACGAATCCGGTCGAGGATTCGACGACTCCCGGGGTGTTGGTGAATCATGGAACTGTCCTCGCACCGGGCGGTCGGAATGTCGCCGGACGCACGGTGATCACCGGCTCCGTCCAAGTGCTGGGCGGCGGAGTGGATGTGGATGTGCTCGGGCTGGTGCAGGCGAATGCCTTCCGTGCGGGAGACCATGATTTTCTGAGCGTCTCCGGAAACGCAACGCTCGGCGGAAACCTTTCCGTCGGCGCCGGACTCTTCACACCGGGAGGCGCGGATTCCTTCACGGTGCTGACAGCTGGATCGCTCTCGGGAGCCTTCGCCAACGTGCCGTTTGGATCCCGCCTTCTCACCACCGATGAACGCGGCACCTTTGAGGTGGCCCGCGTGGGGAATTCCGTCGTGGTTCGCAACTGGGTGGCCACGCCGCCGCCCTTGCTGGCGATCGGCCAGCAAAGTGTGGAAGTCTCGATCGGCGGCAACGCGACGTTCACCGCGTCGGCCACCGGTGACGGCACAATTACCTACCAATGGTACCAACTGGTGTCGGGCTCTTGGGTCGTTGTGCCAGGTGCGACCGGATCGTCTTTTTCCGCGGGCCCGGTGGCCGCGGGCGACTCCGGTACGCAGTATGGTGTCGTCGCCACGAATGCCGGGGGTTCGACCGGCCCGATTGGTGCCGTCCTTACCCTTCGCACCCCGCCCGTGGTCGTGCAAAGCCCGACCGCTGCTTCTACGATCGATGGATCGCCTGTCACATTTACGGCAAATGCGACCGCATATCCGGCTCCGACCGTGCAGTGGTTTGCGGACTCCGGCTTAGGATTCGAACCCGTGGCCGGTGCGACGTCCGCGAGCCTCGTGGTTTCCCCGGTGAAATCCCAGAGCGGCAACCAATATAAGGCAGTATTCACCAATTCGGAGGGTAGCGCGGATTCCGCGACCGCTTCGCTCACCGTCGATTGGAATGACGTTTACAACATCACCTACACCGCTGAAGAGACGGGGCCACGGCAGCCAGTGTTCAACTACGCGGGGGTCCGCCGGTTCTCTCCAGCACCGACGGTTGGTGTGCATCCGCGCATCTATTTTGGCCCCGATGAACTCCCGGAGATCCGCGCACGCCTCCGCACCACAGCACCTGGCATCGAGTCCATGAAGCAGATCGAGGCGTATACGAAGATCCTGGCACTCGGAGGCACCGCCTACGACCGCAATGCCGTGTATGCGAAAGACTCGAGCGGCACCGCCCGCATCAGCAATACAGGTCTCTTCGATCGCAAGGCGGCCTACGATGCGCTCGCGCTCGGGAATGCCACGCTTGCGAATGCGTATGATGGCACCGGCCGTGGCGTGCTTGGCGGATTGATGAGCGTCGAAGCGTTCGAGTGCCTGATCAACTCCGATATCGACCCTGTTGGCACATCGGCTCGGATGACGAAGCTCGCACGGGCAATGGAAGTCTGGGCCGCGTCGAAGCTCGCTGACCCCACGCTAAACCACGCGAACCGCCACCTCCTCGGAGGCGCGACCTTCAGCATCGCTTATGACCTCGCCTACAATGCGATGACCCCAGCCCAGCGTGATACGATCCGGCAGGCGCTCGTCAAGATTGCCCCGAAGGCGGGTGAAATCTGGGGCGTTGGTGGCGTGCGGATGGTTTGGAATTCAGACGTGGATCGGCGGCAGTGCAATCCACACCATGCTTGCGGTGGTGTTTGGGTTTGATCCGGCGGAAAAGGTGAATCTCCCGGTTTTGGGGATTTCGGCTGGTGAGTTCGCCTGCTTCATGGCGTTTTGGGTTCTGAACATAGCCGTGGTCGTGAAAGGGATTGAATGCATCCGGTGGTTGGAGGCGGTGGGTGCACCAATCCTGATAGCGGTTGGGCTCGGGCTGCTCGCATGGGCGTGGAGTGCGGCCGATGGATTCGGGCCGATTTTTTCGCAGCCTTCGAAGTTTCAAACCACGGCGGAGTTTTGGGTGGTATTCGTGCCGGGGCTCACGGCGATGGTCGGTTATTGGGCGACCCTGTCATTGAATATCCCGGACTTCTCGCGCTTTGCAAAATCGCAGAAGGATCAAATTCTTGGGCAAGCGATCGGTTTGCCGGGAACGATGGCATTTTATGCATTTATCGGAGTTGCCACGACGAGCGCGACCATCGTTGTTTTTGGTGAGGCGATTTGGGATCCGGTCGCGTTGCTCGGGAAGTTTAAAGACCCGTGGATTGTGCTTCCGGGATTGGCGGCGCTCGTGATTGCGACGCTCACCACCAACATCGCGGCCAATGTGGTGTCGCCGGCTAATGATTTTTCGAATCTGTGGCCGGGGAAAATCTCGTTTAAAATGGGTGGGGTGATTGCCGGATTGATTGGCATCGTGATCATGCCGTGGCACCTCGTCGCAGATCCCGGTGGATACATTTTCAAATGGCTGATTGGCTACAGCGCCCTGCTGGGGCCGATCGGCGGAGTGATGATCGCCGATTACTTCCTCGTGCGGCGGCAAAAGCTCGATGCAGAGGCGCTCTACGATGAGCGTGGGATCTACCGTTTTACGAACGGGTTTTCCATCGGTGCGTTGAGCGCGCTGGCGCTTGGAATTTTGCCCCATCTCCCCGGGTTTCTTGTGCAAATCGATGTGCTTCCAAAGGATTCGGTCGCCGGATTTTTTCGGGAACTGTACAATTTTTCTTGGTTTTCCGGATTCGGAATTGCATTTGCGCTGCACCTAATTTTTGCGAAACTAAGAAAAACGTCTGCTGCTGCGGACCCTGCCTAAATCGATTATGAATCCTCCAGAGTTGCCAGCGTTCGATCACGCACCAACCACCTACACGGGTCCGTCGCTGGACGAAGTATTGCGCCTTAGAAAATCCCACGTGAACCCCGGGATTTTTCATTACTATCAAAAGCCACTCATGATCGTGGAGGGCAGCATGCAATACCTCTACGATGAAACCGGACGGCGGTATTTGGATGGGTTCGGCGGGATCGTCACCGTGAGCGTCGGGCATTGCCATCCGCATGTCGTCTCCGCGCTAAACCGGCAAAACGAACTGCTTCAGCACACAACCACGATTTATCTGCATCCGAACATCTCGGAGTATGCAGCATTGCTTGCATCCAAGTTTCCCGGGAATTTGAAAGTTTGCTATTTTGTGAATTCCGGATCCGAGGCCAACGACCTCGCGCTCCTAATGGCGCGGGCCTATACCGGGAACTTCGATGTGATCGCGCTGCGGAACTGCTACCACGGCGGATCGCAGTCCACCATGGGCCTGACATCCCATCACACCTGGAAGTTTAATGTTCCGCACAGCTTCGGTGTGCATCATGCAGTGGCCCCCGATTTGCTTCGTGGCCGCTGGACGGATGCTGACTCCGGTCCGAAGTATGCAGATGAAATCAAAGAGGTCATCCAGTATGCCACGCCGGGGCGCATTTCAGCATTTATCGCCGAGTCCGTGCAGGGCGTGGGTGGAGCCGTGGTTTTCCCGGATGGCTATTTGAAGGCGGCGTATCAGCATGCGCGGGATGCGGGCGGTCTCTGTATTGCGGACGAGGTGCAATCCGGCTTTGGCCGCACTGGCTCACACTACTGGGGATTTGAAACGCAGGGCGTGGTTCCTGACATCGTGACGATGGCAAAAGGGATTGGCAACGGCTTCCCGCTTGCAGCAGTCGTCACCACCCCGGAAATCGCGCAGACCATCGCCGAGCGCATTCATTTTAACACGTACGGCGGAAACCCGATGGCGTGCGCACAAGGCAAGGCGGTGCTTGAAGTGATCGAGTCTGATGGGCTTCAAGCAAACGCCGCACGCATGGGCGAACGCCTGATCGCTGGACTAAACGAGATGGCCGAAAAGTATCCAACCATCGGCCAAGTGCGTGGAATGGGACTGATGCTTGGCGTTGAGTTCGTAACGGATCGCGAAACGCTCGTACCCAACAAGGCGCTCTGTCTCCACGTCTTTGAGCGCGCGCGGGAGCTTGGCTTGCTTCTCGGCAAAGGTGGACTGCATGGAAACGTCCTACGCATCAAACCTCCCATGTGCATTCATGAGGGTGACGCGGACTTCATGCTCTCGGTCATTGACTTGGCGCTGAGCGAGGCACATGGCGGCTAGCGACAGGTCTCAGGCCGCTGTCCTTTTGAGCGCGGCCAAATACTGCGATGCGTAGCGCATGGATGGCGGCATGATCCGCAGCAGGCGAGGAAGAAAATGGTCGAGGATAGACCACAAGGGTTTTTGCAGTTTGGACGGCGAAAGATGCAACCGTTGAGCGAGTGGGTTCGGCAAATACTCCAAAGTGAGTGCCCGGAAAACGGGTGCCAACCATCGCATCGTTAGCGGAGCATCCGGTCGGATCACGGCGTTGGCAACCTCTGCGCAGACGGGGTCAGATCCAAGAACGTCCCCGTGTAGCATCGTATTCCAGTAGTCCTGAAAAGCATCCCACGACTTGGGTATGCGATCCGGCTCCAATCCAAAGACCTCTGCAAATCGCATATTCTCCGATAAAAACCGGTCGCGTTCTGCGGCAGTCAAGACCGTGACGAAGCGTTCATAATTGCTCACGCTTCCCATGATGAGCGTCGCCATTACCCACAGTTGCGCGTCTGTATCAAACGCGGAATACCCGGCCCCGCGCACTGCGGCATGTGCTCGGGCCACGCTTGCGCGCACCGCTTCGACTGCTGCGGAGTCGCCGAATGCCACGGTGTAGACGGCATCGAGCGTGCGGCGCAACCGCCCGCTCGAATCGGTGCGAAAACTACTGTGCGCGGCGACTCCGCGCGCAACCTTTGGATGGGCGACTTGCAACACCGCCGCCGCGCCACCGCCAAGTAAAACCAATCGTTCCCGATTGATTCGCCACATCAAAGAATTCGGCTGAAATGGGGCGAAGGCAGATTTCATCTAGCCGGCAGGAGTAAACAAAAATTCAAAGTGCGTAGTCCCCGAAATAGCGGCCCAGCGAAAGCGTCGTCGCCTTTTCGCGCGAGGTTGCCAATGCGGTTTCCAACGTCTGCCATCGTTGCGCGAGTCCCAGCAATTGCAGCAACTCCGGAGCACTAAGTGAGTTGATTGATCGTCCGGAGACCATCGCGGTCAGGCATTCGTGGAGGTTCATGCGAGGTGTGAGCGGAGCCAGCTCCGACGTGGACCCGGCCTCGACGGCATTGATTAATAGATCGAATTCCTGCCTCAACGACTCCAACTCGCGGTGCAGTGAGCCATCCATTTTTGCAGCGAGTTGAACCATCACCGGGTCCTGCAATAGTCGCATCAGCGCACGCAGACTGGAGGCCGACTCCCGGAGTGAGTCGATGAATTCTGTCCATCGCGCCTGTTCTCCGTCGGGCACATCTGCTGTTTCGAGGCGTTTGACCCATGCGTTCATTTCCACCGGGGCGGTTGTTATGATAACGCGCAATGCTTGGATTTTTGCAGGGTTCGTCTGCAGCGGGAACTCGCGACAGGATGATAGAAACTCGATTAGCGCGTATTTCAACTCATGCGGCGGCAAGACCGGCCAGACCAAGCGTTGAATCGTCGCACCGATCAAGGCCCCGAGGACAATGCCAAAAAATACGCCTACTATGCTTTGAAATTGCACAGGCATTTGTGCGTTCAGTCCGAATGCGGAACATACAGCCAGCATGTAAACCTGAAGCCAAAATGTCACTCCGCCGATCTTGATCGCCGAATAGCCAAAAACGAAAAGGCTGAGAAAAAGAAATGTGTTCGTGACTGCATAGCTTGCCATCATGGGTGTCGCGAGCAGCAGCCATCCACAAAAGGCCAGCATTACCAAGGCCGTCGCTGCCACGTATTGAAAACAGCGGCGATCGCCTTCGCCCAAAACGTATCCCCGCGAAAACACCACCGTGACCCATGCAGCGAGGGGAATCATCGAACCGCCCGGTGGGTTTAACCAGTCGCACAAAACGATTGCGATACAGGCCGCAAGGGCTCCCTTGATTGCGGATCGCAGCCAATACTGCCGCAACCGTGGGGTCCACTCGGAGGCAAGCAGCGCTGCATCACCCGCCGGAGGATTTTCCAGTGCCTCAAACAGCTCTGCGATCCTGAAAAGATGGTGGTGGAGGTCTTCCAATGTCACCAACAACGCGGACACCGATACCATTTCGAGCGTGGGGTTCCAGTCTTTGGTCGCGCTCGCATTTTCTGCCACGATCTCACCCGTTCGCCTTTTTGTGTCCTCAAGCATTGTGGTGATCTGATGCATTTCTGCAGTGAGGTCCCGGTAGTTTCCTGCGATCAGCAGATCCAGCGCGCGCAGAAGCTCCTGCTCGATCTGTTGGAGCGATTGACGGGATTCCGGGTGTTCGAGTTTTGCGCTGCCACCCGTGCGCCGAAGCGCAAAGACGCAGAAAAACAACATCGCAATCTCGGGAATGAGCTTCATGTAAACCGGCACTCTGCGTCGGAACGGCAGACTTTCGGCACTGCCAAAATGCAACAGCTGGCGCATCGCGGTCAGCGTCATGATGAGTGTGGACTCGATGTGCTGGATCACCCCAGGCTCGGCCTTCGACTCACCCACCGCATCCGCAAACAATGTTCGGAGTTCCTCCATGGATGCGGCTAATTTGTTTTTGAACTCGATTTGCGCGTAGCGGGGCCAGATCAAGCTGTTCACCAAAAGTGTGGCACCGACGCCGATAGAAACCTCCAGAAACCGATGGAGTGCGATGGACCATGAGCGGTCCGGATTGCTCATGCCCGCGCTGACCACCACGAGCGTGGTGAGGGCACAAAGGAAAAATGCGTAAGGAAATCGGTTCCATCCGAAGAGCCATGTGCTCACCGTGAGAATCAAAGCCAACCCGCCAAGGATGATCAGCATGTTGTCTGCAAAATTTCCGACGAGCAGCATGCCGAGGATGCCTCCGATGAGCGTTCCAATGATCCGAAGCAGACCCTTTTCGCCCATTGATCCCACGTAGGGAGCGAGTGCCAAAACGAATACCGTGATCAGAGCCCATGTGGGATTCGGCAGTCGAATGACCTGCGCAACCCACCACGCGAGGATGGCTGCCAACCCGCACTTGATCCCATGCTGAATCGCAAGGTCACAAAACAAATCCCGCAATCGAGCCTTGGGCGCCGTAATCGGCCCCAGCCATCCGGCGGCGGCATCACGGGTGGCATTCATCGCACGCCGAGCCGCTTCAAAAGCCGATCAATCACACGCGCACTGTCAAAATACTCCTCTGCCAACCGGCGGGCGAGACGCTGCTGATTGGCAAAATCGCGAATTACCCGCTCACACGCATCGGCGGCCTCATCTGCCGACTGGAAAAAGTGAACTCCATCGCCCAGCGGCAGGAGGTCGCGAATCCCGGTATCCTCGAGCACCAGCGGCTTTCCGCATGCCGCGTAACAGACGCTTCGGTCGCTGAACCAAGCCGTTTGCGAAATCACATATCCCCCTTTGGCCACGGAAAACTCCGCCGATGAATCCCGCACATAGTGTTCGTAGGCATCGAGGGTTCCGCAGACGGTTGCCGCGTCTGCAAATTGCCAGCCAGCCTCGCGAAATGCTTCGAGCTCCGCTGCGTGCGCCCGGATGTGCGTGGCGACCTCCAGTGGACTGCGGACGTGCGCTGGCAATCCGATAACATTTTCAAACTGCTCCCGTTTTCCGGTGAACCATCGCCCCTGCCACTCCGAGCTTTTATAACCCTCCCAGTGGGCGACCGTGGTGAAGCGATCAAACTCCTGCTGATACGCAGGAGTCCAATATTTCAGCACCGCAGGCGGGAAGGTGGGAATCCAATCGATCCCGCATGTCGGCGCGAAGCTCCCGGCCTCGCCAAGCCGCTGCCCGACGGTAACAAACCGGTCGTGCCCGGTAAAACTCATGTCGCATTGGTAGCTATCCACCCACACCTGAGTGAATGCCGGGTCGGCATCGAGATACACTCGGCATGCATTTGGAAACGTGATGATGCCCTCCCGGAAATGCCCGGATAGATTCAAAAAAATTTCCGCCTCGGCTGCGAAGCTTTGCAGCGCGGGCAAGTCGTCTGCGCGGTCATCGAGAATCAGCGTTGCCCGACCATGCAATCCAAACCGCTCGACGACCGCCTGCCACGCAGCAACATTTGCGCTGGCCGCAGGGTCACTGGGTGTCCAATCCGCATGGACACAGGCATCCGAGCGCATCGACTCAATCATCCAGACATCCCATCCGGCTTCCTTGAACCCAAGCACCCAGCTCAAGCTGAACCACATATTTCCCGCCGCAGCAATCGGCTGTGCCGCCAAACCGACTGCTATCACAATTTTTGGTGCCATCGCCACAAATCATGCCGGAAAATCCATTGCGAGTCAGTTCGCAAATACAAAAGTTTGGAGTCATGTATCAATCGGACCTTTATTAGCAGAGCGGCTTCCGTATTGTGGCGGCGGGAAATGAAAACGCATTTGGTATTTGGGCTGCTCGTCGCGGTGTTGCTTGTCATCGTGATCGGCAGCAAACGGCAGGAGTCGTTTGATTTTGAGGACGTCGTGAGTCTTGCGGAACAGATGGCACGTGAAAACTACATGTCGGCGGTTCCGACAGTGCCCGAGACGCTGCGGCGGCTGAACTACGGCCAAATGCGTGATATCCGATGGAAAAACGAACGCACGCTTTGGCGGCGCGAGGGGCTTCCGTTTCAGGCGCGCTTTTATCATGCGGGCGCAACCAAAGATAATCCGGTGCAGATTTACGTGCTTCCGGATAGCCCGGGTGAGCCGCTTCGCTACTCGCAGGAGTTTTTTGATTTCGGGAACAATGTCATTTCAGAAAAGTTTCCGGAGACATTGGGATACGCAGGTTTTCGGATTCACTATCCGCTCAACAAGCCGGATGTTTTGGACGAGGTTGTTTCCTTTCTCGGTGCGTCCTATTTCCGAGCTGTTCCGCGCGCATTGCAATACGGGATCAGCGCGAGGGGACTTGCGATTGATACGGCTGTCGAAGATCGAAAGGAGGAATTTCCCGCGTTCACGAAGTTCTGGTTGAAGCGGCCGGATCGCTACTCGAATGAAATGACGATATACGCGCTGCTCGAGGGGCGCAGTGTGACAGGGGCGTATCAGTTCGATTTACAACCCGGAGATGAGATTCGGATGAACGTGACGGCGATTTTGTATTTCCGGAAAACGACAGACAATGTCGCTTACGAGCATGTATTGGTTCGGTGAGAACACGAGCGACACATTCGGAGATTTTCGCCCGGAGGTGCACGACTCGGATGGACTGTTGATTCAACGTAGCACTGGCGAGTGGCTTTGGAGGCCGCTGGCATGGTCGCGGCAGTTGCAGATCAATGTCTTTGCGGATGATCATCCGAAGGGATTTGGCCTCTTGCAGCGCGATCGCGATTTTAACCACTATCAGGACCTCGAGGCGCTGTATCATAACCGTCCGGGCGTCTGGATTGAGCCAAAATGGGGCTTTGACAAGGGCGCTGTTCACCTCGTGCAGTTGCCCACGAAAGACGAATACATGGACAATGTGGTAGCATTTTGGAGGCCCACAGATCCTCCTCCCGTCCTGGAGCCGGTGCGTGTCGAATACGTGCTGCGGTGGATCGGTGAGGCAACGGATCTGCCACCGCTGGGGCGCTGCACTTACACGCGGGTGGACGATCAAGATAAACTCTACTATCGGCACTACTTTCTGGAATTTGCAGCCCCGCCGACCGCCGAGTGGACGCCAGATGAGATTCCCGCCGTGGAGGCTGGGTCGTCGACGGATGCCAAGATCTCGGATGTAAAAATCGAGTGGAATGATTTTAACAAAACGTGGCGTGCGAGCTTTTACGCCAGCAGTCCGAAATATAACAAACCGCATGAGTTAACTTGCCGGCTCGTAGCGAACGGCAAACCTCTGACGGAAACATGGAGCTACACATGGATGCCATAGACAGCCAAGCAGCATGGAATGAGGCCACCGAGCGTGTGATGACCTATCTGACGTGTTTAGAAATCGGCGGCTTCGAACACCGTACCCGCCAGACATTGCGCATCATCGAGACGGCTCGCAAGCGTTGTGCGGCCGAACCGCAATCGCATCCTGTCGAAGTCGCGATGGCTGAAGCGACGGATGCGCTGAGACGTTGGTATGATGGTGTCCTTCCCGGCGTGCCGTTGGCGGCTGGAGTTGTGGCTACGATGGCTACTGGTGCATCGGAGACATGGCCGGACGCTGTGCTTTCGGAAACAACTCCGGAGGAACTTCGCCGCGCGCTGACTACCGCTTCGATCCCGCTGGGACCGAGCCTGCAACTCTCCGGCATGAGCGCCAAAGAGATGGATTTCGGAGCGATGGAGACGATCGCGCAGGAAACGTGGCAAAAGTTTGCTTGGGGTCCGGTCCTGCGTGCGGCGGCGCTTTGGACTGTGATTTTCTTCGTTTGTCTTTTTCTTCACGACTGGTTGTTTCCCGTATGAGCCAGCTTTTCCAACCCACCAAACTCACGTCCGATTTTGTTACGTTTCGGCGAGCATCATTTTTCGGCGCTATCCTGGCCACCACTGGCCTCGGTGGCTGGCTGCTCTGGCGGACGTTTGAGCCCGAGGGGATCTCGGTTCTCGAGGTGGTGCAGATGGTGCTTTTTGTTCTGCTATTTCAGCAAATTGCTACCGGCTTCTGGCTGGTCGTATTTGGATTTGTGATCACGCTGACCGGTGGTGATCCGGCGCAGATCTCGCGGACGATTCCCGAAGATTTGCCTTTGCTTGAGGATCCGCCAGCCACGGCAGTCGTCCTGCCGATCTACAACGAGGACGTCGAGCGGGTCTTTCGTGGCGTAGAGGCGATGTGGCGGGCGATGCAGGAAAGTGGTAACTCAAAAGGCTGCGATTTTTTCATCCTGAGTGATTCCAATCGGCCGGAAAATTGGCTGGCTGAGGAGATGGCATGGATTGAGTTGTGCCGGAAGCTCGACGCTTTTGGTCGAATATTTTACCGCAAACGAAAGGTGGCCCGTAACAGCAAGAGCGGGAATGTAGTGGATTTTTGCCGGCGCTGGGGGGTGCGCTATCGATACATGATCGTGCTGGACGCCGACAGCGTTATGACGGGGCGTTTGCTGGGGAGATTGGTGGCAATGATGGAACAGAACCCGCGCGTTGGGATTATCCAAACGTCTCCGCAATTGGTGATGGGGCGCACGTTTTTTCGCCGGATTCAGCAGTTTGCCTGCAAGTTATACGCCCCGCTTTTTGCCGCAGGTTCCAACTACTGGCACCTGTTCGGTGGCAACTATTGGGGACACAATGCGATTATTCGCCTCAAGCCTTTCATGGAGTTCTGCGCGCTGCCTGATTTACCGGAGCCGGAAACTCATCGTCGGCACATTTTCAGTCATGATACCGTCGAGGCCGCTTTGATGCGGAAGGCAGGTTATGACGTGTGGTTTGCCTACACAGAGGATGGAAGCTACGAAGAGGGTCCGCCGAACCTTAGCAGCAGCCTTGCACGGGACCGGCGTTGGAGTTTGGGAAATCTTCAGCACTTTTGGTTTCTGTTCGCTCCAGGTATCGACTTTGCCAACCGCTTTCATATCTGGATGGGCGTGATGGCGTATTTGTCTTCGCCGCTCTGGCTCTTGTTTTTGATTACTGGTGTGATTGATCTCGCACTGAAAAATCAATATTCGCTGCTCGCGGCGCTGCCGGTGAGCAGCATGCTTCCTGCGGGTGGTGCGTTACCTGTTCTGCTCGTGGCAACATTGGTTGTGCTTTTCATGCCGAAGTTGATCGCCCTTTTGCTAGCGCTGCCTAGAGCACGTCAGTTCGGCGGAGTTTGCCGCATGGTGGCGTCGACATTGATCGAGACGCTGGTTTGGACCCTGCTGGCACCCGCCGTGATGATTTACTACACCCAGTTTGTGGTAATGAATTTGTCCGGGTTGCGAATCCATTGGAATGCCCAGAATCGATCAGACGACTTGGGACCACGGTTTTTTGAATGTTTCCGGGATTTCTGGCTGCCCCCGGTTTTGGGGGTCGCGGCGACTGCTGCTGTTTGGACGTGGTCGCCGAACGAGCTTCCATGGCTTAGTCCGATTTTGGCAGGGTGGTTGCTCGCTCCTGTTCTGGCGTGGCTAACGGCCCAACCGTGGCTTGGGGATTGGTGCCGGAGACATCAGCTCTTTTACATCTCCGAGGAATGCCCAGAGACCCGGCCAAAAGAGCTTAAATTTGTGGAAGAACCAACGGAGCCGGCGCAGGTGGTTAAGACGCCCCTTGGGTATCGAGGGATCATTCGTGCCGTGGCAGATCCGCTTACGCATGCCGCCCATGTCACGCTCCTGCGAAAACGCGACTCATCTCCTGCTGCTTCTGCGGCATATCGCCAGTCCCTTAGTGACCGCCTGATCGCGGAAGGACCCGAGGCTTTAGACTCGCAGCAAGTCTTTGCTCTCTTGTGGGATGCAGACTCACTCCGCCAGATTCATTTTAAACTATGGGCGTTGCCCACAGAAAAATTGCACCCGGTATGGAGAGAATGTCTGACTGCAATACAGAGTCGACTGACGTAGCCAACGATCCAACGTGATTCATATCAGGATAAGTTCACGATTAATCGGCCAAGCCGTCGGGACGCTCAGCGTTAAGTTCTCTCCTGTCCTGTCGTCGGTTGAACAGATGGTCTCAGTATGCTGACTTCGGCGGAAAGAGCACCTGTTGTGCGGTCCGGATTGCAATGTAGGAGTCGAGCAAGAGCGAGTATTGCTCGATGTATTCGATGTCACACTCAACGCGGGAGCGGATGTCATCATCGGTGCGAGCCTCTCCACGGTATCCACGGATCTGTGCGAGACCTGTGATGCCGGGTTTGACCAGCGACCGGACGTGGTAGGATTGCAGGATTTTCTCAAATTGCTCGTTGTGTTCAAGCATGTGTGGGCGCGGTCCGATAACGCTCATGTCTCCGCGCAGCACATTGATAAATTGCGGGAATTCATCCAAACTGACGCGGCGAAGAAACCGCCCGAATGGGAAAATCCGTGAGTCGTTGACGGCTGCCTGCCTCGTTGGATCGTCGTTTGCGCAACTCATCGTCCGGAATTTCATGATCGCAAACGGCTGGTTCGATATTCCAGCCCGCCATTGCCTAAAAAACAAGGGTCCGGGCGACTGAATTCGCTGCATGATGCTCACGACCGCTGCGAGCGGCGGAATGACAAAAATCACCACCGGCAGCGAAACGAGGACATCTACAGCCCGCTTAATTATTCGGACGAGCGGATCTTGGAGCGGTTCCGTGCGCACGGTGATGAAATCTAGTCCGTAATGATGGATATACTGGAGACTATGTTGATATTTCTCCGAAAGCGTATTCACAGTGATCACGCGGGCCCCTCGCCTTTCGGCCTGATCCATGATATCCCGGAGTTCGTCTCTAAGGTTTGGAACCTCAAGAAGCATTACTAATTTCACTCCGTGCTCGGTGATGATCCGCTCTAGATCGGTAGATTTTCCAAGCACCGGAATGCGATAGACTGATTTGCGGTCGGTATCATCGGATAGCAGTCCGACGATCCGAAAGCCGAAGCGCGACATCTGCGAAGTCCATCGACTCATGCGTTTGACCCGTTTGCTAGGTCCGATAAATGCGACTTTGATCTGATGTCGCCCTTCGAAGAAAAACCCGCTCAACATCGAAGGCAGTAGCGCATTCGCCGCCGCCATGGCCAGCGCAGTGACTGGAATCAAGGCGAAGAGAAATGTCCGCGAAATGTTGAGGTCTTGGAGCAAAAGCAGCGTAAGGCCCAACACGGCACCTACGTAGGCCGCTTGCCTGAGACCATGTCGAGCTGCACGGAATATATCCCGCGAGATAAGAACCAGCCGGTCGCTTGAAGAGCGAAGCCTCTCGATGCACAGCCCAATGAGAATGAGGAGGTTATACCGAAAGTAAACATCCACTCGAAACTCGGTGCTCCCGTGCACGGTCAGATTGATGACGATCCAGAGCAACCAGAATGTCACAGTCGCAACGACGCACGACGCGAGAAATATCGCGTTATAACATCCAGTTGTCCTTGATTGAATCATTCAGCGGTCGGGCGAAGCGATAGCAGTTTCCGTGGTCGGAGTCGACGCGAAATTAGCTGGCGATTTGATGCCTTGCTTGCGGCAAATCCGGCGAGCGGTCCGGCTTATCATGCGAATTCAGCTGGCGGAATATTTTCACCATACCTCGCCATGATCCAGCACAGCCGGAGTGCCCTCCAATAGCGGATGCCGAAGCGTTTCGGATCTTGCCAAATTCGCAAAACCCACCCCACGTAAAACCGGTCCGCCCACGGCGGAATACTTGCCTGAGCTCCGGTGAGAAACGCGATGGCCGCGCCTGTGCACAGGATCGCGGGTTTGGATTGCAGGTTTTCTTTGAGGTAGAGGCCGAGTTGTTCCTGAACACCACTCCCGATGTTTACAAATACATACCGCGGGTTCCGCTGGCGGATGGCTTCTAAGAGCACCGGGTCCTCGACTTTCCCGTCGGGTCCGAGCTTGCCCCGATAATATGGCGCCACATAGCAATCGTCGTGCGAGATATGAGGCAGCGCGTTCTCGCGGAGCCACGTCACGTTGGTCTCGGCGTCGGCCACCGACGGCATCACCCAAAAGGTTGCGCCGTGCCCGCGCAAATCTGGTTGGTCCAAAAGGTCGCGGATCAGTCGAAGACCGGAATACCGTTTAATCCACAGCCTTGGATTGAAGGCGTGGATGATATTCCAAATGATCACCATAAATCCGCTGTCCGGAATCACGAAATTCGACTCCAAGAGCGCTCGGCGGTAAATCGGGATACGCATCAAATCGAGCGCCAGTCCGGGCCCCGAAGGCACTGAGACCAAGCCGCCACCTTCCTGAAGAATCGGCAATAGCCGATCACGCGTTGTAAAAAAATGTATCCCGAGAATTTTCATACTGCCTTACTTCATTAGCTGCCTGCTTGACGGAGAATGCCGACTGTAAACGAAGCGGGTCAATCGAAATATTGCGAAGAGAAACGCCACTTTTGTGTAACTCAGAGTGAGAGCATCGCGAATGGCATGGTTCCTCATGCAATTGGGGCGGTCGCACGGCAGCACTGAAGCAAACCTTGAACATTCGCGCCACCGTGGCAAGTTAGGAGGAATGTCATTAATCACCGAAGGCAACATCCAATACCGGATGGGAAACGAGAAACTGATCCGGATTTCCGAGGCTGCCAGTCGCAAGCTCCGCGGGTTACTGGAAAAGCAGGGGCGTCCCGGCGGTGCACTCCGTGTGGCTGTGATCGGGGGCGGGTGCTCCGGTCTGCAATATAAAATGGACCTTACCGATGGGCCGGCGAACCGTGACATCATGGTTCAAAGCCAAGAGGTTCGCGTGTTGATCGACCCTAAGAGCGCACTCTTTGTCAGCGGGTCCGAGCTCGACTTCAGCGAGGATTTACAGAAGGGCGGCTTTAAAGTCACGAACCCGAATGCGGTTGCCCACTGCTCCTGCGGGGAGAGCTTTTCGGCCTAGCAGGTTTTATTTCCGGTTTTGATTACTTGTGTTGAGGTCCAGCCGCTAGGGAAGTTCGCTTAGGAACCAATCCTCGACGCGCTTGCGGGCCCACGGGGTCTTGCGGAGGAACGTGAGGCTGGATTTGATCGATGGATCAAATTGAAAACAGCGAATTGGAATATGGTCGCCCATGGACTCCCATCCGTGGCGTTCGACCAACTCGGTGAGAATGCGCTCCAGCGTGATTCCGTGGAGTGGGTTGTTGGGTTGAGTGATTGGCTCGGTCATGGACACAGGGAACTTCTGTGATGAAGCATCCTCCGGTTTGTGGATTGCATTCAAGTGGGATCCGACTATCCCGTTAAGAAATCCATCCCGATTTGTGGTTAGAATATGTTACACACCAATCGTCCCACTTCTTCATCTCTTGCGTTTGGAGCGCGGGTGTTTGTCTTTGTTGCGGCATTGATTGGATGCACCGCCGCTCGTATGAACGCTGAACCGACTATCCCAATCCCCGCATCGGCTGATGGATCAGCTGCGTCCGGCCATCGCCAACACCTGTCTCAGCCATGGAACCAGGCACCCGACGCGGGATTGCAACCGGGAAGCGTGCGCACAGCTTGGACTCCGAGTGCGTTGATTGTGGAGGCAGACTTGACAGATTCGGAGGTGATGACGGCGGCGAGGGATGACAACGAGAAACTTTGGGAGCTGGGTGATACATTTGAGATGTTTCTGAAGCTACCCGGGGAGACTCGCATCGCGGAGTTGCATGTGGCGCCAAATAATACGCGCCTCCACCTTGGTCTGCCAGGACCCCGGGGGCGCGCCACCCCAGAGAGCAGGCCGCTTCAATTCGATGCAATGTGTGTGTCGCCCGTCGGGTTCACCAGTTCAGTCACGCGCTTGTCAAAGGGTTGGGTCGTGAGGGCTGCGATTCCGCCGGCCGTGTTCGGGCTGAAACGATTTGAGCAGGGACAGCAGTTGCGGGTGAGCTTTTGCCGCTACGATGCAAGCACCGGGCAGAAGCCGGTTCTATCAACGACCGCGAGTCATCCGGTGATTGATTTTCACCGTCCGCACGAGTGGACGCTGGTTGTTCTCAAATAGTTCCGCGGCGTCACTCAGGTTCACCACTATCAGCGCCCGCCGTCAGCAGCAGGATCCGCGCCCGTTTTTCTTGATAGGACAATGCGTGGAAGCAACGAATCTCTGCAACCCGGCGCGAGGCTGCCAACGATTCGAGGTATCGGGTGTAGGACGAGGCCAAGTGGGTGGTCTCCGAATATCGTGAACGGAGTGCCTTGTGATTGTAGCTGCTGGGACTAATCGATTCGAACAAATGAAATTGCAGCCATTTGCGGTCTTGTCGGCTCAGTGGTTTCGGCTTTCTGAAAAATGCCATGAATAAGACGAGCACCAGATACGTGTCAACGCGGGCCTGAAGCTCCAGATTCCGGCAGTAATCCTCGGACCGGCTCGGAATCTCACCGCGCTGAAATGCAAGTCCCGCGTGCAGCGCATGATTGATCTCCTCCACGAATGCGATTAGCTCCCGGATGTTATGATCGTTCAGACCTGCGCGCGGGTCGTGTTTTTCGAGTTGCGCGATCAGCCATTCAGAAAAGTAGATCCCAATCCGAAGCTGTCCGTCCGCCGCGCGCAGAAACGTGCGCGCATAGTCGGCCAACTCGGCGCACTGCGCACCGGCCAGTGCGGCGAGTTGCCTGCTTCGGCGAGAGTCCACCAGACAATCCTCCAAGTTCACTCCCACGTTCGCGTAGGTGCGCTCGAATAAGCCCTGGATCTGACTGAAAAGCGTGGATTCCGCGTTCATCCGAGTAGGGGTAGCGACGGTGCACTGTCCATGTGGAAGATCCGTTTGGTTAGTTCATTCAATGCGACGCGTGCCTCATGAAACCCGTCGGCAATCTCCCGGTAGATTCCGTGCAGGTCGAGGCGTCTGGCGTCCCGGTGCTCAGCCGCAGATTGAAAACTACTCGTTCCAATCTGCTCGTAGAATGAAACATCCGGTGCCCCTCGCCGTGCGCGCTTTTCGATATTCTCCGCGAAAAGACCGCTGATGAATAACGCATAGTTCCCGATGTTTGCCCTCAGCACAAAGGCCTCTTGAGGAGATGACTTGTTCAACGCGATCAGCATATCCGATACATACCGGAGGTCCTCCTGCGTCTCAGGGTCTCTGGGCTCCGCGCAACCGGTCCGACTAAACGCCTCAAGGAGCGAGGCAATATAGTCCGTCGCCTCACGACTCGAGACTTTGGTTTCGCGAAGCACACGACGACTCATCACGTAAAAATACAAATGCGGCGAAATCGATATCCGATCCGGGGATTCCAAAATCGCAGACGCCAAAACGTCATGCTCCAACAAGGAATCACGCGTCTCGTGATCCGTGAGCAGCTTCTGGAGCGAGGCCGCTCCACTGCCCTTTGCGTCAAGTGTCCGGACGATAAAGTCAAAATCGTCCGCCGTCAGCCGAGTACGACAGTTGGGTTGTATCATCTCGGGAATTTTCAATAAGCATCGCTCGTGCCAACCAGATTTGATGCACCGCAAAGATCAGCGTGGATTTCCCCGCATCAGACTGGAAGTGGTCGATAGCGGGCATATGACTGGAGGTGTGAAAAATCCGAAATTCCGCACGATGGACGCCAATGAAGCTGTCGCATCGGTCGCATACCGGTGCTCGGAGACGATCGCCATTTATCCCATCACACCCTCTTCTCCCATGGCGGAATGGTGTGATGAATGGTCGGCTCGCGAGCAACTGAATTTGTGGGGTGACGTGCCAGCCGTGGTGCAAATGCAATCGGAGGGCGGCGTGGCTGGTGCGATTCATGCGATGTTAATGACCGGCAGTCTCAGCACGACGTTCACTGCATCCCAAGGGCTTCTGCTCATGATCCCGAACATGTATAAAATCGCCGGAGAGTTGATTCCGTTTTGCATGCATGTCACGGCGCGAACGATTGCCACGCATGCGCTCTCGATCTTCGGAGACCACTCGGACGTCATGGCGTGCCGTCAGACCGGATTTGCCATGCTGTGCTCAAACTCGGTCGTCGAGGCGCAGGACATGGCGTGCATCGCCCATGCCGCCACTTTGCAGGGACGCATCCCGTTCCTCCATTTCTTCGATGGATTCCGGACATCGCATGAGATTCAAAAAATCGAACCTCTCGATGATTATGTGGTGCGCTCAATGATTGATGACGATGCAATCGCTGCCTGCCGCAGTCGGGCACTCACCCCGGACGCACCCACGCTGCGCGGCACCGCGCAAAATCCGGACGTTTTTTTCCAAGCACGGGAAGCCAGCAATAGTTACTATGATGTCCTGCCGGGCATCGTGAGCGATGTCATGCGACGGTTTGGTGAGATGACTGGCCGACACTACGGCGTGGTGGACTACTTCGGGCACCCTGAAGCGGAGCGCGTGATCATCGCGATGGGGTCCGCCGTCGAAACGGCGAGCGAAACGGCTGAAGCCATGAATCTGCTGGGAGATCGGGTGGGTGTGATTGCCATTCGGCTTTTCCGGCCTTTTCCATCGGCAGCCTTTATCGCAGCCATCCCGGCGACTTGCCGATCGATTGCCGTGCTGGATCGCACGAAAGAGCCTGGATCGGTGGGCGAACCGTTGTATCAGGATGTGGTGACCGCGCTGGCTGAGGCACGCGCAGACCGATCCTTGGAAATCGAATGCGAGCCAATCGTCGTCGGTGGGCGATACGGTCTCTCATCCAAGGAATTCACGCCTGCGATGGTGAAGGCGGTGTATGAAAACCTGAGCCAAGAAATCCCGAAAAACCACTTCACGGTTGGCATTAACGACGACGTGACCCGGCGCTCTCTGGTGGTGGATGAATCGTATCAGATCGAAGCCCCTGACGTAAAAAGGGCGGTTTTCTTCGGGCTCGGATCGGATGGCACGGTCGGGGCGAATAAGAACTCAATCAAAATCATCGGCACGGAAACCGACCACTACGCCCAAGGATATTTTGTTTACGACTCGAAAAAATCCGGAGCGATGACGATATCCCATCTGCGATTTGGTCCGCGACCGATTCACGCTCCGTATTTGATCAGCCAAGCGGACTTCGTCGCGTGTCATCAATGGCAATTCCTTGAACGCCTTCCCGTCCTTGACATTGCCGCACCGGGCGCAACCGTCTTGCTTAATGCGCAGTATTCCGCCGACACCGTTTGGTCCCATCTGCCCCGTGAGGTGCAGGAAACGATCATCGCCAAACAGCTTCGTTTATATGTGATCGATGCCTACCGGGTGGCACGCGAAAGCCGCATGGGCGGACGGATCAACACAATCATGCAAACCTGCTTTTTTGCGATTTCAGGCGTTCTGCCCCGCGAAGATGCAATCGAAAAAATCAAAGGTGCCATCCGGAAGTCATATGCACGCAAGGGCGATGAAGTCGTAAAACGGAATTTTGCCGCCGTGGATAACACGCTTTCGGGACTTCACGAGGTGACTGTGCCAAGCATCGCGCAATCCTCGGTGCCGATGATTCCTGCGGTCTCGTTTGAGGCTCCGGATTTTGTGCAGCGAGTTACTGGAATGATTTTAGAGGGCAGGGGAGACATGCTGCCGGTTAGTGCGTTTCCGGTGGATGGCGTATGGCCAACGAATACCGCACGATGGGAAAAACGCTGCATCGCGAACGAGATTCCCGTTTGGGATCCGTCGATCTGTATTCAATGCAACAAATGCGTGCTCGTGTGTCCGCATGCAGCGATCCGCGCTCGCATCTTTGAACCTGCCTCGCTCGCGGATGCACCGGATGCATTTCGATCCATCGCGTTCCGGAGCGCCGAGCAACCGGGTCTCCAATACTCGCTGCAAGTGGCACCGGATGACTGCACCGGATGCGGGTTGTGCGTCAATGTTTGTCCAGTCCGTGACAAGGCGAACCCAAGGCACAAAGCCATCGACATGGAACCCGTCCTCCCGCGATTGGAATGCGAACGCGGGAACTTCGCATTTTTCCTCAATATCCCTGAGCGTCCGCGTTTTTCGCTCGATCCGAAAACAGTGAAAGCGAGCCAGTTTTTGCAGCCGCTGTTTGAGTTTTCTGGTGCCTGCGCGGGGTGCGGTGAGACCCCGTATTTGAAACTCCTGACGCAGTTGTTCGGCGACCGGTTGGTCATTGCAAATGCCACGGGCTGCTCGTCGATTTATGGCGGTAACCTGCCGACCACGCCGTATGCACAAAACCGCGATGGCCGAGGCCCCGCATGGGCAAATTCGTTGTTTGAAGACAACGCGGAATTTGGCCTTGGGATGCGAGTATCCATCGATCAACGCTCTACGCACGCGCGCCAGTTGCTCCGCCAACTAGCCCCCTCGCTCGGAGATGAGTTGGTGCAGGCATTCCTTTCCACGGACCAAAGCGATGAGAGCGGCATCGATATGCAGCGGTCGCTGGTGAAGGCGCTCAGGGAAAAACTTAACGCATCCGACTCTCCAGCCGCCAGCGAACTCGCTGGATGCGCCGATTACCTCGTGAAAAAGTCTGTCTGGATTGTAGGCGGTGATGGCTGGGCGTACGACATCGGGTTTGGCGGATTGGATCACGTGCTCTCGTGCAATTACGACGTCAATATCCTCGTCCTCGACACGCAAGTTTACTCAAACACGGGAGGCCAGCAATCGAAGGCGACGCCGCTCGGTGCTGTGGCCAAATTTGCAGCGAATGGAAAAGAAAACCCACGCAAGCAACTCGGGTTGATAGCCATGTCCTACAAGACCGCTTACGTGGCAAGCGTGGCCATGGGCGCGAAGGACAGCCAGACGCTGTCTGCGATGTTGGAAGCGGAAAGCTACGACGGTCCATCGTTGATCGTGGCATACAGCCACTGCATCGCGCATGGATACAATTTGAATCTCGGCATGGAGCAGCAAAAGCTGGCTGTGGACTCTGGATTCTGGCCGATTTATCGGTTTGACCCCCGCAGAAATGGAGGCCCGACTCCCGCATTCCGAATGGATAGTGGCACGCCGAAGGGCCGGGTCGAAAAGTTCTTGCACAACGAAGCACGGTTCAGAATGCTGGAAAACTCGGACCCTGCCCGATCCGAAGCGCTCATTGCATCCGCCGAGCGATCGTGTCGCGCTCAGTTTGACCAGCTCCAGCACATGGCCGACCAAGTCGCGGACGCTCCGGATCAAGCAACATCCGCTCCAAAATCGTGATCCCGTCCGAAGAAAACCAGGTAACAATATGTCCACCAACCTAGCAACCACCTACCTCGGCATCCCAATTAAACATCCGATCATGCCGGGGGCGTCGCCGATGGTGGATAACTTAGATACCGTCCGACGCCTTGAGGATGCTGGTGCATCAGCCATCGTGATGCATTCGCTGTTCGAGGAACAAATCGAAATGGACTGGGCTGGCGCGGAGCGCTTTCTCTACAGCTACGAGGACTCGAATGCCGAAGCGACCACCTATTTTCCGCAGGCGGATGAGTTTGCGCTCACTCCGGAAAAATACCTCATCCAGATCGCAAAACTGAAGCAAACCGTAAGCATCCCGGTGATCGCATCGCTCAATGGCGCCACTCCCGGCGGATGGGTCACGCTGGCCGAGTCGATGCAAGATGCGGGCGCAGATGCTCTGGAACTCAACCTCTACACTCTGCCCTCGGATCCGAGCATGGATGCAGACGCCATCGAGAATAGCGCGCTCGAAATCCTGCGCGGCGTGCGCGAAAACCTCACCATTCCGGTGGCCGTCAAGCTCTCGCCATTCTATTCGTCGATCGCCAGCTTCGTGAGCAAAATGGAAGCCGTCGGCGCAGACGGGGCCGTGCTATTCAATCGTTTTTACCAGCCGGACATCGACATCGAAACCCTGGAGGTTCGCCCGTCTCTGCAGTTGTCGGATCCAAGCGAACTCAGACTGCGGCTGCGCTGGCTGGCATTGCTGGACGGAGTTCCCAACCTCGACTTCGCCGTAAGCGGTGGCGTGCATAGCGCCAGCGATGTCGTTAAATCGATCATGGCGGGCGCATCTGCGGTCCAAATGGTATCCGCACTGCTGAAAAATGGACCGGAGTATCTCGCCCGTGTCATCCAGGATTTTGAGGTCTGGATGAACGAACACGAATACGAATCGGTGGATCAAATGCGCGGCAGTATGAGCTACAGCCGATGCCCGAATCCGTCGGACTATGAACGTGCGAATTACGTGCGCGTGCTCCAGACGTGGCGCGCCTGAGGCGGTGTTCCGCTTTTCTGTTGCGTCGGGGTCGAGTCAGCCTTCGATGGTATTGATTTCTACCGGCTCGACTTTGACGCCCATCTCTTCCAGCCATGCGATGGCGGACTTGATCGCCTCACGCTCGCCGATTAATTCCATCGAGACCAATCCGATTTCATCGGTGACGCTTGCTTGGCGCACATTCGTGACGACGGCAAAGTTTTGACCCAATTCGTAGACGATCGGGCGTGTGATTAAACGAGCCGGATACATCAGCCAGAGACGTGTGGATTCTTGAGCCATAGGAGAGTTGCTTTCGATGAGTTTTGGTAGGTGAGCGAAGCGGTCCGCTCGCGATACTAACCTCCGGCAATCGCTGGCACGATACTGATTTCGTCGCCTTCGTTGATTTTTGTCGCCCGTTCTTCGAGAAAGCGGATGTCTTCATCATTGACGAAGATATTTACAAATCGGCGGACGTTGCCGTCCTCGTCGCAGATTCGCTCTCCGAGTCCCGGGAAGGTGGCGTCGAGGTTTGCGAGGATTTCATCGATGGTTGTTCCCTCGACCTCGACGACATCAAGGTCGCCGGTGAGCTTGCGTAACGGAGTCGGGATTCTAACGGTTGTGGACATAATAATTGGGTATTGGATTCTGGTTTGTGACTTTTATACGGCGAGCGCTGCAATTTCGTCGGCAACTAATGCGTCGAATTCGCGCAAGCTCGGTTTGATGACGCGCTGTGCGCCACATTTCCCCTGAACGGCTTCCTGGGTCTTGAGGCCGTGGCCGGTGATGCAAAGCACAATCGACTCATCGCGAGGAATCTTCCCGGCGTCGATCAGCTTCCTTGCGCACGCCACGGTCACTCCGCCCGCAGTCTCGGAGAAAATCCCCTCGGTTTCTGCGAGCAATTTGATGCCCTCGACGACTTCATCGTCCGTGCAATCTTCGGCGCTGCCGCCGGTTTCACGCATGGTCCGAATGGCATAGTATCCGTCCGCCGGAGTGCCAATCGCCAGGGATTTGACGATGGTATCAGGATTCGGAACCGGTTTTACGATGTCAGCGCCGCGCTTCATCGCGGTGCTAATGGGTGAGCATCCCGCCGCCTGAGCGCCGTAAACGCTGAAAGGTTGCTCATCGATAATGCCAACCTTGGCAAACTCGGTGTAAGCCTTGTGGATTTTTGTGAGCAACGAGCCGCTGGCCATTGGGATCACGGTGTGCTTCGGCAGTTTCCAGCCGAGTTGTTCTGCGATCTCGAAGCCCATGGTTTTTGATCCTTCGGCGTAATATGGACGCAGGTTCACATTGACGAATCCCCAGCCGTATTTGCCGGCGATTTCGGAGCACAGGCGATTGACCTGATCGTATGGCCCCTCGATGCCGATCACATTGGTGCCGTAAACGAGCGACCCCAGCACCTTGCCCTGCTCCAGATTCGCGGGAATCAGGACATAGCTCTTCAATCCGGCTGACGCTGCATTGGCTGCCACCGAGTTGGCGAGGTTGCCCGTCGAAGCGCAGGCCACCACTTTGAACCCAAGCTCTTTAGCGCGGCTCAATGCAACCGAGACGACTCGATCTTTGAATGACAGGGTAGGGTAGTTGACCGTGTCGTTTTTGATGTAAAGCTCGGATACCCCAAGGCGTTCAGCCAAACGATCGGCCTTAACCAACGGCGTAAACCCAACCTGCAAGCCAATCGTCGGCGCCCCATCAATCGGAAGCAGCTCGCGATACCTCCACATGCTCTGCGGGCGCGAAAGGATGACGTCGCGCGAGATCGATTTGCGGATCGCGTCGTAGTCGTAAGCTGCCTCCAGAGGGCCGAAATCAAACTCACAAATGTGAATCGCCTCTTTTGGATAAAGGCGGCCACACTCGCGGCATTTGAGATTGCTAAAAAACGGAATATTTTGGGAATCGCTCATAGAATTAGGTTCTCATGTCGAGAGTGGCAGAAGGAGAACCCAATTCGTGCGCGGAACCGCAAGAACAAGTCACTTCTCATCTTTTCCGGAAATCTTCACTTCCAGCAGGATTTGGCACCTGGCCCCCGGCGGACTGGATTGCACAAGTGCTATTCCTGTCTGCCGAGCGGTTGCCGTGACGTCACAGGGCCTGTCCCTCAGTCACTCTCGATAAGATTGCAGCTAAAGTAATTCAGATGCGTTAACCGTCAAGGGAAATTTCGCCGTTCCACCGAATGAAATTTAATCCTGCAAAGCACTTTTGTGTTGAATGTCTGTGGCTCTCGTGGAAAGAAAGGGTCTTCTGAAACGCGCTGCCAGCAAAAACGGTTTTCCCGCCAACCGCCAACGGATTCTTCCGGAATTCGGGGTTAAAATGCGACCTCGGGCGGAGCTCTCGCGCTCGGCATGTTTTTTCATCACGCGACCGGACGAGACTGTTTTTCGCACTCAACCTGTGTAATTTTATGCACCGACCCACCTCCATGGAAACACCCGACGAACAAGGAGTCTTTTTTCAAGGCGCCGAGCCAAACAGACGCAAATCCTCTGACGGAGCGATCAAAAACTTCATCCTCGACACAAATGTCCTGCTGCATGACCCGCACTGCCTGAATCGGTTTGAAAACAACCATGTTTACATCCCGGTGGAGGTTCTATCGGAGCTGGATCGATTCAAAAACGAGCAAACCGAACGCGGGGCCAACGCGCGCACAGTGCACCGGTTTCTGACGCAGGTCTTCGGGCACAACGCCAAAAGCGTCACACACGGAGCAAAAACGCCGGGCGGCGGGTCCGTGCGGATTCTGGTCAATCAGGCGACCACCGCAAAAACTGTCACGCCCGCAATGCGGAGGTTCCTGAAAATTTTTCCCGATCAGGAAAAAATGGATCATCGGATCATCGGTGCCAGCTTGGCTCTTCAAGATTCGGAAAAAACGCAAACGATCCTCGTTTCCAAAGACCTGAACATGCAGCTCAAAGCCATGGCCATCGGCTTGGAGTGCCAGGACTACCTAAACGACAAAGTCGAGGTGAAGGATGCGGAAGGCTATGAAATCCGCTCGATCGCCGTCGAACCTCACGAGTTGCAACGGTTCGGGAGTTCCCGGGCCATTGAGCTCGATGCCAAGCGAACTGGTCCGATTGAATTGAATGAATACGTCCTCCTGACCGTGGACCCGCACAAACTCATGCCTGCCCGCCACATCGGTGACGGGCGGTTCGTGCGACTAAATGTGCCCACTTCGTTACAGATGCCGCGAGGGATCGAATTGCGTCCTGCAAATGCCGGGCAACAATGCTTTCTCGATGCGCTGCTCGATCCAAACATCTCGCTGATTACGTGCTACGGCCAAGCGGGTACGGGAAAAACCCTGCTCGCGGTCGCCGCCGGGCTCTTCCTCACAGCGCAAAAGGACTTCAATGGCATGACCGTCAGCCGTCCAGTCGTTGCCATGGGCGATACCCTCGGGTTCCTTCCAGGCACGCTGAATGAAAAAATGCACCCGTGGCTTCAATCGATCTATGACGCATTCGAGGTGCTTCTGCCAATCAACGCCCCGCGCAACGACGGCAAACAAATGCAGGCGTCGCAACGCAAAAAACAATCCAGTCCCGCCGACGAAAGTATCCACAACGGCGCACACACCGTGCTAAAGCCCTACGAAAAGCTCATCGAACGCGGCTTGCTGGAAATCGAGGCGCTTTGCTACATCCGCGGTCGCTCGATTCCCAATCGGTTTTTTGTTCTCGATGAGGCGCAACAGCTCACGCCGCTCGAGGCCAAGACTGTCGTTACCCGCATGTCCAAGGGATCCAAGCTCGTCATGGTCGGTGATCCGGCGCAGATCGATAACCCATACGTGGACAGCCGCTCGAACGGCCTTGTTTACACGCGCAACCGGCTGCGCGGGCAATCGATCACCGCGCACATCTCGCTCACCAAGGGGGAACGCAGCATGCTCGCGGAGATCGGTGCCAGATTGATGTAGCCGGGCACCGGGTTTACTGCCCGGTCGGCTCCGACAATTTTGCGTTAGAAAAGTTTTTCTCTTCCGTGATTTCCCGTCCAAACCACGGGGGCGGCGTGAACATAGTGGCAGCGGAATGGCTTCGGAATTCGACTTCGGCGATCACAAGCCCCAAGTGCCGTCCGGAAAATACATCGACTTCGACAACGTGCTCGTCCATCGCAAATCGATAACGCCGCTTCTCCAACCGCCAGCCCTCAGTGATCGGCCACAGCACGGCAAATTGCTCCGTGGTGAGCTGCACTTCACGCTCTTCGCGGTCCGGCAGAGTCCCCCGTTTCACGGTTAGAAAAACACCCTCGCCTTCGATACTCCGCAATCGAATCGTCACCGGATGCCCTGAAATATACCCCTGCTCGATCAAAACGGACGGACTGGCCAAAACCTCGTCCGGGACGTGACCCAAAAGAAAGCGCCGTTCGATTTCGCGAAACTCCGCCGATGGTTCTGTGGATGTAGTCACCATGCAACCACGAACGTGCCTCCGTTACTTATCATGCCCGCTTCCTCTTCGGTGATCCAACGTTCCGCAAACTGCTCTCCCCACGAATCAGAAATCGCGATCTCTTTGGTTTCATCATTGTAGCCGATAATCATGCAAATATGAGGTTCGCCATCGCGCGTGCGGATCCGCCGTGCCGCCGACCGCCTTGGTTTTAACATCTCCTGATACGCCGTCCAGTCGGTTACCGATTCACGTTGCTGCGATCGTGCGGTGATATTCGAGTTCAAGTCCTCCACCACAACCATCTGCCACATCATCGGTAACCCCTTGTCGATATAGCTGGCAACATTGCGCGTCGTGATTCGGCCCGTGTCCGTAATGATGCGGCGTCCATTCCGTCGAATCACGTCACTAACACCAAACATCATCGACGAACTCGCCGTGCCCCCACCCACATCGGTCGATGCCGCCATGGCGAGCACATACATGTCAGCCGGGATTCCAAGGTAACGCATCGCGCGCTCCCAACTCGCTGGAGAGCAATATCCCTTAGGCCCCTGATTTACCATGGGGATATCCGTTAAAATGACGTCGCCGTTCTCGCGACGCTCGATGCGCTGGACCAATCGGTCTTTCATGTCGGCGCGCGTGACGCGCTCGGAATCCTCACCGTCCGCCACCGACATGGGCACCACACGCAATGCGACATACTCTCCGCGCGGCGCAGCAAGAAGGATCGCATGCCCATTCCAATCCCAGCGGCGAACCCGCTCCGTGGTATTCCGTCCTTCACCGAACTTCGTCAACGCCGGCTCACCAAGCAACGCGGTAAGTCGGGAAGCAATCACCTCCTCGTCCCGGGTGATGAACTTTTTGAATTCCCTCATCGCGCGCGATTTCTCTCGCTCGATCTGCGACTCGGTCATCCCAACTTGCACATCTGCGAGTTGCTCCACATCGCCCTTGTTTGCGAAAACCATGGAGATCTGTGATGCCATAGATTGGTTCCCATACAAAACCAAGGAAAACGGGCGCGTGCCCAGCGCGGTCACATCCCGGCCGGGATACAGCCGATAACTCGCGTCGAATGAAGTCTGCGACTCGCGTGGCCATTCTAAACGAGCTGCCACATCGGCGTCGGGGTCGTCCCACAAGTTGTCATCCACCCACACCGGGCGCTCAAACGCCTTGTTCAGATCGTCGAACGTGACCGCAGCCAGCGGATAAGCCGTCAGCAAGCAAGCGGCGAGGTTGCCGACAAGGCGAAGGTATGGCACGATCATCGTCTCCCAACTAAACGCACACATTGATTTCTATGCCAGCCCTATTCTTTGACTGCTCCTCCGGAATCAGCGGCGACATGACTGTTGCCTCGCTCGTCGATCTTGGAGTGGATTTGAACGCGCTCGATGCTGAACTCGCAAAGCTTGGGCTCTCGAGTGAATTCCACTGGCACGCGTCAATCCAATCGCGGCAAATGATCACCGGCACGAAGTTTGATGTTCATCTGGCCGCCGGCGCCACGCATCACGACCACCATCACCACGATGGCCATTCGCATGGTCACAGCCATGATCATAACCATGACCATTCGCACGGACGCAGCTATCGCGAAATCCGTCAGCTGATTGAATCCGCCGGTCTCTCCGACTTTGTCCGCGAGCGCTCCATTGCCGTGTTCCATCGCATCGCTGTGGCGGAAGGGCGGATTCATGGCTGCCCTCCTGAGGATGTCGGATTTCACGAAGTGGGGGCCGTAGATTCGATTGTCGATATCGTGGCCGCGTGCATCTGCCTGGATTTGCTGGGACAGCCAAGCGTGTATGCGTCGTATCTTTTTGATGGCACCGGCTCGATCCACTGCGCACACGGCACCTTCCCGATCCCCGCGCCGGCCACGATGGAAATACTAAAGGGCATCCCGATTCGCCAAATCGATGAACCTATGGAATTCATCACGCCGACCGGTGCGGCCCTGCTGGCGGAGTTTTGCGGCGGCTTCGGCTCCATGCCGTTGATGCAGATCGAAAAAATCGGCTACGGCCTTGGAACGCGTGATACCTCGCCGCGCCCGAATGTGCTCCGGGCATTGCTCGGGAGTCTTGTCGCCGCTGGCGCAGGCGCATCGATCGATCCCGACGAGGTGGTTGAAATCGTGACGAACATCGACGACACGACACCGGAAATTTCCGCGACGTTCCCGGCCGAGTTGCTTGCGTTGGGCGCGTTGGATGCATTTTTGACACCGGTTCAAATGAAAAAAAACCGCCCGGGAATCCAGCTTACCGTGCTCTGCGAGAAGGCGGACGCGGACTTCATGGCAACCTGGATCCTCACGCATACGAGTTCGTTCGGTGTGCGAATGCACCACTGCCAACGATTGAAACTCGACCGCAAAGTCATCCCCGTTTCGACCGCATACGGGGAGATTCTCGTGAAGTTCGGCTATCTTCGGGGACAATGCCTGCAAGCGAGCCCGGAGTTTGAGTCCTACGCCCAAGCCGCGCGATCAAACGGAGTGCGGATCAAGGACGTGTATGAATCCGCTCTCCACGCTGCCGCGGCGTATCGTTAACAACAGACCTGCAAAATCACAGCGGCGTGATTAGGCCGACATGATTAAACCGCACGTTGCCCACGTCCCGAGACACCGGATACACCCGAAGGGCACCATCAGGTGCCGGAATCAGCATTTGCAGGCGCTCCCCGTCGCTGAGCGGATCGGATTCAAACCATCGCTTCCAGAACCCGCGACGTAAAATCACCGGCATTCGGTCATGGACCTTCCCCGCTTCAGCATTGGGTGAAGTTGTGATGATGCTGACCGTGCTACCCTCGGTCTCATTCTGCTCCCAGATTCCAGCAAATCCCACCGGGTTGCCGTCGGCCCGTTCGAAATAAAACGGCTGCTTGGGAGTTCCTGCCATCCACTCAAAGTATCCACTCGCCGGAACGATACACCGCCGCGCCTTGAATGCAGAGCGATAGCTTGGGAGACTCGCGACGGTTTCGGCGCGGGCGTTGTGCATCAGCGGAAGTTTTTTCTCTGCGCCCGCCCACGCAGGACGTAAGCCCCATTTCATTTCCACCATCTCGCGGGATGCACCGGTTTGGCGGATCACCGGGACTTGAGCGGTTGGAGCAATATTGTAGCTGGGCGTCCAAGTGGCGCGGATATCGCTCACCTCGAAAAATGAATGAACGCGTTCAGCGTCATTTTTCCTGACATATCGGCCACACATTGCGAGGAGGAATTAAATGTTCAATGACAGGAATGCCCGTCGAAAACGTGGCAGCGCATACGGGAATCGAACCCGTGCAGCGGCCTTGAGAAGGCCGTGTCCTAACCGCTAGACGAATGCGCCATTGAGTAAAAAGTGAGGCGATTTCCGTCGGCATGCAAGAACCTATTGGATGACGCTGAAACAAAAATCACCGGATAGCTTTTAAACTATCCGGTGATTCACAAGTTGGATTGCCAGCGAGGACGGCGGTTAGCCTTTGGGCGCGGCACCGGCAATGCTCATCGAAACGGTGATTTCATCGGCTACCTTTTCTTCGGCCTCTCCGGGTTTGATTCCGAAATCACTGCGTTTGATGGTGTAGTCTGAGCGAATCACGAGAAGGTCTCCCTCCAATCCGGGACTCCGATCACCGAGGCGGCCCGGAAGATAGGTCACACGAACAGGCACCGTGATATCCTTGGAGATGCCACGCAAAGTGAACGTTCCTTTCACGTCCGCTGTACCGGTATCGCCCTCACGTTTCACATTGCTCACCTCTTTCAGCTCAAACGTGATGGTCTCGTGTGTCGTCACATCGAGCCACTCGTTCCCGTGCATGTGCTGCTTCATTAGCGGGTTCGGCACGTGCAACGACTGCGCCTGAACCACGATGGTGCCGGTCACATCGGCCGGGTTTTCCGGGTCGGCGGTGACCGTGCCAGAGATGTCACTTGCTGTTCCGCTGATGGTTTCGAGCGGCGCGTCCAGCGTGAAGCGAATGGTGTTTACTCCCTTGGGATCTTTAAAATCAAAAACGAGTTTTTCAGCGAATGCGGATGCGTTTAAGCACAGGAGGGTTGTGATTGCGATGGCTGTGATTTTCATGCGGAGACTTTCTTTTTTGGGATTTGGATTAGGGTGACAGCGAACAAAATGACGGCCCCGGCAACGCCGAGAAATAGAACTTCCACTCCGGGCACTAGGCGATCCTCGTAGCGGACTGCTTCGATTTCCGTGATGGGGTCCTTGGTGATCACCTCGACGGATGTTTTGGTCCATCCGAGTGTCCCGTTGAGGGAAAACCAAAAAATGCCGGTTCCGATCAGAATGAGGAGGGCACATGCACGGATGGCAGATCGCATGCTCAAGAAAGAAGCGTATTTTTTTGCGATTGCAAGCGCTTGTAGGTTTTAAAATCAGAAATCTTTTTTCCGGAATGCTTGCCTTAAGCGATCCTATTCGTCGTGGCAACCAAGTGGTCCAAGCGATCCCGTGCCGTGCCGTTCCCCAGAGCGTCCCGGGCGAGACCGAGTCCAGTTGCCAGATCGTCGCAAGCGCCGCCAACTACCAGCGCCGCTGCCGCATTCCAAGCCACCATGTCCTCAATCGGACCCGGGTTCTTGCCATCCAACAGGGTTTTTAGAATCACGGCATTGGTGGCGGCATTACCACCGGCGAGTTCCGAGACCTCCGGCGCGGTGATGCCATAATCTTTGGCGTTGAGTTCAAACGTCTTGATCTGCCCCTCCAGCACCTCGCAGACCACGCATGGCCCCATGGTCGAAAGTTCGTCCATGCCGCCGCCGTCCAGTCTCCCATGAACCGCCCATGCCCGATCGCGACCCAACTCGGCAAAAACCTGAGCGTAAAGCGGGATCAGGCTTTCCTGATACACTCCTGCGAGCTGCCTGGTCGGAGGTGCAGGATTCAACAACGGGCCAAGCTTGTTAAAAATCGTGACGACTCCCTGCGCGGCGAGCATCTGTCGCACGGGTGCGACTTCCCGGAAGGTCGGATGGTAAATCGGCGCGAATAAAAACACACAGCCGGTCTCCGCAAAGACCTCAGCGGCTTGATCCGGCTTGAGATCGATCCGCACGCCCGATGCCTCGAGCACGTCGGCACCTCCGGACTTCGAGGTAATGCCGCGGTTGCCGTGTTTGACAACTTTCACACCACATGCCGCGACGACAAACATCACTGCGGTCGAAATATTAAAAAGCCCCAGCTTGTCACCACCCGTCCCACAGACATCGATCGTTACGTCGCCATCCGTAATTCCCGGAAATGCAACCGCACGCGCGAGTAGAGTTCGCACGAACGCAGCAATCTCGCTCGCGGTTTCACCCCGTGCAGTCAGGTTCGCAAGCCACTCGGCCCGGATGGCAATCTCGTTCTTCGCGTCGAATAACGCATCGCACAATTCCGCGATTTGCCCGCTGTCGAGTTCGCTGCTCGCACGAATAGTCTCCGTCCAATGGTCCATAACCTTCACTAAAACAAAACAATCAGCATCGCCGCAATAAGAAGAAGCGATCCACCCAGTCTTGCGCCCAGCATGCCCCGCTCGCTGGCGGGGCCGCTGCTGCGTAGAAAATACGCCATCGCCCATGCAAGAGCGACGCTCCAGAGGGATCGGCTCGAATACACGATGTTTGCTGCTGTGGCGTTTCCTGTCATCGCAATCGCAACGCCAATTCCGAGAGCCTGAACGCCTAGCACCCCGCCGCCAATGAACAGATACATCCTCGAAGCAGTCGGGATTTTTAAAACTTCGCGGCCGTCCTTAAGCGGGAAAATCGCAGTGGAAATCACCGCAACGCCTCCAAACATCAAGGCCATAAAGGCAGGCACCCCGAAATCTCTCGCCCAGCGCTGAACCAAGACATCCGTGAATGCAAAACATCCCGCCGCCAACAGCGCTGCCAGAGCGTCCGGTCTGGTCAGTCTCGGCAGTAGCGTGCGCAGACTCGCACCAGTGACAAAAATCACACCGAGCGTGCCGGCGGATGCTGCGATCCACCATTTGATCGACAGACTTTCGCCGAAAATCAGGGATGCCACCATGACGGTGAAAATTACTTTTACTCCGAGCAGCGGAGTTGCCAGCGAGACATCGCCGTGACGCAAGGCGGCAAACGTAAAAACCTGCCCTGCGGAAAAAGAAATCGAGGCGACCGCAGGCATCCACACCATCGACCAATCAACAGGACCGGCCAGCAACCAGAGCGGCTGGAACACAATCCCAGCAAGCAAATTAACAACGAAGTTGACCGCGCTTTGGTGGGCGCCAGCGATGATCGATTGCTTAATACAAATCGCCGAAACCACATAGAGAAATGCCGACACCGCAGGCAGTATCAGCCAGCGCGGATCACCCTCCACCCGTCAACCCGGTTGATGTCACGCGAGCAAGCTGCTTTTTCAACTCGGTGGCCTCCCACTGACCTGACACCACTGGCTCTTCAACCCATCCGTAATTCAGCACGGATCCACACGCCGCATAAAGTAACCGGGCCGCCAGTCCCCATCGACCCATCGCCATCAGCGAAACGGGAATGCAGGGGTCGTCCAGCAGTTCGAGCAGATTTCCGATCTCCGATGGACGCTGGGGAGTCACAGCAAGTTTAAAAATGTCGGCGCCGTTATCCACCGCCCGGCGCATCAGCGTTCGCGCTGACTTCAGATCCGGCGCGGATTGAAAATCGTGAAACGACAAAATCAACGACGAGTTACTGGCTTGAATCTCCCGGATCAGCTCTTGTCGAGCGGTCGCATTTTCAAGCTCTACGTCTATTGCAGCGGCCAGCCCTACACATTGCTGGAAAAGCGGCGCGCGCCGAGTCGCGGTAAAATCCCGATCACCGCCTTCCGACGGGTCCCGCACCGTCGCAATCCACGGCAATGCAAGCGACCCGATGGTGTCCGCATCCGGCAAGCAACCGAGCCGATCCAAACGTAATTCGCAAACATCCACCGCACCAGGTGGAAGGTTGGCCACCATTTCCAACCCTCTTCGAGATTCGACCACAGCCACCACTAATGGGCTGGAGGTCGGGAAAAGCGTGGGAGTTGGATCAGCCATCTGAGTCAGCGTTACGAAAAATTTGTTGCTCTACAATTAGTTACAGCCCACTAAGGTGAGCGCTCTTCTTCTATGCTGGCAAGAAAACAGGAAATCAATCTTCAACTCAGTCAACTCGCCGATGCGGTGATACTGGGTCTCGTTTTTTGGTTCTGCTATTATCTACGAGCGCGGGGCATCATTGAACTGGATTCTTCGCCTGAGATTCCTCCGTTTGAGTATTTCCTCTGGATGCTCGCGGTGATCATCCCGTTCGGCCCGTTCCTGTTGGAACTCCAAGGGTATTATAACTATCCCATGGAGAAAACTCTGGGGCGTTCGGTGGGACAAATGGCCCGCGCAGGATTATGGCTGGCAGTGCTGCTCACGGCATCCGCGTTTTTTCTTAAACTCTATGTCCCTGCCCGCTCTGTGCCGATTTTGTTCGTGATATTTGCGCCAGTCGCGCTTTTGCTTCGCGAGCGAATTGGGATCTCGCTGCGCAAACGCTCGCTGGAAGCAGGCGCCGACGCCGAGCGCATTATCATTGCTGGAGAACCGGGGAAAATCAAAGAAATCGAGGATGGTCTCACCCCCACCCAACGATTGGAAACCCGGGTCGTTGCTCGCATCGACCTTGCGGCCAATGACACCTCGATGCTCGTTGCCGCCATTCACGAGCATTCCGTGGGCCGCGTCATCCTGGCATTTGGGGAACTCGAACTCACCCGTGTGCAACTCGCGATCGAAGCGTGCGAACTCGAGGGTGTCGAAGCGTGGCTGTGCGCGGATTTCATCCGAACTTCGATCGCGCGCCCAACATACGAAGTGCTGGCACGGCGTCCGATGCTCGTCTTTAGAACCACGCCAGAAATTTCATGGGCGCTCCTCGTTAAAGAATTCACCGATCGCTGCGGGGCGGCATTGATCCTGCTGGTTACGTCTCCGCTCTTGTTGGCCATCGCAGTCGGAATCCGCATCACATCGCCGGGCCCAATCGTCTTCAAACAACAACGGGCTGGGCGCTTTGGACGCCCATTCACCATGTACAAGTTTCGCTCCATGCATTCCGACGCGGAAATGCTCCGCGCAGAACTCGCGGTTTTCAATCAGATGTCCGGCCCAGTTTTTAAGATCGGAAACGACCCACGGATCACCCCGCTAGGCCGTTGGTTGCGAAAGACGAGCCTCGACGAATTCCCCCAGCTTTTTAATGTTCTGTGGGGCGAGATGTCTCTCGTCGGTCCGCGGCCGTTGCCGATCTATGAAGTCGAACAGTTTGAACGTGATGCCCACCGCCGGCGACTCAGCATGAAGCCCGGACTCACTTGCCTCTGGCAAATCCACGGACGAAGCAACGTCACGTCATTTGAAAAATGGGTCGAGATGGATCTCGACTACATCGACAACTGGTCGCTTGCGCTTGATATCTGGATTTTGATCCGTACCGTCCCTGTGGTTGTTTTTGGACTTGGAGCGAAGTAATCCGCCGCCCGGCTCAATTTTGCGAAAAAGACAGTTGCAGCGATCCCGGTGATTGTCTTTAATCTCCACCCCACCGATTCGCGAATCTTTCGATTCGAGCAATCAAACCCGCGCGGTTAGCTCAGTGGTAGAGCACTGCCTTGACACGGCAGGGGTCACAGGTTCGAACCCTGTATCGCGCACCATCATTTCTGGGCTTTGTCGTCTCTGTTTCCGGCAGTTGTAACGTGAGCAGGTCTTGCTGGATTTGTGCCTCAATGCCGCCTGCGTCGATGGACGGATCGAAGTCAAATGCATCTCGGTAGCCTGCATCGTCCGTTTCGCTGTAAACAGCGCGTCCGAGCGTGCCGCGGATTTCGCGGTGTCCTACGAGGACGATTACTTTCTTGCGATGGCGGCTTCTGTGAGCACGCCAACGAACGGGAGGTTTCGGTAGCGCTCGAGGTAGTCGAGGCCGTATCCGACGACAAATTCATTCGGGATATCAAACCCGACGTAGTCGGCGTCGATTTCGCGGGCCCGGGTGACGTCTTTGCGGAGAAGAACGCAGGTGCGAATGCTCAGTGCGCCGCCGGTGCTGAGTTTTTCGCGAATGGCATGCAGTGTGACGCCGCTGTCCAAAATATCATCTAGAAGGAGGAGGTGCCGGTCGCGGAAGTCGGTGAGCGAGGTTTGCCGGAAGCGCAGTTCGCCGGAGGATTGGGTGCCGTGGTAGCTGGCGACGCTCAAGCAATCGACTTGGAGCGGAAGCGGCACGCGACGCAGAAGGTCCGCCATGAAAATGAAACTGCCGTTGAGAATGGCGATCACGGTGAGATCTTTGCCGTGATAATCCGTGGTGATTTCGTGAGCGATCTCATCGAGACGGCTGAGAATGGTGGACTCATGAAACAGGACTTTGCGAATATCTTCCAACATGGCTACGGCTTGACTTCATCTGATCCGGCGGGTTGAGGCAAGAATCAAGCCGGATTAATTTTGACACCGTTTGAGGCGGTTACGATGGTAGCCGGGTGATTGTAAAACCGACGCAGCCACCCGATGCGGAGTTGGCAAATAGCCGGACCATTCTGCTGGATGGGTTGTGGGGGAATCCGTCGCGGCTTTCCGTGATGAAGCGGCGGCTTGAGGCCGGTGGGCTGCGGTCCGTGGAGACATTTGCCTACGACAGCAGCGGGTTTGCGTGTTTGGAAGCAGAAGGGCGGCGGTTGGCAAGATTTCTTCGAACCAGCGAGAATCCGGTGAATTTGGTTGGATACAGTATGGGCGGGTTATTGATTCGCTCGGCCATTCGGGAAGGGGATGGCTTGCCGGTGAATAAGGTTGCGTTTTTGAATACGCCGCACGGGGGTTCCAAGTTGGCCCGGTTTTTGCCCGGGGTTGGAATTTCCCAGATGCGGCCGGGATGTGAATTTTTGCAACGGATCGATGCAGAGCCATGGCCGTATGAAACCTTGGCGGTGTGGACACCCGGGGACTTGATGGTTTTACCCTCACGCAGTGCGTGCTGGTCCCGTGCAAAAAAGACGAGCGTGTGTCGAGTGCCTGCACACGTCTGGCCGCTGATCTCGTCCGGCTTGCACCGCGAGTTGGCGGAGTTTCTCCTTTCGAAATGAAATCACGCGCCGCGCGGTTGTTAGGATTTGGCCGGGATGTGGATGTCCTGCGTGTGGATTCCATCGAAGTCCCGGAGCCCGCGCCGCATCAGGTGCGGGTGCGAATGATTGCCTCGCCAGTGCATCCTGCGGACCTCAATGTGATCGAGGGGAAATACGGGGCCCTTCCTGCGTTGCCGGCCACACCGGGATCGGAAGGCTTCGGTGAGGTCACGGAGATTGGAGCGCAGGTCGCGCGAGTGCGGGTCGGAGACGTTGTGGTCGTTTTGGTACCCGGGAACTGGTGCTGCGAGCGGGTGGTGGATGAGTCAGACGTGGTGGCGATCCCGGCGGGAATCGACCCGATTCAGGCGTCGATGCTCGTGATCAATCCGCTGACTGCATGGGCGATGCTGCATTCGCGCGGAGTGCCGGCACCGGGGAGTTGGGCTGTTCAGAATGCGGCGAACTCCGCGGTCGGTCGATGTGTGATTCAGATCGCCAGAGTGATGGGTCTGCGCACTTTGAATTTGGTTCGGCGGCAGGAACTGTGTGATGCGTTGCGGAGTCTCGGTGCGGACGAAGTGTCAGCGGACGACGCCGGGTTTTTGGAGTGTGCCGAACGTCTTTTCGCGGATCAACGTCCGATCCTCGGACTGAACGCGGTGGGTGGGGCGGCGGCGTTGGTTCTGGCCAACACGCTCGCGGATGGTGGGGACTTGATCACCTATGGCGCAATGGCGAGGCAGCCGCTCAAGATTCCCAATGGGATGCTGATTTTTCGCGGATTGCAGTTCCGTGGATTTTGGCTTCGGAGGTGGTTGGCTGAGGCGGCGCGGGAGGATCGTGATGACGCGATTCGAATGCTGGCTGGCTGGATGCAGGACGGGCGGCTTCAGGTGGCGGTCGATCGCGTTTTCCCATTCGATCAAGTCCACGACGCCATCGCGGCGGCAAACTCATCAGGGCGAAACGGGAAGATTGTTTTGAACCTGGCGGATTGCCGATAGGCTCACTCCGCAGGCGCTTGCATCCCGACGATTGGTCCGGCGTAGCCTGTCATTTCCAGATAGCCGAGGGCGGTCACCCGGCGTCCGCCGCGCGTCCCGTCCGCTTGAATGGAGCCTTCCCAATACGAAATCGGCGTGAGCACGAGTTCCTGGCTGTCGAGTCGCGCCGAGATGTCGAGTTTCAGATCCAGGGACTTGATTTCCAACTTCCAGGTTACGGGGTAGTTTGCGCCGCTTGCATTGCTCTTCCACGTGCGACCGGGGGTGAGCACAAAGTCCGCGTCTTTGACGGCGGTGGTGGTTCCGTCGGCATGAATGAATGTGCCGCCCGAGAATGAATCCCTCCCGCCATCCTTCGTGCGAATTTGAAACAACATCAGCTCGCTACCATCATCGAATTGCAAACTAAACCAGTCCCATCCCTGCTGTTCGGCCGTGAGTTGGTTGGTCGCCCATTCGTGATCATACCAGCTCAAACCTTCGACTGAAAACGTGTCATCGCCGATGCCCACTTGGCCGGTTGTGATCAATCGGGTGTAGGAATAATAGTGCGATGCGCGACCGGGTCCCGCAGCCTTCTGGCTGACGCCATCGCTTCCGTGGAAGACCACTGGCTTCGCTGGCTTCAAGATCAAATCGATGGATTTCTCTGCTCCTGTTCCGACGATTCGGAATCCGCCGTCCGGGAGCAATTCCAGCGCGTTTTCTTCGACCCATGTCAGGCGATTATCGTGATTGAATCCGCTCTCGCCGAATGCCCCGCGCGTCAGGTCTTGGTGAAAATAAAACTGTCCCCGTGAAACGTCGGAAATGGCGAAGTGCACGAATTGGATATGGTCCACGACAAAACGCGATGTTGCCGGAAGCCGATCTGACGGGGGGCGCACGCCTTGCCGAAAAAACGTGAGCTGATAGCCAAACTCCTTCCCGTCCTCGCTCTTCAAATTCCCGGTGAAATACCACCACTCGGTTTTGAAGTCCGGATGATTCCCGTGGTCGTTTGGGAACGAGTATTTCCATCCCGGCAGGGCTAGGCGCCAGTCGTCGCTGACTGCCGTGGGCACCTCGTTTGCGGCGTGTGCCATGGTTGCCAGTCCGCAGAGGCTAATAAACAAACACTTCAGCAGGCGCGGCAGTTTCTTCGACATTGGCATTTTCAACTATGGCAATACGATTGCCACCTTCGACCGGAAACACGGCTTTTCCACTCACCTTCACCCATGTCATGTCTGGGAAAGTCTGAAAATCCTTCGGTTGCACCAAGATCGCGAGCGGTTGGGCGTCCGCAGCGCAGCACAGCATGAACATCCGCACGAGGTTAAAGCGGTTTGCATTTGGGTTGTTTGAGTTTGCGGGCATGAACTGTCCGATCATTTCCACTTCCTGGCCCTCGAAATCCTGGCGCATCGACGGCTCTTCCGCTGCGTAGAGCAAATCGAGCGCTTCGGTTACAATTTGTCCCTCCTCATTGCGCGTCAGGTAATCCATCACACTCCCACCATCGGCACCGAAGGCCTGACCAGGCAGAGGTTCGTTCGGGATATCTACGATGTAGGGAAGTTGGGACGCACTGCTGATGATGCCGCGATTCAGGACAGCGGTTGCACCGAACTGGCTCGGAGAACTTGCCACGGTGACGATTAGTGGAATCACCAGCACGACGCCTCCGATTGCACGAAGTAGAATCGGCGACTGAAGCGTCGGTGCGCATCCGGCGGAGTCAGATTCGGCAGGCAGAAGCAGGACCAACAGCGCCATGACCACGAGAATCACCCCAGCAGAAATCGTCATCCAGTGAAACGCGGGATGCAGATACGAAACGATGCGTCCGCTGAAAAAGAAGTAGGACAGCACGGAGCCCCAGAGCATCAGGATGCCCGCTCTCGAAAATCGGCCGAGGACTTCAATCATAGTCGCAATATGGACAATCGCGTGCAAATGAGCGCGATCAACACGAAAAGCCCAACGGCGAGTCCCAACACAAAACGTTTCCGGAAAACCGCCGAGTAAATGAAGATCAACTTCAGATCCATCATGGGTCCGAACACAAGAAACGCCAACTTCGCCACGGCAGGGAACGAGACAAACGTCGCGGCGATAAATGCATCCGACGTGCTGCACAGCGACAAGATCGCAGCGAGCCCCATGAGCGAAAGCGTAGCCACCGTGGTGTCGATCGCGAGCGGGAGGATGATCTCCTGATTGATCGCTGTGCTAAAAACCGACGCGGCCGCGACCCCGAGAACAAAAAATACCATCATTGCCAGAAAGTCGCGCACCGCCACATCCAGTGCGCGTGTCAACCGTTGGGCGTGGCCCGCAGACGGCTCACCCATTCCGCCACCGGGGCGGGCGATCTCCGCGATCACGGAAGATTTCAGAACCAGATCCATCCGGAGGTTGTGTACCGCCATGCCCGCGAGCACGGCGACAAAGTAACCGACGCCCAACCGGAGGCTTGTCATTTCCGCAGGAAACTGTCCGCGAAAGGCAGCGAACGTGCTGACCCCAATGATGACATTTACGATGGGCGCGGCGAGCATATAAGTCACGCCGTATGACAGCGGCAGGCCTTTCGCAATCAATCGGCGGATCACCGGAACCACGCCGCACTCGCACATCGGAAAAATCACACCGAGCGTGCCACTCACCAAAACGCCCGCGTAAGGATTGCGGGGCAGGATGCGCGTCATCAGACGTGCAGGCAGGTATTGATCGATGAACCCGGAGATCAACGTTCCGAGCAACAAGAACGGAGCGCCCTCGAGCAGTATGCTCAGGAAGGCAAAGCTAAAGTCCTCGAAACTAAACTGAAACCATGGAAGATCGGGATCCATCAGATGTGGGTCTCGGGACTCCGGCCGGTGTCTGCGTCTTAGGCGCGGCTCATGTAGGTGCCGTTGCGGGTGTCCACGCGAATCGTCTCACCTTCTTTGATGAAGAGGGGGACATTGATGATCTTGCCCGTTTCAAGCTTGGCAGGTTTTTGAACATTGTTTGCTGAATCGCCGCGCACACCATCCGCCGACTCGGTGACCTTGAGTTCGACGGCTGATGGGAGTTCGATTTGCACCGGGCGGCCTTCGACGCTGAGCACGTCCACTTTCAGGTTCTCGACCAGGTAGTCCTTGCTGTCGGTGAGGAGATCCTCGTTCAGCGTGATTGTTTCGTAGGTGTCCGGGTCCATGAAATGGTAGCCTTGGTGGTCGGCGTAGCTGAATTCCAGTTGTTGGCGGTTGGTTTCGACGGTGTCCACTTTTTCCGTGGATGAAAACCGGATGTCGGCGGATTTGCCGGTGCCGATATACCGAACGATCACCTGAACGAATGCGCGCAGGTTGCCGGGGGTGCGGTGTTGAACTTCTAATACGATGGCTGGGTTTCCGTTGTAGCGGATTGCCATCCCTTTGCGGAGGTCGTTTGCGAGTGCCATAGAGTGGTAGGTGTAGTGGGTTTGTTTTTTTAAAGATAACAGATCGGCATCGCGTGCGAATGCCGGGGAAGGGGATGGGTGTCTATTACAGCAATTTGTGTCGTGACAAGTCCTGCGAATCAACGATCCCGACCGGGATGTCGTTTTCATCGACGACGGGCAAATCATCAATCGTGTGAGTTTGTAGCACATGGAGAACGTCCACGGCAAGTTTGTCGCTGCGAATTCGCACCGGATTCGGCGTCATGAACCGTGAAACCGGCTGCGCTCCGATTTCCGGGGTCGAGGGAAAATGGCGGGCAAAATCACCGTGCGTGAACACGCCGGCGATGCGCCCGTCAGCGCCGGCGATGACGGCGGCACCGGACCGGCAGTCGGTCATGGCGCGCACCACATCCACGATTTTTGTCTCGGGTGCCACGACCGGCAGTCGGTCACGGCCACGCATGATTTCGCGAACCGTGAGGAGTAGCGCCCGTCCGAGTTGGCCGCCGGGGTGGAATTTTGCGAAGTCGCTTTTATCGAATCCCCGCGCTTCGAGGATCACCATGGCAAGCGCATCCCCGAGGACGAGCATAGCGGTGGTGCTGGATGTGGGCGCAAGGTTGAGTGGGCACGCCTCCTGCGAGATATGTGCACTAAGCACGATGTCGGCTTGGCGGGCCAGCGAGGAGTCCGGGTTACCGGTGATGGCGATGAGTGTGATTTGAAATCGCGAGAACGCCGGGAGGATATTGGTCAGTTCGTCGGTCTGGCCGCTGTAGGAAAGCGTGAGAATCACATCGCCGTCTTCTACGATACCGAGGTCACCGTGCAAGGCGTTCAATGAGTTCAGGACAACGGCCCGGCAGCCGGTGCTTGTGAGGGTGGCGGCCACTTTGTCACCGATGTGGCCGGATTTTCCGACGCCCATGACGACGACCTTTCGTGAGTTCGAGATCGCCGAGCAAATCGCATCGACGGCCCGGACGAACGAATCATCCAGTCGCGCCGCAACCGCGAGAATCTCAGCGCTTTCAATTTCGAATACGCGTCTGGCTTTGGTTAAGTAATCCATAATTCCGGGCCCCGTAACCTGATCCTCATTGGACAATGAAACGAGACGAGTGTTCAGGTTCGTTTTTTCCGGATTCGTGGTCAAGACCGCAAAAGGTGTTGGCTTGAAGCGGAGAGGTGTTTGCATTCGGTGGCGTTCTCGGCTAGTTACGACGCGATGTCGGTTTACACACGCACGCTCGGATATTTCAGGCCATTTGTTTGGCCCACGGTGATCGGGACAATTGCGATGTTGGCTGCCGTTGGGTTGAACCTGCTTACGCCGTGGCCCTTCAAATACATCATCGACGGTGTTTTGCCAGCGGACGATAACGCGGCAGCTGCATCTGCCCGCGAGCAAATTGCCGCATGGTTTCCGGGTCAATCAGCGGGTGCTGTGATCGCATGGCTTTGTATCGCCCTCGTCGTGATCAAGTTGCTCTGGGGCGTGGTGAACCTGATATCGAACTACCTTTTTATCCGGACCGGGCTGCACGCGATGTTGAAGCTGCGGACAGAGCTGTATTCCTGCCTGCAAGCCCTGCCGCTGCGGTTTCACGATTCGCGGCGGAGTGCGGATTCGTCGTTCCGGGTCGCCTATGACTCTCAATCGATTCAGACGATCTACAACAAAGGATTTGCGACGGTGCTCGGGTCGTTGGTGATGCTGGTGGGCGCGATTGCGCTAATGGTCGGGATTGATTGGAAGCTCACGTTGGCGTCGCTCGCGGTGCTGCCATTTGTTTTTGTCGCTATCCGGTTTTATGCCGAGCGCATCCGGCGGGAGTCCACGGATATCCAAGAGCGTGAGAGTGATGTCTTGGCAGTCACGCAGGAAGGGCTGAGTTCGATCCGGCTGGTGCATGCATTCGGGCGGGAACAATTCGAGGTGAAGCAGTTTTTCAGCCGTGCCAACCAGAGTTTGCAGGCGAACCTGCGGCTCAACGTGACCTCGGTCACGAGTGCGCTCGTGATCGGCACACTCATGACAGCCGGCACGGCGCTGATGTATTACGTTGGGTCGATGCAGGTGCTTTCCGGGGAGCTTTCTATCGGTGACCTGTGGTTGTTTTCGGCATATCTGCTGATGCTCTATCAGCCGATAGAACAGCTTAGCTACACGGCATGGGCGTTGGAAGGTGCTGCGGCCGGGATGCAGCGGTGTTTTGAGGTTTTGGATCGGGAGCCGGAAACGCGGGACGAGCCGGGAGCTGTGCCACTCACAGACGTAAAAGGGGAGGTGGAGTTCTCCCATGTGGGATTCAGCTATGGCCCGGATCGTGTGATCTTGAAGGACATTGAGCTGAAAATCGCAGCGGGTGAAACCGTCGCATTTGTCGGCGGGACCGGGGCGGGAAAAAGCACGCTGATGAGCCTGCTCCTCAGATTCTATGAGCCCAATGCGGGTAAGGTCCTTGTGGATGGTCATGATATCCGGCATGCCACGCGCAAGTCGCTGCGTGCGCACGTGGGCATGGTGTTGCAGGAGACGCTTTTGTTCTCCACAACCGTGCGTGAGAACATCGCGTATGGTCGCCCCGGAGCATCCAATGACGACGTGGTCGAAGCGGCAAAGAAGGCTCAGGCCTACGATTTCATCATGCAGATGCCGCAGGGGTTCGATAGCTTGGTCGGCGAGCGTGGCGGGCACTTGAGTGTCGGTCAGCGCCAGCGCATCGGGATCGCGCGAGCCTTTTTGAAGAATGCTCCGATCCTGCTTCTCGATGAACCGACCTCGGCCTTGGATCCGACCACGGAAGCGGCAATCATGGAGACGATCGAGGCGCTCATGCGCGGCCGAACGACGCTGATTGTTACCCACCGTCTTGCCACAGTGCATCAGATCGGCAAGATCGCCGTTTTGAAAAATGGAAACATCGTGGAGTTTGGTCCGGGACCGGAGCTTCTCCGCAAGGGCGGCGTCTACGCCGAACTCTACCAAGCCGGGCAATACGACGGAGCGTCCTGATTGCTCACTTGTTATCCAGCGCGATTTCTTCGTTCAGACGGCTGAAAAAATCCGGCATCGCTGAGATGACGCGATTCCAACTGGGGATGAGCGGGTCTCCCAGCGGGTCGTTGAGGTAATCCTTTGATGCGTGCCGAATGCTCTGCACGAAGGTTGAGACGGCAAGTTCCTCTTCATGCCGGTCGTATTCGAGGAAGTTTATCTCTGCGTCTGCCGCATAAAAGCGTACTGTATCCTCCGCTTTGCGCACGTAAGCGCTGAGGAGGGTGTCAAACAACCCCGTGTCGAGCTTCACTCCCTGCCCGGCAAGCGTTCGAAAAATGCACTTCAGCACGTCGATCGCCATTTTGTTTAAGCCCCGTGTGGGATCGTGCGCGGAGAGTTCCTGGTGTTTGTGATCGTATCGATCCGCCACGTCCACCTGACAAATCGCTTTGGGTGAACTCACGCGAAAGATTTCAGCCAGCATCCCAACTTCCACGCCCCAGTCGGACGGCATGCGGATGCGGCGGACGATATCCAGATCAAGACTCACCTCGCCGGAAAGCGGATACCGAAACGTGTTTAGGTAAACGAGGAAGCTGTGCGCGCCGATGATTGATTCCAATGACCGCAGGAGCGGCGTGACTAGCAATCGCATCACACGGCCATTGAGTTTGCTCGAAAACCGGGCGCTGTATCCCTTGCAGAAGTCGAATCCGAGGTTGGGCTGAGCGACCGGATAGCAGAGCCGTGCGAGCATCTCGCGGCTGTATGTGACGATATCGCAATCATGCACGACGACCATTTTCGCCTGTTCGCCGGCCAGCACAGCGCCGAAGCAAATCCACAAGTTGCGGCCCTTGCCACTCGGGCCGGCGTCCAGATCGGCATTCGACAGCGAATCAAAAAGCCGCTTCATCCGAGGGCCATCGTTCCAGATAAGCAGGTGGTTTTGTGGCAAATCCGAAAACACATCCTTCGCGTTGCGCCATGCAGCCGAGTCCGCGCCATCAATGCCGATGACGACCTGCGAGATGTAGTCGACACCTTGCAGTTCGGTGATCATGTGCCGCAGCGCAGCGGTGCCGAGTTCGTTCACATGACATGGCAAAACGAGGGCAATCGGCGTTTCGCTCGCAAACTCCCGGAGCTGATCCTCCAGCTTTTCAAGGTTCGGGTTTCCCAAACGATGAAGCGTCGCGATGGAGCCAGTTTGGAAAAAATCTGCCATGATTGTTAGGTTGAATTTTTACGGTTGCCGGGTCAATCCCGATGGATGTTTGTTCGGATTGTTGGCTTGATAGCTGGCGAGCGGGCCGTCACGAATACAGCACGATGAACCGGCAAGAATTTTCTCCCGCGCGTCTGGTAGTCGTGCATTACCATCTTCGTCCCGGTGGTGTGCGGCGTGTCATCGAGTTGACCTTGCCGGGCATCGTGGCCGCAATGCCGTCAATCAAGCGCGTGACGCTCATGGTGGGAGAATCCGGAGATGCGAAATGGATCGATGACTTGCGTGCCAATCTGCCGAATGTTGAATTCGACGTCCAAGTCCACGCATGCGTTGGCTATTTTTCGGAGATTGGAATGGACGCCGCATCGATCACGGCGGCATTGCGCGTGGCCTGCAGGAATGTGATTCAGCCGAACACGGAAACGGTGATGTGGGCACATAACCTCGGACTCGCCAGAAACCTCCTGCTTGCGCGGGAACTGGCTCGCGTCGCCGCCCGTCCGAACGTCCGTCTCGTGTCCCATCATCACGACTTCTGGTTTGAAAATCGCTGGAACCGCTGGGCGGAGTTCGCCGCATGCGGTGCAAAATCCCTCGGCACGGTCGCGGATGACATTTTCTCCGCCGGGGCCTGCGCGGCTTATGCAACAATCAACCGGAGAGACCAGCGGGATTTGGCAATGGTAAAATTGCTCCCGGCCCGATGGCTGCCCAACCCGATGACGGTCGACCGCCGCATCGCAAGCGATGAGATGCATTCGGCGTCCCACTGGTTGAGATCCGAACTCGGCGACGACAAGGCGGTATGGGTCTTTCCGTCCCGGTTTTTGCGGAGGAAAAACTTAACCGAGGCGATGTTGCTCATGCGCTGGATCTGTCCGGATGGATGGCTGATCACGACAGCCGGCCCAAGTTCGGCGGATGAAACCCCGGGGTATCAAATGATATCAGCGTTTGCCGCGCAGCATGGGTTTCGCGTTCGGTTTGGATTGCTCGCCGATGCGGGTCGCGATGCACCGTCGATCGATTCTCTGATTGCTGCTTGTGACGGCGTGATCGTGACTTCTATTCAGGAAGGGTTTGGGTTGCCGTATCTCGAGGCCGCTCTGGCTGGCAAGCCGTTGATTGCTCGGCGGCTTCCGAATGTTTTCCCAGACCTGAAACACCTTGGACATTCGATTTCCAATGGGTATCGCGAGGTTTGGGTTCATCCGGGGCTGATCGACATCGAGCGGGAGAAGGCGCGCCAGCGCGCCGATTGGAAAAGGAGACTCTCTGGCATGCCGGCGGCCGCTCGCAACCTCGCGGGAACTCCGTGGATCAATGGATGGACCGCTGGCAAGCCGCTTGCATTCAGTCGCCTGACACTGGCGGGCCAACTCGAGGTCCTTTCAGGCGACCCAGCCGACTCGTGGAGATTGAGCCGCCGATGGAATCCTAGCCTGAGGAAAATTCACTCGCAGATGGAATCACATCAACTGGCACCCGACCCGGTTTCACCCACGCTTGCGCACCGGCTGAGCCCGCAAAAGTATGCGGATGCATTTTGGCGCCTCACTCAATCTTGTGCTCCGGTGAGCTCGTGCGATGCGAGGTGCACGCAACGTGCCATGCTTTCCGACCGACTTGCGGATGAGTATTTGTATCCGGTGCTTTGGTAACTCAGGTGCCGCTGACAGCTTGGGCGATTTCCGGCTCGTCGGCGGACTTCATGATTTGCGGGGCGAGTTCGCGGATCGCTTCGAGTAGGAACTCCTTGGTTTCTGGAAGGTCGCGACCCCCTGGAGTAAACCCTTCTAGCACAGGTGCGCTCACGATGATGTAGGCCCACCGGTGATTTGTGTTGTGTAAAAGCACGTCCATATTCGTTTTGGCGATTCGGACTAGATGACTTGGTGTCGTCGTGTCGTATCCCACGAACCAGTAGGAGAATAGCTGGGTCAGTTCGCGTGTCTGATTCCCGACGCGAATCGGAATGGAGATGTTCAGCAACGTGACGCCCATAGTTTTTCCGTTGGCCAAGGTGATCGGCACCGTCTGGCTGGATTTGATGGTCCATCCTTGGCCAGGCAGGCAGACCTCAGGACGGTGGATGCTTCGCTTTTCAGCTCCGGCGAGGACGATTTGCGCGTGCAGGCGCAGGCTGTCGTCACTGCCATACGCCATCTTAGCAAACTCCGTGTCTGGCGGCAGTATCGCCTTTTCTGCCGCTGAAACTTCCTGGCTCACCCCGGTGAGGCCGCTGAGAGTTTGCGGCAGGTCCATAACAACGCCGGTTTTCGGCGATACATCGAGCGCGCTGCTGCTCAAACAAAAATATACGCCGGTTGCCAAAATGCCGACCGTCAGCACACAACGAATAATGACTTTGGAGAGGGATGATCCGAACATGAATTAGAAATAAAACAATCCGCTCGAACTCCTCCGAAAGCAAGTCCCGGATGATTTCAAGTGCTTGGCAGAGTTTGCAGGACGGCGTGGCACAAAAAAGGCTCGTCATTTGGGGTGCATCGGTCGAATGTCACGCACTGCAATTATGACCGTTATTCTTTCGCGCTGGGGAGCGATTCGTGGGGTATTTTCAAGCGCGGCCATGTTTTCCGCTCTCGTTTTCTTTTCCGGTTGCGCATCGGTGAGCACGCACTCGCATGAGCGCCACGGGGTGCCCGCAAGGCAACGCCCGCCGGAAATCATTTATGTTCAGGAGTTTGAGGCCCCAGCAGAAGTCTTTCGTGTGGACCGGCCGGAAAAAGAAGCTGAAAAACTGCGCGCCGCCGAAGCGTCCCGACTCGCGCACAATATTGTTTGGCGTGTCCGGGATCACATTGGACCCTCGTGGTCCGTGGCGCAGTCCGTGATGCCGCCTCGCGGCCCGTATTGGCTCGTGACTGGCGAGTTTGTCCGCGTGAACCAAGGCAGCCGTGCCCTACGCATGCTACTTGGGTTTGGTGCCGGTGGAACAAAACTGGAGACGCAGGTCGCGGTTTACGACCTATCGGGTAAGAAGCCGCAGCTTGTGATGCGCTTTAGCACGACGGGTGGGTCGAACGCCCAGCCAGGTGCAATCGCCAACACGAACCCGTGGTCGGCTGCCTACACTGGTGCAGCGCTAGCTTTTTCGGGAATTCGATTCGACATCACGCGCACATCCCGCGAGATTACCGCAGCGCTCTCCCAAGAGCTTGCCCTGCAGGGAAACCTGTCTCACGATAAACGCGCACTCCGCCCCAAACAACTAGGAAAATGGCCCTGACAGAACCCACCGCCACCATGATCACGGAACCGCTCTCGGTTCTGGACGTTCTTATCGTAGAAGACGACGCAGTCACCCGTTCGCTGCTCGATCGCATTATTCGCAAACGCGGCCATCACACCGTGCTGTGCGAGTCGGCTGAAATCGCCCTAGCCCGTCTCATCGAGCGATTTTATACTGTGATTCTGCTGGATGTGCAACTCCCCGGGATGAGCGGCCTGGAATTGAGCCGGCACCTTCGATCACAGCCTGACGGCGACCAGTATTATATCCTAGTTGGCACCGGTAACGATAAGCCGGAAGACCTGCGCGACATTCTGGACGCCGGCGCTTCCGACTACGTGGCAAAGCCGTATCACCCGGATTTCTTAAACGTCCGTCTGACGGTTGCAGAAAAGCAGGTTAAAGAGATTGCTGCCAGAAAGCGTCTGGAGCGCGAGCTCTTGTTCCTCGCGACGCGGGATCCACTCACGAAGTTGCTGAACCGCAGCCAGCTTGAGCCCGCACTGCTGCACGCCATCTCGACCGTGCAGGAAGGCCGCCCGGCGGCCGTGCTCTACATCGATTTAGACAACTTCAAAATCGTCAACGACACGCTAGGGCATGAAGCCGGGGATCGTTTGCTGACGACATTGTCCACACTCCTTAAGAATGCCACCCGTCCCGGCGATGAACTCGTTCGCTTCGGTGGCGATGAATTTGTGGTCATCTTGTTGGATGCCGAGGTGGAAAAGGCGCTCGCCGTGGCAGAGCGCTTGCGCGAAAAAGTCGAGGAGTTTCGGTTTCTCGAAAACGGGATGACTTACCGCGTGGGTACTTCGATCGGGATCGCTCCCGTCAACGCGCTGCTCACGCCAAGTGAACTCCTCGTCGCTGCTGACACAGCATGTTACGCCTCCAAAGCGGGCGGACGAAATCGCGTCGAACTCTACAGCGAAAAAGATAGCTCGCTCGCTCAACTCATCGCTGACACGGATTGGGCAACAAAGATCGGTGAGGCCATGAGGGATGGTAGCCTCGAGTTGTGGTTTCAGCCTGTTGTGGACACCCGTACCCGCGAGATGCTTTATCAGGAAACACTGCTGCGATACATCGATCCCGGTCACACGATGATCATCAGCCCGGGTGCGTTTTTAAACTCCGCGCAGAGATCGGGGCAAGGCATCAAACTGGATCGATTCGTTATCGAACGCGCCATTTCGATGCTCGAAAATGATCCCAACATTTCAGTGGGCGTGAACCTCGCCGCACCATCATTTAAGGATCACGAGATCATCGAATTCATTGGAAGTTCCCTTCAAGCCCATAATGTGGACGCAAGCCGCTTCCTCCTCGAGATCACGGAATCGGAAATAATTTCCCATCTCGACCACGCCCGCGAGGTGCTGGAATCCATTAAGGAAATGGGAGTTCAAATCGCGCTCGATAATTTTGGAGCCGGCTTCTCTTCGCTCGCTTATCTCAAAAAGCTCCCCGTCGACTTTCTTAAAATCGATGGATCGTTCATGCGCGATCTTGTGAACAATAGCTTCAATCAAGCTATCATTCGAGCGATCCGCGAGGTAGCGGAAATCAAAAACATCCGGACGATCGCGGAGTATGTCGAAAACCAGGAGCAAATGGACCTGCTCGCTGAATTGGGTGTGGACTATGTGCAGGGGTTCTTCATCGGAAAACCACGCTCCCGTGCCTACACCTCATCCGAAGTCTCGGTTTGATTGTCCGCTAAAAATCGAGCCTTAGCAGGCGGATACCAGAGGGCGAACGGAATTCCTCGGGCGTTAGCCGATTGTCCTTGTTCGTGTCCACGTAGCGTCGGGTGAAATCCAAAAACTTCGCGTTCGAACCAATGCGAATCAATTCACTGCGCCGAACCACGCCGTCCCGGTTTTCATCCAGCAGCTCAAAACTCCGTTGGGTGCCTCCGGCACTGGTCCACTCAACGACAGAGATCGCGTCGTTTTTGTCAGTATCCACTGCATCCATAGCATAATCTGCGTAAGCGGGGCCAACCGACTGCAACGTCAGCGGCACGCCAACATCAAGTGATTTTTGGTTGCTTTGGCAGCCGCTTACAAACAAGAGCGTGGCGAGAAGCAGGAGAGGTCCGGAAGTTCTGATCATGCAATCAACCTAATGGAAATCTTCTTCCGCCATCAATAGCAATTCATCGCATCGGGCCAATGTCGCACCAAGCAACACTCCAGAGTTCGATGCATTGTATCTCTGCGCCGGGCGGCTCCGGCAAGTCACTAGGCTTGCAGTGCTTGGGAAACAGTCGAACAATTTGAAAGTCTATTAAAGCGTGGTTCGCGAGCCATCGGGCTTCATGGGCCAGATCGTTTGGCTTAGACGTGAGAAAACCCGTTTTGCCAAGTGGCGAAACGGGTTTTCTCGGTGCGGGGGGGAAATCCGCTGAAAAATAGTTTCCGGTTAGATCAGTTCTTTGAAAGCCTTGCCGACGGAGAACTTGACCGTCTTCGATGCCTTGATTTTGATCTTCTCGCCGGTCTTCGGGTTGATCCCGGTGCGGGCTTTGCGGTTGGCAACTTTGAAAGTGCCGAAACCAACGAGTTGAACGGACTTGGACTTTTTCACTCCAAGTTTGATGGAATCTAAGACCGCGTTCAGAGCGCGTTCCGCTTCCGCTTTACTTGCTTCTTTTCCAAGTGACTTTTGGACCGCTTCAACGAGTTGGAGTTTGTTCATGTGTTAATTAGGAGACTTGTGAAAATGATATCAGGTGGGGCTGTTTCAGTCAACGAAGAATTTAAAAATTTTTCGCGTATCCTGCTTGGCGGCCGATGCGGATTGTTACACTGTGGTGTCCATGACATTCCACGAGCAAGTTTCTGCGTTTTTATCGATCCGTCCGGAGATTCACCCGACGGCGTGGATCGGACCGAACGTGTTCCTGGTGGGTGATGTGGAAGTCGGTGAGAATGCAAGCGTCTGGCCCGGATGCTCGTTGCGTGGAGATATCGCATCCATTCGCATTGGGGCAAATTCCAACGTGCAGGATAATGCGGTCGTACATGTTGCGGACGATTTACCGGCAATCGTTGGGGAATGGGTAACTATCGGACACCAAGCCACGGTGCATGCCTGCGTGATCGAAGATGAGGTCTTGATCGGGATGGGGGCGATAATACTTGATGGTGCCCGGATTGGGTCGCGTTCGATTGTGGGAGCCAATGCGACCGTGACTCCCGGCACGCAAATCCCGCCGGGGTCGTTGGTGCTGGGTTCGCCGGGCAAGGTGGTGCGCATGCTATCCGAGGCCGAACAAATGGACGTGAAGCGTTGGGCGGAAAGATATGTCGGATTGTCTCGGCATTACATGGCACGCGGGCCCCAAGTGTGATAGAAACGTCTCATGAGTCATACAGTCGTCGAGGTTCAAGTTAAGGCCATTATTCCCACGGGGAATGGGGTTGCTGTTTTTTTGGGTAATGACGCCAAGGTTTTTGTCATTCAGATCGACGCGAGTGTCGGCAGTGCGATCAGCATGTTCATGAGTGGGCAAGCAAAAGAGCGGCCGTTGACTCATGATTTAATGACGATGCTATTCGCTGCGCTTGGGGCACGGGTGGAGCGGGTCGTAATCAACGACTTCCAGAACGGGACGTATTTTGCCCGGCTGATTGTGGTTGTGGAGAATGAGATCCAGCAGCGGAAAATCATCGAACTGGATGCAAGACCGAGCGACTGCATTGCGCTGGCAACGCAGCAAAAAGCGCCGATTTACGTCACCGAGGAAGTGTGGACGGACGCGGAGGACATGTCGGACGTGCTGGAGCGGGTGCAGCAGGAAAAGTTGGACGGAGAGAAAGACGAGTGATTCGTCGTTTCGGGGGCGGTCACATCCTCGGGATGGTGATCCCTTCCTGTTTCATATATTTGCCGCCGCGATCGGCGTAGCTCGTTTCGCATACCTGATCGGCTTTGAAGAAGACAACCTGGGCCAATCCTTCGTTGGCGTAAATGCGAGCCGGAAGCGGCGTGGTGTTGGAGATTTCGAGTGTCACGTGTCCCTCCCATTCTGGCTCGAACGGCGTGACGTTTACAATAATGCCGCAGCGGGCGTAAGTCGATTTTCCGACGCAGATCGTGAGCACGTCGCGGGGAATCCGGAAGTATTCGACGCTCCGTGCCAGCGCAAAAGAATTTGGTGGGACGATGCAAACGTCGGTTTTCAGGTCCACGAATGACCGTGGATCAAACGCCTTGGGATCGACCACGGTATTGAAAACATTGGTGAACACCTTGAATTCATCGGAGACGCGGAGGTCGTAGCCGTAGCTCGAAAGGCCGTAGCTGATTAGACGATGGCCGTCTTCTGCGGTGCGAACTTGGCCGTCGGTGAACGGGGAGATCATTCCGTGTTGCGTGGCCATTTTGCGAATCCATGTGTCTGAGCATACTGACATGCGGTGTGAAATACACGAAAGCCATCCGCTTAGCCAGTGCGAGAATGCATCCGGCGAAAACATTTTCTGTTGCGATTCTGCGCAATCCGTCCGAACCATTACCCCACGCATGCATCGCAAACCCGACTCAGCACTCATCGTTGTGGGCCACGGCTCCACGCTCAATCCGGACTCCAGTGCGCCCACATTTGATCACGCCGACACGTTGAGGAATATGGGCATCTTCGACGAAGTTGCCACGTGTTACTGGAAAGAAGAGCCGTCGATGCGCGAAGTGCTCCACATGGTCGAAAGTCGCAATATCTACATCGTGCCGAACTTTATCAGCGAAGGATACTTCACTCAAACGGTGATTCCGCGCGAGTTCCAGCTCGATGGCGCATTAACCCGGCGGGATGGCAGAGTGATAAGATATTGTGAGCCGGTCGGTAGTCATCCCAGTATGACGCGTGTGATTCTTCACCGCGCGAAAGAAACGGCCCCTGACACGAACCCAGCTGAGACGAGCCTCATCATCGTTGGGCATGGCACCAACCTGAATGACAACTCGGCCAAGGCTGCCAAAGACCAGGTCCGCTGGATCAGTGAAATGGGGCTCTATGGAGAAGTCCTAGCTTCTTATATGGAGGAGCCGCCATTGATCTCTGAGTGGGATACGATGACTGCATTTCCAAATGTGGTTGTGGTTCCGTTTTTCATTGCGGATGGATTGCACAGCTACCAAGACATCCCGGTGCTCCTTGGGGTCGAGGAGGAAGGAATGCCTGCTGCCAGCCAGCGGGAAGTCTTCCGGCGCAACCCCTACGAGCTGAGAGGCAAGATGCTCTACTACGCGAGTGCCATCGGAACGGAACCAATGATGGCCGACGTGATCATCGACCAAATCCAAGCCTTTGACTCTGCGCATCCGGCGGCAGCTTTTGGGGGCAACTGATTGGATGTCCGCTCGCTGGGTTTGACAATCGGAACGATCCGAATACCTTGCGAATTCGACAAAAAGACATGGAAACTTCGAACGACCGGGCGAACAAGCAGTTCGTTTCCCACGCACCGGGGCACTGGCCCGAGATCCCGGCCGAACAGTGGGGCGACTGGCGGTGGCAACTTAAAAACCGCGTCACCACGCTGGACCAATTGGAGCGCCATCTACGCCTAGTTCCGGAGGAGCGTGCCGGAGCCATCCTTGCGGGCAGCAAGCTTTCCTTGGGCATCACGCCGCACTTCTTCAACCTCATCGAACCGGAAAATCCAAACTGCCCGATCCGACGGCAAGTGGTGCCACGCTTGGAAGAGGGCACGACCGCACCATGGGAACTCGCGGACCCGTGCGGTGAAGATGCACACATGCCTGTGCCCGGACTAGTTCATCGCTACCCGGATCGTGTGCTATTTTTGGTCACGGACCGCTGTGCTTCTTACTGCCGGTATTGCACGAGGAGCCGGGTGGTGAGCGGGGCAGGGGAGCAGGAACTGCACACCGAGTTTGAGGATATCTTCCGGTATCTTGAGTCACATACAGAGGTTCGTGATGTGCTTCTCTCGGGCGGGGACGCCTTGTTGTTTTCCGATGACAAGTTGGAGGGGATTCTCAAACGCCTGAGGGCAATCGAGCACATCGAGTTTATCCGCATCGGCACCCGCGTCCCGATCTTTTTGCCCCAAAGGATCACGTTGGAGTTGTGCCGAATGCTCCAGAAATACCATCCACTCTGGATGAGCGTGCATGTCAATCATCCGCGTGAGCTGACGTCTGAGGTGAAGCAAGCGCTTGGCCGGCTCGCGGATCATGGAGTGCCGCTTGGTAACCAGAGTGTGCTTCTAGCGGGCGTCAATGATGATATCCCGACGATGCGTGACCTCGTTCACAAGCTGCTTCTGTGCCGCGTTCGACCTTATTATTTATACCAGTGCGACCTCATCAAGGGATCGTCGCACCTGCGGTCGTCGGTCGCAAAGGGTGTCGAAATCATCGAAGCCCTGCGCGGCCACACCACCGGGTATGGAATCCCGCAATTTGTGATCGATGCTCCGGGAGGTGGAGGTAAGGTGCCTGTGAATCCGGGGTATGTGCTGTATCACGACGCTGAAAAAGTCGTCATTCGAAACTACGAAGGAAGGATTTTTGAGTATCCAGAGCCTTCGGGATCCGGTTTGCGTGACACCATTCCTAGAGCAATGATGGATCAGATGCTCATTGATTAAAATCCTTCAAGCGACTCTCTGATTCCGAAACCGCTTGATTTTGGCATCGAAGTGTATTCCCTCTCGCTTACCAAACATATGAAACAAATTTCTGAAGAAGCCTTAATATCCGCACTCAAGTGGCGCTACGCAACCAAGGCGTTCGACCCATCCGCGGCGATCGATCCCGCCACCTGGGAGGCTCTCTTGCAGTCGCTCGTGTTGTCGCCATCCTCCTTCGGATTGCAGCCATGGAAGTTTGTGATTGTTTCCGATCCTGCGAAGCGCGAGGCCCTCGTGCCGCTCTCTTGGGGGCAGCGTCAGGTTTTGGATGCGTCGCACTTGGTCGTGTTCGCTGTCAAATCACCGCTTACTGCCGATGATGTCCGCCGCCACATTGATCGTACGGCGGAGGTGCAGGGGACGCAACGCGAGCAACTCGCGGGGTTTGAGAAGATGGTGATTGGATTTTTGAATAACCCACCTTACCCGCTGGACTTGCGCGAATGGTCCACCCGCCAACTCTACATCGCACTCGGAAATTTCATGACCAGCGCAGCCCTGCTCGGCGTGGATACCTGCCCGATGGAGGGAATCGACCCTGCAGGTTACGACCGCGTGCTGGGCTTGGAAGGCACCGGGTATTTCACCGTCGCCGCATGCCCGGTCGGACGGCGGTCGGACGCGGATAAGTATTCGACTGCCCCGAAAGTGCGCTTTCCCGTCGATGATGTCGTGCATCACGTCGCGTGATCTGGGTAGCATGCAGGCATGACACCATCCGCACCTGCACCGCAAGCAAGGGTAAATCTCCGCACGCCAGAGGTGATGGCGCGTGTCCAGGCGGAAGTCGAAAACCACTACCGTAGTGAGTGGGTGGAGCGCATTCGTGGCGCCGGTGGCCGCGCCGTAATCGGGAACACAACCATCCTGCTCGCGAAGGCGTTTGGCTTTTGTTACGGAGTCGAGCGGGCGATCGATTTAGCCTACGCAGCGCGAAAAGTGTTCGTGGATAAGCGGATATTTCTGCTAGGCGAAATCATCCACAACCCGGACGTGAATGGCCAAATCGCAGCGATGGGGATTTTGCCACTATCGGCGCGGCCCTCGGAGGCGGAGTTTGCAGCACTTATGGCCGATGACGTGGTGATTGTGCCGGCGTTTGGAAGCGAGGTAACTACGCTGAGCCGGATCAAGATGATCGGATGTCAGATCGTCGATACGACCTGCGGGGACGTAATGAGCGTCTGGAAGCGGGTGAGACAGAACGCCCGGGAAGAAGTGACATCGATTATCCATGGCAAATCGGGTCACGAGGAAACCCGTGCCACGGCATCCCAGGCGCGCGGAGCGGGCGGTGGGCACTTTCTAGTCGTGCTGGATCTCCACGAAACCGATCGGGTGTGTGAGTTTCTGCGGGGAAAAATCAGCAAAGAAATCATTCTTTCCGAATTTAAGGGCGCTTACTCCGCCGGGTTCGATCCGGATTTGCACTTGCGGCGCATCGGCGTCGCCAATCAGACGACGATGCTTCGCAGCGAGACGGAGGAAGTACAGCAGCGTCTGAGGGATGCAGTCTCGAATCGCGACGGTGGGGATGTTGCGAACTTCCGGTTTTTTGATACGATTTGCGGTGCCACGCAGGAGCGACAGGACGCATTGTTCGACCTGCTTCGCACCCGGTTGGACCTCCTGCTCGTGGTGGGTGGATACAATAGTTCAAATACCACGCACCTCGCCGAGATTGGCGAAAAGGCCGTCGATACGTATTTCATTCGCAACGCGGAATGCTTGGAGTCGGAGCATGCGATCCGTCACTACGACTTGCACGAAAAAGTCGAAGTCCAGTCTGCGAAATGGCTGCCAGTGGGGCCCGCCCTGATCGGAATTACCGCAGGCGCGTCCTGTCCGAATAACCTCATTGAAGAGACGATTCTGAGAGTGCTTGAGTTACGTGGCGAGAGTGTCCCCGCATCGCCGGACCATCTGGCATCGGCTGTCCGAGGTTAGTTCCCGCCCGCGTGACTGTCAGCGCTCGACGGAGCCGTCAGGGTTGCGGGGCGGCCGGTTGGTCAACGATCGATCCGACGTTCAAAAACGGAATAACGCTTGATCCCTGCATCCGGGGCAAAGCCCCATCCCATTTTTCTACCGCGCGTAGCTGGATTAACTCCGGGTTATCGGTCAGAGCCTCGGCCTCCCGTTTGATCGCTTCAGCGCGGGCTACCGACTGGACCTCGGTGCCATACGCTTCTGCGTCGGCTGCCAGTTGGCGCTCGGCGGCAGATGCTTCTGCTTGGGTGACGCGGCGGATCTTCTCGTTTTTGGCCTGAAGTGCCTCTTGTTCTGCCTTCACCTTGGCTTCGATTGCGCGATTGAACTCCTCGCTGAACGCGAAGTCGGTGATTGCCACGTTGGCGAGTTGCACGGAGTCACCGATGTCTTTTTGTTGGAGCGTGCTGGTGATGTATGCCTCGATGGCGCTTTGGATGTTTTGTTTGACGACTGCCCGCTTGGTGACCAGTTCCTCAGCGGTGAATTGCGCGGTAACGGCCTTCACCGACTCTTGGATGGCAGGTTCGACGACAGCCGCTGCGACGCGTTTGGTATCCCCGATTTTTTGAAATGTCACTGGCGCGAGTTCACCGCTCACGGAGTAGGCCACGGTGACGTCTGTGGTTACGGTTTGAAGGTCACGAGATGCCGCAGTCGCTTTGACCTGCACGGGGACGAGCCGGATGTTCACTTGCTCCACCACGTCCGTAAATGGACGCTTGAAGTGGAATCCTTCTGCAAGTGGCTCTGGTTGCACAGCGCCGAGACGTTTGACGACGCCGACATTTCCTGCGTCGACGACGACAAAGGCGCTGGTGACGAGAAATAGTGCGATCATTACGATGATCAGCACCGGGATGAGTGTGAAGTAGGCGGTATTACCGGAGACCCGGCGCGATGTGCGAAGTGCGATTTTCATTTGTGTAATTGGTAAGGAGGGATATCAGGCGGAACGGGCTTTGCGCGCATCGATGAACGATTTGATGCAAAGAATGAGAAATACAACCAGCAGGATGGCGGTCACCAACTGGAGAATGACAGCGGTTGCGCTCGGCTCGACAGGTTGTCCCGAGAACAGCGCTGGTAGTTTTCCTGCGAAGCGCGGCACCACGCCGAGAATCCCGACGACACTCACGAGGGCGGCGACGTGCATGACATGTTTGCGCGTCTTAGGCGCAGACATGCCGACCCGCCCACAGACGTAGAGGATGATTCCGAAAATTGCCGGAATCAGGGCAGTGTAGCTTGAGCTTCCAGTGGAGATGAATCCAGCGACGCCGAGCACGGCGAGGATGAAACCGAAGAGCATTGAGAGTGACGGCATTTGCATAAGCCGAAGACACTAGCCCAACATTATTGAATATCAACCCCAACTGGGCAGTGATCGCTTCCCATGATTTGCGGCCAAATAAACGCGTCTTTCAAACGCGGCAATAAGCCGGGCGAAATACAGAAGTAGTCGATCCGCCACCCGATATTTCGGGCCCTCGCCTGGTTCATGTAGCTCCACCACGTGTAGTGACCGCCTTCCGGATTCATTGCGCGAAAGGTGTCAATGAACCCGGCGTCGATGATGTTTTGAAAGCAGGCGCGTTCCTCCGGAGTGAAGCCTGCGTTTCGCGTGTTGTCCTTCGGGCGGGCAAGATCGATTTCGCGGTGGGCCACGTTCAGGTCTCCGCACACCACCACCGGTTTTGTCTGTTCGAGCGTTTTGAGAAACCCGAGGAATGCGGGTTCCCACGACTCGGTGCGGTAGCCCAATCTGGTGAGCTCCCGTTGCGAGTTGGGCACATAGACATTCACGAGAAAGTAATCATCAAACTCCGCCGTAAGCACGCGCCCCTCGCGATCATGCAGGTCCACACCGATTCCGAATCGTACGGAGATGGGCGCGATTTTTGAAAAAATCGCCGTTCCTGAGTAACCTGGTTTTTCAGCGGGATTCCAATACTGATGGTATTCTGCGGGCCAGTGAACGCCGGTTACCTGCTCCTCGCGGGCTTTGATTTCCTGGAGGCAAATGACATCCGCGTTGGCATTCCCCACGAACTCAAGAAACCCCTTGCCGAGGATCGAGCGGATTCCATTCACATTCCATGAGACGAGTCGCATCGGGGGATTATTGGGCAAAAGTGAAGTTGCAGGAGACCGGATAGTGATCTGAGCAATCCGTCTTTATGACTTTGCACTCGTATGCAACGAGGCCCTGATTAAAAAATAGATGGTCTGTCACGTAGGGGCGACGTTGCCAGGTAATGGTGTCATTTTGCGCAGTTTTGAACCCCGCCGACTCGAACTGCTCCACGATCTCTTCTCCCGGAGCGCAGTTGAAATCCCCGCCCAGTAAAGCAGGGCCGTCAGCTTGACGCAGCGAGCGCTCGACAAGGTCGCGTTGTTCACGGTGGTCGTTACTCGAAGCATCGATCATAAAAAACGCCTGAAGGTGCGTGTTAAGGAGGCTGAGTTCACGTCCAGCGATCATCGTTTTCGCTTTAAGAATCTGGCGGTGGGAGGGTTGTTTCCGCTCGCCTTCAAATTCAAACGGGACCTGTGCAGGCGGCAAGTCAACCGCCTCAAAAGCAGTGATCGGCCAGCGCGAAAAGATGGCAAGCGCGATTCCAAACGGGAGTTCATCCGGGTTAACTTTCGGATACGCAAAAACCGAGTGATATCCGGGCAGCGCGGACTTCAATTCGGTGTAGTTCGGGGGTGGTTGGCATTGCTCTCCGCCGGGTCGTGCTTTTTCAACTTCCTGCAGAAGGTAGATGTCATGCGGGTGCTTGCGCAAAAAGGCGATTGTCGCTGGCAGGTGAATCGGTGCCATGTCGGGTTCGTGCAAGTCCCATCGCTGCCCGAATTGCATATTGAATGTCATTGCCGAGAATTTCACACACTTCACAGGTTGGGTCGCGCGGCACAGCCACAGGCGCGACGCTCGGATTTATAGACTTGGATGCGTCGCATTGCAACCTGCATCAGGGCGTTTTGCACATGGCTTGCGTTCAGAAAACAGAGCGCAAATATCTCATTGATCCGTCAATTGGCAGGTGTCAGCCTGAACTCCTCAGGGGAGTTAGCTCAGTTGGTAGAGCGCCGCGTTCGCAATGCGGATGTCAGGGGTTCGAACCCCCTACCCTCCATGTTTTGCATTGCTTGCTCGATGAAACCCAGTTCACACAAAACTCAGTTCCACGTGGTGATCGCGTCGGTCATTTACCAGCGGAAGCAGTCCGCCGGGGAGCGGATTCCCGTCGAGCGATAGAGAATTCTGCTCGTGCGAGCCGATTGGACGGCGGGTGATTGTGATGTGGAAAACCGTTTGGCAGAAGCGGTAGTGGACTTTGTAGGTGCTCCATGATTTTGGAACCTGCGGGGAAATCCGCAGATGGTCTCCCTCGCGCGCGATCCCGAGAAGCGTCTCGACGAGCAGCCTGTAGAGCCATCCCGCTGATCCTGTATACCAGGTCCAGCCGCCCCTTCCGATATGCGGGGCCACGGCGTAAATGTCGGCGACGGCTACATACGGTTCGACTTTGTAAGTCGCGATCTTTTCGGCGGTGCTACCGTGGTTGATCGGGTTGAGCAGACTGAAGAGTTCCCATGCGCGTTCGATGTCTCCCATTTTTGCAAATGCCATGGCCATCCATATTGCGCCGTGTGTGTATTGCCCGCCGTTCTCGCGCACGCCGGGGATGTATCCCTTGATGTAGCCGGGGTTCAATGCGGATTTGTCAAATGGAGGATCGAACAACTGGATCAATCCGGCCTCTTCTCGGACGAGACGGTCATTGGCCGACTGCATTGCCTCCTTGGCGCGCGCTGGTGCGCCCGCCCCGCTCAGCACGGACCAGCTCTGCGGAAGGGAGTCGATTTGACATTCCGGACTCGTGGCCGATCCAAGCGGCTCCCCGTTGTCAAAATACGCGCGCCGATACCATTTACCGTCCCATGCGTGCCGCTCGATGTTCTCCTGCAGCGTCCGTGCTTCAGTGAGGCATTGCTTCGCAAATGCGTTATCCTCGCGCCGGGTCGCCACTGCGGCAAATTTTGTGAGCACGTCGTAGAGGAAAAATGCCAGCCAGACGCTTTCCCCGCGTCCCTTGTCTCCGACCTTGTTCATGCCGTCGTTCCAGTCACCGCAGCCGATCAGCGGTAGGCCGCGTGCGCCGAAGTTGAGTCCGCGTTGGATCGCACGCACACAATGCTCGTAAAGCGAGGCGGATTCCTCCGCGCGATTCGGCCGGTCGTAGAATGCTTCCTCCTCGGGCTTGAGTAGGCGGCTTTCGAGAAATGAGATCTTTTCGTCCAACACACCGATATCGGCGACGCTCGCGATGTAGCGACAGGTGACATACGGCAGCCAGAGGAAGTCATCGGAGAAATGGGTGCGGACTCCATTGCCAGTCGGTGGATGCCACCAATGCTGCACGTCACCCTCGGAAAATTGATGGGCCGCCGCGAGAAGAAGTTGCGCACGGGTGAGCGACGGATCCGCATGGACAAGAGCCATGACATCTTGCAACTGATCCCGGAACCCGTAGGCCCCGCCGGACTGATAGAATCCAGTCCGTCCCCAAAGCCTGCAGCTAATCGTTTGATACAGGAGCCATCCGTTGGCCATCAGGTTGACCGCGGGGTCCGGCGTATCGACGTTTACTGCTCCGAGTGTGCGGTTCCAGTAGTCCCAAACGCCATCCAGCGCGTCGCGTGTCGCATCCGCCGAGCGATACCGCTGGATCAGCATCGCGACATCGGTTTTGTCACGACCGGCTCCGACTCGAAATGTGGTTTCGCGTTCCTCGCCACCATGGAGATCCATCGTGACTTGAATTGCGCCGCACGGGTCCAAGCCCGCACCGACGTTTCCTGAGAGGCGGGATTTTTTAAGGCATGCAGGGTCTGCCAAGCTGCCGTTCCGTCCGATGAATTCCTTGCGATCTCCGGTGACGGTGCGGCTGTCGTCGTTCACATCGAGAAACGCGATCCGATCGAGAAAGTCGTTGTTGTAGGTGTTGCGTGCCAAAAGGGCACCGGTTTTCAAATCCACCTCGGTCTGCACATGCATCAGGCTTTTCGGCCGCAAATCTCCGAGAACCCACTCCCAGTAGCCGGTGAGTGAGATGCGACGGGGGCGGCCTGAGACATTACGGATTTTGATGACTGCAAATTTGACGGGTGCATCGATTGCGACATAGACCCAGAGCTCCGATGCGATGCCGTTTTCCGTATGCTCGAACACGCTGTATCCGAAGCCGTGCCGCACCACGTATGGGGTCGCGCCGCGTGCGGGGAGAGGCGTGGGGGACCAGAATTCGCCCGTGTGCTCGTCACGAATATAGAATGCCTCGCCCGTGGTGTCTTGAACCGGATCGTTGCTCCATGGAGTAAGCCGGAATTCATGGGAGTTCTCCACCCAGGTATAGGAGGCGCCGCTTTCCGAAACCACGGTCCCGAAAAATGGACTTGCCAACACATTGACCCACGGAGCGGGCGTCGTTTGGCCGGGCTGGAGGGTGATCACATACTCGTGCCCGTCACGGGTGAACCCGCCCAGTCCATTGTTGAAAATGAGGTCGCGCTGCCCCGGTGGCGTGGATGAATACTCGACGGGAGAGCGTGATGGTAACAGCGCAGGGAGAACCGGATCGATCACACTGCGGTTTCCGATTTGTTGCGATAGCGTGCCCTTTTGATCGTCCAGCACGATTCGTGCGGCCGCTTGCAAAAGAACGAGATCTTCATTCGGGATTTGCTCGACTCGACGAATGAATATCCCACCCCGCTGGTCGAGCATTTGGGCTTCAATGCCCGACGAAACGAGATTTGTGATCTGGTCCTGAAGGGACTGTCGGTAAACCGAAACATCCTCATTCAAAATCATCAACTCAACCGTAAGCCCCTTGAGACGCCAGTAAGAATGGGCGCGGATGAGCTGTCGGACGAGTTCGACTTTATCGGTATCACTGATTCGGAGAATGACGATCGGTGAGTCTCCGGAAATGCCGTAGCTCCAAAGACCGGTTTGTCCGCGGCGGTTGTTCCGAAGGACCCCCTGAGCAGCCCTGCGCGCAGGATCGGCATAGATCAGGGCAGTTGCAAGGCGTCCGTAAAGCTGGGCTTCGACTTCTGAGATATTCAGGTGATGCAGGGTGACTTGGCTGTGCGTCCATGCGAGATCGAATGCGCGCTCTGCTCGACGCGGACTCTGGTATTGGTCCACCAGCACAAGAGCACCCTCCCGGCTATCGCTCACGCCGAAGACAAAATCCATGATCGCCGTGTCGTTGGGAGCAAGCGTCACACAACGCCGCAGCGAGGCCACGGGATCCAGCACCGAGCCAACCGTGTTCGACAATGCCCCTTCCCGTTGCATCACGGCTGGATTCGAAAGATTCCCGCCGCGGCCGACAAACTTGGAACGGTCGGTCTCGCACGAAATCGCTCCCTGCTCCCCGCCTTGTCCGACCATGAGGTGCAAAAGCCATGGCGGATTCTCTTCCTGCGTGCGAGGACGGCGCGTGCAGAGCACCGAGGACGAGTCTTTTGCAAATTCCGTCTGCACGAAAAGATTGCTGAATGCCGGGTGCGCCGACTCTTCAGCCGGGAGGGCCAGCACGACTTCCGCGTAGCTGGTTAGCTCGATGGATCGGGTCCGGGAACTTCGGTTGGTCACGGTGATGCGGCGCAGTTCCACATCGTCTTCAGGGGAAATGCATATCTCCGTGTGGGTTTCGATGTCGAAGATTTGCTGACGGAATTCCGCGCGGGACTGTGTGAAAATCGCCTCGTAGCCGACGGCGGCGTGTCGCGTGGGTTGATGCGCGCTTGACCAGAATTCGCCGCTCTCGACATCACGCAGAAAAATAAACGTGCCCCAGCAATCGCGTGTTCCGTCCTCACGCCAGCGGGTGACCGCGAGGTCGCGCCAGCGGCTGTAACCCGATCCGGCACTGCTGATGACGAGGTGATAGCGGCCGTTGGAGAGCAAATGCACCTCGGGTATCGGCGGCGTGGGATTTTTGCAGACCCGCATGACAGACTCCGCCGCTCCGATCAAAAGGCGGGAGTCCTCCATTTTCAGATCCTCAGCCAGAACGCTCGCTGCCGTCTGCGGAATGCGCTCTTGCAAGAGAAGGTCTGCCGCCTTGAGCGGGGGATACGACATGAAACGCCGTTGCATCGGGCAACCGCGCAGCAAGCTCACAAGGGCGAGCAGGCTCATCCCCTGGTGGTGCGCCATGTAGGACTGAATCGTCGCACTGGACTCATCGGGAGGTAGTCGCGATGGGGTGTAATCGACTGCCTCGTAATATCCAAACGGGCCCTCTCGTCCCTCGTCAGTCAGTCTTTGCAGGTTCTCGCATGCCGCATGCGGCGCGAGCATGAGCGCCATCACGGTGGAATATGGCGCGATGACCAAATCCTCTGCGAGGCCCCGCTTCAACCCAAGTCCTGGCACGCCGAATGCCCGGTATTGGTAATTGGATTGCGCGTCTGTGCGATTGTAACCCGACTCGGAAATTCCCCATGGGACCCCACGTGTCTTGCCATAGTCGATTTGTAACTGCACGGACATGCGACAGCTATGGTCGAGGAGCGAGTTATCGTAGTTCGGCATTACGAGCAGCGGCATCAAGTATTCGAACATCGATCCGCTCCACGAAACGAGCGTAGGCTCTGTGTGCGTGGCCACCAAGAGACGTCCCATGGAAAACCAATGCTCTTGGGGGATCTGGCCAAGGGCAATTGCCACGTAACTGCAAAGGCGTGCCTCCGAAGCCAGTAAATCGTAGTATCCCGAATCCGAGCGGTGCTCGGTGACATTGAATCCCGTCGTAAAAAGGTCCCTCGTGAAATCGTAGAGGAATGTGAAATCCATTGCGGCCATTGCCTCGGCTTGGTACGCAAGCGTCTTTAACTCGGCCATCCGGAGTTTGGCGTATTCGCTGCCTCCATCCACCCTGGTGGGCAATGGGGGATCGGACTCTCCGGCGTTGGCGACATCACGGAGCGACGGCCACGTCGCCGATGCAGTGAAGAGCAGCAGCTCCTCGAGGTGCTGCTCACAGCTTTGTTTCAAACGCCGGCTCCATTCTTTCTGCTCGCCTTCTCCTTCTTCAAAAGATTCGGCGATCCGATTCGTGAGTGTGATCGCGCGTTTCAGGGAATCCACGGTGGCACTGGGCGTGGTGGGGTTTACGCTTAGCTCTGCGTCGAGTTCGGCGAGCGTGTTTTTGTTGCTGCCTAGCTCGCGGAGAACTCCCACGGTGTCACGCAAGCCGGCAAAGATAGTGGGCGAGCAAACCGGCTCGTCCGCGATTTCCCGCAGCCCCGCAGCAAGTGTCAAAAGATGACCGGCCAAGTTGCCACTATCGACGCTTGAGATATAAACCGGGAGGAGCGGTTGAAGCGTTCGGGTGTCATACCAATTGTAAAAGTGTCCGCGATCCCGCTCCATAGCGTGCATCGTGGTCAGCGTGTTCCGGGTCCGCTCAATCAACCCGCCGGTGGTTAAGTAACCGAAATCTCTGGCCGCCATGTTTGCAAGCAACGCAAGCCCGATGTTGGTAGGGGACGTGCGACTGGCGATTTTCGGTGATGGGATTTCTTGGAAGTTGTCGGGGGGGAGCCAGTTCTCTTGTGCGTTCACAAAGGTCTCGAAGAAATACCACGTCTTCCGCGCGAGGCGTCCAAGGTTGGCATACTGCTCGGCGGTCAGGTCGGGTGATGCGGATTCAATGGGTTGGCTGATCCACCATGCGATCCACGGGGCCGCCGACCACAGAGCGAGCATCGGCAGGACCCATGGGAGTTCTCCCGGCTGAACGATCGCCATTGCAACAGCTGACAGCACTGCAATCACGGGCGAAACCCACATCGTGGAGTAAAAGCGGACGAGCCCCGTGTGCTTCCGCTTTTCGGCATCTCCGGAGGTTTGCCATTCGAGCAGTCGCTTGTGCGTGATCAGCAGTCTGACCAGCGTTTTGCTCGCGGCATCGAAACTGATCAATGCCTCATACGGCAAAAATGTGAGCGTCAGAATGAGCTGGGCCACGTCCTTTCCGCATGCAGTGGATTGGATCCGTAAATGCAATGCCCAAGGTAATTGCTCGGGTTTGAAGGCCAAACTTTTCGCTCTCGTGAACGCACCGGAAAGACCAAAAAGTATCACGACGATCAGGGTTCCGATGATTCCGCCCGACGGGAAGATCAGCCATACGGCCAGCAGCAAGATGAGCGTCGCTGGCGGAACCAGGCTCCGACGCAGGTTGTCTAAAATTTTCCACTGCGACAGGCGGGTCAGCGGGTTGCAAACCTTTTTGGAATCAGATCCTGGCACGTGCGGGAGCAGCCATTGAATGATCTGCCAGTCTCCACGAATCCAGCGGTGACGGCGGGCGACATCGACGTTATAGCGCGATGGAAATTCTTCGTAAAACTCGACATCACTCACCAGCCCCGCGCGGGCGTGGCAGCCTTCGAGAAGGTCGTGGCTGAGCACGGTGTTGAGCGGCAATCGTCCGAGCATGGATTGCTCGAACGCGTCGACATCGTAAATGCCCTTGCCGATGAACGAGCCCTCGCCAAAAACATCCTGATACACATCGGAGATTTCCCGGGTGTATGGGTCGATCCCTGCATTGCCGCTAAAAAGCCGGACAAACCAGGATCGCCGCGCGCTCGGAAGGCTGATTGCAAGGCGCGGCTGGAGGATGCCATAACCTTCTGTGATGATTCCGCTGGTGGCGTCCATTGTCGGGTGGTTCAACGGGTGAGCCATCGTTGCGACCAACCGGCTGGCGACATCGCGCGGCAACTGCGTATCGCTGTCCAGCGTGATGACGTATTTGACGCCCGCCAGAAACGAGGTTGCGCCGACGATTGTCGAGAACCCGTCGATCACATCCCCTCGCAGGAACGCGTTCAACTCGGCAAGTTTGCCACGCTTGCGTTCTAGCCCCATCCAGCATCCTTCCGCAGGATTCCAGCGGCGCGGTCGATGAAAAAGAAAAAACCGATTGTTGTCGCCCTGAGCATGTTTTTGATTCAGCGATTCGATTCCTGCGCTCGCCAATTCGAGCAACGATGCATCCTCCGGCAGGGTTTCCTGATCCGCATCTTTGAAATCCGTGAGCAACGCAAAATGCAATAGCGGATCGCGGTTGGAGAGGTAGTGGAGCTCTAACATCTCAAGCAATTGCCGCACGTCATCAGGGCTTCCAATGAGCGTTGGAATCACCACGATCGTGCGGTTGCCCGACGCAATCGCGCGCGAAAAATCCAATCGTGGAAGCGCGCGCGGAGTCATGAGAATGGTCGAGAGCCAATTCATCAGCGAAACCGCCAACTGGCTGCTGCCGATCAGCGCCAGAATGGAAAGCGCGATCGTGGAGCTGCTCGAGACGCCAAGCGATTGAGCAAGTTGCACAAATCCGAAAACAAAACCTGCGGTGAGCACGGAGATTCCCCCGCCGTAGAAGCTCAAAGGTGAGCGCTTGATCGCGTGTTGAACCGACACGCGCAGCGGCCAGCGGGTCCCGCTGATGCGGGCCAGCTCGGGCAGACCATGATCGATGAGGTAATACCCAACGTGCGATCTTCGGTCCTCGATTTTCGCTGTTCGTGCGTGCGCTGCAGCCAGCTGCACGGCATTCACGGCCACCTCGATTTCTGAGAATTTGCCACGCCTCGCGAGAGCCTCGATTGCGTGACGGCAGTGATCGCGGGTGGTGAAGTCCGTCTTTCGGTAAACACCGGATGGATCCGACCGCAGGGTTTCCTCAACTAGACTATGCGACTCGAGGAAGTCCTTCCAATCGATCACGGTGAGCTGGCGCAGACTGGTGATGCTGTGACTTACCGAGATCTGATCGGCCGCTTGGTTTTGATTTTCCTGATGGACCAGTTGCTCGATCGAAAGCCCGTGCCCGAGCAAATACTGCTCGAGCCACGTGCGGGCGAGGCACAATAACGGGCTGCTCCGGGAAAGTCGCTCGGTGAACTCCGCAACGAATGCGCTCGATACGGGGGGATCTGATTTGGCTAGATCTGCCACTACCACGACGAGATGCGATGGACTTTTCTCCGCAATTTCTTGCAGGCGGCTCACCCATTCATCCGCATGATCGCGATCCGCACGTGCTGCCAGCAAACGTGTCGCGATCCGCTGCAGGTTTTCGATCAGCCCCAAACGCAGCATAATCGGCACCGCCCAAAGTTCACCAAGATCGAGCGATTGAACCGTCTGATAAGAATCGATAAATGCGCCCAGAGATTCCGCATCGATCTGAGCATCCGTGTGCAAAAGAAACTCGATGATGATATCGTATATACGCGGCATGCCTGGCGGAATCACGTTGGCGAGGCATGGAAGCTCGCGGCTATACGCCCGTGGCAAATGCCGCCGTGCCATTTGGATCTGCTCCTCGATAAGATAAAAATTGTCGAGTAACCACTCGGCTGCCGGGGTGATATGCCGCTCGGTCGGTATATCCAGCGTCGAGCGGTTGAAGTCGCGCAGGATGTTCTCGTTGCGGGTCAGCCGATCAAGGAGTGGATTCGCCCGGTGTGTGACGCCCAGGCGGTGTCTCGCGGCGATGGATTTTGCATGACGCGCCAGTTGCTCGATGGTGAACAACTCACCCCGAATGGGAGAACAGTCTTTCGGGTCGTCCGAGGATACGCGGAGCCTGAATCGGGCCTTATAGCGATCCGGTTTTCCCGGGGTAGCCCGATCGTCCCATCGACGAAAAATTGGAGAAACTGACAAAGTGTTGTGCAGTCATGTGACCGCAACCCCACCAGACAGCTGATCACTCTGAATGTCAAGGTAGGCAAGCACCCCATACGGGTGTGGGCAAGCGGCTGGAGCGCAGGTGCGAATAGACAAAATGCATAACTTGAGCAATACTCTGCGGCTCAGTTGCATTGATGCGCGTATCCTATTGCGCCAAATTCGCCCTGCGCAAATCACTCTGACAATAGAAAATCCAAATGACTAACGAATCCCCAAGTTGTCCTGTTGACCACGCTGCCGCTGCGCAGCCTAAGTGCCCATTCAGCCACGCGCCTAGCACCGGGACTACCATCCGCGATTGGTGGCCCAAGGCATTGAAGGTGGATCTATTGAGCCAGCATTCGTCGAAGTCCGACCCGATGGGTGGCGATTTTAACTACGCGGATGAATTCAAAACGCTCGACTACGCGGCATTGAAAGCGGACCTCGCGGCACTCATGACGGATTCGCAGGACTGGTGGCCTGCGGATTTTGGAAACTACGGGGGGCTATTCATTCGCATGGCGTGGCACAGCGCCGGCACCTACCGCACGGGTGACGGTCGCGGTGGCGCAGGGCGCGGTCAACAGCGGTTTGCGCCCCTCAATAGCTGGCCGGACAATACCAACCTCGACAAAGCAAGACGTCTGCTCTGGCCGATCAAACGAAAGTATGGCAGCAAAATCTCGTGGGCGGACCTGATGATCCTGACCGGCAACGTCGCGCTGGAAACCATGGGGTTCAAAACATTCGGCTTCGGCGGTGGTCGGGTCGATACGTGGGAACCCGATCAAGATGTTTACTGGGGCCGCGAAACCACTTGGCTCGGCGGAGACAAGCGCTATGCGGGGTCAGATGCCCATGCCGGTGGCCGCAACCTCGAGAATCCACTTGCTGCGGTTCAAATGGGGCTGATCTACGTGAATCCCGAAGGCCCGGACGGTAACCCCGATCCGCAGTTGTCGGCCTACGACATCCGCGAAACATTTGCCCGCATGGCGATGAATGACGAGGAAACGGTCGCGCTCATCGCGGGCGGGCACACGTTCGGCAAGACGCATGGAGCCGGCCCGGCGGACAATATCGGCGCCGACCCGGAAGCCGCAGGACTTGAGGAACAAGGGCTCGGATGGAAAAACAGCTTCGGCACAGGAAAAGGCCCGGACACCATCACCAGCGGCTTGGAGGTGACATGGAGCAATACGCCGACGCAGTGGAGCAACAGCTACTTCGAAAACCTCTTCAAATACGAATGGGAACTCACCAAAAGCCCGGCCGGAGCGTATCAATGGACGCCAAAGAACGGCGAAGGCGCTGACACCGTGCCGCACGCGCACGATCCATCGAAACGCATCGCACCCTCCATGCTGACGACCGACATCGCGCTGCGGGTCGATCCGGTTTACGAAAAGATTTCCCGTCGTTTCCTGGAAAATCCAGACCAGTTTGCAGACGCGTTTGCTCGCGCATGGTTCAAGCTCACCCACCGCGACATGGGTCCTCGTGACCGCTATCTCGGGCCGGAGGTTCCCGCTGAAGTGCTCATCTGGCAGGACCCGATTCCTGCCGTGGATCACGCCTTGGTTGACGCCGCAGACATTGCCGTCCTGAAAGGCAAAATCCTGGAATCCGGCCTCACGGTGTCGGAGCTGGTCTCGACGGCATGGGCATCGGCTTCCACTTTCCGAGGCTCGGACAAGCGCGGCGGTGCCAATGGCGCGCGCATCCGACTGTCCCCGCAAAAAGACTGGGAAGTAAACAAGCCAGCCCAACTCGCAAACGTCCTCGCAACGCTGGAAGGAATCCGGAATTCGTTCCAAGCAGGCGAGAAACGAGTCTCGCTCGCAGACGTCATTGTTCTGGCAGGATGCGTCGGTGTTGAGAAGGCCGCGCGGAATGCTGGACATGAGGTCACCGTGCCATTTACTCCGGGCCGCATGGATGCTTCGCAAGAGCAAACCGATGTCGATTCGTTTGAATTCCTTGAGCCGGTTGCAGATGGGTTCCGCAATTACCTCAAAACCAAATACTCGGTCCCCGCGGAGGAGTTGCTGATCGATAAGGCCCAGTTGCTAACGCTCACCGCGCCAGAATTGACGGTCCTCATCGGTGGACTCCGCGTGTTGAACACCAACGCGGGCGAAAGCCAGGCCGGTGTGTTCACGAAGCAGCCGGAGTCGTTGACCACGGACTTCTTTGTCAACCTGCTCGACATGAGCACCGCGTGGCAACCGGTTTCGAATGACGCCGATGCCTTCGAAGGCCGCGACCGGAAAAACGGCGAACTCAAGTGGACAGCCACGCGGGTTGACCTCGTCTTCGGATCAAACTCCCAGCTCCGCGCCCTGGCGGAAGTCTATGCGACGTCCGACTCAAAAACCAAATTCGTCCACGACTTCGTAGCCGCATGGAACAAGGTCATGAACTTAGACCGCTTCGACCTCGCGTAACCGATCAAATCCACCATCCACCTCGCGCCCCCGGATCCCCACGAGATCCGGGGGCGCTTTTGCGAATGACACAAAGACCGATGAGGGAATCATTCCTCAATGAAGACATCCATTTGCTGGCCGACATAGACCGGGAAGGAAGGGGTGGCAAATTTGAAGATGACTTGGAGGACCCTTGTATCCACCCGCTCGGTGCTCTCGCCGCTGAGCGATCGCTTCGGAAGCACGTAGGGCTCGATGCGGACAAATTCAAGCGGGATCGCCTGCTCCCGCGTTCCCTTCAAAAATGCAACCGCCTTGCAACCCGGGCGCACACGCGGTGCATCGGACTCATCGACGTCCGCTCTTAGTTGGAGCTCACGGATATCACCCAGCAAAATTGCAGCCTCGGCGGGGTTCACCATTGTGTATTCCCCGGCACGGATGTTGACCAGCAGGACGGTGCCATCGCGCGGAGCCCGAACGGTCAGGAGGTCGAGCTGGACTTTTGCGTTGTTGAGTTCGGCATTCGCCAGTGCGAGATCGGCCCGCGACCGGTCGAACTGCCGCTGCGCGGTCTCTAGGGCGAATTCGATACGTCGCATTTCGTCAATGCTTGCGACGCCCTTCTGTCGAAGCTGCGAGGTGCGGTTGAGTTGATCCTGCCGGTCGGCCAGCAGTGTCTGTGCCTCTGCGACGAGTCCAGTCCGAACTTCGACGCGGGCCTCCTGGATCTCGAGCTCAGCCCTCGCGTCCCGTGAATCCATGGTGAAAAGGACGTCTCCGGATTTAACGACATCGCCGACATGGACATTAACCTTGTCGATCAATCCCGACGCTGATGGCGCGATCCGCACGTTTTCGTTGACGCTCTCAACAAGGCCGCGGGCGCCGATCGATTGGGCATAGGGTGACTGGGAGGGTGGCACGAGCGGGATCGGCTCGGGGCCGCTCTGGCGGAGTCGGGCGACAAGGACCACGACGGCAATGACGCCGACGATGGCCACGTAAATGGTGGGGCGATTAAGCATGGTGGTAGTCTTTCGGATCTTCGTAAATTCCGGTCACGCGGCCATCTTCCATCTCCGCGATCCGGTCGGAAAAATGATAAATCCGGCTGTCGTGCGTGACGACAATCACGCAGCGGTCGGGTTGCAGGGCACTTGATTTTAGCAGTTCCAGCGTCTTCTGTCCGGCTGCTGCATCCAGCGCAGCGGTCGGTTCGTCGCAGATGACCAGTCGGGGCTCGTGGACGAGTGCGCGGGAAATGGCGACGCGTTGCTGCTGGCCGCCCGAAAGTTGATTGGGAAACGACTTGGCTTTTTCACCGATCCCGAGCTCGGCCATCATCTCACCCGCTCGCCGTTCGGCCTCGACCGCACGGACACCGTTCAGAATCAGCGGGACGGAAACATTCTCCGCAGCCGTGAGCGTGGGAATCAGATTGAACTGCTGGAAAATGAAGCCGATATTCTCGCAGCGAAATTGCGTGATAGCGGAATCCTTCATCGCGCGAATGTCGTGATCGAAAACCTCAATCCGGCCCTCCTCGCAGCGAAGAGTTCCGCAGATCACGCTCAGGAGTGTGGTTTTTCCGCATCCCGATGGCCCAACGATCATGAGGAGTTCCCCGAATCTCGCATCGAGCGTTGCACCCTTAAGCGCAAATGTCCGCGAATCCCCGGCGGGAAACGACTTGACCACGTTCTCCACACGCACGGCAATTTTCCCATCCTTGTTGCTCATCGGAAAACAACGGCAGGCTCCAAGCGGGCGATTTTGATCAATCCGATCGTTGCGGAAAATATGCAGATGAGAACAATGACTGCGGCGACGAAGGCGGGCACCTGCCACGGCATAAAAAACGGTGGCTGCCCTTTGGCCAGCACGACATTGCCAAACCACGCTGCAAGGCCCACACCGATCCCGTAGCCAACAAATCCGACCGAAAACGCCTGAAGCAGGACCATCCCCGTCAGCACGCGCATCGTGGCTCCCATCGCCTTCAGCGCGGCGAGAAAGCGCAAATTGTCGTAAACAAAAAGGTAGAACGTCTGACCGGCAATCGCGATGCCAACGATCACCCCGAGGATGACCACGGTCCCGAAGGAGATCGGAATTCCCGTATTTTGGATATACCACAGCACGGTGAGCCAGAAGAGATCGTCTTTCGCGATGGCCCGCAGGCCGGGAAGTTTGCTCAATCTGGCAGCCAGCTCTTGCTCGGAAACACCGGGTACCGGACCTGCGAGAACGTAGCTGAGTTGCTTGCGCGACGGCTTGGCGAATTCCATCGCCCGGTCGTAGGTCGTGTAGATATACGGCTGGCCGAGGAAGCTGCGGTTCACATGACAGATCCCAACCACCCGCGCTTCCTTGTCATTGATTTCAAACGTCGTTCCAAGCCGGATATCTATCCCCTTGCGGCGAAACTTCTCCACCGCGACCTGGTCAACCACCACGGCATTCGGCAATCGGAGATCCTCGATTTTGCCTTCCCGCATGTCCATGGGCCGCCCGGTGAGCGTGCCCGTGTCGAGCCCGGTGAGTTGCACGTTCTGAAATGACCCGTCGGCCAGTCTCGCCTGCTCGATGCCGATGTAGAGCGGCACGGCCCAAGCCACACCGGGAACACTCCGCACGCGCTCGACCTCGATGTCCCGCATCGGAATAACCTCATTCGCCTGCTCAACCTTCGCATCGACGACCCAAACCGGAGCACCAATATTCCGCACGGTCGCCGTCGTCCACATCATGAGCCCGCAGAAAACCGATGATTGCTGGCACATCAACAACGAGCAAAATGCTAAACCACACACAAGCATCGCGTACTTCGCCCGGTCCCGAAACAGCATCTTCAGCGCAAGGTTTAACACGATAGGATGCCTTTCATATTGGGTCGAACTGTTATGCTCTGAACTAAACGGTTAATGGAGTTAACAATCGCCGTCAATTGGCATCTCGTGATCTTCTGGGCCGAAGCGGGGAATCTATGAGTCGGTGGAAAACTTGATTCCCGTTTGGCTTGTGTCGCGGAACATGCCAGTGATCGCTCAGGCTGAAAAGCTGTCCGTGACCGATGGCCGCCTTAGCGGCAAAGCTGAAGCAGTCCGATCAGCGCGGCCAGCACGACGACGACCCCTGCGCAACAAGCGGAGAATCCGATCACGTCGCCTCGCGTCCAGCACTGGAATTCCCATCGACTCGTTTTGAACATGCGGTAGTGGTCGAAGCGGGACGTGTCGTCGAAGCTCACGGCGAGGTTCTCCTCGTCGAGTTCGGGCGTGGGAGCGACGGGCGTCTTGAGTTTCACGAAAAACCGGTCGAGTCGCACCTTTGCCTGCGCATCGGTCTCCGTCGGGTTGTGGAGGAGGGCGATGTTCCCGTTCATGACGACGTGCGCAAAGGTTTTCCCATCCGGCACAGCGCCGGCTCGGAGTATGCGTTGCACTTCGCTCTCAAGAGCGGTGGCGTCGGTCTTCAACCCGGCGAACTTCTCGGCTGAGACGGGCAGGATCGGAGCCGATTCAACCTCCGTGTCCCGGCGTCTGATCCGATCGGGCAGGAGCAGGGACAAAGTCACCAACAGGAAAAATGGGGAGATCGCATTCACGACGAAGCGACAGGCGTTGAGCCCGGCCATGCTGAGTTTTTCGACCGGCAGGCCGATCACGTGAAGGAGGAACACCTCCGCGTTGAACCTCCCGGTTCCTTCACGAGGGCTCGCCGGATCGCCAGGGTCTTTGGCCACGATGGCGTCGAAGAAGAGGGCGTCCGGAGTGACGTGGCGTGTCTTCGTGATTGTATCGCCCGCCTTAGTTGCAAGCCCGGCGTTTACATCCTCCGGCGTGGCGGGTCCCTTGACTTCGACCGTCGTCACCTCGTTTAGTTTCAGCAGCATGGGAGCCTGCCGGAAGGACTCCACGCGCGGAAGCGTCCAAGGGAGTAATCCGACGGCCAGCAGCCAAAAGATCCATGTGATCCAAACGGCGCGGCTTGAAAGGCCCCGCCGGAAGAGCATGAGAAAGCCCACGGCTCCGTTGAAGACCCCAAGCGAAACGAACACCAGCATCAGGGAAATGATGTCGGAGAAGAACATGGCTGCGACAGCCCCGATCGCAAGTGCCGCGAAGACGGTCAACTTCGCAACCGTCATGTAGTGCGCCTTGCTGCGGCCGGGATGGAATGGCTCGTAGATGTTTCGCGTGAAGGTCGCGGCGAACGCCACGGCACCGGCGCCGACATTCGGCATGTGCCCGAGGAGCGCGAAGAGAGAGAGCGGCACGAAGGCCGAAAATCGGCGAATCCTCTTGTGTTTGTGCGCCTTCGCGGGCGATGGAGAAAAACTCCGCCTGTTAACCGACTCGATAGGGATTTCGTGGCTCCAAGAAAGATGGCTCCCAAGGTAGGACTCGAATCCCGTCAGGCCGGGACTCTACCACCGAGCTACTCGCTGGGTTCTAACAATCGTTCGCGGATGGTGCGTGCAGATCTCCAGGACTTGATCTGCTTTTCACGAGCCATTGCTAATGCTCGGGTTGGATGGGTTTCTGACCAAACGAGGGTCCATGGACCGTTTTTGCGTGTGAACTTGCCGCCAAGCTTGTCTGTGCGGTTGTGACTGACGACCCGGAGTTCGAGGTTGTCCGTCTGTCCGATGTAGAACGTGCCCTTTGGATTTTGCAGGATGTAAACCCAAAACATGGTGCGGAAAGATGGCTCCCAAGGTAGGACTCGAACCTACGACCAATCGGTTAATCCCGAAAGCTTTCGGGACTCTACCACTGAGCTACTCTGGCTGCCCGAGAAGTTTGAGGTGGATCATTCGTGACGATTTCCATGCCTTGATCTGCTTTTCCCGAGCCATTGCTTCCGCTCGGCTCGGATGGGCTTCGGACGACACCAGCCCCCAGGGACCGTTCTTGCGGCTGTATTTGCCGACGACCTTGTCGGTGCGGTTGTGGCTTTGAAGCCGGAGATCGAGGTCCTCAGTGTGCCCGATGTAGAACTTTCCCTCGGGATTCTGGATGACATAGGCCCAGAACATGGTGCTTTGAAAATGGCTCCTGAGGTAGGATTCGAACCTACGACCAATCGGTTAACAGCCGATCGCTCTACCACTGAGCTACTCAGGAATTGGGACCGTTCAATAATAGCGAGTCGGTGAGAGAAACATGTCACTGATAGGGTGTCAATACCGCACCGCGACATTTTTCCGGACTTGACGGCTATTTTAGACTCCCTTTGCGACTGTTTCTGTGCCGTTGCGGTTGATGCTGACGATTGCCGAGCGATCGAATTCCATTTTGACATTATCGGCGACGCGGACGATCACGGTTTTATCTTTCACGTTGGTGACGGTGCCGTGGATGCCTGCGTTGGTGACGATGTCATCACCGGATTGCACGGAAGAAATGAGCTTCACGTGTTCTTTCTGGCGCTTTTGCTGCGGGCGGATGAGCAGGAAGTAAAAGATGACGAAAATGAAGACCAGCGGAAGGAACTGGAGGAGCGGATTCGGAGCTGCGGGTCCTTCGGCTTGGGCGAAAATGATGAGGTCGATGAGTTGCATACGCGTTTGTTTTAGTCAGGGTGAGTGTTTTGGCAAGCGGAAGAAATCGGAAAATCGATTTGTTGGCGCGGCGGGCGTTACGGGTTCGGGTTGGCCTCTATGAGTTTGCTGAACCAGGTGCCGGATGGCTCGATCATCCGCTCTTTCGTTTTTGGGTTGAAATAGGAAAGTCCGAAATTCGCGGTCCATCCTTCGGTCCATTCGTAGTTGTCCACGAGAGTCCATGGGAAGTAGCCGCGCACATCGACGCCGTCATTCATAGCGCGACGCATTTGGTTGACGTGCTCGCGGATGTAGCGGATTTTCTTCTGTTCGCTTGCCGTGCCGAGACCGTTTTCTGAAATGACGACCGGCTTGTTGTATCGTTGATGCACTGTCTTAAGTGTTTCGTAGAGCCCCTCGGGCTGGATTTCCCATCCGAGTTGCGTGTAATCCGCGCCGCGCTCGCCGTGATCGCGGTTGAGAAACCGTGTGATGCTGGCGTCCTGGGAGTAGTAGTAGTTCACGCCGATGATGTCCATTTTGTCGGCGACCATGTCGAGGTGGTCGAAGTTCTGGCGTTGCACGATATTGTAAACCAGATAGGCCGGATCCTGCATGCGATTTTTGCGCCAGTGGGGCAGGGAGTAGATGCCCATGACGATGGCATTGGGTTGTTGGCGGTGGATGATGTCGGACGCGTCGCGAAACATGGTGACTCCGGCGCGCATGGCTTTCTTGTAGGCGAAGGGACGGAGGAGTAGGCCCGGGGGCCAATGGCCTGCGATGTAGCCGAGTTGGAGGGCGCCGTTGGGTTCGTTTTGGGGAACCCAGATGCGAACATCGTCCTTCATGGCGGTGACTACGCGTTCGACGTGAGCGCGCCACGCCGGGAGCATGTCGGGGTGCAGGAAGTTGGATCGCCCCTTCTGTTTGCTGTCGTAGAGCCATCCGGGAAACGTGAAGTGCCATAACGTGACGATCGGCTCGATCCCGGCCGCACGCAGCTTGCGGGCCATTTGCACGTAGCGGTCGAGCGCTTCCTGATTGATGACGCCGGGCTTGGGTTCGATTCGGGCCCACTCGACGCCGAAGCGGTAGTGAGTGACGCCCAGCTTTTTCAGGGCGGCGAGGTCTTTATCGAAATGGGTCCATGAGAATGTCGCATATTCTCCGCGAATCGGCGCGGAGCCTTCCTCACCGAAAAGATCCCAGTCGGTTTTGAAATAGTTCGGCGAGTCCTTCGGGACGCCACGATCCTCGTTCTGATAGGTGGCTGTGGAGGTGCCCCACCAGAATTTCTTCTCGGGTGGGAGTTTTCGCCCGGTCGAAACCGATTCCAAACTCGGAGTTTTCGGAGGGAGCACGCACCCGGACGACATGGCAGACAAAACGGCAAGGGAAATGATGGCGAGGTTGCTTCTCATGGGATGATGTGAAAGGTTATGGGCGCAGAGGGCGGCCAGCGGCAATCATGAACTCAAATCAATCAATTTCACTCCTTTTCGGAATCAGTTTTCTTTGCGCGCCCGGACTGCATGCCGATCAGGCGAGCATGTCGCCCGATACGATTTTTCTAAAAGACGGCACGAGCGTAAAGGGGATCATTGTGGAGAATACGAGCGATGCGGTGACGGTCCAGCAGGCCTACAGCGAGGTCACGGTGCCAAAGTCGGATGTCGTGCGGATCTGGGACGAGGCGGATGATTCGGCGTATTTTGCATCCATGCAGCGAAGGGGCACTCTCCCGCCGTGGCGGGTGATCGTGAACGACCTTCGGCTTCATGATAAGATCAAAAACTTCGAGCAGGTTCCAGCCACGGTGATCGACGTGGGTGAGTATAAGAACGTGCCGTATCAGTCCTTCCGCATCAACCACGACATTGAACTGAATATCTATGGAGATCCGGATGACCCCGCTGCGGTCGAAGTGGGAGTGTATGGCATGAGAAAAAATGATCGCCGATTGCATCAAATGCTCCGGCAGTATCTGGCAGGCTATCTAACCTCCAGGGATGAGCTGCGGGCGTTGTATTCCATTCCTACGACGGGTGGTTTTGCGGATGCTGGAGACATGCGTCTGACTGTGACGTTACCGGATGATCCCGATTCCTACGGTGCGTGGTGGGTGGGTGTGTCCAATCCCAAGCAATTGGACGAGGTCCGAATGAGCGATAAAGAGTATGCCAAGCTGGTGCGCCCGATGGATGAGGTTTTTGATAAAGACGGAAATGTCCTGTCGTCTGCATGGAGGGAGGAAGAAGTGAACTTATCGCGTCGCATTGCTCAAATGGGTGATCGGGCGCAGGTGTTTTTGCGAGGATTTTACCGCGATGAAAACGGGCGGTTTCAGATGATTTTTCAGGATCTGCCGAAAGCGCCGTAACGATTGTCAGCAAGCAGCATGCATTCGGAAATGGTGTTGGCAGAGCGGAGCGTGGTGCTCGAGCGCGAAGACTGGACTATGCTTCAGCGGGCGCATGAGGCGCGTGTCGATGCGTGGATCAAGCCGAGAAATCAACGTAAGTCGCGGGGAGAAAAGCATCCGGTTTACGATTTTCTTTTCGAGTATTATTCGTATCGGCCTGCTGCTTTGAGGCGTTGGCATCCGGGGCTCAATGTGGGTGTGCGGGGGCGAGGATCCGATGCATTCGCTGAGCGTCCGGGGTATGTGCGCGGTGCGGATGGATGTGTCAGCGTCGATCCGGGCGATTTTAAGGTGGAGCGGCGGACATTTGTATTTTGGCTGTTGGAGATGCTGACTGCGTCGGCTGCACGGCCTGGCTTTTTCGGGTGCAGCGGGCTGCACGAATGGGCGATGGTTTATCAGGCGGGTCCGCAGCGGCACCACGAGTGGCCACTTCGCTTGGGCCAGGAAACGACCGATGCTGTGCTTCGGTCACAAGGTGTACGGTGCAGTCATTTCGACGCGTTTCGGTTTTTTACGCCGAATGCAAGGCCGCTAAACCGGTTGCAGCCGGAGCGGGCGACCACACTGCATTATGAGCAACCCGCATGTCTGCACGCCAACATGGATCTCTACAAATGGGCATACAAGCTCGCACCATACTGCCGGTCCGAACTCGTCGCGGATGCATTTGCTTTTGCCTGCGAAATCCGTGAAGTCGATATGCGGGCAAGCCCCTATGATTTCTCCGCTCTGGGTTTCGAGCCGATCAGAGTGGAGTCACCTGAAGGCCGTGCGGAGTTCGAGTGCTATCAGCGAGGGTTTGCTGAGCGTGCAGTCGCGATTCGCGGCGAGTTGATCGGATTGTGCCGCGACCTGATTCATCATTGGGCGGAGGACTAGAGCGCGATGGCTCTGGCGAGCCTAAGGTGCCTTTTGTTGAGACTTGGCGGCATTGGTTGCAGCCTCGAGCCATCGCTCCATATCTGGATGATTTGGATTTGCGCGAATGAGCTCCACCATGAGTGAAAGACCGCGCACTGGTTGTCCAAGGGCAACGAATTCATTTGCCTTGCGCCAGAGAAGCTGCGGCCGACGGGAGTTGATAAAGTTGGCAAGAGCGATCTCGTTATCCGATTCGTTGGCGATCCTCTGCTCCAGATCGATCTGCAAATCCCATGTGTCGACGGCGCGAGGATCCTTCTTTTGCCTCAAGACCCGTCGAATGTTTTTTTCCAGGATTCCGTCGACGTTGCCCGGGACAAGCTCCCAGTCTTTGAGGTTTGTGAGGACTCCGCCAATCTGGGCCGCTTGCGCGAATTCTCCCTCTTGGAGCGGTTTGTTCATGAGGTCTTTTGTTTCGCGAAATGCATTCAAATCTTGGGCGTTGGACACGCTGATTTCCCCGAGTTTCGCGACGTAGTCGAGCGATTCTTTGACGCGGGCGTCCGTGTCGGGCTCTCCCGACTGGCGGAGGCTGATCGCGAGGTATTGCAAATGCAAAGGAGCGGCGATCTGCAGACCCTTGCTTCCGAGCAGGTCGGATTTTTCTTTCTTCCAATCACTGAATTTCCCGGCCGCATTCGGTTTGCCGTCGAATTCGACAATGCGTTTTGCGTCGCCGTATGCTCTGACCGCAGAAGCTGGGTTCTTGGCGGATTCCTCGATTTGGGCAATTGCAACACTGAGTGTTTTTTGTCGCGCAGAAGTTTGATTTTCTTTGATGGCCTCAAGTTCGGCAATGACTGAGGTAAGGTCGGGAGCCGGCATGTCTGCGGCGCGGCACGGCAAACCGACACAAAATGCGATGGTAACAACGGTTAGCGGGTTAAGTTTGGGGAACATTCCCTGAGTGTTCTGATGAGTTTGGCACGTGTCGAGAAGTTTTGCCGCTGTGGAGTGCTGCGATTTTATTGTTTCATCCCGTTTGACAAAGGTGCTCAGGATCGTAAATGTGGAGGCGTGTTTAAACGGCTCTGCTATCTCATCGCCGAAGGGTTCGAAATCTGTTCCATCACCGGCTACGATTCGAACGAAGAGATCAACGCACGGATCATGTTTCGGTATTCGGACACCGACGGACGCTTCTGTCTTGAGACGGAGTTATTCCATGCGGATCCAGCCGAGCTTGAGGCATGCTCCAACTTATTCCTCGATTATTTGCAATCTGAGGGACTGGGTTGATCTGGCTTCATTAGGATTTAAAGTCCCGGAGTTCGAAAATCGCCCATGCAACCACGAGCAGGGTTGCATTGATCGCCATGAGCATGGTGTAGTCCGCGACCATCGACTCCCAGGGGATCTGGTATTCAAACACCGCCAGCCACGCGTTCATCTTGGTCGTAAGGAACCATCCCCGGATGTCCTCGAAGTAGGGGATGTTTTTCATGATCGTATCCACGAGAAAAACGGACAACGTCATGATGGTTGCTGCGGCAGGTTTTACATTCATGCATGAGAAAAAGAATCCCAGCGCCGAGATGGTTGTCAGGCTTAGCGCAAGGCACGGGATCGCCCATGCGTAGCGGATCAACCCAGTAGGGAAGTCATAGAGCGCGAATAATCCCTCCGTCGGCACGAAAACAAACAACCCTCCCGCCCCACCGTAGGCGAGTCCAGCTCCGAGCGCAGTTGCTGCGATGAAAAGAACTAGGATTATTGTATACGCAAACCCGGCGATTGCTTTGATCACGAGGATTCTGAGCCGTGAGATCGGGCGGCATAAAATCATGCGCATCGTTCCGTCCTCGACTTCTTTCGAGACTAAATCTCCGGAGACCAGCGCGAGGTAGAGCGAGGCCAGCAAAAACACCGACCATACGAGCACGAGGAGCGCGAGGGTGAGACCAGAGAGGTATTCTTCGGCCGCGTAACCGGAGCGCGAGATGACGCGTTGCAGCGACCGCTGGACGACGTCCATATTCAGTAGAAAGATCAACGCGAGCTCGATTGCCACAAAAACACCGAACCCGATGTATGTGCGTTTGCGCGAAAACAACTTGATAAACTCGCTGCGGAGTTGAAGGGCGAAGAGTGTCATTCCCGGATGTGTTCGAGGTAGAAGCTTTCCAGAGACCACTTGACCGGCTCCACCCGATGCACGCGGACCTGTGCGTGGACGAGTGCGCGGACGAGGTCCGAGATGTCACCGGTGGATGGAGCGCCGATCTCGCTTTCGCGGACCACTGTGCACCCGAGTGCTGCGAGCACCGGCGTGGCACGCGCCCAGTCATCCACCTCGAGGATCCATCGTGCTTGCGGGGGCGGGCTATCTTTCCACGAGCCACAATACACCATCTTCCCTTGATTAAGAATCGCAACACGCGAGCAGATCTGCTCCACCTCCGAAAGAAGATGTGACGAAAGAAGCACGGTAAGGCCGTGTTCGTCGCGCAGTTGGAGAATGAGGTTGCGCATTTCCTGGATGCCCTCTGGGTCCAGTCCCTCGCTGGGTTCGTCGAGGATGATGAATTCGGGATCCGGCAGCAGTGCCTGCGCAAGGGCGAGCCGTTGCCGCATTCCATGACTGTAAACCGAAACCGGGTCGTTGATCCGCTTTGTCAGTCCGACGAGCTCGATCATCGCACGCATTCGGGCGGGATCCGGTTTGGCCGTCAGGGTGACCAGCATTTCCAGATTTCTCCATCCGCTCAGGTAACCGTGGAATGCCGGAGTTTCGAATATGGCACCCACGCGGTGCAGCGCGCGGGCACGATTCTTTTGGACCGAGTGGCCGGCCACCCGGACTTCACCGCTGTCGGATCGCACATGCCCGAGGGTAATTCCAAACGTCGTGCTCTTACCGGCGCCGTTGTGGCCGAGTAGCCCAAAAATCTCACCTTTCTTGATTTCGAGTGTGAGCGGATAGAGCGCCTGCCGCCCCCGGAACACCTTGGAAATGCCGTCTATTTCGAGCATCTCATTCCTTTCCGGTAAACAACTGGAGATCACTGGTGGCATGGCCGTCCGCGTAGAGGAAGTTCACTTTGCTATCGGCGTGCCGGTGCCAGCCCTCTTTGTCGCTCAGGATCGGGATGCGGCTGAGAGCGTCCACCAGTTCGAGGAAGTTCAAGCTGGTCGTGAATTGGCTATTGAGCGCCGTGTTCCAAAAGTAGCTCGTGCCGGAGGATTTTCCAATCGATGCGTCGGCCGGGCAAAGAAACACCGAGCGGTCACCGACGTAGTCCGCGAGCGCCTCGTCGATCACGGGGCCGGAGTCGCTGGTGCTGCGGCGACCTGCCAGGAGGTTAGGCATTTGCATGTTGTGATCAGCGAGGTATGACTGGAGGCCGACGCCGATTTGGCGCAGATTCGAGAGGCACGCGGCGGATTTAGCACGCGACAAAACGGAGGATGCGGCGGGAATCGCGACGGCGGCCAGCACCGCCACGACGGCAATGACGACGAGGATTTCCATCATGGTGAATGCCTTGGAACTCATCGACCGGATTGCAGCGACTTCTGGATTTGCTCGATCACAGGGGCAAAATCGAGTTTCACGTCCACGCTGGCATCCTCGTAAAACGCGCTCATTCCCTCGGCGATGATCTTTTTCGAATACGCTTCATTTTCCGTGCTGGGATTGCGGCGGGTTCCATTTTCCTCAAGTTCGGCGAGTGCCCGGTCCACGATTTGTTTCCGGCGCTCTGGCTCCATATTATTCAATGCGATCATGAGCTGCCGAAACCCCTCAGGCAGCGTGAGGTCGAGAAATTCAGACATCTCGTCCGGATTCATCGACCGGATGAATTGTTCAAAGCTCTCGGTGTTGCGCAGGCCGCGTCGTTGCTCGAAGTCGAGCCGGTTCAATTGCGCCGCCACTTTGCGAACCCGCGACTCCCGCTCGGGAGCGGGAATGTCCGCGAGCGGCTTCTCCTCCACCAATCGTGTGACCGATTCCGGCGTCGGTGCAGCGGACCGCGCCCAACCGACGACCAAGGCCGCGACGCCCCAAATGGCAACCAGTGCCGCCGCGATGACAAATGCGCGTTTCATCGGTGGAAGCTACCCCGTGCAGCTGGAATATCCAATGCAACTTCGCAGACTCGGCATCAACCAAGCAAATCCACCGGGATTTTGATCACCAACTTGCGGATGTGCGCGGATGGCCCGATGGCGACCTTCGGGCGGTGCGCTTCGCCCGGCATCAATATCGCAAACATCCCGGACTCCAAAATCAATCGCGTCGCATCGCCCTCCAGCGGATTGAATTTTTCTGTGTCCGACTCGGGTTTCACGATGGTCGGCTGTCCGAGCAGTCCCACCTCGGCGACATCAATTCCTTCGATGCCCTCAATGATGTATTGCAAATCCACGGTGCCGCTGTGGTTTTCCCAGACACAGCTTTCTGGCTCCGTCGTGCGGTAACTATGCACATTCACAAACCATCCGGGCTTGCCAAGCTCGTGGATTCCTTCGGGTGCGGTGGCTGCATGATCGCCAATCCACGCTAGCGACTCAGAGAAGATCGCTTGGGTGCTCAGTAAACTTTGCCAACGGTCGGGGTGATTGATCGACGAAATGAACATGGTCCTTTTGAAGGCTGTCGGGCGATTCCTGTCGAGCGCAATCGGGTTGGTGGCTGAGTTGCTTTCTGACCGAAAATTCGCCACGAAGCGACCAATCCTTGCCGCCATCCACTGCATGATTCATCCTCCACATCCATGAATAAAGAGGCCTTGAGAGCCGCCATCCTCAATCACCTGCGGGATCAATTCGAATCCCGTCTTCAGGCATCCAAAAAAACCCGCTCCGCCGGCAATGACGCCGAAAGCAAAGCCGAGGGGAAATACGACACGCTATCGATCGAGGAAAACTACCTCGCCGACGGTCTGGCCAAACAAGCCCACGATGCAGCAGCCGAAGCTGCGGAAATCGAATCGATGCCGCTGCCGGCGTTCGGCCCCAATGACCCAATCGACCTCGGGGCATTGGTGGAGCTTCAGTTCGCGGACGGAACCGAGTGGTTTTTCCTGGCATCCGCTGCGGGAGGCGTGGAAGTCATCCATCAGGAAAAAACGATTACCGTGCTGTCGTTGGAGTCGCCACTGGGGTCCAAACTCATCGGTGCGCGCGTCGGGGATTCGCTAAAAGACCCATCCGCCCGCATCCTCGCTGTGGTGTAATCAAAACCGGCCGCCGAAACTACCGAACACAAGAACGCGACCCAATCCCTAATCGCGCGAAGTCGCTCAGTCGAGTTTCGCGGTGAGCGCGACTTTTTCCATTGCCGCGACGGCCCGGCCCATGGGTGTATCCGCCCAGGCTTTTCGGTTGCGGTAGAAGGCCACGGCCTTCTCGTATGCGTCCTCGACATTCTTGGTTTGATAGATGATCGCGTCTTCCAGTGCCGCTGCTTCCGGGAAGGTGCCGAGCGGGAGATCCATGATCAGCAGGGCGCGCGACTCGGGATTTAGAGGAGGATGCGCGTGAGGACGAAGAAGCTGAAATCGCTCGCGTCGGTGTAAAAATACAGGATGCCCCGCAGGGATTTGTCGGCGTTTTCAAGGAATTGCACGTCGAGAATATTCTGCGTGCCAAAGCCATCATTACCCCACTAGGCGCCGTAAAATTCCTTCGCTGGCCGCCCGTCCTTGGTGCGGAAATGTTTCACGTTCACGGCCGAGTCTTTATAGATTTTTTTCAACAGGGCGAAGAGGGCTAGCTTTTGCTCCTTTGTAAGGCTGTGCTCTGGCCGCTCATTTTCGGGCAGGCGGGAGCCCTCGTCGTCCTCTAAGGTGTTAGGCACGGACACAAGCGCAATGGTCAGCAGCGGCCCGCCGGGTTCGGCGTCGGGGCCAATCCACTTGGGAGCCACACCTTTCCAAATCACCCCGGAATACGCCATGGGGCCCTGAGGCATCCGGAGATCAATGCCGTCGTTCTCGGCATTCGCCTGGGTAAAGGGTTTGCCTTTTCCCCACTCCTTCGGAACTTGGATGGTGGCGGTGAGCGTCCCGACTTTCAGGGTAACATCCTGATCGGCGGCGTGGAGCGAACCCGCGAGGCTCAGAGCCAACGTGGCGAATAGATAGGCACGAACGAGCTTCGTGCCTCCCGTTAAAGAAATCCCCCCACCGACTCAAGCGAATTCACCGCTGTGGAAAGTTTGCCGTTCGGGCTTTGCCCACGGCCGCTCATCGGAGTGCGTAATTTGCTTGCAACTTTCTGCCTTGGGTCCTTAATGAACAGAGACCCAACCCTCCAAATCGCATGAGCAAAATTCTCGTTCTTTACTACTCGACGTATGGGCATGTGGAAACCTTGGCGGCCTCCGTCGCCGAAGGTGCGCGTAGCGTTATTGGCACCGACGTTTCCATCAAGCGTGTTCCGGAGTTGATGAGCGCCGAGGTGGCTGAAAAATCCGGCGCCAAACTCGACCAGGCTGCCCCAGTAGCTGATCCGAAGGAACTCGCCGAATACGACGCGGTGATCTTCGGAACTCCGACCCGTTTCGGAAACATGGCTGCACAAATGCGGAGCTTTCTCGATCAGACGGGCGGCATCTGGTCCAGACGCGGACTTGTCGGTAAAGTCGGCAGCGTTTTCACCAGCACCGGAAGCGGTGGGGGAAATGAGAGCACAATTCTGACCTTCATCCCGACCTTGCTTCACCATGGTATGATTTACGTCGGCCTCCCATACACCTGCCCGGAACTCGCAGACATCAGCGAACTCAAGGGCGGATCACCTTACGGATCGGGAACAATTGCAGGGTCGGACGGTTCACGGCACCCCAGTGCAAAGGAACTCGCACAGGCCCGCTTTCAAGGTGCACATGTGGCAGAGATCACTGCAAAATTGGTCTGATCGCCTCATATTGGATCTCGGGGCAGACTGGCAGTCATGGCTTCCAAGTGTCAGGCTCTCGGAGGGTTGAGTTTGCGAATGCCGGTTGCGGCAATCGTGTCCCCTGCGGAATGAACGCATGACCGACCCACTGTAATCTGTATGCGGATTATTGCATGAGGGTGCTTGACCGTGCGAATGCAAAGCTGCATAGTTACCAGTTCCGCCGAAGTTGCCGGAGCACTGAGAAGATTTAGATTATATTATTTTTTGTATGAATGCCGAGATGCTAGCCATGCTTGATTACCTGGAACGCGAACGCGGAATTGGACGCGAAGCGCTCGTTGATGCAATTTCCGGCGCGATCCTTACTTCAGCTAGAAAGTCGTTTGCGACGGCCAGAGACCTCCGTATCGATATCAGCCCTCGCACCGGCGAGATCAAAGCGTTTGCGAAGCCCATTGTGGTGGAAAAGATTGATAATCAACACGATCAGATCACCTTAGCGAAGGCGCGGCAGATCCAGTCGGATGTTCAAATCGGCGATGAGATCGAGATCGAGGTCACGCCTCGCGACTTCGGGCGTATTGCGGCCCAGACCGCTCGACAGGCCATCATGCAGCGGATTCGTCAGATCGAAAAAGACATGATCTACGAGGAATTCAAGGACCGCGCCGGCGAGATCGTCAATGGCACGGTGCGACGTTTTGAGCGATCCGATGTCATTATTGACCTAGGCAAATTTGAGGGCATCATGCCGTCCAAAGAGCGTGTCCCGACAGAAGAATACACCATTGGCGACCGCATTCGCGCCTACGTCGTCGCTGTAGAAAATGGAACCCGAGGACCGGAAATAATCCTGTCCCGGAGCCATCCCAACTTTGTAAGACGGCTTTTCGAAGTCGAAGTCAGCGAAATTTCCGACCGGACGGTTGAGATTCGGTCGATTGCCCGCGAGGCCGGTGCCCGCACCAAAGTGGCTGTACACAGCGCCGACGAAAAAGTTGATCCAGTAGGTGCCTGCGTCGGAATGCGTGGAGCACGGGTCAAAAATATCGTTCGCGAACTAAACAACGAAAAGGTGGATATCATTCGTTGGTATGCAGACCCCGGCGAATTGGTGAAGGAAGCTCTGAAGCCTGCGAAAATCCGGTCGCTCCGCTTGGACGAAGGGATTAAGAAGATTTTTGTCACCGTCAGTCAGGAGGAGTTGTCGCAAGCAATTGGCCGCAAGGGGCAAAACGCCCGCCTCACTGCCCGCCTCACGGGTTGGGACATCGACATTCAAGAAGATAAGAGTGCGGCACAAGCATTCGAAAACCAGAAAACCCAAGCTGCCAGCTCGATGGCCGACATCCTGCAAATTTCGCAAGACGAGGCGGACACCCTGCTTCGAGGTGGGATGAACGCGATCGAGGTGGTTGTAACAGCCAGTGCCGAGGACATCGCTGAAATGCTCGGTTGCGAACTCGAAAAGGCAGAGGTGATCCTCGCTGCCGCAAAAGCACACAGCACCAACGGCCTCGCTTGACCCTGGTTGTCATGAAAGCGAGCCTGCACACAGAAAGTTTCAATGCCATCCAAAGTCAGCAACACCAAGTCCGATGTCCCCAAGTCCCGCTCCAAACGGATTGCGGCGTCCAAGCAGAATAATTTAGAGCTCCAGGCGGGCTCAGCCTCCAGCGCGGAAGGCACCAATCCCGAGTCATCGGAAAAAGTAGAGCCCAAGGTCGTTGTCGAAACGGTTTCCCTGATCGAGCCGAAGACAAAAAAAGTCCGCACTCCGGAGATGGCCGGAGCTGCCAAAAAACGGGCGCTTCCGACAATCGGCCGCGTTCAAGCTCCAAACGCCGAGGTCGCCGTAACTCCTGTTGCAGCCGCCGCAGCCGAGGAACCGGCTCGCAAGGAAGCCGAAGTGCTTTCGCTCATCGACAAGCCAACCAAAAAATCCGCAGCGGCCGCAGTTGTAGCGGCACCCGCAGAAGAGGTGGCACCGACTTCGGCGGCATCTACCGAAGTGAACGCCGCTCCAGATGAGGCCCCCGCAGTGGGTTCCAAAATCGTCCACATAAAGTCACCGATTGTTGTGAAAGAGCTGGCGATCCAGATGGATCTCAAGCCGTTCCAGCTGATTGCTGACTTGATGGAGCTGAACATTTTTGCATCGATCAACCAAGTCATCGAGCAGGACATCGCAGTGAAAGTCTGCGAAAAACATGGCTTCACGTTCGAGCGCGAAAAACGCCAAACGGGCGGAGGCGTGCACAAAGTCGAGACGGTTATCGTTGAGCCGCCGCCACCGCCGATCGTCGACGAACCCGATGTCCTCAAGGCGTTGGAAGCACGCGCTCCCATCATTACGTTCATGGGGCATGTCGATCACGGCAAGACATCCCTCTTGGATGCGATCCGTCGAAGCCGTGTGGCATCAGGCGAAGCGGGCGGAATCACGCAGCACATCGGAGCTTACAGCGTTGAGCGGGACGGTTCGCGAATCACCTTTTTGGATACCCCGGGCCATGCGGCATTCACGGCCATGCGGGCCCGTGGCGCGAACGTCACGGACATCGTTGTCATTGTCGTCGCGGCGGATGACGGTTTGATGCCGCAGACGCTTGAGGCAATCAGCCACGCCAAGGCTGCAAATGTGATGATCATGGTGGCGATCAATAAAGTGGACCTGCCATCCGCAAATATCGACCGCGTGAAGGCACAGCTCCAAGAGCAGGGACTCACTCCGGAAGACTGGGGCGGCGAAACGATCTGCTGCGAAGTCTCCGCCAAAAACGGTTCCGGTATCGACTCACTCCTCGAAAACATGCTCCTCCAAGCGGAAGTCATGGAGCTGAAGGCAGATCCGAAATCGGACGCCCGCTGTATCGTGATCGAAGCGCAGATCGAAGCGGGGAGGGGACCCACTGCGACTCTGATCGTAAAACTCGGCACCTTGCGCGTGGGCCAGCCGTTCATTTGCGGAAACCAATGGGGCAAGGTAAAACAGCTCATTAACGACCTCGGTAAACCGATCAAGGAGGCCGGTCCAGCGACGCCCGTAAAAGTGCTCGGATTCAGCGGTCTGCCGCACGCCGGGGACGAATTGGTTGCAATGGACAACGAAAAATCCGCGCGCTCGCTCGGGGATGAACGCCTGCAAAAGCTGCGGACCGAGAAATTGGCCGCCCCGCAGCGGGCAACGCTGGAGAATTTGTTCCAGAGCCTCGCAAACGAGCAGAAGAAGTCGTTGCAGATTGTTCTCAAGGCTGATGTCCAGGGCTCTCTTGAAGCCGTGGTCACCTCGCTCAAAGAAATTAAAAGCGAAAAAATCAGCCTCAACATCATTCACAGCGCAGTGGGTCCAGTCAGCGAGTCCGATGTTTTGCTTTGCAGTGCATCCGACGCCGTCATCATCGGGTTCGGAGTCAAAGTCGAGAATAGCGCAGCCTCCACCGCAAAACGTGAAGGCGTGCAAATCAAGCTATTCAGCATCATCTACGAACTCATCGATCAAATCCGTGAATCACTCACCGGAATGCTCGATCCCGAACTGCGTGAAAGCGTCGTCGGGCATGCTGAAGTCAAGCAGGTCTTCGAACTTTCCAAGGGAAGTGTGGCCGGTTGTATCGTTACGGACGGACGGATCCCGCGCACCGCTCGGGCTCGCGTTCTGCGCCGCAAACAGGCGGTTTACGATGGTGGAATCCATACGCTTCGCAGGTTCCAGGATGACGTGAAGGAAGTCCGGAATGGTCTCGAGTGTGGTATCCGACTCGGCGACTTTAACGACTACGAAGTGGGCGATATCATCCAGGCATACAATCTCGATAAAGTTCCGCAGGCACTCTAGCACCCTAGCGGACTCCGGTTCGCTGCCCCCCTGATTTCGGTTGGGGAATGACCAATAAATTCTCATGAAAAATCGGCTCGTGCGTGTTCGCGAACTCCTTAAACGGGAGCTTGGCAGCATTATTCTCCGCGATTTGCGGTTCACCTCGCCGCTTGTAAGTATCAGCGGCGTCGACATCACACCGGACCTGAAAAATGCGCATGTCTTCATCAGCGCGCTTGGCTCTGAGTTCGAACAACGCGATGCCATCAGCACGCTCGAACACCACCGCGTCGCGCTCCAAACCGAGTTGTCAAAGCGCGTAGTCCTGAAGAATACGCCGCACCTGCACTTCCGGCTGGATGATTCGATCGAGCGTGGGACGCGCGTCATTCACCTAATGAACGAATTGGGACTGAAGGAACTGCCCCCCGAGGCATTTGAAGAGGATGAAGATTCCGATGAAAAATAATTCCACTTTTGCTGAAATTGAATCCGTGATTCGCGGAGCCAACCGGATTTTGGTTGCCAGTCATCTGCGCCCGGATGGCGATGCGCTGGGCTCCACCATTGCGTTTGTTCTTTGGTTAAAGAGCCTCGGCAAAGATGTCGCTGGATGGAACGAAGATGGAATGCCCCAAAAGTTCTCCTACTTGCCGAGCTTTGAGGTGGTTTCCTCACCGCAGCGGGATGCCGCTCCGTTCGATTTGCTGGTAGCGTTGGACACCGCCGTGAAAAACCGCCTTGGCACGGTGCTGGACGCCATCGAGACCGCCCCGGTAATCGTCAACATCGACCATCACATCAGCAACCACTGTTTCGGAGATTGGAACTACATCGATCCGGCGTCCCCGGCGACAGGCCAAATCCTCTACGAGTTTTTGGATTTTGTGAAAGCAGACATCACCCCGGAAATTGCGGCGAATCTGTTCGTTGCGATCTCGACGGATACGGGGTCGTTTCAATACCGGAACACCACGGCGCGGACGTTTGAGGTCGGCGCTGAGTTGGTTCGGGCTGGCGTGCAGGTCGGTGAGTTGTCGCAGGCGATTTACGACTCCCAGCCGCGCCGGCGTTTGGAGTTGCTGCGGCATGCCCTGAATACCGCGAAGTTCTCGCCCGACGGTCGGGTCGTGAGTTTCTCATTGTCCATGCCGGATGTTGAGAGACTGGAACTCACACCGGAAGACAACGAGGGGATCATCGATCATTTGCGGGCGGTGGATTCGGTCAAAGCGGCTGTGTTCTTTGAGGAGCTTTCGGATGGTAAAATTCGCGTGAGTGCGAGATCGAAAGATCCACGTATCGACGTCTGCAAAGTTTGCGGGACGTTTGACGGTGGTGGACACGCCCTCGCAGCTGGTGCTCGAATCGCAGGCACACTACTCGAAGTCGAAGAAAAATTCTTGAAAGCTCTGCATGATGAAATCCGAGATATCCATTGATGGTGTGCTTCGCGTCGATAAGTCGCCATCGATGACATCGCACGATGTCGTGGCGATCTCGCGGCGTGCCCTAGGAACCAAAAAAGTCGGCCATTGTGGCACGCTGGACCCGCTCGCAACCGGGCTGCTTTTGATCACGATTGGTCGTGGCACAAAAATCCAGGACCTCCTGATGAGCGAGGACAAGGAATATGTGGGCAGTTTGACGTTGGGGCAGGTGACCGACAGCCAGGACTCGGACGGTGAGGTGACCGAGGAGCGTCCGGTTGGCGATTACTCGCGCGAGCAGATCGACGCGGCATTCGCGAAGTTTCACGGCGATTTCTATCAGATGCCGCCTATGGTGAGTGCGATCAAAAAAGATGGCGTGCCACTTTACAAACTCGCGCGGCAGGGCAAAACCGTGGAGCGCGAACCGAGGTTCGTTCACGTTTACGCGCACGAAATCACCAAGCTCGAGCTCCCGAAGATCGATTTTCGCGTGGTTTGCAGCAAGGGGTTTTATGTCAGAACTTATGCGCACGATATCGGAGAGGAACTCGGATGCGGCGCCCACCTGAACAGCCTGCGCCGGACCAAATCGGGAAAGTTTTCCGTGGATGGTGCCATCACCGTGGACGAACTCAAATCGTTGCCGAGGGAGGAGATATTCTCTCGCGTAATGACACTGCCTGATGTGTCGCGGTTGCGCGGTGCGTAGCTAATTTGGTCCGATGGAGTTGCTCGAATCGATCTCGGAACTTGAGCGGGTGTCGGGCCCTGTGCATCTCGGGATTGGCGTCTTCGATGGCGTGCACCTGGGGCATCAGGCGGTGATCCGCTCGGCCATGGAAAATGCCTCCCGCGATGGAGGTTCTGCCGTGGCCGTCACGTTTGATCCGCACCCTGCAAGGATTCTGCGACCGGATGCGGCACCACGTTTGCTGACTTCCGCGCGGCACAAGCAGCGATTGATCGCCGGGATCGGAATTCCCTATTTGCTCAAGATTCGTTTTGACCAGGAATTTGCGGCACTCGAACCCGAGGCATTTATCGAGGCTTTGGTTCAGCACTCGAGCCCGCTTCGCACGATTTCGGTCGGACATGATTGGGTGTTTGGCCGCAAGCGCCGTGGCAATGTCGCCATGTTGAGGGATTCGGGCGAAGCGAGTGGATTTTCTGTGGTCGAGGTTTCATCGGTCCAAATGGACGGACTTGCGATCAGTAGCACCCGGATTCGGAACGCGGTGAAATCGGGGAATTTAGACGAAGCAGCGCGGTTTCTCGGGCGTCGATTTTCGATTCTCGGAACGGTCGAAGAGGGGAACAAACTGGGCCGGACGATCGGCTTTCCCACAGCAAATCTCGACGCGTCGAACGAGCAATTTCCGCCCGATGGCGTCTACGCCGTGTGCGCGCGCTGGGGCAACCGGGAGGCATCCGGCATGGCTAACATAGGAGTCCGCCCGACGGTCAATGAATCCGGCGCTGGCAGGAAACTCGAGGTGCATTTGTTCGAGGTAAATGACGACCTGTATGGAGCTGACCTGGACGTCGAGTTCATCCAATTTTTGCGGCCGGAGATAAAGTTCGCGTCGCTCGATGCGCTAAAAGCGCAGCTTCACACGGATCGGGAGAAAGCGCTTTCCGTCGTCCGATGAGACAGCGCGTGCTGCTGCGCGCGCCCAATCCAACGCCAAAACACCGTGCAAGGGGTCTCGAACCGGAAGCGGTGACCGAAAATCGCCTTACGCCGCCGCGAACGGTTTTTGGATCAACTCGACTTCGTATCCCTCGGGAGCATCGATAAATGCAATCACCGACCCGCTCGACGTCGGCGTCGGCCCGTCACTCAGCGGGTATCCGTGCGATTCTGCATGCTTGGCGAAGGCTTCGATGTCATCGACTCGAAACGCCAGATGGGTCAAGTCGGGCCCTACTTGCACCGGACCGCTCTCGTCGAATTTGCAAATCTCAATCTCCACTTCGCTGCCCGGATCTTTGAAAAACACGAGCTCGGAACCGCGTGGGCTTTTGGAGCGACGGGACATTTGCAGCCCGATCACCTTTTCGTAAAAATGGATGGTCTTTTCGAGGTCCGAAACCCGGTAACGCACGTGCAGCAGTGATTTGATCATAGTCGAAAAACCATACAGGGCGGCTGTGGATTCTGCCAGATGGAATCCTCTCGGATGTCCCGGATTTTCAAGCACCAGGCTTTGTCGCCATCGCCAGCATCGTCTGAAAGTTCGGTGCTTCTTTTTCGCGCGACACCACGGAAATGTCGATGTCTGCAAACCCGACGGTTTTGAGCATTGCAAAAACCTCGGCCTCGGCAAACCCAAGCCATTCATGGGCATACAAGTCGCGCGCTTGTTCATACGTGTGGCTGACCAAATCGAGAATCACGATCCGCCCTCCCGGCTTCAGAATTCGATACGCCTCGGTCACCGCGCGTTGCGGATTGACCGCGTGATGCAGCGCCTGACTGAACAGTGCGACATCGACGGCGTCGTCCGGAATCGGGATGTTTTCGATATCGCCTAGCCGATACTCCAGGTTCTCAAAGCCATGTTCCTTGGCGAGCGCTGCGCCGAATTCGACCATTTTGTCGGAATTGTCGATGGCGATGACGTGTTTCGCATTGCGTGCCAGCAACTGCGATAGCGTTCCTTCCCCGGCGCCGAGATCCGCGATGACCATTGGCGGTAGAAGGCCCAACAACGCATGCCCCAACCCCTGCCAAGAGCGCCCGGGAATGTAGGTCCTGCCGAATTTCCCTGCCAAACGATTAAAGTAATCCGCCGCGCGGTCCTTGCGTTTGCGGAGCGCGAATTCCATAGCTTCCAAGTCGCGGGCGGCCTCCGCGATTTCGGCGCACGCGGCATCGATCAATCCCGCAAGCGGCGAACCGTCAGGCGTTTCCGCCCGATAGAAGATGTTTTTGCCCACCCGGCGGTCGGACACCAGTCCCTCGCGCTTCAATTGTGCAAGACTCGCCGACGCCCTGCTTTGACCCAGCGCCAGAATGTCCTGGAGCTCCGCCACAGTGAGAGCCTCTTTCCGCAGCAAGCGGAGCAGCCTCAACCGCGTCGGGTCGGATATCACTCGCAGAGATTTTATGATCGAAGGCATTGACTTATGAATGTATCTGTATATTTTGATGAGTCACACCAAAAAACCAATTAATATGTCCCGTCGTTTTATATTTTCATCGGAATCGGTTGGCGAAGGCCATCCGGACAAAGTTTGTGATACCATCTCGGATGCCGTTTTGGACGCTTGTCTGGCACAGGACAAGAAGAGCCGTGTCGCCTGCGAGACCTTTGCCAAGAGCAATGTGGTCGTTGTCGGCGGTGAGATCACGACGAAAGCAAAGCTCGATTATGTCGCCATCGTGCGCGATGCAGTCAAGGAAATCGGGTATGTCCACGACGACGATGTTTTTCATTACGACCGGATTTTTGTAACCAATTTGCTCACCGCACAGTCGCCGGACATCGCTCAAGGCGTGGACGCCCGCGATGCCGAAGGAAAAGGGCACGCCGAGCAGGGAGCCGGCGATCAGGGCCTCATGTTTGGATTCGCGTGCGATGAAACGCCCGAGTTGATGCCGGCACCGATTATGTTCGCGCACCGCTTGGGACGTGAACTGACGCGGATTCGCAAAAGTGGTGAAGTCAAATGGCTGCGTCCGGATGCGAAAAGCCAAGTCTCCGTGATCTACGAAAATGGCAAGCCAGTTGGGATTTCGAATGTTGTCATTTCGACCCAGCACGCAGCCGGAGTGAAGCACAAAACCATCCGGGATTTCCTCATCAAGAACGTGATCAAGGCCGAGCTTCCTGCGGAATTCCTGAGCAGCAAGACTGAGTATTTGATCAACCCGACCGGCAACTTTGTCATCGGCGGACCACAGGGTGACACCGGCCTCACCGGGCGCAAGATCATCGTGGATACCTACGGCGGCATGGGACGTCACGGCGGTGGTGCATTTTCCGGAAAAGACCCATCGAAAGTGGATCGCAGCGCCGCATACATGGGCCGCTGGGTTGCCAAAAACGTGGTTGCCTCCGGTCTTGCGTCGAAGTGCGAAGTCCAATTCGCCTACGCAATCGGCTACCCGGATCCCGTCAGCGTGCACATCGACACGTTCGGGACGAACCAAGTCGCCGAGGAAAAAATCGAAAGAGCCGTCAGCGAAGTATTCAGTTTCAAACCGGCCGACATCGTCAAGCAATTGAACCTGCTTCGCCCGATCTATTGCAAAACCACGAACTACGGACACTTCGGGAAAAACGACCCGGATATCACCTGGGAACTCACCAACAAAGCCGCCGCCCTCAAAAAGGCCGCAAAATAGTCACACCACTTTATATGCCAACGAAAACCAAATCCAAAGCCGCTGCATCTGCAGCCGCCGTGCTTGCTGAAGTCACAGCCGCCACCGCGAACCTCTCAAAATACGCCGCTCAGACGCCAGCCGGTAAAGACTACATCGTCGCCGACATCGCACTCGCCGAGTGGGGCCGCAAAGAAATTGCAGTCGCCGAACACGAAATGCCCGGTCTCATGGCTGTTCGCAAAAAGTACGGCAAAGAGCAGCCGCTGAAAGGAATCCGGATCACCGGGTCGTTGCACATGACGATTCAAACCGCCGTCCTCATCGAAACACTCGTCGATCTCGGCGCAAACGTGCGCTGGGCAAGTTGCAACATTTTTTCGACCCAAGACCACGCAGCATCGGCCATTGCAGCCACTGGAACCCCCGTGTTCGCGTGGAAGGGTGAGACGCTTGAGGAATATTGGGACCTCACGCTCCACGCCGTCACGTTCCCCGGCAAGCTCGGGCCTCAGCTTGTGGTCGATGATGGTGGAGATGTCACCCTCCTCATCCACAAAGGATACGAAATGGAGCAGGGCAGCAAGTGGGCCTACGAGCCGGAGACGAACCACGAGGTGTCGATTGTGAAAGCGCTGCTGCGTCGCACCGCTGAAGAGCGTCCGGGGTTCTGGACGAAAGTCGCCAAGGCATGGAAGGGCGTTTCGGAGGAAACCACCACCGGCGTGCACCGGCTCTATCAGCTCGCAGAACAAGGCTCCTTGCTCGTTCCCGCAATCAATGTGAATGACTCGGTCACAAAATCGAAATTCGACAACTTGTATGGATGTCGCGAGTCGCTTGCCGACGGACTGAAACGCGCGACCGACGTGATGATTGCCGGAAAAGTGGCGGTTGTCTGCGGATACGGCGATGTCGGCAAAGGCAGCGCGCATTCGCTCCGCGCCTACGGAGCCCGCGTGGTCGTCACAGAAGTGGACCCGATCAACGCGCTCCAAGCCGCGATGGAAGGGTTTGAAGTCAACACGATCGAAAGCACGCTCGGTGTCGGTGACATCTACGTGACCACGACCGGAAACAAAGACATCATCACGCTCAAGCACATCCTCGCGATGAAGGACCAAGCGATCGTTTGTAACATTGGGCACTTCGACAATGAAATCCAAGTCGAGGACCTCAAAAAACACAAAGGCATCCGTGTGGTGAATATCAAGCCGCAATACGATCGCTATTTTCTCCCCGGCGGGAAAAAGAGCATCTATCTGCTCGCCGATGGCCGCTTGGTGAACCTTGGCTGCGCGACAGGGCATCCAAGCTTTGTCATGTCCACGTCGTTCACTAACCAGGCGTTGGCTCAGATCGACTTGTGGCAGAACAAATCCAGCTACAAAAAGACCGTTTACCGTTTGCCCAAAGTCCTCGACGAGGAAGTGGCGCGCCTCCACCTCGACAAGATCGGCGTGAAACTCACGAAGCTGACCAAGGACCAAGCAGAGTATCTCGGTATCCCGGTCGAAGGGCCATACAAGCCGGAGCACTACCGCTACTAGGCGCGACGGTCATACCGCTCAACCTTATTCAAAACACCCGGCGGAGAAATCTCTTCCGGGTGTTTTTGTTTTTCGATTCGAATCCGAGCCAAAAGCGAACTTTCGACAACTCGATTGCTCCCCCATTCGTTACTATCCTACAATTTATCATGTCCCAATCCCCATCCGGTCACTCGAAGTCTCTCGGCCCAACGACGCGCGGCGTTCCCAAGCGGATTCGCACTCCGCGCAGTCAGGGTTCCATCAGCAAACCGGGTGTTGCTGCCACCGCCGCCGCATCGGTGGAGTTTTCTTTCTCGCTGAAACCCGACGAGGTTTTCAGACATCTGTGTCGATTCGTGATCGGCCAGAACGAGGCAAAAAAGGTGCTCAGCGTGGCACTTTGCGATCATTTCCAACATGTGCGGATGACGTTGGAGGGCGAACCGGCGCCGTATTACCAAAAGCAGAACGTGCTGCTTATCGGACCGACTGGTGTCGGTAAGACGCATCTCATCCGCTCGGCCGCGGAGTTGATCGGCGTTCCATTCGTGAAAGCCGACGCGACGAAGTTCAGCGAAACCGGCTACACTGGCGGCGATGTGGACGACTTGGTCCGCGACCTCGTCCGCCGGGCAGGCGGCGACGTGCGAAAGGCGGAACACGGGATCATTTACCTCGATGAAATCGACAAGCTTGCATCCCATCCCGAGTCCGGCGGTCGCGATGTCTCCGGGCGCGGCGTGCAAACGAATCTCCTCAAACTCATGGAAGACGGTGAGATCCCGCTGGTGTCTCCCAATGATGTCAATGGCCAGCTCCAAGCGGCCATGTCAGCCGCTCGCGGGCACTCCGCAGCCAGCCCCGAGGCCGTATCTACCAAGAATATCCTTTTCATAGCCAGCGGTGCATTCTCAGGATTGGATCGATTGGTCAAGGATCGCTTGAAGGCCGCGGCGGATGCGGGCGCCCGAGTCAAACCATTAACCGAAAGTGCTGCTATGTCGCAGGCGTCCACGGCGGATTTGATTCGATTCGGACTCGAGCCTGAGTTTATCGGGCGACTCCCGGTGCGTGTGGCCTGCCACGCGCTCGACACCGATGACCTGTTTGATGTGCTGCGGAAAAGCGAGAGCAGTTTGATTCACCAGTATGTCCGTGCCTTTGCGGCATATGGAATCCGGTTGAAATTTGCCGACGACGGACTGCGCGCGCTTGCAGCATTGGCACGCGATGAGCAAACCGGCGCTCGCGGCCTGATGACTGTTCTGGAACGCGTCTTCCGGGATTTCAAATACCGTCTGCCATCATCGAAAGTCAGACAGCTCACAATCAACGCGAGTGTGGTCAGCGACCCCGCTGCGGAGCTTCGGCGAGTGCTTTCCCTCGCGGCAAAGAAGAAAGCTTCGGGCGCCGGGGATCGCTCGAGCTCGTAGTGTCCTGCGACTGGGTTTATTTCCGTCGTAGCAACTATACGCTCGCCCGCGTGTCCGGTTCGCGGTCAGATAGGTGCGTTCTATGCGTATCGTCTTTGCTTCGTTGGGCTCCCTTGGGGACCTCCATCCGCTGCTGGCTGTGGCCCGTGGGGCGCAGGAGCGTGGACACGTCGCCGTCATTGCTGCGTCCGGGGTGTATCGCGACTACATCGGTGGACTGGGATTCGAATTTCGCCGGATCCGCCCTGATTTTCCGCATGATCCGAAGCTCTTGGATCATTTGTTCCATCCGCAGTTTGGGCCGGAGCGGTTGATGACGGAGCAGGTTTTTCCGATGGTGCGCGAGACCTACGCAGACCTCATGGATGCTACAAAGGATGCTGATTTTCTCGTCGTCGGCGAGTTATTGTATGTGGCACCGATGGTTGCCGAGCGGCAGGGGATTCGCTGGGCCAACGCGGTGCTTGCGCCCACGTCATTTCTCTCCGCGTGCGACCCGTGTGTGTTGGCGCCGACCCCGTGGTTGTATCCGCTGCGCAAGCTGGGCCCGTGGACCCATCAAATCATCTTTTGGTTCGGGCGCATCGTCACCAAACGTTGGAGCAAGCCGTTGCGGCAATTTCGGCAGGAACAGGGATTTGATCCCGGACCAAGTCCTGTCTTCGATGGCAAACACTCGCCATGGCTCGTTCTCGCATTGTTTCCGCAGGCGCTCGCGGCCCCACAGCCCGACTGGCCCGCCCCCACGATGCAGTCGGGCTTTCCATTTTTTCGGCAGGACGCAACGCTAGATCAATTGGCGAAGCTGGATGCATTTCTGGATGGAGGGCAACCTCCTGTCGTGTTCACGCTGGGGTCTTCGGTGGTACACTTTGCGCCGACGTTTTATGACATGGCCATCGATGCCATCGAACAACTCGGAATGCGGGCCGTGTTGCTAACGGGGTCCAACTTCACGAGTCGGTCGCTGCCGCCGTCGATCTTGCAATTCGATTACCTGCCGTTGGAAGCGATTCTGCCGCGAGCATCAGCTGTGGTCCACCAAGGCGGCATCGGAACCTGCGCCGAGTCCCTGCGCGCGGGCATTCCATCGGTCATCGTGCCATTCGGATTTGATCAACCGGATAACGCCGAGCGACTGCGCCGCTTGGGAGTGGCTGCAGTGATCCGTCGGGCCGATGTCTCGGTTGCCAGCATGGTCAGCGCACTGCAACGCGTCCTCGGTAGCGACACGCATACCATCCGCGCCCGCGAGCTGAAATCCGCCATCGATCCAAAGCCCGAGATGACCAAAACATTGGACGCCATCGAGCGGGTCGCGCTGGGATCGAGCGAAAATGTCTATGAGTGATGAGCCTGCAAATCCCGATCCCGACAATCCGCCCGAAGAAGCGCGGCTGCGTCCGGAGTCGCTCCTGCGAGCATCGAAGATATTCCGCTATCTCGCGCCTTATCGACTCCGGTTCATCGGAGCGATTGCTGCACTAATCGTATCCACTGCCGTTGGGCTTTCGTTTCCGTATTTGACCGGGCTGTTGTTGGACAGTTCGATGGCTGGTGCCTTCGGGTCTGCACGAGAACCTGCGTGGCACACCGACATTAACTCGATTGCGCTCGTTTTGATTGCTTCGCTCGCGCTCCAGGCGTTCTTTTCTTACTTCTCGACAGTTTGGTTTTACAGCTGCGGTGAGAGCGCGTTGGTGGATTTGAGACGCGACACGTTTGCGCGGCTGATTGGGATGTCGATGACGTTTTTTTCGGAACGACGGGTCGGTGAGTTAAGCAGCCGGATGACATCGGACCTCACACTGATCCAGGAAACTCTGACGATGACGGTCGCACAGTTTTTGCGGCAGAGCATCCTGATGACGGGTGGTGTCATTTTGGTGGCGTTCACTTCGTGGCGTCTGACGGTGCTCATGTTGTTGACGTTTCCGGTGCTCGTGTTGGTGGCAATCCTCTATGGAAAATTCATCCGCCGGTTTGCACGCGATGCGCAGGATAAAATGGCAGATGGTGTAACCGTTATCGAAGAGTCGCTGCAAGGGATCGCCAACGTCAAAGCATTCGGAAACGAACGCTTTGAAGTTCAAAGGTATTCGACGGCGCTGGACGCGTTTCTACAAGTGATCCTCAAAACGGCGCGCCTTCGCGCGTCGATGATTTCATTCATTATCTTCGGGATATTTGGATCAATCGTGTTGGTGTTCTGGTACGGTGCGCATTTGATGCAGGCTGGGTCTTTGACGTTTGGGGAGCTCACGCGCTTCATCTTATACACGACGTTTGTGGGTGGTTCGGTGGCTTCATTCGCAGATGTCTTCAGTCAGGTTCAGAAGTCCCTGGGTGCCACGACCCGGGTGAGGGAGCTCCTCGACGAGTCCCCGGAAATTGATGTTCGGAGCCCGGAGTCATCGGCCCCCGTTGCGCGGATGCGGGGTGAGATCGGATTCGATCAGGTTTGTTTTTCCTATCCTTCCCGGCCGGATATCCAAGTGCTCAATCAGCTGTCGCTCAATGTCGCATCCGGTGAAAAGATTGCTCTCGTCGGGGCGAGTGGATCTGGAAAGTCGACCATCGTTTCGCTCCTGCTGAAATTCTACGAGCCGGGTTCCGGTATGTTGAAAATGGACGGGCAAAACATTGCGACGATCCCGCCCGCTGAACTGCGCAAGCACCTTGCCATCGTGCCCCAAGAGGTCTTGCTTTTCGGTGGGTCGATTCGCGAAAATATCCGCTACGGGTGCCCGGGTGCCAGCGATGAGGAGGTGCTCGCTGCCAGCCAACAGGCGGCTTGCCACGAATTCGTATCCCGCTTTCCGGAGGGATACGAAACCCTTGTGGGCGAGCGTGGAGTCAAGCTGTCCGGCGGGCAGCGCCAGCGGATCGCCATCGCACGGGCGATGTTGAAAAATCCTTCGATTTTGATTCTGGATGAAGCGACGAGCGCGCTGGATTCGGAGAGCGAACGCTGGATTCAACAGGCACTCGATGCTTTGCTCGCAAGCCGAACGGCAATCATCATCGCTCACCGCCTGTCAACGATTCGCAAGGTGGATCGGATTTATGTCATCGAGGACGGGTCCGTTTTGGAGTCAGGGACGCATGACGAACTGATCGCGCGAGACGGCGGGCGGTATCGGCACCTTGCCGAAATGCAATTGTCCTGACGGCCGTCTCGCGTTCGCGGCTGCGATGTTAATACCGGACACTCACGGGTGTGCCGTGGGACGCATTTTCAAAGTAGATCCGCGCCATTTCTTCTGGAAGCCGGATGCAACCATGCGATGCAGGATAACCCGGCAGATATCCCGCATGCATCCCGACTCCACCCACGATGCGCATGAAATACGGCATCGGAGCCCCTCGGAATTCTGTGCCAGCAGGTTTGGCGTCGCGCCGGACTCCCACGTTTGCGACCGCCACGTTTCCCGCGTGGTCCACATAATCTCCGTAGAGGTTGGAGACGTGATGCCGATTTTTCTGAATGATCGAAAAGCTGCCGGCGGGCGTCAGATACCCCTCACGTCCGCTCGAGATCGGTGTCATTCCAACCACGGTGCCCGATTTTAGGAAATACGCTCGCTGCTCGGTCAGGTTGATAACGATGGACGGTGATCCTGTGGCACCGTCCCCGCGCCACCAATACTCGGGTTCAGGGGGCGGAACGTCTGCTTTCTGCCGACCCTGCCGCCGCGCCGCGCGCTCAGCTTCCTTCTTTTCCCTCGCGGCCTGCTTGGCCTTCATCTTCGGATCCTCAACAATCTCGCCAGTCCGGGGATCCACCGTGACGATCCGGCCGTCACCCCCGAGCATCTGCATGTAGGAATGCGAGTCGCGGAAGCTTTCGCGTTGGGCACACGCGGCCAACATCAGGCAGAGCACCGCAAAAAAGAAACTGGTAGTGCGAATCAGCATGGAGATTTCCCGAAACTTTCAACAAGAGCGAAATGGTCTGTCCACATCAAAAACACACGATCCCTCCAGAATCGCCTAAATTTCTGCGAATGTTTCCTAACCGTATCGTCAACAATCTGCACTCCACTACCGCCCGACGTTTTTGGGCGTGTGGAGTCGTGTCGTGTGAAAGACGCCGACCATGTTGATTAGCGAGGATGTCGTCCACGCAATCGAAAACATCCCGGAAAGCGCTATCATCACGGTGATTGTGTCCCACGAATTTGGCAGCAAGTCGTTTCCGTAACCCAGCGTGGTGTAAGTGCTGCCACTAAAAAATGCGGCTTCGTGAAAACTGGGAACCAGGCCTGCGAGCACAAGCGCGAGCGCCCAGATCGAGATTTCTACGAGGTGCGAGCAAACCAGGACGATGATGGTCGAATAGAGGGATAGCCGGAAAAGCATGCGCTTATTCCGCTCGAATAGCGGGACGGTATAGCGGTTGTGCATTACGACCGCGAGTTCGACGTAAATCGCATGGTTGATCAAGACCAAGAGAAACACGGCAAGCCCGAGGACAATAGGCGATGATTGGGATGCCAAAAATGAAGACTCTTGCTCAAGGGGAGCGATCGTGTTGTGCAAGGGGATATCATCCATTCGCAAGGATTATTGAGAGAATGCCGAGGCATGCAAGTGCGATTGGGGTGAGGGGATTCCAATCAAAGTTGATCGACACGCATGCTCCCCTCCGATGCCGGAGCCAACTCGCGGGCGTACGCCTAGATTCCCTGGATCAAGCTAGGTGCTTTTTGAGGTGATTGGCGAGAGTGGTTCCGAGGGCGGTTATCTTTGCCTTTTGTTTCGTATCTTGGATGTCTCCTGTCGCGTCGATCACGGTGTGTGCGGATGGGATGGAAACCTGGTCGTGGAGCACGTTGATGGCGATGTTTCCGAGGATGTCGCGGAGATGAACGAGGCCTCGTATCCCACCGAGCCCGCCGGGGGATGTGGAGCAGATGACGGCGGTTTTGCCCGCTAGTGCTGCCAAGGGTGATTCATCGGGTTCGGTGGCGCGCGAAACCCAGTCGATGGCATTTTTCAGGGCTGCCGAGACCGAGCTATTGTATTCGGGAGAGGCGATGATCAATCCGTCAGCTTCCAGAAAGAGCTGCTTGAGCTTTTTCGCATCGGCAGGCATCCCGTTGGCGGCTTCATCATCTTCGTTGAAGACGGGCAAATCAAAGTCGCGAAGTGCGATAACCGTAACGTCGGCACCTGCATCACTGGCGCCGCGAGCGGCGATAGCAGCTAGTTTTTGGTTGAACGAATCGCGGCGGAGGCTTCCACCGAAGGCGAGGATGTGAGGCTTTTTTGACATTATATTGGATTGGTTTTGGATAGCTGGGGCTACGTTCGTTCAAGCAAGATCGAAGAGCAACGCCTCGGCGTCGTCGAGCGCGGAAAGTATGATGGTGCCGGAGTCGTCGGTGTGGACGGCATCTCCTGCGTCCAGCGGGATTTGATTTGCGGTGACGCTGCCGCGAATCAACTGCAACCAGACACCACGGCCCGGTTCGATAGTGTGTGCATCCACAGCGCCCGCAGGCAGTTTGATGCGATAGACACGTGCGTCCTGATTGATCGTCGCTGAGCGATCCCGGCCATCGGGCGAAATCACGAGGGTTTTGAATTCCGAGTGGTCGTTGGTGTCGGGATGCCATTCGGTGTAGGACGGCTGGAGTCCGCGCGTATGCGGCTGGATCCAAATTTGCAAGAAGTGGAGGGGCTCTGTGGCGGATGGGTTGAACTCGCTATGTTGCACGCCGGTGCCGGCACTCATGAGCTGAATTTGCCCTGGCAGTAGTCTGCGGCCGTTGCCCAAGCTGTCCTTGTGTTCCAGAGTTCCATCGAGCACGTAGCTGAAAATCTCTATGTCTCGGTGTGGGTGGGTCGGAAATCCTCCTCCGGGAGCGACGACGTCCTGATTGATCACACGTAACGAACGAAATCCCATCGCATCGCGGTCGTAGTAATCTCCGAAGCTGAACGTGTGACGGCTTTTCAGCCAACCGTGGTCGGCCCCGCCCCGATCCGTGGATTTTTTGCTCGTTAGGTTCATCAGGAAACGCGCTTGGGTGTTACGAGCACAGCAAGTCTTCAAGTTCATCGACGCGGGCGCTGAACAATGCCAGCGCGGCGTCCACGGGAGCGGGGCTTCGCATGTCCACACCGGCGTCGGCCAGGGTGTCGATGGGGAATTTGCTGCCGCCACTCTTCAGGAATGCCAGATACCGGGATGCGTCGCCGGTTTTTAAGACCTGCTCTGATAGTGCGACGGCGGCGCTGATCCCGGTGGCGTATTTGTAAACGTAAAACGCGCTGTAGAAGTGCGGGATTCGCAGGCACTCGATCTGGAGCTCGGGATCGAGGGAAAAATCCGGGCCGAAGTATCGGTCCAGCAGAGTTTGATAGGTCGACTTGATGGTATCCAGCGTGAGTGCGGCGCCGGACTCTTCGATCTCGTGCGTGAGTTTTTCAAATTCCGCGAACATCGTTTGCCGGAAGAGCGTGCCTCGGAGGTCGTCGATCTGTCGGCTAATCAAATACGCCTTCATTCGCGGATCGGTGGTTTCTTCGAGCAAATGCTTGGTGAGAAGCATCTCGTTGAATGTCGAAGCCACCTCGGCGAGGAAGATCGGATAGTGATAATCCTGATAGTTCTGGTTGCGTGTGGAATACCACGTGTGCATCGAGTGACCAGCCTCATGGGCCAGCGTGTAAACATCGGAAAACACATCCGCTTTGTAATTCATCATGATGTATGGCGGACTCTGGAAAGTGCCATACGAGAAGGCTCCCGAGCGTTTGCCCTTGTTTTCGTAGCGGTCGCACCATCTGCCTTCGCCGAGTCCGTGGGCGAGCGTGGTGACGTATTCCTCGCCGAGCGGTTGGACGGCTGCGATCACCCGGTCCACGGCACCATCCCACGGGATGTGCGTTTCAATTTCTGCGACCAGCGGAACGTAGGTGTCATAGTGGTGGATTTCACTGAGGCCGAGAATCCGCTTCCGCAGGTCGTAGTATTTGTGGAGGGCGGGGAGGTTTTTGTGAACCGAGGCGATCAGGCTGTCGTAAACCGAAACCGGCACGTCATCACGGAACAAAGCGGATTCGCGGGCTGATGGAAAACTCCGGGCTCGGGCGTAAAAAACATCGCCGCGCACTGAACTCGCCAGTGATGCGGCGAGCGTGAACTGGTGGTCTTGGAACTCGGCGTAGAACTGATGGAATGCGTTTTTCCGAACTGCGGGGTCTTTTTGCACCAGCATCGATGAAAACGAGCTCTGCGTCAGGTCGATCTCGCGGCCCTTGCTGTCGATGATTGTGCCGAATTTCATGTCGACATTCGTCAACTGCGAAAATGTTTCTTGGTGTCCGCCGATGACCGCCGACCCGAGTGCGAGCAGGCGCTCCTCTCCGGCACTCAGCGTGTATGGTTTCATGCGGCGCAGTTTCCGCAGCGCGGTTTGCCAAGCGGAGAGTGCCGGGTTGGTCAGATAGCTTTCGAATACATCATCCGGGATCGCTTGGATCTCGGGGCTCACAAATGAAAACGCCTCGCCGACGTGAGTCATCAATGCCTGAAACCGTGCCTCCCGCGATAATGCATCCGCGTTGGCGCTGTCCTCGGTGGTCCGCAATGCCACATATTGGTTCAACCCCTCGACTTGCAGATCGATCGATTTTTCAAACTCCAGCACGGCAAGCAGCGTGTCCGCGGATTCCGCTACTTTATCTTTGAAGTCGGTGATCGCCCGGAAGCCGAATTCCAGCGCGGTGAACGCGGCTTCCCATGCGTCATCATTTGCGAAGAGTGGAGTGAGGTCCCATGTGTCTGCTTCGAGGACCTCCGAGCGTAGAGGCGTGCGTTTGATTTCGGAGGGGCCGGATTCAGTGGATGCGAAAAATGGTTGCCGGTGCGGGTGCATCGGCAAAACATAACCGGTCCATCGAGGTCCTCCAGCGGAATTTCACCGAATGCGATCCGATGGAGTCCTCGTGATCAGCCGCCTTGCGCTGCTGCGGTCAGAATGCCGGCGGCCTTATCGAGCGTCTCCTGCCATTCGCTTTGAGGTATTGAATCCGCCACGATCCCTGCTCCCACGTGAAAGGATGCCGCCGAGTCTTTGATTACCACCGTTCGAATGGCGATGTTCAATCGGGTCTCGCCGTTGAACCCAAAGTATCCGATCGATCCCGTATAAATGCCTCGCGGCCCGGCCTCGAGTTCATTGATGATTTCGCACGCCCGCTTTTTTGGGGCACCGGAAATCGACCCGCCCGGCGAGCACGTTTGTGCGGCGTCGGCATGCGTGACATTCGGATGCAGCGTGCCCTCGATGGTCGAAACCAAATGGAACACCTGCTCGAATGTCTCCAATCGCAGCAAATCAGTCACCCGCACGGAGCCGTATTCGCAGACACGTCCGAGGTCGTTGCGCTCGAGATCCGTGATCATGACAAGCTCAGCGATTTCTTTTGGCGATGTCACCAGTTCGCAAGACGAGCGTTCATCAGCCTCCGGATTCCCACCCCTCGGCCGCGTCCCCTTGATCGGCCGTGTGGAAATCCGCCGACCACTCAGATTCAGAAAACACTCCGGCGAGGCACTCAAAACGTGCGTGTCTGCAAGCGATAAGAACGCGGCGTAGGGGGCAGGGGAGCAATTCCGAAGATGCTCATAAAATGCCCACGCGTGTCCGGACCATGGCGAGCGAAACTCATGCGCGAGACACACCTGATAGATGTCACCCGCCGAGATATAATCTTGCGCGCGACACACCATTTTTTCGAAGTCCGCCTGCGTTGTGACCGATTGAAAGTGAAGACGTTCGAAACTGTCTGTTGGCGGGCTGGAAACTCGCGGCGGAAGCTGCGGATCGCCAAATGCCAGCCATTGCTGATCCCGATGCGAATAAATCAGCAGATCCTCGTAGAAACCATAGCAGAAATCCCCCTCGTATCCGGTCCATCCAATCGCCGCCCCCATTGGCAGACCAGTGTCCGGCGATGTCCTCCAACGCCGCTCCAACTCTGATGAAAACACCACCCAATCCGAAGCAGTCCCGGAGATGATTTCATCTGGATTCGTGGCTAAAATCGACACCGCACCAGCGGTCTCCGTCGCAGAATCCAGAAACACGAACCCACTCTGACCCGCAAAGCAGGCTCCAACTTCGGCAGGAGTAAACTCGATGTCGAGTGGTCGAAATGATTGGTTGTGCTTGGTCTTGATCACGGCGGCTTGCAAACTGAAATTAAACCTGTTTGCTTTTGAAGCGAACGAAAATTATTCGTCGCTCTGGCTCCAACGTTTTTCCATCATGATCAGACCCTACCTAAGAATTTCGATCTTCGCTGCGCTCGCTTCTGCGGGATCGTTGCTCGCGCAGGAATTCACCCCGGAAGCCAAGCCCTCGCCATCACCATCCGCCTCGCCTACTGCAACCGCGACCCCGGAAGCGAAATCGGAGAACCGCGAGGCTGTGGATGCTGAGATGGCAGCGGAAGATAAGCCGATCAAAGACACAGGCGAGCCCAAGCCAAACGCCTTGGCAAATGAAGTGGAGGCAGAGATTTCAAATGCGGATGCCTCTGCGCCCTTGGATCGTGAAGGTGCTGCGATCGAGGAGGGAATGAGTGCCGCTGACGATGTCGAAGGGCCGGTCGAAAGTGTGACTGAGACCGCAGACCCACTGCCTGAGCCAGTTCCAGGCGATTTGGGGTTGGGCTCTGAGGCGATGGACTTTTTGCCGACCGGGGAGGTTTCCCCGGACGAGATTCCGGACCCGAATTCGTTGTTTCCCGACGATTTTGTGCCGGGCGACATGCCGCCTCCGGCGCCCGCAGTGGCCGAAAATGAATTCGAGCGAGACCGCAAACTTCGGGTTCGATTCCAGGAGGTCAAATCGGTTGCCCTCAAGGACGAAGCAATTCGCGAAATGAAGGAACGTGCGAACCGCGCCAAGACCGATGAGGACAAGCGCGCGGCACTCCGTGAGCATTACAAAATGCTGTTTGCCAAAATCGTATCCATCGATGCAGAACTGGCCGAGCGGTGCGCCCTCATGGAAACCGCATACCTCCGACGACTCGCGCAATTCCGTGTGGAACCAACGATCCCGCTGAATCCACCGCCAACCCCGGAGCCGCTTAACTAGCTCCACCTTCAACTCGCTCAGATCTAAAAAAAATCCTCCACCGCGACGACGGTGGAGGATTTTTGAGTTTTCGACTTCGGCCGACCGGTCCCGACTACGCCAACTTCGGCACGTCGAGCCAGCGGCGTTGTTCCCAGCTTTCGATCCCGAGTTCTGCGAGTTGGACACCCTTTGCGCCAGCGAGCAGGGTCCATGGGAATGGCTCGTCGAGCACGACGTGGCGCAGGAAGAGCTCCAATTGAACCTTGAATGCGTTATCGTAGGATTCCTGTTCGGGCACCTTGGACCATCCGCCCATGAAATCAATCGGCTGCGCAATATCCGGATTCCACACCGGCTTGGGTGTGTTGCCGTAATGCTGAATGTAACACTCGCGGAGACCGGCGACGGCTGACCCGTGCGTGCCGTCCACTTGCAATGTCAAAAGATCATCGCGCCGGACCCGAACGGTCCAACTGGAGTTGAAATGCGCAATCACGCCGCCTTCGAGTTCGAAGGTCGCATACGCGGAGTCGTCCGCGGTGCATTGGTATCGCTTGCCTTGTTCATCGACCCGCTCCGGGATGTGCGTGGCTCCGAGGCAGGAGACCGCCTGAACTTCGCCAAATAGGTTGTCGAGCACGTAGCGCCAGTGGCAAAGCATGTCCACGATGATGCCCCCGTCGTCTTCCTTCCGATAGTTCCAGCTTGGACGCTGCGCCGGGACACTGTCGCCTTCGAAGACCCAGTATCCGAACTCTCCGCGCACGCTCAGGATTTTGCCGAAGAACCCCTGCTCTTGGAGCCGCTTGATTTTCAGCATTCCTGGTAGCCAGAGTTTGTCTTGAACAACGCCGTTTTTGACGCCGGCTTTCTGGGCGATGGCAAAGAGTTCCAATGCGCTTTCCGTGCTCACAGCAACCGGCTTTTCGCAATAGACATGCTTTCCAGCAGCGATTGCCTTCTTCACTGCATCGGCGCGACGCCCGGTCGTTTGGGCATCGAAATAAATCTGACACGTGGGATCCGCAAGTGCGGCATTCTCGTCAGTGGTCCAGCGCACGCCTTCATCGATCGCGGCGAGCTGCTTGAGTTTGGCCTCACTGCGACCCACTAGCAATGGCATCGGCATGATGACCTCGTCCGGACTGATTTTGACACCGCCTTGTTTGCGGATTGCGAGGATCGACCGGATGAAGTGCTGATTCGTTCCCATGCGTCCGGTGACGCCGTTCATGATGATTCCGATTTCGTGTGTTTTCATAGGTTTGTGTGGGGTGAGGGGTAGGCGAGGTTTAGGTTATTGCTTTGGTTTTTCTGTGCATTGCGGATACGCCCCGTCAGGAAGTGGCGGCGCGTCCACTCTGGCTTTGGGGAGTGTGCCATCGAGCTCCTGACGCCAGTGGGCAACATCTCCTGCGGGTCCGTAGCAGTAGATCATTTTGAGTGGAGTGGTGCCCGTGTTGGAGAGCTGATGGAATACTCCGGACGGGATATACACCATTTGCCCGGTCGTCAGCGGTTGGCGTTCTTCGCCAAGGCACATTTCGCCGTGTCCCTCGACGACGAAGTAAACTTCTTCCTGCTCTTGGTTATGCCATGGAACTTGCCCACCATCCGGATCGAGCGTGACGAACCCCATTGCGAAGTTCGTTGGTTGAATCGGTGCGAGCCCGCCAGCGAGGTTTTGCGTGCGGCGTCGGGCGGGGTATCTACGCCCCTCCATTTTGCTGAGGTCGGTGATGATCATAAACAGGCGAAGAACGAATAGGAGGGTTGATTTTCGATTTGGCGTTTGAGGTAAAGCGCGAGTTCCATCGCGTGGTAGTCACCCCACATGCTGGATTCGCCGCACGGCACTTGTTGTCCATCCGGGATGTAGTCCCAGCCGTTCGGGCGGTGATACACCGAATGCAGAATCAGGCCTTGATGCGATGGATCGACCGACAGATATGGCTCTGCGAAAAGTGTCCTCGCGACGGTGAGTCCGGCTTGCGTGTATTTGGTTGCTTCAGCGGATTGACCCCGCTTGGCGAGACACGCGCCCAGTCGCAGCAGCCCCTGCGCGGAAATCGCCGCCGCCGAGCTGTCAACCGGCTCATGCGCATTGTAGGGCTCTGCCGGGCGGTCAAGGTAGTCGCCCAGATGCACCAACCCCGGCGCTCCCGTGTCCCAATACGGGATTCCATCCGTCGGAGTATACTCGAGGTAAAAGTCAGCCACCGCCGTCGAGACTTCGAGGAATCGATCAATCACCGCAGCTTTCCCACCCATACCCGCGAACTCGCTCTCAGGCAGCGTTTCGAGGAATTCGATTTCCTCCGGATAGCCGCATAAAATCCACGACAATCCCCGGGTCCACGTGCTGAATGGCGTGTATCCCTGCTGCGTGCTTGGGCAGCGATATGCGCCGTCATTCAGATTAAAAATCGACTCATGGACGACACGACCCCGGAGGTCGTAAATATCCCGGCCATTTCCGAAATAGACATTAAACCGGGCCGTCGCCTCCGCGTGCTCGACGAGGCGTTTCAATAAACAAATCGGTCGATCCATCTCACCCATCAATCGGTGTCCAAGTTGATGGCTCAGCGCCAGCGCCCGCATGGAGCGAATGGTATCCGAGAAGAGCGAGTGCGGGCCGTTGAATGAATACACGTAGCCAAGATCCGGGCCCAACTGCGTCCATCGTGACGCCTGCACGGCACCAGTCACTTTCAGCGCGAGCTCGTAGAAGTGCGTTTCCCACGCGTTCGCGGTCAACACGCCTTGTTTTTGCAGGCGCAGCAGGTTGCCGTAGGTGCTGACGTTGTTGAACCCATGATCATGCACGCCGATGTGCGTCAGGTGAGGGGCCATGCTCTTGAGCGTGTGCTCGCGTCCAATCGCCAGGAATTCCTCATCCCGCGTCGCGTCGAATTCCAAAATGGCACAGCCGAATTGAAACCCCTGCGTCCACTCGGTCCATCCGCGTGATGTGTATTTCCCGGCTACCGTGAACACGGGGGTTCCATTGGACGGATTCCATTCGCGGTTCAAATTCCGGATCTTCCCGGCGGATAGTTCGAAAAAGCGATCCAGCGCGGGGGCCAGATCGGATGCTGATAAGTTTGGGTCTGAGAGAATCATAGTTGGGAGAGTGTTGTGGTGGTGGGCGCGATCAATTAGAGGCACCTGAGGTGAAACCCGCCGTCGATGTTGATGACGTCGCCGGTGGAAAACGGGAAGTGTCCGGCAAGGATGGATTGCACTGCCAATCCGAGGTCCGATGGCCGGCCCCATCGCATCTGCGGCACAATGCCGGTCGCCATGAGTGCGTCGTATTTGTCTTTCACGCCGGCGGTCATGTCGGTCGCCATGATTCCGGGTCGCAGCTCCAGCACCTGCACACCGTCCGCCGCAAGGCGCGTCGCCCATAGCTGAGTCATCATGCCAAGCCCCGCTTTTGAAATGCAGTATTCGCCACGATTCACGGATGCGGTGTTCGCCGAGAGTGACGAAACGAAGAGCAGCTTATATCCGCCGCTCAACCGGCAATCGCCGGGATTGGCCAGCCAATGGTTCGCTGCCAACTGCGAGAGGAAATACGGGCCTTTGAGGTTCACGCCGATCACTTCATCAAAAATTTCCTCGGTGGCCTCCGTGATGTCTGCTCTAACGCGAGGCGCAATCCCGGCATTGTTGACCAGCGCGTCAAGTCCGCCGAGGGCCGCTAACGCTTCGCCGAACAAGCGAACTCTGTCCTCACCGACTCCGATGTTGCCGCCGACCACCGGAAAAATTTGCTCAGGCGACGAGGCCAGCGCGGCGCAGGCGGCTGCGCATTCATTCGCTGCGTTTTGATTGTTGGCGTAGTGGATCGCCACGCTGTAGCCGGACGCTGCGAGAGATTCCGCGACACCGCGGCCCAATCCACGACTCGAACCGGTCACCAATACACGGGGAGGTAATGACATATTCGCCAACCTACCCGAATCGACGATTTAGGGTTATGACACAACTCGTGCAAAGTAGCACAAAAACGACTTTATCTTTGTCCGCATCTGAGGCACCTTCGAATCGCCGTGAAAAACTACCGTCCGCTGCTATTGCAAGAGCTGGCCATTCGGCTGCCCGGTTGTTTTTGTCGGCGGCTGCGCTTGAACCGGCACTTGCCCGACGTGGATAGCCTATCGAACCACTCGCATCCGTATTCGCAAATCATCGTCTATGTGCGGGGTGGCGGAACGGTGAAGATCGAGAGTTCCCCGCAACCCGTAGCGCCGGGAAGTGTGGTCTTTTTGCCGCCGCGCACGACGCATGCATTTGATGAAACCGGTGGCCGTCGACCGCTTTGTTTGGTGTTGGATCTCGATTGGCGCGGCGCAACCAAGCTGGGCGCACGGCACGCGCGGCTTCCAGCCTCACAAGTTTCAGTGATTCGGTCGATGCTATCCGAGCTCATCGCTCTCGGTGATCCCAATGACTCGACCAACCGCCTCGCCGTCTCCGCCGCCGTGCTCCGCATTCTGGATGTCGTCTTCCGGGGAATCCATGCACTTCCGACGCCAAATCGCCGCACGTCCGCGATGATCACCCGCGTCGATCGTGAGCTCCGGAAATCCGAGCCGGATATCGCAATTCGGACTCTCGCCGGCAAGTTGGGCTATCAGGCGGATTACCTCAATCGGTCGTTCAAGCGCGAGACCGGGCTTTCGTTGCGCGAATACCGCGATGCGCTCCGGATCGAGGAGGCAAAACGTTTGCTGACTACCGGGAAGCGAGTCACCGATGTCGCCGAATCGGTTGGATTCGCGGATTTGAATTATTTTTCCCGTTGGTTCAAGAAGTGGGCCGGTGTGTCTCCCGGACGCTTCGGGCAAGGGGAGCGCTAGTTGGATCAGCGTCGGAGAATGAGGCTCCTGTCACTTGGAGAAATCTCAATCCACTGACCCGGTTCAAGGCTTTCCGGCAGATGATATCCGCCGATTGCCACGCGAATGAGGCGCAGCGTGGGCAGAGCCACGGCGGCAGTCATGCGGCGCACTTGACGATTGCGGCCCTCACGGAGTTCGATTTCCAGCCACGAGGTTGGGATGTTTTTTCGATCGCGGATCGGTGAATCGCGGGGTGGGATGTCTGGCGAGATCGTGCGTGCTCGCGCAGGGAGAGTTTTTTTGCCTTGGATGACCACACCGGATTCCAACGTGCGCAGTCGGTGATCTTCCGCGAGCCCTTCGACTTGGACCCGGTAGCGACGCCAGTGGGCGTGTTTGGGATCGAGCAGCCGGGTGTTCAGGCCGGGTTCGTCGCTCAACAGCAATAACCCTTCCGAATCTGCATCCAATCGACCAATCGGATACACTCGCTCCGGAAAACCAAAAAGTGCAAGCGTGCGCTGCCCGGCCACCTCTTCGGTGAATTGGCTCAGCACGCCGTAGGGTTTGTTAAATGCCAGGAGCATGAATGATTCGCCATAGGTTACTGGTCGGTGTTACGATTGCCAATATGCTTCCAACACCCGAGGAGATGCAAGAGATCGAGTCCGCCGCGTTCGCGTGGGGATGTGATGCGGAGACGCTGATGGAGCAAGCCGGGCTTGGAATGACGCGGGTCATCAGAAGTTTTTTTCCCGAACCGCAATCGCTGACCGTGGTTTGCGGCAAGGGCCATAATGCCGGTGATGTCCTCGTTGTCGCACGGCATCTTGTGATGGCGGGCTGGTCGGTCGAATTAGACTTGGCATTTCCCGAGGCGGAACTGGCTCCCCTGACTGCTAAAATGCTGACCGAACTGCGTGCGGTGATTGCCACGCATTCGACGGTATTCACCACGTTTCGGCGGCGGGTGGTGTTGGATGGATTGCTTGGGATTGGCAGTTGCGGCGCGCCCCGTGAGCCGGTTCGCGGGGCGATCAGGCGAATCCGAGACCTCCGGGAGGATCAGCACGCATTTGTGTTTTCGGCAGATGTCCCGAGTGGTCTGGATGCCCGGTCTGGAGTGCCTTCAGAAACGTGCGTTGAGGCGGATTGCACGCTCACGGTTGCCTATCCCAAAGTCGGGTTGCTTGCGGATGTGGCGACGAACTTCGTAGGACGCCTCGCGGTGGTGCCTGTGCCAGACCTGGCGAGTGACGCCGCTGCCGACCGAGCAATCGTCCTCACGCCGGGTGTGCTGCGTCGATGCTTGCCCCCGAGGTCATTCGACTCCCACAAAGGAACATGGGGGCGGGTGGGAGTGATTGCCGGGTCGAGTCGCTATCCGGGCGCGGCGCGCTTGTGCGGTGCGGCAGCGGTGGCTGGCGGCGCCGGATTGGTGACATTGTATGTGCTGCCGGGGGACGCAGCACTTTTTTCGGTCGCGTGCATCCCGGAGGTGATGGTCAAAACCGTGGATTCCTACGAGGCCGCTTTGCAGGATTCGCTGGACGTGTTAGCCATCGGCCCGGGCTTGGGTGACAAGAATGACGACGTGATTCGAAACATCATCCATGACGCGCCGATGCCTTGCGTGGTGGATTCGGATGCGCTGAACGCCCTCTCGAAAGAAGCTTGGAACCAGCGGGGATTTGGTGCCCCGAGGTTGTTCACGCCGCATCCCGTCGAGATGAACCGCCTGGTCCCGGGCACACTCGGTCAAAACCGCCGCTCGGTTGCAGAGGCGTTCGCAGCCGCAAATCCAAACGTCACGCTTTTGCTCAAAGGCGCGCGCACTATCCTCGCGAGTCACGGTGAACCCGTGCGATACAACACAACCGGAAACCCCGGCATGGGCACTGGCGGCATGGGTGATGTCCTCACCGGCGTGTCTGCGGCCTTGATGGCTCGGGGGCTTTCGCCGATTGACGCGGGCTCCGTGGCTGCATGGACGTGCGGGCGTGCAGCGGAGGAGTTTGTTTTCCGGAGCGGCGGATCTTCTGAATCACTCACGGCATCCGCAGTGGTCCAACATCTGGGTGCAGCATTTCAAGCCATCGGCGCAGAGGATTAGCATCGAAGTTTTTCAAGACTTTATCCGTCAAATCTAAACGCTGAGACGTATCACTAGCATGCAACCAAAAAAGGCCCACACCGGCGCGCTCGTTGCGGATGCTTTGTCGATGCCCGTGCATTGGTATTATGACACCGATGCATTGCGGCGCGACTACGGCAGGGTAACGGATTTCGTGGCTCCAAAAAACCCGCATGCCGGAAGCATCCTCTGGCGATCAAAATACGAACCGGTCAACGCCGAGGCGGATATCCTGCACGACCAAGCGCAGTATTGGGGGAAGACCGGGGTGCATTACCATCAGCACCTCCGCGCCGGCGAAAACACGCTGAACTTCCAATTGGCGGAACGGCTTGCGGCAATCATGGAGGAAAATCGCGGATATGACCGTGCCGCGTGGGTTTCTGAGTATGTTCGCTTCATGCGCACGCCTGGCACCCATCGCGACACCTATATCGAGGAGTATCACCGCGCATTTTTTAACAACCGGGCCAAGGGATTGAAAGTGGACCGCTGCGGAATCGAAGACATCCACATCGGCGGATTAGCCCATGTGCCGACGTTGTTTGCTTTCGCGGGCGCGACCGATCTTGCCGGGCTGCGGAAAATCGTGCGGGAGCATGTCAGTTTGACGCACCAGTCCGCAGGGGTTCTCGCTGCCGCCGATTGTTTAGTCCGGATGCTCGTCGCGATTTCAAGCGGCGTGACGGTGCGGGATGCCGTGCTCTCCGAATCCAACAGCCTCGTGTCGGGGCGTCAGTTTGAGAGTTGGTTGCGTGACCCCGACGAGGTGGTCGTAGGACGCCGATTAAGCCCCGCCTGCTACATCGACGACGCATTCCCTGCGGCATTGTATCTGGCTTGGAAATACGCCGATGACTTTTCCGGCGGCATCATTGCGAATGCGAACGTCGGTGGAGACAACTGCCATCGTGGGGCCGTTGTCGGGTCGATCTTGGGACTTGCGAACGGGATTCCCGCTGTGTTTGAGCGCAGGGAAATTGCCGTCGCGTAAAGTGCGATCGACTTCCGGCTAGAACGGGAGCCCTGGGATATTCATTCCCTTGGTGAGCTTGCCCATTTCGTCGCCGGCCATTTGCTTGGCATCTTCGATTGCTTGGCGCACGCCCGCCAATACAAGGTCTTCGAGCATTTCGACATCCTCGGGATCCACGACGGCACGGTCGATCTTGATGGATAGGACCTCGCCTGCGCCGTTGGCGACGACGGTGACCTTGCCGCCACCGACCGTGCTTTCGACCGTTTTATCAGCGAGTTCTGCTTGGGCCTCAGCGAGCTTTTCTTGCATCTGCTGGGCTTGCTTTAACATTTTTTGGATATTCATACTTTGGCTTCTTCTAGTTTGGCTTTGAAAACTTCCAGCGCTTTTCGGATTTTCGGGTCGTTCTGGAATTCATCCTGGGTGGTGTTTGGCTCAGCGGTGGGCGGGGTTGCGGGTTGCGTTTCCTTTTCGCCCGGTGACGACTCTGCTGCGGGCGGCCGTGGAGTGGAGTCGGGGAGTTCGACGCCGGAGAATTCCGGTGCAAACGTGACTTTTTTCGCCAGCTTTTGAATAAGCATTTCCTCGACCTGCTTTTTCAAATCATGCCAGAAAAAGTCCTGCGTATTCTCGGCAAGCGACGGAGGAAACTCGACGCGGAATTCTTTCCCATTCTCGGCGATAAAGCGGCCGTGCTGCAACCACCCAAACCGGATGAACGATTCGGTGGAAAGGGTCTCAGCCGTTTCCCTCCAGACTGCATCCGGGCTGTTTGGCTGTTCCGGTTGGACGCCGGCCGGCTCCGGATGTTCCTCTTGGATCGAACTCGCCACCGGCGGTGATACGATGGTTTCCAGTGGGGTGCTTGCCGGTGCGGGGGTGGCATCGGACGGTGCCTTTTGATTCGCAGTCACCGTTGGCAACGGAACGACCTTAACCGGTGCGGCGGGTGCCGGATGCGCTTCTTTGGGATGTTCCGCGATCACACGCGCTGGAGCACGATGCGCCACATCGCGGCCTTCCCCGATGGCTGCTAGGGTGTCGATGACATCCGACAAGCTGGTCTGATCCAGCAAATGCACGGCTTTGATCACCGCCACGTCAAAATACAGACGTTTGTCCGCTGCCCAGCGTAGTCGGCTTTCCGCCTCGGCAAAGTGGTCCAGCAGCACCAGCAATTTTTCAAGCGGCGGGACATCGGTGTGCGCCGCAGTCGGGGTCGTTTGCAAAACGAGCAAATCTCTGATGTATCCGATGACATCATTCATCAGGCGCGACAGATCTTTGCCTGCGTCGGATTGCTGTTCGATGACATCCAGCGCGGTGGCTGCGTCCATTCGGAACAACGCACCGCAGAGCGACTCCACAGTTTCTTTCGATGTGAACCCGAACACCGTCAGCACATCGTCCGCTACGATCCGGTCGCCACAAAATGCGACGAGTTGGTCCAGCATCGACTCCGCATCCCGCAGCCCACCATCAGCCCCCTTTGCCACCGAGCGTGCGGCTTCATCCTCGAGCGTGATATGCTCATTCGCAGCAATCGCCTGGAGATGCGCGGCGATCAATGGAGCTGGAATCCTCCGCAAATCAAACCGCTGGCAGCGGCTGGTGATCGTTGCCGGAACTTTTTGCGCCTCCGTGGTGGCGAAGATAAACTTCACGTGCGCCGGGGGCTCCTCAAGCGTTTTCAAGAGCGCGTTGAATGCGGCCGTGCTGAGCATGTGGACCTCATCGACGAGGTAAATCTTGTATGGTCCGCGCGCGGGCGCGAATGCCGCATTTTCGCGTAATTCCCGGATATGATCGACCGAGTTATTGCTCGCGCCGTCGATTTCGAGCACATCGAGACTGTTGCCCTCGGCGATTTCTTTGCAGGCATCACAGACCCCGCAAGGCGAAATCGTGGGGCCTTTGGCACAGTTCAGGGCTTTTGCGAGGATTCGGGCGGTCGAAGTCTTTCCAATTCCGCGAGGACCGACGAAGAGATATGCCTGCGCAAGCCGGTTATTGGCGATCGCATTTTGCAGGGTCCGGGTGATGTGGTCTTGACCCACCACCTGCTCAAATGTCTGGGGACGATACTTGCGGGCAAAAACACGGTAACTCACGGCGGTGATGGTTCCACAAACCGGGAAATTTGTCTAACGGCGTTTCCGAATTTCCGGATTTGACACTTTCCCGCAATCCGCAGTAGATTTACCCTCTTCAAAATGGTGGCCGTAGCTCAATGGTAGAGCTCCAGTTTGTGGTACTGGCAGTTGCGGGTTCGAGTCCCGTCGGCCACCCGCCTTTTTTGGGAGGGATGAAGGCTACTGAATGCCTATCGAAAGTGTTTTCGATTTCGGAGGCATCTCGGCCTCACGCCATCAGGCCGGTAGTATTGTTCCCCATCAGACCTTGCGTCATCAAGTTATCCGTTCTTAAACAGAGATTCCGAACCGCACGCATCTCACCAACAACAATTGCTTCTCGGATTCGAGTTACGCCTTTTTGCTGATCTGAACTTGCATCGCCATTGATGCGTTAATCTGAATGACCTACCCGTCTTCCCTCTTCCGGTTCGTGATTCCGCTGCCTATCAGGACAACCAATTCTCCACCTTGAGATCCGGCACCCGTGAGAATTCCCGGGTGTTGGCGGTGACAAGTTCGGCATGGATTGAAAGGGCATGCCCGGCAATGAGCGTGTCGTAAGGCCCAATCCCTTGCCCCTTCCGCTCAAGGTGGGAACGGATTTTTGCCGATTGAATCGAAGCCGGTTCATCGAAGGGAAGCACCGCGAATGGGGCCAGTGCGTCCTCAAAAAACCGACCATTCTTCTCGGGTTCACTACTTTTTTCCACCCCGACACGAAGTTCATAAACCGTGACCATGGAGATCCCGATGGATTTTGTCGGACGCTCCCGAACCCGCGCCATGATCAGCGGATTGCCACGCAGCAGAGCGATAAAAATGTTCGTATCGAGGAGGGTGCGGATCATCGAAAAATACCGCCACGTTGATCAGGAGCCTCGGGTTGGTTGCGTTCAAGCGCCTCCCACAATCCGGCCAATCCCTCAACTCCCCGATCAAATCGCACCCAAACATCCTCCTCTGGGGTGATGACAAGACTCTTCCCTTTGCGCTCAATACGTGCCGTTTGACCCGGAAGCCGGAATTTCTTCGGCAGGCGGATCGCTTGGCTGTTCCCACTGGTGAAAATCTTAACCGTATCAGCGTTCGTCGGTGCCATCTTCATATATACGGAAGGATATACAAAATGGCAACGTCGTCAAATGTGTTCCCTCAAAACTTTCGGTGAAAATCTGCGCCCATCTGCGGAGAAAAAGATGAGGGAGGCGGTCATTCATATCGACACATTCGGATCTTCGCTGATTGGTCTCTACTCGAGCGTGAATAGCTCGATCGTTTCGGATGTGCCCCGGAGCTGCACGCTGGCGACCGGTCGCAATGGGATGTCCTTCGGTATTCCTGACGCCACGGTGCCGCTGATCAGGATCTCGGTGTCGTAATCTTTGTTCAGGGATTCGATGCGGGATGTCAAATTCACGGCGTCGCCGATGGCCGTGTATTCCATGCGTTGTTCCGAGCCGACATCGCCGACAACGGCGAGTCCCGTATGGATTGCGATCCCGATGCGCAGATCGATGCCATGGTTTGCCAGCATCTCCGCCCGCATGGCCTCCTTTGCTTTGAGCATCTCAATGCCGGCGCGCACTGCCATTTCACGATGCTCCGGATCATCGAGCGGGGCTCCGAAGATGGCGAGAAATCCATCCCCGAGAAATTTATCCAATGTCCCACGATGCCCGAACACGACCTCGATCATGCTGGTAAAAAACGAGTTCAAAAACCGGACCACTTCCTCGGGTGGGAGTTTGGATGAAAGGGCGGTGAAGTTGCGGATGTCCACGATGCAGACGGTGATTTCGCGGCGTTTTCCGCTCAGCATGGACGGACCATTTTGAGCAAGGACCTGCTCTGCGATTTCGCGGGAGACGTACCGCGCGAGCGCGCCTTTCAACATTTCGCGTTCGCGGAGGGAAACTGCCATTTGATTCACAGCGGTCGCGACCTCGCCAAATTCATCCTTGCTCTTCACTTCGGCCCTGGCAGCCCAATCCCCGGTGCCCAGGCGTTGCAATGTGTCGCGCACGTTCACGAGTGGCTTGGTGGCCCGTGTGGCCAGCACGAATGCGAGCGCCATCGCACCACCCAATGCGACGACCACCGAGAAGATTCCGACTCCGAGCAAGTGGTTCATTTTGGCGACGATGTCAGACGCGGAAATGTCCGCGCCAAGCATCGCCACGGGTTGTCCATTTGATCCGCGGATCGGGGCGTGCGCGCTCAACCAAACGCCGAACGAGTCAGTGGTGAACTCGGAATCCGCGTAGGGGTCACCGAGACGAATTGCATCGCTTCCGGTGAATTCGACGACGTCACCGACCGCCGACTTGTCATCCGGGTTTTCCTCTGCATCGACGACAAATTCCCATGGGCCGTTTGGGGTTGGGCGGGTGGTGTAAACGAAGCGAACGTTCACGTCATCCCGGCGATTGGTGTCTCGAATCGCGCGCAATTGCTCCACCATGGTCGCATACGCGGGGTCGTCCGGGGAGGTGATCGACTGGTGTGCGTCGCCGTCGAGCGGAGCTGCCCCGGTCGCAGCGATCGAAAGAACCTGACTCCGAAGCGCATCAAAGAGGAGCGCGCGCGAGCCGAGGAAATAAACGGCGAGGACCAATCCGCCGGTAAAACACGCCAGTGCGAGGAAGGCGAGGGTTAGCTTTGATCGGTATTTCACGGCAAATTGACTTTAATCCCCCAAACGATTTTTGACAGAATTTACAGTATGAAAAGGATTATAGAGGAGGGACTTGGGCCAACAGCACTGGAAATGTTCAGGACAGTCTGTATTCCTCATAACCCATTTTGTTCCTTCTGTTAATTGACTCCGTCGTTCTACGAATCTGTCCAAACCTCTTCAATCGCTGGATCCGGGTTAATTGGAGTCGGGAGGAATTTTTAGATCGCCGTTCACCGGGCTGGATCTCCCGGTTCGAGGAAGCGCACGCGCTGGTCGAAGCGGGGAAACCGGATTGTGACCGTGACGCCTTTGCCTGGCGTGGATTCAATTCCGATTTCGCCGCCGTGCGCGCGCACGATCCGGCGCACGATCAAGAGCCCGAGTCCATTGCCGCTGGATTTGGTGGTGAAATACGGTTGGAAAATGCGGCCCATATCATCGGCGGCAATTCCCGCGCCATTGTCGGTGAAGCTGACAAAATAATGGGTTTCGTCCGAGCCGGTGCGGATGCGTAGGATGCCGCCGGATTTCATGGCTTGAAAACCATTGCGAATCACGTTGTAAAACGCCTGTTTGATTTGATCCCGGTCCACCGCGACGGCGGGAAGGCGGTCATCCAGATCGACTTCGACCAGGATGTCGCGGTTGTCGAATTCCGGTTTTAAAAATGCGACGGACTCTTGGACGATGGCGTTGAGCGATTCGGGTCGGGTGTCCAGCGCTTGTGGGCGGATTGCGCGCAGGAATTGCGTGATGATGTGGTCAAGTCGCGCCACCTCCTCGCGGGTGACGCGCAGGCTTTCCTCAAACTGCGGACGGGTTTTCGGTGGCAGCTTGCGAGCCCGTCGCTCCAATAACTGGAGGTGGATATTCAGCGAGTTGAGTGGGTTTCCGATTTCGTGGGCGACGCCCGCAGCGAGCAGTGTGAGTGCTGAAAACCGCTCGGATTCGATCGTCTCCTCGGTGGATTTACGGCTCTCGGTCGCATCGCGCAGGATCACAGCGTGTCCCTCGGTTGCGTCACCATCATCGCTTTTCAACGGAACGACATAAAAATTCAGGATGCGATTTTCCGGATAGAATACCTCGAGGTCGCGGTTAATCGCAGTGCCGGATGCGGTCACGGCTTCGAGGTCGAGTCCGCGCACCACATCGTTCAACGGGCGTCCAAGGCTGGCGTCCGACTGAATGCCAAAAAATCCGCACGCGGCCCGATTCAGGTAGATCACGCGTCCGATCGGATCGGTGACAATGACACCTTCCAAGATCGCGTTGAAGATCGTTTCGAGAAATCCCTTTTCGCGTGCGAGTTCGACCAGATACGACTGGACGTCCGCTGGCTGGACCAGGTTGATGCGCCCGATGAGCTTATCCAGGAATCCGCGTTTCATGCAGGGCTCGCGCTTTTCCACTGCACGGCTTGGTCCTCCGCGGCGAACCGGATGAACCCACGTCCGCCCGGTTTGCCATTTCCTGAAATGCCGTGGCCGCCGAATGGGAGCGTGGATGGAGAGAATGTCGTTGGTAGATTTTGGTAAAGGTTGCCGACTTCTAGATCGTCGCCGATGCGTGCGAAGCGTGCGGGATCCGTAGTAAAAATCGAAGCCGTGAGTCCGAATGGTGTGGTGTTGTGCAGGGCCACGGCGTCGGTGTCATCGGAGAATGGCAGGATTGCAGCGACCGGACAGAATGCCTCGTCCATTTGGAGCGGTGAGGCTGCAAATGCCTCGCGGTCGGAACACACGACGAGGGCAGGCAGCACGTAGTGACCGGGACGATCGTCTACCGAATCCAAGACCGTGCCGGGAAGCACCCATTCGCCGACTGGCAGTGCTGTGAGCCGGCGATAGCGATCCACGGCGGCATTAGAAATCAACGGGCCGAATTTGCATTGCTCGGACACCGGATACGACGGCACGACCCGTTTCAAGTACGCTGCCAATGCGTCGGTGAGTGCGCCGAGAATGGACGTATGGACCAAAATCCGGCTGGTTGCATTGCAGCGTTGCCCGGTGGTGAGGCAGATCGAATCGGCAATGGCGGCCGCCGCGGCATCGATATCGGCGTCGTCCAGCACGATGGATGCATTTTTTCCGCCGAGCTCGAGCGCGAGCGATTTCGAGTAATCTGCTGCGACCATTTGAGAAATCGCGCGGCCAGCCGGGATCGAGCCGGTAAAACAAACCGCGCGCACGGCGTCGTGAGCACAAAGGTCCTTGCTGGTTTCCGTCCATCCTTGCACCAATTCAAAAACTCCTGCGGGGAGAACTGATTGCATGATCTTGGAGTAGCGCGCACCGGTCACTGCCGCCAGGGGAGAGGGTTTGTAGAGCACAGAATTCCCGGCTAGCAGGTAGGCGACGGCGGCACCGTGACCGAGGTGAATCGGGAAGTTGAATGGCGCGATCACGGCGGCCGGGCCGCGCGCGCGGTGGCGAATCAGTGCCGGATGTGGACCATCCGTCACGCTCTCGTCTGCGATAAAGTGTTCGGCATCCGCCACCGCAAGGTCGATTTTTGCAACCACCGCTCCGAGTTCTCCGCGTGCCTCGGTGAGCGGCTTGCCGGTTTCCAGACTGATGCTTTCCGCGAGTTCCTCCGCGTGCGATTTTAATTCGCCCTGCGCATCCCGGAGATGGGCAATCCGCTGCGCGAGCGGAACGCGTCTCCAAGAGTCAAACGCTTGCGACGCGCGCGCAACGTGCGCGTTGACATCCGACCGGACGACCTCGGGCAAGGTCTGGCGTGTGTCGCCAGGGCAATGATTTTGCCATGCCTGAGGATCGCCCGCCATAGTCCAATCAGGCTTCGAGCAGTTGACGAAGCACGAACGGCAGGATTCCGCCATGCCGGAAGTAGTCCACTTCGATTGGCGTATCGATGCGGAGTTTCACCGTTTGCTCGGTGACGGAGCCATCCTTGCGGTGAATCCGGAGTGTGACATCCTGGCGTGGCACGATGTCATCCGAGAGCCCGACGACATCGAATGTCTCGCTGCCATCGAGGCCGAGTGTTTGCGCGGTGACACCATCCGGGAACTGCAGCGGGAGCACGCCCATGCCGCAGAGGTTGCTGCGGTGGATGCGCTCAAAGCTCTGCGCAACGACTGCCTTGACGCCGAGCAGGTTCGTTCCCTTGGCGGCCCAGTCGCGGCTTGATCCGGTGCCGTATTCCTGACCCGCAAATATGATGAGCGGCACGCCGTCGGACTTGTATGCCATGCAGGCGTCGTAGATGAATGTCGGCTTGCCTGTTGTCGCCTCGATTTCCTTGTCGGGTGCTGGCACTTCCTGATCGCCGAAGTAGAGCGTGTATCCGCCCTCGATACCGGGGACCATGAGGTTTTTGATTCGGACATTTGCAAAGGTGCCACGAGTCATCACCCGGTCATTGCCGCGGCGGGAGCCGTAGCTGTTGAAGTCGTCCGTCGACACTCCATTTTCCAGCAGGAACTTTCCGGCGGGGCTTGTCTTTTTGATCGCACCGGCCGGACTGATGTGGTCGGTCGTGACGGAATCCCCGAAAATCCCGAGCGGCCGGGCACCGTGGAGGTTGCTGATGGTGCCGGTGCTCATTCCGAAGCCGGTGAAAAATGGTGGCTCCTGGATGTAGGTCGAGTCGCGGTTCCATTCGTAAACATCGCCGGTCGATGATGGGATCTCGTTCCACTTTGGGTTTTGTTCGGCGAAGTCGGTGTAAAGTTTTCGGTAAACTTCCGGTTTCAGCGCGGACGACATGGCGGCCCGGATTTCATCCAATGACGGCCAGATTTCCTTGAGATAGACATCTTGTCCGTCGGACCCTTTGCCGATGGGGTCCTTGGTCAGGTCGATATCCACGGTGCCGGCGAGCGCAAATGCGACGACAAGCGGTGGTGACATGAGGAAGTTCGCCCGGATGTTTTGATGTACGCGGGCTTCGAAGTTCCGGTTGCCGGATAGCACGCTGGCGGCGACGAGGTCGTTTTTGAGGATGGCATCTTCGAGCGCCGGATGGAGCGGGCCGGAATTTCCGATGCAGGTGGTGCATCCGTAGCCGACAGTTTGGAATCCGAGCTTGTCGAAATACGGTTGGAGCCCGGTTTTTTCGAGGTAATCGGTGACGACGCGCGATCCCGGTCCGAGTGAGGTTTTGACGGCCGGGTTGACAGTTAATCCGCGCTCTACCGCCCTTTTGGCCAGCAGTGCCGCGCCGAGCATGACGCTTGGGTTGCTTGTGTTGGTGCAACTCGTGATGGCGGCAATGAGGACGCTCCCGTTGCCGATTTGCGTGTCGGCGGTGCGGTATGGTGATGGGAACGACGGAAGCTTGGCGTCTGGAGTCGGGCGGTTTGTGAACAGCTCCGCTTCGTTCAGCGGAAGCCCTTCCTTGATGTGGTTGGTCTTTGAATCGGTGGATGGAAGCTCATCATCCACGCCACCGGAGCCTTCGATCCGCACGGGGACTTTCAGCGCGAGGTCGCTTGACAACTTGCCGTAGCCACCAGCGGCGACGGGTTTTTCGATGAGCGATTCGAAGGTGGATTTTAGCGCGTCCAGATTGATCCGGTCTTGCGGACGTTTCGGGCCTGCGACTCCGGGCACAATCGTCCCGAGATCGAGCGAAAGCTCGACGGAGTAATCCACTTCGCCGACGCGAGGGATGCCCCACAGCCCTTGGGCTTTGTAATACGCTTCGAGTGTCACGCAGAGTTCCTCGGTGCGGCCGGTGCCGCGCAAGTAGGCCAGTGTTTCCTCGTCCACGCCGAAGAACCCCATAGTGGCTCCATATTCGGGTGCCATGTTCGCAATGGTGGCGCGGTCGGTGACTCCGAGAGCCGCGGCACCATCGCCGAAAAATTCGACAAACTTACCGACGACTTTTTGGGCCCGCAGCATTTCTGTGACGCGCAAGACGAGATCGGTTGCGGTGACACCCTCGCTCAATGTGCCGGTGAGATTCACTCCGACCACTTCTGGAGTCAGGAAATAGACTGGTTGACCGAGCATGCCCGCTTCGGCTTCGATTCCGCCTACACCCCAGCCAACGACGCCGAGGCCATTGATCATGGTGGTGTGCGAGTCGGTGCCGACGAGTGTGTCCGGGTAAAACAGCTCGCCGTCCTTGGTGAGAATCCCCTTGGCGAGGTATTCGAGGTTCACCTGGTGCACGATCCCGATTCCCGGAGGAACCACGCCGAAAGTCTCGAATGCCTGCTGGCCCCATTTGAGGAATTCGTAGCGCTCGCGGTTCCGGGCAAACTCCATTTCCAAGTTCATTTGGAGTGCGTTTGCGGAACCGAAAAAGTCGACTTGCACCGAGTGATCGACTACGAGATCGACCGGGACGAGCGGCTCGATGATTTTTGGGTCTTTGCCAAGCAGCGACACGGCGCTGCGCATGGCGGCAAGGTCTACCAAAAGCGGAACTCCGGTGAAGTCCTGCAAAACCACGCGAGCGACCACAAATGGGATTTCCACGGGTGCCGGGGCTTTCGCGTTCCAATTCGCGAGTGCTTTGACGTCGTCCGGATTGACCTTGATGCCATCGCAATTCCGCAGCACGGATTCCAGCACGATGCGGATGCTGATTGGCAACCGCGAGATCGGCCCCACTCCTTGCTCCTCCAGTGCGGGCAGCGAATAGAACTTCCCGGTTTTTCCTTGATACCCCTCGAACGTCCGTAGTGACTGAAATGCGTCTGGCATAGCCTGTAACATACCATCGATTGCCGATTATCCCGCAAGCAGAAATCGGGGCGAGTGGGGCGCAATGTCGGAATAAAATTGAGCGAAGGCCCGGATTGCGGTTGTTTTTTGGGAATGGCGCCATCCGATCCACCGCAGAACTCGATTCAGATCACCCCGCAACTTTTGAAAATGGTGATTCTCGTCCTGCTTATGCTAGCGTTTCCGCTCACCGTGGCGTCGTGGTTTTTGGTGAACCATTTCCGCGAGACGGATGCGGCAGAAGCACCGCGCGTGGTCGATGATTCGGCTCTCAGGAGTTCGTTTGAATCGGTGGCAGCCACCGCGTGGTCTGACTTCGCGGCCCCGTTGGACGTCGCATCGGCGGATCGGATCAACGTGCTGGTCACCGCCGATGACCCCGCCGCAAAGCAAATGGAAATCTCGGGCGGTGTGAGTCAACTGGGCGGGACCGCAGTGGTTTTTCCTCCGGATGGCGAAAAGGCGTATAGGATTCTTGCGACTCTGCCGTTTGGCGAGGCTGGTAAGTTCGTGACGGAGCTCACGGGGGCGGCTCCTGCGTTGCCCGCGCCATCGGACTCCGTGCTCGTTGAAATCCGGATCATCGGGTCTGCAAAGCCATGACGCTCGTTTGCTTCGCGCTTCCGTTTGAGAGCGTGAGTTTTGAAAAGTGTGTGCGAACGGAAATGTCAGTTCGGGTTGTCCATACGGGCATGGGCAGTGAAATGGCGGTGCCGCGGTTGCAGGCGGCGATTCATGAGTATCGGCCGTCGCGCATCATTCTATCAGGATTTGCTGGAGCATTGCATCCGGATTGGCGAGCAGGGGACCTCGTGATTGCGCGCAATCTGAGTTCGAGCGAGTGGCTTGAGCGCATCGAGCAGGCGGCCTATGCCGCCGGGGTCCGATCGGGCGAGCTTTTCACGGCCGGCGAGGTGATTGATTCGCCGCGTGCAAAGGCCGAGATGCGCGCGCGCACGGGTGCCGACGCCGTGGACATGGAATCCGCTGCATTGCACCGCGCTGCAACCGACGCTGGCATCCCGGTCTTGACGATTCGCTCGATCAGCGATGACGCGCATTCCGATATGGTGGTTCCGTCCGCACTGCTCGCCGGGGCCGCTGAACACGGGATTGGCGGAACGGTCCGTCTTCTCGCATGGGTGTTGTCCCATCCGTCCAAATGGGTGGATTTTTCCCGGTTCGTCCGGAATTCGAAACAGGCTCAATTTGCACTGAGCCGAGTAGCACAATTCGTCTAGTCGCAGAGCCTAATGCGCGACCAGTTGGCGGAGGTCGCCGGTGATGTGGCCGTCGTAGAGCGCTTTCCCGATGATTGCGCCGTAGAGGTTAGGCATTTTTGCGAGCCTTCGGACGTCCTCCGGACTCGAAACGCCGCCGCTGGCGATCAGGTTGCATGAGAGTGACGCTAGCAGTTTCTCCAGTTCCGCGAAGTTCGGTCCTTGGAGCATTCCGTCCGTTGCGATGTCGGTGTAGATGACGGTGCCCGCGCCTGCTTGTTCCGCCGCTTTGGCGAGATCGCCGGCCGGTTGGTTGGTGGTTTCGGTCCATCCTTTCACAGCAACGAGCCCGTCCCGCGCATCGATGCCAACAGCAATTTTATCACCGCCGAACTTCGCGCACATTTTTCCGATGAATGCGGGTTCCTGGCTGGCTTTGGTCCCGAGGATGACACGCGCGACACCTGCGTCGAGGGCCGCGCGGATGGCGTCCTCGCTGCGTATGCCGCCGCCGAGTTGGCATGGCACGGTGACGGTTTTGCAGATCGCAGCGACGGATCTGAGGTTAGATGAAACTCCGGAGAATGCCGCGTCGAGATCGACGATGTGAATCCAGTCTCCGCCCGCATCCTGCCACTTTTTGGCAAATGCAGCGGGGTCGTTCGAATAGACCGTTTTTTCGTTTATCTCTCCCCGGCGCAGACGCACGACTTCGCCCCCCATCAAATCAATCGCAGGAAATAACAACATGTTGTCTAAATGGATTTCAGGAAATTCGACAAAATCGCGAGCCCGGTGGACTGGCTTTTTTCCGGATGGTATTGCGTCGCATGCACACGCCCGCAGCTGATGCTTGCGGCAAATGGCTCGATGTAATCACAGGTCGCGGAGACCAGCGACGAGTCTGCAGGTGCGGGGAAATACGAGTGAACAAAATAGACGCTTGGCGGCTGGGTTAGTCCGGCGTAGAGGCCGGCGTCCGGTGTTCGCTCGTCCAGTTCCTGCCATCCCATGTGCGGAATTTTTTCGCTGCCGGACGGAAACCGCTTCACTGTGCCTGCAAACGCGCCGAGGCCCGCGACACCCGGGTTTTCTTCCGACGACTCGAAGAGTAATTGGTAGCCGAGGCAAATTCCCAAATACGGGCGGTCGGCTGCAACCCATGATTTTATCGGGTCCCAGAGGCCGGTTTTGGCAAGGTTGCTTGCGCAGTCGCCGAATGCTCCGACTCCGGGCACGACGATGGCGTCGGCGTTGCTTAACGCGTCGGGAGTCGATACGAGGCTTGCCTCGGCCCCGCATGCTTCGAGTGCTTTTTGCACGCTTCGAAGATTGCCGCTCCCGTAATCAATGAGCGCAATCTTCATCTAAAGGACGCCCTTGGTGCTCGGGATGCCGTCCACACGGGGGTCCAAGCGTGTCGCTGCATCCAGTGCACGGGCAAGTGATTTGAAAATGGCCTCCGCCATGTGGTGGGCATCGCGACCGTAAAGGACCTCGACATGCGTGTTGCATGCCGCGTGCACGGAAAATCCGCGCAAAAACTCCTCCACGAGTTGGAAAGGAAATAATCCGATCGCCTCGACGCCGCCGGGCGCGCGATACGACAAATACGGTCGGCCGCTGAGGTCCACAACGGTGCGCGCCAGTGTTTCATCCATCGGAACATACGCGGTGCCATAGCGTGTGATGCCCCCCTTGTTTCCAAGCGCCTTTGTGAATGCCTGTCCAAGTGCAATGCCGGTGTCTTCGACGGTGTGGTGAAAATCCACCTCGATGTCCCCATCGACTTGCAGCGACAGGTCGAACAGGCCGTGCTTTGTGAAAAGCACAAGCATGTGGTCAAAGAACGGGATGCCGGTCTGCACGAGGGCAGCGCCCTTTCCGTCCACGTTCAACTCGAGTTGGATGCGGGTCTCGGCGGTGTTTCTTTCGATTTTGGCAGTGCGTGACATGAGACTCGGGAATATCGCAGGCAGCCGGCCTGTCGGTAAATATCTTTCTGATCAACAATCAAAGACCGATCGCGTCCTTTGCCGGTGCGGGAGATGAGGCCGGGGTGGACGGCGTAGCCTTTGGTTTAGGCTTCGGCTTCGCATCGGTAGCGGGCTCTGGAGTTGGTTCCGGGGCGGGAGCCAGCTTTGCCTCCATGGCGGCCACTTTGGCTTTCAGGCGGGGAAGCGCCTCAAATTGAGCCCACTGGGATTCCAGATTTGCGAGCGCAGCGCGCGCGGCATCCACGTTGGAGTCCGCCACGGCTTTGATCGTTTCGTTGGCGGCCGCGACTTTCGTCGTCAGTGCTGCGTAGTCGGGTTTGGCAAGTTCGCGTTTGACGTCTGCAACGGCCTTCTGCATCAACTTCAGGCCGTTCGCATCGATGGAGGAAATTGGAAAAAACTTGCGACCTGCGGCGGTGGCCTGTTCGGCAATCCTCTTGAGCCGGGCATCCTCAGCCTCCATGGCAGTGCGGACGCGTTCGCGGTCCGCCTGTGCAGTGAGTTCAATGGCGCGATTACGCTCAGCCAGTTTCGTTTGGAGGTTACCCATCTCGAATGTCAGTCGTCGTTCGAGGTCGGCGAGCGCAGTTTTTGCCGTCTCGACAGCACCTGCGAACGCGGTTGAGTGAGGAAACGATTTCTTCAACTCATCGAACAAGTTCATTGCAGCAACCGGATTCCCCTCTGCGGTGGCGCGCTTCATCTCATCCGCGATCACTGCAGCCTCGATCTGGTATTTTTCTGCTGCGTATTCCTCGGCTGAAAGCCATTCGCCTTTTACTTTAACCTCGCCATTGGCTAGGCGCGCTTCGCGGTCCTTGATTTTAGTGAGCAGGACGCGGGCGTCGGCCAAGTGCGCCGAGTTGGGAAACGTTTGAATAAACGTCTCGATCTGCAAACGGATCTTTTCGAACCCACTGGCATCCAGCGCAGTTCCCGGATTTTCCAATTTAGTCAGCTCGATATATGCCCGCTGGTCCTTTGTCTGGCGGTCCATTGTTTCGATGTCCGCCTTGCTGATTACTCGCGTATCCATGATCGTCGCGGAAAACGGGACCTCGATGGTAACCGAATCTCGGGTTTCCGAGGTTACAGTGCCCTCGATTGTCTCTCCGGATTTCAGTTTAATGCTATCCGCGCAGAGGGATGAAGCGCCGACGAGGAAAAGCGATAGGAGCGTGTTTCGAATCATAAGCGTATTTGATGATATATCGAGATGACCGGATGTAAACGCCTGAGTGCGGGTGTGCGGGAGTCCGAAGGGCGGCGGGGCCTTGTCACCATCCGCGTTCGGCGATTGCATCCAAATGCCGTGAAATTGCGTCCGGCCTTGGTGGCGGGTCCTCGATGGTGTCGGCTTCTTCGATGGCGATGGCGGTCGTTTCGTCTGCTTCGCTGATCTTTGTGGTCTCCACCCAGTCGATAAACGACTCGACTTCCGAGTTGTGACTGCGCAGACCAGCTCGGATTTCCTCTGCGGAAGCAATCCGCTTGTCTACTCGCCGCTTCGGTTTTGCAATCAGCTCCCGCACGATTTGGAGGTAATCCTGAACGACGGGTTGAAACATCGGATGCGCCCGGAGTGATAGCCGGAGTAATTCCTCGTTGAGTTGATTTAAAATGAAGCGGCCATTCCTGCTGCGTGCAATGCTTTCGAGTGCGTAAGGGCCCGACATCGCTGCGACCTCCGGGTTTTTCGGATCGGGGAGTGCCTTGATTTCGAGGATTCGGTCCAGCTCCTTGCCGGTTTCGCGGCTGCTGAGCAAGTCTGCCCTATTGGTTGCAGAGCCTTTTGCGATGGCGAGCAACCACCGGCGGCCGAGGGCACTTTTGTCCTCCGCGAGAGATGGGAACACCGAAATGACTTCTTCAATCGTTGCCGGGTTTCGCCGTGTCCTACGGATGTAGTTCTGGAGTCCTGCCGCTCCATCGGGCAGTTGCATCAGCGCATCAAAAAGCGCCATCGCCTGTGCCCGGTAGAGCAATCGTGAGGTCGAGTCCAAGCTCGACGGCCGCAAGCGAAGAAAGTCGCGCAGCTCAGGAGGCGACTCCGACGCCAGCAGGGAGGAATAGACTGCAGGCTTGACCGCAGTGGACTTCAAGTTCAAGCGCCCAAACGCAGCCTCAACAATCCAATCCGGCGGCAGTTGAAACGCCTTTCCAGTCTTGATGGGAGTTTCACGGTAGGCGATCTCCAAGAGTATCGCGCGGGTGATTTCCAGCGAGAACTGCGGGGTGGATAGAAAGGCCGGGTCGAATACAGCCATTTGGATGCGCAATGCATCACCCTCGCTTTCGAAAAATCCGATCGAAAATGCGTCAGGATTGCGCTGCCGGGGCGGTCGCTCGGCTTCCAGATTCACAAGGATGGGCATTTTCCATGTATCCGGAATCCGGAACATCCCGGTTACGCCGGCTTTGAGGTCTTCGAGCTTTCGCGCCATTTCCATTCGCGGGGCGGATTCCTTTGCGAAGATGATAAATTGACCGCTTTGGCTTACGGTACGGCCTGCGGCGGGCGGAGTTGACGGCTTGGGTTCAGCGGCCGTCGCGCAGAGGCACCACACGACGAGCGCGATTGCGAGCACCAACGCTGGCCAATGACCTAGAACTCTCATACCGCTCCGCCAACTCCCACGCATCAAAAGGTAACGGCAAGGGATTCAGGTGACAGCGTGACAGATTCGGAGTCGCGCAGGATTTCCAGTTCAGCGGCGAATGGCCCGGTGAGTTCGGCGAGGCCCGGGCTGAGTTTGATCACGATCGGGCCGGGGAGTGGCAGTCGGCCGATTGCGCCATTTCCGACTTTCATCGTGTATCCCGCTGGAGATTTTTCCGCGGTGATCTGGACCAACGAGAAAATCGAGTAGTCGAAAAAGTTTCGCTCCATCACCACATGGAACGATTGGTCATCGATCGCTGTGAGCGTGCAGTGACGCAGGCTGACCGGGATGATTTGCATTCCCTCGATCACGGATCCATTCACGCGGTCGCTGATTAGACCATTCACCAGTGACCACGGGATGTGGGTGATTTCTCCGTCCTTCGCGTCGGCGCGGGCACGAGTGAGTTCGATCAATAGTCGGTCCGCGCTCTCGCCGGTCGGAACCGGTGTGGGTGAGGGGAGATCGGGCGGTAGTGCGGCAAGGATAACCGCCGTCACAAGTCCGCCTAGGATTGCAAGCCGTATGACAGCTGACAGCCATCCCCGTGGCGCTGGGTTGTGCTCTTGTGGCTTAGCCATAATCGGTGCGTCGTAAATCCGCGTGCGGCGATTACTTGGGCGCTTTTTTGTCCGTGCTGGTGGGCTTGGATTCAGTCGGCTTTGATTCCGCTTTTTTTTCTGAGGATGGAGCGGTGTCTTTCTTGGCGGATTGTTTGTAGCCCTCGCTGCGGTAATCCGTGATGTAAAATCCGGAGCCCTTGAAGATCAATCCGGCACCGGCTCCAAGCAGGCGTTTCACCGGACCTTTCCCCCACTTTTTCATCTGACACAGGTTCTCCGGGCAGGTTTTGAAAGCTTCGTCCTTCATCGACTGGAAAGTCTCAAACTGTTTTTTGCACTTGGAGCATGCGTATTCGTATGTCGGCATAATTTTTTGTGAGCGATGATTATCAGAATCTTCCTCAACCGCAACAAGGCAACGCAGGGCGGTTGAATACGTGCGGCAGGCTTGACGTCGTGCCAGCCCGGGGCGATATGCTGTGATTCTATGGCTTGGACGCTTAATATTGGATCGAATTGGAACGTTGCGATGCGGTGGTTGGTGGTCGCTGTGGGCTTGGGCTCGCTTGCGGGATGCGCGACAACATCCAGCTCAGATTCAACGGCTGCACCGCGCACGGATCCGTATTCGACACAGTTCCTCGGGTCGGATGGCCGCGTGATTTCGAGGCCCTCGTCGCTCGCCGCCGCCAAGCGGGCCGAAGAACAATCGTGGTGGGCCGGTGATGGTGTGACCGGGGCTCCGTCCATCGAGATCAACCTGACCTCTCAAAAAGCAAAGTTTTTCAAAGGTGGGAAGTTGGTTGGTGAGGCACCCGTCTCGACGGGTCGGGAGGGATATAAGACACCATCAGGGAGTTTTCGCGTGACGCAGAAAAACAAAAACCACCGCTCCAATCTTTATGGGGATTACGTTGATGGGGCCGGTAATATCCTGGTCGCCAATGTGGGTGTTCACGAGGATCGCAAGCCTGCGGGAGCCAAGTTTCAGGGTGCCGAAATGCCCTACTTTATGCGCATCCACGGAGGAGTCGGGTTGCATGCAGGATTTCTTCCCGGCTTCGCTGACTCGCATGGATGCATTCGTCTGCCGGAAAATATGGCAGCCATCTATTTTGCCAATGCGCAGCACGGCACGCCCGTCCGCGTCACGTACTAAGCCGGAAATCTTGCAGCAGGTCGGGGCACCGCCCGTTGCATCAAGTGCGCGGGCAAATCCGGTTCAAACCGCGCAACGACACCCCGCTGGGCTTCGAGTGCGAGCGCAGCAGCCGATTGGAGTTCGAGCCACCCGGGCGCAATTGCATCTGGAGCGTGAACGATGTGACGCAGCAAACTGCACCATTCCAATATCGCCCGCTCGATATCGCCGCTGCGAAGGTCCGGCGCATCGCTTTTGAATCCAGCCATTCCCTGCGATTGAAACCGGGAGATCGCCTCGGCAGTGCCGTCGCCGTAACCCGGACACAATCCTGCGTCCAAATAGCCGTTATAGTCCACATGCCCGTAAGCAGTGCGTGCGGCAAATGCCAGGCGGTCACTCGGGCCGCCCGCGAGCTCTTGAAACCGGTGGCCACCACGGATGTTTGCCAAATGGATGACGATTTCATCGACCGGATACCTCGAATCTTCGATCGCTGCGGCAATCATAAGGCCTTCACCATTTTGGAATCGGCTGAAAACGCGACCTCGCGGAGTGGGGGCTCCAAGGTCGTCCACCAAGCCAAGTTTGCGCCACGCATAGGCAGCCGACCCCGAGCGTGGACGGATGTTTTCCGCTCCGACGTTGTCGGTCCGGTATTCCGTGTTTCGGCGAATGACTGCCCGTCGTACGGGCGCGTCCAAGAGCGCCTGCCCCGAAGCGTCCTTGCGCACCTGAACCCTATGGTCCGCGAGCGACAGCCGAACGGAAACCTCCCCGCCACGCGTGACAATGCCGACCGGCTTGGCAGGAAAAAAGTGATCCTTGAGAAGCGGAAGAATCGCCGTGCCGAACTCGTCCTCCGAAAATGTTTCGTCGCTATCCAATCGGAGGTGTTTTCGGAGCCACGGATGCGGCAGTAGCATCGCACCTTCCGATATCCGCGCGAGTGCCAGCTCTTTGCCGTAATGAAAGCCGCCGTCCGGCTGCGGGATTTTACATAACCTTCCGACGCTGATCGGATCGGCGATCGAGGCCACCCGGAGCGCTGGCCTCCACCGGTCTTTGTGGATTGTGAGTGCATCGGCGAGGCGCGCCGTCGCGATGTCACTTTCACGGACCGGTCGCCAGTTCATCGAATGATCCAGGAATTCCTCTTGCGTTGGTTCAAACGGGTCAGACGCATTTTCCGCATCCTGCGGCGGAGCACTATCAGACTCGATGCCGAGTTCGATCGATTGGCGGCTGAACAACTGCGTGCAAATCGATGCGGCGGCGGGAAGCGGGAGGCGGCCGTGTGCGGCTGCCTCTTCCATCACGCGCAAGAGCGTTGGCCAGTCGATTTCATTGACTCGCCGAAGCTGTCGCGGAGCCGCGTCGAACAGGCGCGGGCTTTGTGGCGCGACCAGAACGGAACCGCGAGTGTCAATGCCCCGGCGGCCCGCGCGGCCGAACATTTGAAGCAACTCGTCGGGACGCACCTCCCGCTGATACGGCCCGTCCTGATATCGGGTGTCGGCAACAAAGACGGACCGAACGGAGAAATTGATCCCGGCAGCCAATCCGGTTGTCGCAACGATAACATCCAAGTGGCCATTTTTTGCCAGTGGCTCGACCCATCCCGCGCGGGCCTCGTATGACAAGCCACTGTGGTGAAATGCAACCCGACGCCGGATCATTTTCGCGAGGTCTTTTCCGAGTTTTTGATCCACATTGCCGGGTAGCAAAAGTGGGTGCTGATCGGGTAATCCATCGGAAATCCGCTTAGCGATCCGCTCCGCATCGGCTCGGCGCGGTGCGAATACCAGCAGCGGCGTAAGGTTCGCCAACTTCGCTCCCATCGCCAAACGGGGCCAGAATCCACTCATCGAATCCGGAGTTCGCGGGAGATGCTCGACGGGGAAATCATCCAACGGCACTGGCCGGTCCGCGACCTGCACCATCTCGACCTCCCGCCCGAGGCGTCTCAACCAATCCGCGATATCCGCCGGATTGCGCACGCTCCCGCTCAATAGTAAAACGCGGGTCGTGATGGGAAGCAACGCCAGCGCCAACTCGTAGTTCAGTCCGCGCTTCGGGTCGGCAATCATTTGGTATTCGTCCACAACCAGCATCGCTGGCGAATTGCCCGACAAAATCCGCTCGCGCTGCGTTTCGAGCGTGGCGACGAGGACGGGCGCGTTGACATTCTCCGCCCGATCACCGGTCGCCAGGCCGACGCTCCAACCGCGAGTCTGCCATTCGCGGAATTTGTCATTTGCGAGGGCGCGGGTCGGAACCGTAAACACCATCTGCCCGCGCCGTGCGCCCGGTGTGGCCTCCACGAATAGCTCAAAAACCCGCGTCTTTCCGGCTCCGGTCGGGGCGTCGATAATCACATCCTTCCCGGACGCCAGCATGCGGGCGGCATTTTGCTGCCACAAATCCGGCAAATCCAGCGGCAGAAAAAGTCCATCGATCATGGTCTCCAATGGAACTCGAAATCCCATCGGCGTCAACGCAGCGCCTGAATCCGCGCTACAACTGCACGCAATGCCCGGACGAAATCACAGCACCCCAGCGAGGAGCAATCCGCCGGCGATGGCGACGGCGGCCCCCGCAGTCCGGCAGATCACCGGAGGCGACACGCGCTCCATTCCCGCGCCAAGCGCCACGCCGCAGAGGTGCAGCGCCGCCGTGGAAATCAAAAACCCGAGTCCGTAGGCGACACCGGATGCTGCAACGGGCATCTCCCCGCCGTGGGCCGCGCCATGGAAAAGCGCAAAAAATCCCACGATGCCCGCAGCCGCGGCGGTCGGAACTTTTGCAGCCATCGTGATGAGTAAGCCGAGAATCATCACCGAAGCTCCGATGCCCGGTTCAACAGCCGGGAAATCGAAGCCGGACATTCCGATCGCGGCACCGGCGGCCATTAAGGTCACGAACGTCGCAGGCACAAGCCAGACGGCCCTACCCCCGAGCATTGCCGCCCAGACCCCGACAGCGACCATCGCCAGGATGTGGTCGAGCCCGCCGACCGGATGCATCAAGCCGTGAAGAAATCCGCTGGATGAACCGTGACCGGCGTGAGCAAAGAAATGCGATGTTGCGAGGGTTGATATCATGATTGGGAATTTTGCCTCCCCGTTAGATAGCGAATCGATCACCCGCATGCAACCGGCATGCGTGGAATTTTCGGGTCCCGCCCGCGGAATTCCTCAGCGTCGCGCACGCGCATCGGATTGGGAATTCCCGTCACGACCCGGCCACGAAGCCGGCGAGACGTTTCTGAAGTGCCGGAATTCCAGCGAAAAGTGGCTTGCGGAATAGTAGCCGAGCCGGGCGGCAATCTCTTTGACGCTGAGGCTGGAGCCGGAAAGTAGGTCTTCAGCGTGTGCCAACCGCAGCTCTCTCGCGTATTCTTTTGGCGTCAGTCCGGTAGCCTTTTTAAAGTTCCGGTAAAGACTCGGGTAGCTGAGGCCGAGGATTCTTGCGACGGATGCGACATCATGCCCGGTGGAGAGAAGTTCGCGGGCTTTTCTGATTGTGTGGTTGAGCGTGGCATCGTTAGGAGGCGTTCCCGCCTGTGCCAGTGTGCTGGTTAGCAGTGTCATTCCGATCCCCGCAGCAATTGCCCGATACCCCTGGGGATGCTCACGGCAGAGGGTGTGGAGTTCGTTAAACCAATTCCAAAAGGCGGTGTGGTTTTGCATATCGACGGGTGTGGCGTCGAGGGTGCCCGCAGCAAGCCAAGCGTCCACGGTTGGCCCACGAAGTTCGATCCAGTGCTCGATCCAGCCGGTTTTCGAATCCGGGCGATACCGGTGCCATACGCTGGGCGGTAACAAAAACACCGTGCCAGGAGAAAGATCCCACGCGCGACCCTCGAGCTCAAGCTGTCCGCGCCCACTCTCGATTGCGACCAATTGAAACGCCGCCAGTGTGCGACCCCGTTCCCACGTGAACGTATGATCTGCGGGGTGGCGTGGCGGCGGGTAGGGCGCGCCGGGCGCGAGGGTCGCCTGACCGGCTGCCGAAACGCAGAATGTCCATGCGGCCTCGTGCGGGCCTACGGGTAAGTATTCGAAATAGTCAGTGATAGATATTTGTATGCCGCTGAAAGATCTTTGCATGCAAGCATCTTTGACGGATCGGATAAATGGCGTGAGACTGCCTGCTGTAGCTAGATCGCATCACCCTTACTTTCCAGAGAGCGCAGCACCAAGCGCTCCTCTGCAGAGTCTGACGGTGTTAGATTTATACTTCGCCCCCTTGTTACACCGTCATTTTAACATCGAACCTGACTTCATCTATGAGCACTGCTTATCAACTTGCAAAAGAGCAATACGCCGGACTTGGCGTCGATACGGAACGCGCCCTCGCGGTGCTGGCCACCATCCCGATTTCGCTTCACTGCTGGCAGGGCGATGATGTCGGAGGCTTCGAAACGGACGGCGCGCAACTCTCCGGCGGCGGTATTCAAGCCACCGGCAATTACCCCGGGAAGGCACGGTCCATCGACGAATTGCAAAGCGACCTCGATAAAGCTCTGTCGCTGATTCCCGGAAAACACCGTTTGAACCTCCACGCAAGTTATGCGGACCTCAGCGCGGGAAAAGTGGACCGCAACGCCTACACCGTGGCGGAGTTCCAACTCTGGATCGACTGGTGCAAAGCCCGCAATATGGGCATGGACTTTAATCCCAGCTACTTCTCCCACCCGCTCGCAGCAAGTGGGCTCACATTAACCCATCCGGATTCAGCAATCCGGAAGTTCTGGGTCGAACACGGAATTGCCTGTCGTCGGATCGGTGCCGAGATCGGACGTCAGCTTGGCAGCACGACGGTGACGAACGTGTGGATTCCAGACGGATCAAAGGACATCCCGTTTGACCGCAAATCTCCGCGCGAGCGGTTGATGGCGTCGCTGGATGCCATCTTCGAAGCGCCGCTCGATTCGCTCCACCACTTGGATGCCGTCGAGAGCAAGTTGTTCGGGATCGGTTCGGAATCCTACGTCGCCGGAAGTCATGAGTTTTACCTCGCCTACGCGGTGAAAAATCAACTCGTTTACTGCCTCGATGCCGGACATTTCCATCCGACCGAAAACCTGTCCGACAAAATCTCGTCGATCCTGCAATTTGTTCCGAGGCTGCTTCTTCACGTCAGCCGAGGCGTGCGCTGGGACAGCGACCACGTGGTCCTCTTCGACGACCCGACGCGTGCAATCATGGAGGAACTCGTGCGCGGGAAATTCCTCTCGAGGACACACATCGGGCTCGACTTTTTTGATGCAAGCATCAACCGGGTTGCGGCGTGGGTGCTGGGAACAAGATCCACACTCAAAGCACTTCTCGCAGCCCTGCTGGAGCCTTCGGCGCTTCTGATTGAAGCCGAGCGCGGATGGGACTTCACGTCGCGACTTGCCCTGCTAGAGGAGGCAAAAACTTTGCCGCTCGGCGCGGTGTGGGAGGAATACTGCGCGCGGCAGCAAACCCCGGGAGATCGTGCTTGGATGAGTGAGGTGCGCAACTACGAGGGCAGCGTGCTAGCCCTGCGGACCCACAGCTAGGCGGTCATCTGCGTCGAATCGCCGTCCCGGTAGCTCATCCAGTTTCGATACGGCTGGAATCGATTGGAGTCGGTGGCCGGGACCACTCGATCCTCTAACGCGAGCATTTGGTCCGGCGCCATCGGCTGAAACGCAGCCGCAAGTGCTGCATTTTGTCGCAGCTGATCCACGGTCGTGACGCCCGAAATGACTGTGGTGATGGGATGGGACCAGGCATACTGGAGGCCCTCGTTGAGCGAGAATATCTGATCTTTCACTGGTGCAAAATTCCCGCCGAGAGTCTTCATTGCGAGCGGGGCGATTTCTTGTTTAATCAACTCAGGCAAGACACGCCGGACAAACGCATCCGAGTTGGCCTCAATCGGCGAAATCGGAATTTGGCTTGCATCGAACGGTGCCTTTTCTTTGAGCACGGCCAGCAACACATCGGGGTGGGTGTGGCCGGTGAATCCGACAAATCGGACTTTCCCCTGTTTTTTTGCGTCAAAGAGGGCGTCCACGACCCCCTTGGAGCCAAATCCCTTTTTGACCTGATCGAGGCTTGAGACGGCGTGCCACTGCCAGAGGTCCAAGTGATCGGTGCGAAGGCGCTTGAGCGATTCGTCGAGCATGCGCATCGCCATTGCGTAGTCATCCGCAGCGTCGTGCGTGCACACCTTCGTCATAAGAAAAAAGCGATCCCGGCGGCCGTCGATAAGTTTGCCCATGAGTTCCTCCGAGCGCCCGCCGTGGTAGTCCCATGCATTGTCCAAAAACGTGGCGCCGAGCTCGATTGCCGCGTCGATCATCAACGCGGCCTGATCGTCGCTTGCCACACCAAGCGCATGACCGCCGAGCCCGAGCGTGGGCAGCATCAGGTCATGCCGTCCAAACTTCCGCACCGGAACCTGACCGGACTTTGTGAGCGGATAGTCGGATGCCAGCACGCGGGCAAGCGGACTGCCGAGCAAAATGCCCGCGCCGGTCAACCCCAGCGTCCGAAGGAACTCTCTGCGCTCCATTCGCGAATCGAAAAACGGGATCGTGTCGTTGGATTTCATAATTAACGGGATCGTATTCAGATACTCCGAAAAAAAACGCGCCGCAACGCGCAAATCGAAAATCACTGCCGTGCTGCGTCGCCAGCGAACATAGGATCGCACGGAAAAAATGCCTCACGAAATTGATCGATCCGTGCTGGACTTTTCTCTCCCTGTGATGCAACCTCATCAGCGACTTACCGTTCCAACAACCCTCGTTCTTCCCGGATACCATGCCAAATTTCACTTACGTCGCTCTTGACGCTCAAGGCCAACAGGTCACAGGCACCATCGAAGCCGCATCGCAAAACGAAGCGGTCGGTCAATTGAGGCAGTCAGGGTATTACCCAACCTCAGTGGATGAAGCATCAAAAGCGGCCAAGGCCAAAACCAAAGCCGTTGCCGCCAAGTCGCCCCAGCCCGTAGCCAAAAAAGGTTCGATCTCGTTGTTTAAAAAAACCACGATCAAGGGGAAAACGCTCATGATCTTCACGCGGCAGCTTGCCACGCTCATTGATGCGGGCCTGCCATTGCTCAGAAGCCTCACAGTGCTCGCCAAGCAGGAAAAAGACCCAGTTCTCAAGGGCACGATCATGCAACTGGCTGAGTCCGTCCAAGGCGGAAGCACCTTCTCGGATTCACTCACCGTGCACCCGAAAATTTTTAACAAACTCTACATCAACATGGTCAAGGCCGGTGAACTTGGTGGTGTGCTCGAGTTAGTCCTCATTCGACTGGCGGAGTTCCAGGAAAAGGCGCAGAAAATCAAGAACAAGGTGGTCTCTGCGATGTTCTACCCGATCATCGTTCTCGTGATTGCCATCGCGATCATGGCATTCCTCCTCGTTTTCATTGTGCCGAAATTCGAGGCCATCTTCGCGGACATGCTCGGTGGCAAACCATTGCCAGCGCTCACCCAGTTTGTCATCGCGTCCAGCAACCTCGTCAAAGACAACATCATCCTCATTATCGTCGGCGCAGTGGTCGCAATATTTGCGATTAAAATCATCGGACGCACTCCGAAAGGTGCTGCCTTCTTTGACATGGTGCTGTTGAAGTCTCCCCTCTTCGGAGACCTTATCCGCAAAAGCTCCATCTCCCGTTTCAGCCGCACACTCGGCACGCTGGTCACCAGCGGTGTCCCGATTCTTCAGGCTTTGATCATCACTCGCGAAACTGCTGGGAACCAAGTCATCTCAGACGCAATCGGAAAAGTGCACGACGCAGTCAAAGAGGGCGAATCCATCGTCGCTCCCCTCGACGCCAGCGGTGTTTTCCCACCGATGGTTATCAGCATGATCGACGTCGGAGAAGAAACCGGCCAACTCCCCGAAATGCTTCTCAAAGTCGCGGAAGTCTACGATGACGAAGTGGACAACGCGGTAGCCGGACTGACTTCGCTGCTTGAGCCGATAATGATCGTGTTCCTCGCCGTGGTCGTCGGAACCATCGTTATCGCTCTGTTCATGCCTCTCATCAGCATCATCAGCGGCATGCAGGCTCAGTAAACAGGATTTTCCCGGCGAAACGTCGCCGGGCACCGGATTCGTGTCATGAATAACTCCCGACAAAATCAAAATACAAACGCGTTCACGCTGATCGAGCTGCTTGTCGTCATAGGCATTATCGCCATCCTCGCATCGCTCGTTCTTGCCACCTCCGGATTCGTTCAAGACAAAGCAGCGCGCTCTCGTGCAGAAGCGGAAATCGCCGCGCTCAGCGCCGCACTCGAGAGTTACAAGGTGGATAATGGCGAGTATCCGGAGGGAACAAATACTAACTCTGCTGGTGCGAACAAGTTTCTAATCACGGCGCTAATGCCCGAACCACCGAAAGCCGGCGATCCACCCAAAAAAGTGTATTTCGAGTTTTCGAAACGAATGTTGGACAACCCAGACTACTTGAAAGCTACGAAAGTGTTGGACCCCTACGGCAAGTCCTACAACTACCAGTTTCCAGGAGATGCGACCAAGAGTGGTGTGACCTTCTTTGATCTCTGGTCCACGGGCAAGAAAGCGAGCCGTGGGACTCTCACTCAGGAGGAATGGGAAGCTCAATGGATCAAAAACTGGTAGCGGTTTGCTCTCTTCGAAGAGGAAGCGATTCCGGTCCTGAGAAATGTCCCGCCTGAATGTTCGTTCCCGTCGTTGCGTCGCACTCTCCTTTCTGTGCGGCTGGATAGTTTTCACCGCCGTCGTGGCGAGTGCTGCGGACAAAAAGAAAGCGCCGCCTCCAGAGGCGAGGCCCGCTAACCCGACGGCGCGAAGTGAAACGCAACTCGACACCGTCTTGGCGAAAGACCCCGGTTATGTCGAATTCGTGCACGTCGAAATCGGCTCAGCTGTCGCGAAGGACCAATTGCTTGTTTCGTTGGACACGGACCGATTTCGCCATGCTTACGAAACCACGCGGATTCGTTCGGAGAGTAAAGGCCAGATCGCAACCGCAGCTGCAGAGGTTCGATCCAAGCAGTCGCAGCATGATACAGTAAAAGGAAATGTGCGTTTCCGGCGTGCGAATCAGGATCAACTGGATCGCTCGGGTGCGGAATTGGATATTGCCAAGGCGAAGCTTGAGCTTGCAGTGGAGGCCGACAAGCTCGCTGAACTCGAGTTCAAGCGGGTACGCGAACAACTCGATGCGCGATTCATTCGCAGTCCGATCGACGGCGTTTTAGTTGAAGTCCTTCGCCAGCGCGGCGATGTTGTCGCGCCAGGTTCCGTCGTCGTCCGGGTGGCGGATCCGTCCCGCGTGGGTGCAGCATTCAAGTTAAGCCCGGAAGCGGCAGCGGAGTTCGAGACCGGCAGCACAATCGCGGTGCGTAAGGTCGGTTCCGATGTCGTTGAGGAGGCTCGTATCCAATCGATTTTTGCCGTTCCAGGGGATCCGAACGGCCTTCAACAAATGAACCTCCTGTTCGCAGACCCGGCTAGCGCGCAGTCTGCGGAATACGAATTGGTTCCTGACCCAGCCGATAATCAAAAGCCTGCATCCCCCTAGTGGACTTCCAATCCGGCAGCGAAAACCGGATAGCAAACGAAGTGCCTAAAAGCTGGCGACCCTAACGGGATTCGAACCCGTGTATTTTGCCTAGGTAAAACATTAAATTTGACTAAAGGTAACAAAAAGGTAACAATTTGGCCATGGCTTCGAAATCATCAAATAAATCTACCGCAAAACGTGGTCCCTTGGAAGTGGTTGATGGGAAGAACATCCACATTCCCCTCTATGACGCCGGTGGCGGGAAGGTGTTGCTTGCCTACTATGCGGAGGGACGCAGAAAACTCGTCAAATGCCGGGACCGCGAGAGTGCTCGGAAACGCGCCA
>Ga0247833_1000058_pt1 | contig 163104 bp, 172 predicted proteins | sample LaCruzMarch2015__7_FD_187117 | JGI IMG/M metagenome (GOLD analysis project Ga0247833, IMG submission 187117) | Freshwater microbial communities from meromictic Lake La Cruz, Castile-La Mancha, Spain - LaCruzMarch2015_8m | ecosystem: Environmental > Aquatic > Freshwater > Lake | place: Spain...
GTGAAATTTCCGTCATTGATCCGCTTCTTGTCGTAGACCCGTTCATCAGCCAAAGTCACCACCACGATCCCGGCATTGATGATCCCGAGGAACATCTGCAGCGCATACGTGATGTCGGTTCGGGACAGCCGATCCAGGCTTTCCACGATCAGGTAGGAACCTGGCTCAATGGCTCCGGACTCCACCCGGCTCAGGAACGCCTTCAGCGCCCCCTTGTCCGCATTCTTGCTCCGAAATGCCGAGACCCCGAGGTCGCGGTAGTTCTCCACCAGCGGAATGCCGTTCTTCTGGCACCAGTTTTTCGCCAGCGTGGTTTGACGGCGCAGGGAGTCTCCGTGTATTTGGTCAGCAGTGGAAAACCTCAAATACGAATAGGCCTTATGCATGAGCTATTTATGCCGCTTGGAGATTGTGTGGTAAAGTATAAAGTATGGAGCAGGCTTGGGTGCCAGAAGCAAGCAGGGATACCTCATCGCGGACGTTCGCAAAAATTATGATCCATCGACCAATCGCACTTCTGATCTTGGTAATGCTCTCCGCGTGCTCGGAGGCCGCCGACATCCAAGATGGCGATATCATCTTTCATCGTTCTCAGTCTCGTCAGGCCAAGGCAATCGCTTCTGCGACCAAGTCGGATTACACACACATGGGGATAATCTTCTTCTCCGGTGATAAGCCATTTGTATACGAGGCAATCCAACCGGTCACCCGAACACCGCTCGAGGAATGGATCAAGCGCGGAGTAGGCGAACATTATGTGATCAAGCGTCTCAAAGACACCGAACATATTGATTTCTCAAAGGTTAAGAAAGAGGTTCAGCGCCTCATGGGCCGGGATTACGATTGGCTCTTCGAGTGGTCGGACGGCAGGGTCTACTGCTCCGAGCTCGTATGGAAGGCATATCAGAGAGGCGCAGATGTCGAGATGGGCTCGCTCAAGAAACTGAGCGATTTTGATCTCACTTCACCGCTTGTCCGCCAGATTATGCAAGAGCGATATGGCAAGAAGATTCCGTTGGGGATGGACGTAATTGCGCCATCAGACATGTTTAACTCTGGCAAACTACTCACCGTTGAAAGAAAATAGCGCGGGATGGAGCGGGCGGACATTCACATCGACACATTTGAGATAGGAAGCATTTGCCTGCGATCAGGCATTTCCGGATTGATCGGAACAGGTTCGCGTCCAGCTTTTCGACAAAACCCGCCTTCTCTTCGAGGATCAAAGGGGCAGATGAACGTTACAGTCGCCGAGTTTTGCGAGCCATTACCACTCAATGGGGCGGTGCCGGTTGGCGGGGCCGGCCGTCAGGTTGAAAAACCTACGCGGATGTGGTGCGGGTGCAGTGGACGGCGACGTATTCTGTGTTTGGGAGAATGAATTTACGCAGCGTCACGGTGACTTCAGTGACGGGGTAGCCACGAAGGATGCGGGTGGCTATTTCATCCGCAAGCGTCTCGATCAGCAGCCGGGGTCGCTCGGCGGCCCAGGTCACTACTTCCTGCGAGAGAGAAAAGTAATCGACCGTCGCGTCGATGCGGTCACCCATTTGATCAAACTGCCGTCTCGGGAGCAGCGTGATGTCCACGAGGAGGCGTTGCGGGTGGGTGCGCTCATCTTCGGGCACACCGATATGGGTGTCGATTTGCAGGCCTCGGACTTCGATGGTGTCAGGTGTCATGCTTCCGCCTGAATCACGGTCATTCCGCCGAGCAGCCGCTGAAGCGTGGGGAGTCCATCCAAGAGCACGGTTGGATGGGCAGCCATGAGTTTTTCCACGGGATCAAATCCGGTGGTCACGGCGATATCGAGCACTCCGCCGTGGCGGGCGGTCTCGACATCATGCACCATGTCGCCGACGAATGCCGTTTCGGCTGGGTCGAGGCCTCGTTCCCGAAGGATGTCGCGAATGACCTCACGCTTATCCATCACTTCGACATAGGCGTGTTCGAACGCATCGATAACGCCCAGCCGTCCGGCTTGGGTGGCGAAATGGTTTCGTTTGATGGTGCTGAGCAGGAAAATGCGACGGCCACTGTGAGCACAAAAATCCAAAAACTCACGGGCTCCGGGAAGCAGGTTGACGTCGTCTTGCAGCCCGGCGAAGAATTTTTCGTAAAGCGGCTCCAACCCCTCGAGGGTCGCCTCAGGGAGCAGTTCGGCGTAGAACCCGGAAAATGGAAGCCGGAATGAGTGGCGGAATTCCGCGAGCGATAACTCGGGCCGTCCGAATTCGCGAAAGATGGCGTTTGTCGCCGCGAGCACGGGTCCAAGGTCATCCGCCAATGTGCCAGACCAATCGAGCAGAAGGTTACGGATCATTTCTGCGGCCCCTAGAGTTTGAAGCGGATGTCTTTGATGGCCGACTTTCCGAAGCGCTCGCGTAGTTTTTCGAGAACGATGGGGCGCCAGCGGGTTTCGAGTTCGTAGCGCACGGTCGGTTGCATCACTTGTACGTGGAGCACGCCGTTGACGAGGCGGTTTGGGGTCGAGTGCCGAGCAAGGAATTCGCCTACGACGCTTTCCCATGTGGCAAGGATCTCACTTTCGCAAATCCGCTCGTTGAGCCCGAGCTTCGAGACCAGCTTGCTGACAGCGTCCGCGACGTTGATGACCGGTCTGCCATCTGATGGCTCCCGATACCCCCGCCATTCCTCGACGATGTGTCGGCGGATGGACGGGGTGATCATGACTGGTCCGGACGGGCGGTTATTCGCCGTCGTTGCCGATCGCTTCGACCGGGCAGCCTTCCATGGCTTCCTTGCAGAGCGCCTCCTCCTCAGGGGACTCGGGTTGCTTGTAAACGAAGGAATACCCGCCGTCTTCCTGGCGGGTGAAGTTTGCCGGTGCGGTCTCGCGGCAGAGGTCGCAGTCGATGCATTGATCGTCCACGTAGAATTTCCCAGCGGTGTTGTCGGAATATTTGTTTTCGAGGTCTGCCATAACAGTTAAGTAATTGGAGGAAATTCGGAAATCCAGCCAGCGAATGCAATTGTTTTTTCAGTAATACCCACGAATTTATCTCACACCACCATGGAAGAAATCCCACCTATCCTGCCAACTGAGGGCCGACACGTGCTGCATTGGTTTTTGAAAATCGATTACAACCAGTGGGAGATGTTCGATCCGGACGAGAAGCGTGAGTCGAAAACCGCGCTCGCGAAGTGCATCGCAGACATCCGGGCCGAGGCGGATACGCAGCTGCTGACAATGAGCATGGTCAGTCCGAAAGCGGATCTCGGGTTCATGTTGGTGTGTCCGGATTTGCACGCGCTGGATCGGATTTGCAAATCGCTGACATTGGCGCTGGGGCCGGGGGTGATGGAGGCGGTGTTCAGTTGGCTTTCCATGACCGAGCGCAGTGAATACACGACAAGCGAGGAGGAATATGTCGCCTCGCTCGCGTCCGAGGGGATCGCACCGGGAAGTCCGGAGGAGGCGGAAAAACGGACTGCATTCCGCGAACGCATGGCAAAATACACAAAAGACCGGTTGGAGCCGAATCTCGCGGACTGGCCGGTGGTTTGCTTTTATCCGATGTCGAAACGTCGGCAGCCGGAGCAGAATTGGTATTCGTTGGATTTTGATATTCGCAAAAAACTCATGGCGGGCCACGCGAAGGTCGGTCGCACGTATGCGGGCCGGGTCCGGCAATTGATCACCGGCTCGACAGGCCTCGACGACGGCGAGTGGGGTGTCACGTTGTTCGCGCAGACGACCAGCGAGATCAAGGCGATCGTTTATGAAATGCGCTTCGATGAGGTGAGCGCAAAATACGCGGACTTCGGCGAGTTTTTCATCGGCCTCCAAATGCCGCTCGACGCCCTCTATCGCCGTCTCGCGCTGTGACAACCTCCGACCTCGCCGAAAAACGCGCTGCGTTGCAGGAAATCCTGACCACGCACCCGCCGCTGATGGTGGCGTATTCCGGCGGGGTGGACAGCACGTGCCTGCTGGCGGTGGCCCATACGGTGCTCGGCGATCGCGTGGTCGGTGTGATTGCTGACAGCCCAAGCTTGCCGCGCGCGTCGCTTGCCGAGGCGATGGCGGTTGCCAAATCGTTGGGAGTGCGCGTCGAGGTGATCCAAACCACGGAAATCGACGATCCGGCCTACGCCTCCAATCCGCTGAACCGGTGTTATTTTTGCAAAGCCGAATTGTTTCGAAGCATGGACATGCTGGCGAGCGAGCGAGGGTTTGCGGCCATCGCGTATGGTGAAAATGCGGACGACCCCGCCCACTTGCGTCCAGGGTCTCAAGCGGCGGCGGAGTTCTCAGTCATCGCACCGCTGAAACAAGCGGGTCTGACTAAGGCCGATGTCCGCGCGCTTTCTCGCGATCTCGGATTGCCGACAGCGGATGCACCAGCCCAGCCGTGCCTGAGCTCCCGAATCCCGCACGGGACGCCGGTGACACGTGAAGCACTGGCGTATGTCGAGCGCGGCGAAGCGGCGATTCGGGCGCTGGGGTTCCGGATTCTCAGGGTTCGATTTTTGGAGGGTGAACCGCCCGGTGCGCTTGTATTGGTAGGGCCTGATGAACTTGCTGATGCGCTGGCGCGCGCCGATGAGATTCAGTTCGCCCTCCGGCGCGAGGGATTCGGAGACGTCGTTGTGGACCCATCCGGCTACCTGTCCCCGGCTCCATGAATCGTCCGACGCGCGCATTCCAGCGGCTGGTCACGAAGCACAACTGGCATGCCATCTGGATGTCGCTCGTTTGCCTGCTCGGCGCGTTGATCATCTGGCAACTCATCGTCTTTTTTCTATTTCTGATTTTGTTGGGACTGACGACCGCCGTGATGGGGGATTGGGGTGAAAAAGTGCCGTCGTGGATCTTTGTGACGGCAGTTGGGTTGGCGATGATTCTTCTGATCTGGGGCTGCGTGGACCAGTGGCTCAGGCGATATTCTCCGATGTCGGATCGTTCCATCATTGGATGGCATGTGCTCGGCGATGCGTTGCTAATGCCGGTGCGAATCACGTTCGGCATATGGGGAAATCTCGGCGCTTTGATTTTCTTGAATAGAGATCAAAAACAGCATGCGTGGACAATACTCCAGGCGATGCACCGGGCCGGAAAAGTCCAGTCGCACGCGCTCGGTCAGCTGGATTCCAATCCCAAGCGTCTTCAGCACTCACTGCGTACTCTGCAATTGCTCGACTTGGTTAGCCGATATCAAGGGGATCAAGACGCGTATTATTTGGTGAATCACCAGCGCGTGGATGTCCTTTTGCTCAATGGGGAGGGGTCGTGATGCGCGTGATTTTTCGACACCTCCGCCCCGGCGAAACCAACTGGGAGTTGATTTGGAGTGCCGCTTTTGCAGTCACGGCGCTTATGGGTGGCGCATGGATCGCCTTGGGTCTGCCCACGCCCAAATGCGTGATTTACCATTCGATTGGATGGCCCTGTTTATCTTGCGGTGGCACACGGACGGCGCGGGCCCTTCTGCATGGCGACCTCGCGGGCGCATGGTCGTGGAATCCGCTTGTTGCGGTGATTTTGGTCGCGGCCGGGGTGTTTGTGATTTACTCGGGCGTCGTCTGCGCGCTTCGATTGCCCCGTCTCCGGATTGAGGCCGTTTCCCCGACCACTGGGTTACTCATCCGCATGGTCCTCGTTGCGGTGCTTGCGTCCAATTGGATTTATCTGGTCTTCCGGTTCTCCGGAGATCCTTGAGCTACGTCGCGCCGATCGCGAATGTCGGGCAGATACTTTCCTGCGTGGCGCAGGTGATCTCGATGTCCGGCCGACCGCGCTGGGCAAGATGAGCGCGCATGCAACCGGTTGCTATTTCAGGCGAATTACAATCCCGGCTCAAGTGACCAACAATGACCCGCCGCAGTGGGCCATCGACAAATTCCCCGGCGATCGCGGCTGCGGCCACATTCGACAAATGCCCATGGCGAGACTGGATCCGTTGCTTGACGGACCACGGGCGCTTCGTGTCGCGTTCGAGCAATTGTTCGTCGTAGTTGGTTTCTATCAGAAGCGCCTGCACATCCCGAAGCCGATCAATCACGCCAGCGGTGGCATAGCCCAAATCCGTGAGAACGCCAAACGACGCGTTGCCATTTCGAATCACAAATCCAACCGGGTCTGCGGCGTCGTGTGGGACCTGAAACGGTTCCAATGTCAGGCTGCCAATCGCAAAGGCCGCACCATTGGAAAAAAACTGCCATCGAGGCAAGCTGCACCGGCCATCGGCTTCCAAAGCGGCAGCAGTCATTCGATTGGCAAAAACCGGGATCTCGCACCGCGCCGCAAGCACGCGCAATGCGCTCGTGTGGTCGCCGTGTTCGTGGGTGAGCACGATCCCGTCGAGCGACGCCGGGGACACGCCGGCGGATTCCAGTCGCAGCGATAGCTGGCGCGCACTCAGCCCGGCATCGACCAGGACCTGCGTCGCCCCGCAACGCACCAGCGCCGCATTCCCGGAGCTTCCACTGGCTAGGATCGTGACTTCTAACATTCGACCAACATGATTGAAACATCGCCGACGCTCAAGACCCACCGTTGGAAATCGCAATTTCCGGCTTCCCGCCGGGCGACAAATTGTCAGATGCTCCGGACGTGCCATTTTCATTCGACTCATGAAACAATACCATCGGCTGCTGGAACTCGTTCTCGACCATGGAAAATGGAAACCGGACCGCACCGGCACCGGCACATACTCGGTCTTTGGTGCCCAAGAGCGCTTCGACCTCCGGGAGTCGTTTCCAGTCATCACCACCAAAAAACTACACCTTCGCTCGATCATCCACGAGCTTCTCTGGTTTTTGCGCGGAGACACCAATACCGCCTACCTGCACGATCATGGAGTTTCGATCTGGGATGAATGGGCGGACGACGATGGTAACCTCGGGCGGATTTACGGCGCGCAGTGGTGCGATTGGCGGAAGCCGGATGGGACTGCGCTGAACCAGATCGACGAGGTCGTGCGGCAGATTCAATCCAACCCGGATAGCCGCCGCTTGGTGGTGAGCGCATGGAATCCGGGTGAGCTCGACCAAATGGCATTGGCACCATGTCACGCGATGTTTCAATTCTACGTGCAAGACGGTGAGCTGAGCTGTCAGTTGTATCAACGCAGCGCGGACCTGTTTTTGGGTGTGCCATTTAATATCGCATCGTATGCGCTGCTGACGCGCATGGTGGCGCAGGTGACGGGGTTACGCCCTGGCGATTTCATCCACACGTTCGGCGACCTCCACCTGTATGCGAATCACATCGATCAAGCTCGCGAGCAGTTGTCGCGGGACTGCCGTCCGCTGCCACAGCTGCGACTCAACCCGGATGTCCAGCGGCTCGCGGATTTCACGTTCGAAGACATCACGCTCGAGGGCTACGACCCGCACCCGGCCATCAAGGCGCCGATTTCTATATGATGATTGCGATTGCTGCCATGTCGGAAAACCGTGTGATCGGGAGGGATGGCGGCATCCCATGGAAGGTGAGCAAAGACATGCAGTTTTTTAAGCGAACCACCACCGGGCACGTAGTCGTCATGGGGCGCAAAACCTACGACTCGATTGGGCGCCCACTCCCCAACCGCGAAAACATCGTGATCTCACGGACTCCGCTGGAAATCGATGGTGTGCGGTGGGTGGCATCTCCCGATGCGGTTTGCGCCCCGGATGATGGTCGGCATGTCTATGTGATCGGCGGCTCCCAGATTTACGAGGCACTCTTGCCGCGATGCGATGAAGTTTTATTGACGGTCATAAAACGGCACGTGGACGGAGATACGTTTTTCCCGGAATTTGAAGCCGCATTCGACTTCGAGGAGGTGCTGGAGGCCGACGCAGAAATCGAGATCCGCAGGTATTGCTGCCACTGAGGTAAAGAAATCCCCACGTCCACAAGCGACTGCGACGATTTAGAATTGTTTGTCACCGGAATTAAATTATAACTCGAGCCGTGAGCGATTCGACCACCCCACAATCCCAAGCCAATGAGACCTCACTCCGCCACGTCGATGAATACCTCATCCTCGGGAAAGAATACGACGCATCGGACATCCACCTTTCGGTGAATTCCCCGCCCATTTGGCGTCGATATGGCACATTGTCTCCGATCTGGCCTGATGCAGCACCGCTGACGGCAGCCGACACCGAGCGTTTGGTTCGCGGATTTCTGGCAGAGGATCGGATGCACCACTTGGAAGAACAAGGCGATGTGGATTTTGCCTACGCTAATGAACATGGTCGTTTCCGAACCAGCGTGGTTCGCCAACGACTGGGATATGACCTCACATTCCGAATCATCTCCAGTCAGCTCCGCACCATGGACCAACTCGGATTGCCGGAAAACTTGAAGCTTCTCACCCAGTATCATAACGGCCTCGTGCTCGTCACGGGCTCCGTTGGAAGTGGAAAATCCACGACACTTGCCGCACTCGTCCAGGAAATCAACCGCGCCCGGCGGGATCACATCATCACGCTGGAAGATCCGATCGAATACGTCATCGAATCCCAAGGCTGCCACGTGACGCAGCGCGAGGTGCATACGCACACCAAGTCGTTTGCTAACGCGCTGCGTGGTGCCCTCCGTGAAGATCCGGATGTCATCATGGTGGGAGAAATGCGCGACCTAGAAACGATATCGCTCGCGATCACCGCATCCGAAACCGGCCACTTGGTGCTGGGCACCTTGCACACGGCCAACGCCGCCCGCACGCTCGACCGTTTGCTCGATGTGTTCCCGGTGGACCAGCGCGAGCAAATCCGAATCATGGTCAGCGAGTCGCTGCGTGGAATTATCAGCCAGCAACTGATCCCGCGTGCGGATGGTCAAGGGCGCGCGCTTGCACTCGAGATCCTGATGAACAGCCCGGCGGTCGCAAATATTATTCGTGAATCCAAGACCTTCATGCTCCCCGGTGTCATCCAAACCGGCCGCCGCCTTGGAATGAAACTCATGGACGATTCGCTCATCGAGCTATTCCAAGCCGGAATCATCACTGGCGAGGAGGCCCTTGCTCGCGCCGAACAAAAAAAACTGGTCGCGCAGATTGTTGGTGCCAGTGCCGCATAGCCCGATCACCAACCGCCAGCCACCCCAAACCTCCCGCATCCAACCATGGCATACATCGATCAATTTTTCGAAGTCATCGTGTCCTCCGGCGCCTCCGATCTCCACCTCGCCGAGGGGCAACCACCCAAGGTCCGGCGTCACGGCGATATCATCGCGATCCGTGATGAGCCGCTGACGAAAAAAGAAGTCACGTTCATGCTCAGCGAGATTTGCACGCCGAAGCGGTGGGAGAAATTTGAGGAAACGGGCGATCTCGACTTTGCTTACGAGATGAATGAAGAATCCCGCTTCCGGTGCAACTACCTGAAGCAGGCCACGGGATACGGTGCTGTATTTCGTTTGATTCCGACAAAAATCGCGACGCTTGAACAACTCAAAGTGCCCGAGGTCATCAAAGAGTTTGGCAAAATCCGTGGCGGATTGGTCCTCGTCACAGGCCCGACGGGCTCGGGAAAAAGCACAACATTGGCGGCGCTCGTGGACTTCATCAATACGAACTACTCGCGCCACATTGTAACGATCGAGGAGCCGATTGAGTTCGTTCACTCGAACAAACGCAGCATCATCACGCAGCGCGAAGTCCCGGAACACACGCCGTCGTTTCCAGTCGGCCTCAAAGCCGCCCTGCGTGAAGACGCCGACATCGTGCTCGTCGGTGAGATGCGCGATTTGGAAACGATCTCGCTCGCACTGACCGCCGCCGAAACCGGGATGCTCGTGTTCGGCACGCTCCACACGAACAACGCCCGCAAAACCGTGGATCGTATGGTTGACGTTTTTCCGTCTGATCAACAATCCCAGGTTCGCACGATGCTATCCGCGTCGCTGCGCGGGGTGGTCGCCCAGCTTCTGATGAAAAAGGCCGATGGCAGCGGTCGTGTCGCCGTGAACGAAATCCTCGTCGTCAACAGCGGCGCGGCTGCGATCATCCGCGAAGGGGCAACCCAAAAGCTCCAGGATGTGATCGTCGGCGGACGGGCCGACGGAATGCAATTCATGGACGATGCCATCTGGGAGCAGCTTCGCCACGGCGTTGTCTCGCCGCACGAGGCATATATGAAAGCAATCGACAAAGGCCGCTTCAAAAACTTCCTCCCTGCGGAAGAATCCGACCTCGTCAACTCGTCCGGTGCCTCCGAAAGCGAGGGACAGGTGATCGTCAAAAAACCAGTCCACTAGACCCCGTCTAATAAGCGGGAATCGAGTCGAGCGAGCGCGTCTTTGCAGGTGTTGGTGACGGCTTCGCCGATTCCTTGCGGGGCGATGATGATGCCGTCGGCTTTTTCGATGATCCCCGCGCGTATGCCCACGCGCCGATTTCCTTGGTTTTGGCAACTGCTTCGAGAGCGTCGAGTTTTTTGCGAACTTCCTGCGGTTACTTGCCTCCGGAAAGTGCCGGGGCAAACCCGTAAACTCTGGCCAGGCCATTGGAAACCAATTCCTCGGCAAGGTCCTTGCCGCTGGCTGTCCGAACCACGGCGAAGTAGCGCGGCATCTGGCTTGCACCGCGCGCATCCTCCCACTGCGTCATCACAGTAAACGGCGCGGCAAGTTGAGCCGCTGAAAATGCAGAGGCCTCGTCGGCCAGCACAAACAGGTCACGTTTTAGGATCTTCCAATATTTCGCCTGATCCGAGGTGCGGTCGACGAGTTCCTTGTGAGCGGTCGTCTCCGGGGTATCCACGTAGCAAAGCCGGAAAAGGTATTCTTTTCCGCCATGAACAACATGGAAACTATCTCCGTCGTTCGAGTTGTTCGGTGCGAGCCGGCATCCGCTCAGCGTGACCCATTGCGTGACCGGGGACATCCGATCCGCCGACGCGTGCGCTGAAATTCCGGTCGAGAAAAAACCGCCAAACAAACGGCGATAGTCCACCGTCTCGGGCTACGACGAAAACACTGCATCACGCCGCAACACCGCTCTCTTCCATCCACTCGCAATAATCCGATCTCAACGCCTTTGAAATTTCGATTAGCCGAAGCTGCGTGCGGTCGAGATATTCGTGCAGTCCGGTTTGGAAAATCGACTCGATGGTTTCGTAGGTGATGCTTGACCGCAACAGCCCCGACAACCGATCCGTCTCGTTGTGGTAGCCGGCGATTTTGCTTCCAGAAATCCGGTGAATCGCGCGGTCCAGATGGTCCACACTAAACCGGATCGAACGCGGGAACGTCGGATGCAGAGTCAGAAACTCAGCCACCTTAAACCCGTTCACATCGCCGACGTGGATTTTCAAGTAGGCCTCAAACGCACTGCACGAGCGAAGCACCGCCATCCATTGCGTGATATCGACATTGCCGCCGACATGCTCACCGGTCGGAAGGAGGATGTGGTATTTGACATCGAGGACGCGGGACGTGCTGTCGGCGCGTTCGAGAAACTTCCCCACTTGGATGAAGTCCCAGCCGGCACCATGCGTCATCGTGGCATCCGTGATGCCCTGAAACAGGTGAGATCCGTCAATGACACTGCTGTAAAAATCGTGCGGCGTATTTTTGTAGTCGGCGCGCGCGTGTGGGCTACGGAGATACAAATAAAGCTTGTTAAGCTGCTCCCACATTTCGCTGGAGATTTGCTCGCGCACCGTGCGCGCACTTTCGCGGGCGTTCGCGATACAGGAAACCACCGAGTTCGGGTTCTTTTTCTCAAACGTGACGTATTCCATCACCGTGTCCGCATCCACATTATCGTGCAGTTTTGAAAATAGCTCCTGGTCCTCCAAGGTCGCCAAAATCGGCATCCAATGCCGATGCACAGAACTCGCATCGGAGTCCTCCAGATCGAGCATCAGCTCCATGTTGACATTCATGAGGCGGGCATTGGTCTCCGCCCGCTCAATGTATCGGCTCAGCCAGTAACAGGAATCCGCAACGCGACTTAACATGATGATCTTTCGACTTAAATTTTAACCTTCGTTGTCCAACACCCACGTGTCTTTGCTTCCACCGCCCTGCGAGGAATTCACCACCAGCGATCCTTTGCGCATGGCCACTCGGGTCAACCCGCCGGGAATCGTCGTGACTTTTTCCCCGCACAACACATACGGACGCAGGTCGATGTGACGCCCCTCCGCCACACCGTCACAATACGACGGCGATCGGGAAAGCTGGATCACCGGCTGCGCGATGTATCCGCGTGGGTCATGAATGATCGCCTGCCGGAATTTCTCGATTTCTTCTTTGGTCGCGTGCGGACCGATGAGCATGCCGTAGCCACCGCTTTCATTGGCAGCTTTGACCACGAGGTTTTGAATGTTTTCGAGGATGTATTTGCGGTCGGATTCCTCCGCCGAGAGAAATGTCTCGACGTTCGGGAGGATGGCCTGCTCGCCGAGGTAAAACTCGATCATCTGCGGGACGTAATAGTAGGTGGCTTTATCATCCGCGACGCCGGTTCCGATGGAGTTTGCCAGGCTGACATTGCCCGCGCGATACGCATCGACCAATCCCGGCACGCCAAGCACCGAGTCTTTTCGGAAAACGGTCGGATCTAAAAAGTCATCGTCGATGCGCCGGTAAATCACGTCGATTTGCTTCAGGCCATGCGTCGTCTTCATGTAGACACGCTGGTTTTGAACCACGAGGTCTGCACCCACGACGATCTCGATCCCCATTTCGCGCGCCAAAAACGAATGCTCAAAATACGCGGAATTATAAATCCCGGGCGTGAGCACCACGATCGTCGGGTCTGGCTTGCCGCCCGGTGCAATATGCCGGAGCACGGAGAGCAATTCCTGCGGATAGCGATCCACCGGACGCACCGAGTATTTCGAAAACAAACGAGGGAAAACCCGCTTCATTGCCTGCCGGTTTTCCAGCAAATAGGAAACCCCCGACGGGCAGCGGCCGTTGTCTTCTAGGACGAGGTATTTTCCGTCATTGTCCCGAATCAGATCCGTCCCGCAGACATGGATGTAGATGTTCCCCGGCACATCAAACCCCATAAACTCAGGCCGGAAATGCTTGGCGCTGTAAACCAACTCTGCCGGAATGACCTTTTCCTTGATGATCCGCTGGTCGTGATAAATGTCGTGCAGGAACATGTTTAACGCGGTCAGCCGCTGCGCCAACCCGCGCTCGATCTGCTCCCACTCGCTCGCCGGAACGATCCGCGGAATCAAATCGAATGGAAAAATCCGCTCCGTCCCCTCATCGCCGCTATACACCGTGAACGTGATTCCCTGACTCAGATACGCCCGCTCGGCGAGCGCGCACTTTCGTTCAAACTCGCCGGGCTCCATCGCATCAAAGCGATCCCGGAGCATCTGGTAATGCGGCCGTACCGATCCGTCGGCCTCAAACATCTCGTCGAAAAATCCCTCTGTTTTGTAATCTGCAAACATATCCCTGTAAGTGGCAAAAGAATGCACCGCACCACGCGGTTTGAAAAGTGAAATGCTCGCGACCCGTCAAGAACGTTCTGCAATGCCTCCCACGTCAAAAGCATTAGAACTACCGGTAAAGAATGGCTCGCGCCAAGATCGCCAAGATGATGGGGTGAAGGGAGATCATCTTGCGAAGATAGGAAACATGGATCGGATGGTCAGCCGACTGGATGAGTCCTCTCGCTGGATTCTATCTCCAAGATTGCTTGACCGGGTTGGCAAGACCGAGTTTGATAAACCTTCGCCACAGCGGATTCTCCCGCCGTGTCCATCGCGGGCCGTAGCACAGCTTGGTAGTGCGCTTGAATGGGGTTCAAGAGGTCGTGGGTTCGAATCCCGCCGGCCCGAGTTTCGGTTTTTTTAGATGACTCCTTCGATCTCAAGAGGTTGCGGAGGGATGGAGGTGTAGATTGGTTGGGCAGTTTGCTGCCTAGTAACGAGAATTTACCCGATCACTCAATCTGCTCGGCGGAGGCGTGAAAGAGCCAAGGTTGGGGTGGGAGATTTCGCTTGTGAATTACCCACAGACCGATTGCCAATGTCGAGATCACAAGGATAACGATGCTCAGAATTCGCCCGACTCTACGATAAAACCGGAAGGAGACCGGGTTGCCTCGCTTGTTCTCCCTGAAGGCGAGGACCGTTAGGGTTCCCAAAGCCATCAGATTCAGGTAATATGCCGCAAAGGCCCAGTTCATTGTGGTGAAATACGAGACATCGGGTTGCAGGTTGATCGCCGAGTAGTTGAGGGTGACGACCGAGAAGAGGGACGCCATGATGGCCCGCGAGGACGCACTCTCCTCCTTCCACCATTGAGAGGAATAGGTGATTCCCCAGATGAGCAGCAGAGGCATGAAAACCATAAGGAGGCTCCGCCGTGGGTTGTGCTCGGTCTGAATGTAGTAGGAAATCGCTGGAATACTCTGAACCTCGTTCAGTTCGGGGCTTCCATTCCACATGGTCACGTAATCCCCTTTGACGAAGCCCACCCGCACGATATTGAAATTGTAGTACATCGGTTTTTGATTGTTGGAGATGCCGACTCCCGAAAGTGTTTTCTCCACGAGTTCGAAGTCCTGATCAAGTTTTCGCGCCACCACGCAGAAATTGGCATGATTGAACGGGTATGCAGCAAAGTCATTTGCCGACGCAAAACATCCCCTCAAGAGAAGGAGTGCGCCCACATAGCCGTCTGATGGCCTCGCCGGTAAGAGCGTAGTCTGTTGATAGACTTCTCCTATACTGTTGAGGAACACAAAGTCATCGAATTTGAAATTTGGTAACTCCTTGGGATCCCAACGAAACTCCATTGCCATTTCTGCTTGGAAGGAACCGAGATGGGTCCTATCAAAAGCTAGGGAATGCAATTCGGATGTTACCAACATCTTCGGCACGTCGGCTCTGAGGTCAGCCTGCAGGAGGACTAAGAGAGAGAGAACTCCCGCAACCACCACCGGAAAACAAAGTTTAGAGATTCCGAATTTCGTCAAAGATCGCATTGGCTTTGGCTCAAATGAGGAGTCTTGAGGATCAACGGATTTCTGGACCGATTTTGTTTTCAAAGCCATTTTATAAATGTCTGAGGAGAATAATGGAAGCACCGAGTTCGAGGAAAGCGTGAAGGTTGTGGGTATGATATTCGTATCTCAATGGTTTAAAGCCATCTTGGGGTTCGAATCCCGCCGGCCCGATGGATTTTAAGTGCCCGTTTTCCGCCACTAGTGCTCATTCAAGATTCGTCGCAGTTCGGCTAGGGCAAGCGGGTGATTAAAGCCGCCGTGACCAGCGGGAACGACCACTTCCGTGAGTGCGCTTGCGAGGTGCGCGCTTTCGTAAGCGACCACACCATCCGAGCTTCCTTCAAGCTTCCTACTACCACGGTTAGCAATAATCGAGTGCGCGGGAACGACCGGTGCCCGCAGATCCAGCGCCGCCAAAAAGCGGGAGTTCGGTGAAAGACCGTTAATGCTTGTGGGAATCCGATCTCTACGGCCCGCGGTATAGAGTTCGAGGTCGCCGATTTGATCGATCAGGTCGCCAGGCAAGCGAATCAACCGAATTCCAAGTTCCGAGATCCGGAAATGTGCCACGCGACTGCCGCGATGCGGAGTGGCGATAAAGACGACGCGCGAAACGTCACTGCGAGGTTCAAAAATCAGCGACCGCCGCGCGAGTTTGTCCTCCGGCACCAGCGTGGAGACGCCCGGGAGGATCGTCTCGGCTTCGGCCGGAGTCATGCGCGCAACCAACGCCCGCGCAAGAATCCCGCCCATACTGTGGCCAATGATGATCGCGGGTTTGAAGCGATACTGCTTCGCTGCTGCCTCCAGCGCTTCCCGCAGTTCGAGCGCACTTAGCGGAACCGGTTTGCCAGTTGCGTAATAGAAAAACCAGAATTGATACCGCTCCCGAATCTCCGGATCTGCCCACAGAGTTGCGACGACCGTCTCCCACATCCGGGGAGTGGACATCAGCCCATGGACCAGGACGACCGGGATTTTGTTGGGATCAAACGGCTGAAAAAAAATCAGGTGTGACTGGATTCGATCGCTCCGCAACATGTTTCGAAACCCATCGATCGAGCCGGGCCCGATGGCTCGCGTGGCCGTGATCGGAGCCTCGAGGTTCATCGCTAACGGAAATGACTGACCATTTATCACCGCACGATCCGTGAGCATCGGATTCACGAATTGGATTGAAAGCGGATCGTCCGCCCGCTCCCCGGGAACTGCGACGGTCGTGACAGGAACCCGATAACCTTGCGACGGTGCAAATGGACCCTTGGAAGGGACTAGACCCACCGCTGAGGCTCCGAGCCCCGACTGAATCAGCCCGGGAGTGACGACCGCCCTGTTTCGCACCACTTTAATGTCCCGGAATTTCCCGGGCGCAAAGTCGTCGGGCTTCTGCTTCGTCGCCAGCTTGATATCCGGCTCTTTTTCGCCTGCCAATAGTCCGGGAACCACAGCAGCCATGGCCTGACGATACTTCGCTTCCGCACGGGCCTGTTCCGCCGGGCTGCTATCCGGAGAGGTCAGGATATCGGTCGCGGCGCGCAGACGCTCGGGCGGCGGGGCTACCTGACAGGCTGTTACGAAACAAGCGATTGACAACAGGATGCCAACTCGAGAAACGGAGGTCTTAGCCATCATGCGAAGATTCCGTATCGCCGCAGATGAGGCCAGCAATTTATGAACGTGCAAGGGGCGGCTGTTCGAATCCCGCCTGCCTGATCGAGCTGTTTCAAGTCGGTCGCGAGAAAAAAGCACTCGCAATTCCAAAATGGGTGGTTATTATTTAAGGACGTTAAGCATCGGAGCAAACACGCCGTGAATGAACAACTGGAAAGTTTGGACGAGATCGACCTGATTCGCCGCATTGGCGATGGGGACCGTCAGAGTTTTGAGCAGTTTTATGAACGCTACTGCGGGATTTTGTTTTCCACTGCGCTGCGCGTGCTGAACGATCCGACCGATGCCGAGGATGTCACGCAAGATGTTTTCGTCATGATTTGGAACAAGGCCGGGATGTATGATTCCTCGCGTGGGAAACCGCTCACTTGGGCTGTTACCATGACCCGCAACAAGGCAATCGACCGGCTTCGCTCGCTTCAACGCCGATTCCGACTGAAGGAAGAGGCTGGCAAAGAAGCCGAGTGCGGAGACGTGATCCACGAACGCCGCCCGCTCGACGAGGTCGACACCGCTGAAACCAATCAGCTCGTGCGCACCGCCGTGAACAAACTCAGCGGCGATCAGCGCCAAGTCATCGAAATGGCCTATTTCCAAGGGCTCACGCAAAACGAAATCGCAGACAAGCTGAAAGAGCCGCTCGGCACCGTAAAAGCCCGTATCCGCAGAGGCATGATCAAACTCCGCAAGCTCGTCGGCCCGCACGTCTGAGGAGTGACACTCGCGCGGGAGGACGAACTTCCACGTGAGCCGATTACTCAATCACGGTTCGGACAGCTGACCGCAGGGAGACAGGCTTGCCGAAGGCAAGAGCGAAGCGCTCAAAGCCTCACCCTCCCGGTTGGGAAAATTCTTTCCTGATCGGACGAATCGTCTTTGATTCTGGTGCTGCTGGCGGTTTTCTTGCGGCGTGAATGCGGTGGATGATTCCTTTGTTTGGCAGCGGTGTGGTGCGCGCGCCGCGCTGGTGACGTTCTCGGGGGATGGGGCATGGGACGCGGCGGCATCGGGTGCGAACCGGATTCACGCTGATCCGCAGACGCGCGTCGTCGATGCGACTCCGGCATTTGACAAGCTCCTGATTGAATTTGCCGACCGGGATGAATACGAAAATCATATCGCTCAAGCCATCGAGTCCTTGCATACGCGAAAACCCTCCGCGCTGGTAGCCCCACGGCTCCATCACATCCCGGTCCGTTACGACGGCGAGGACCTTGCCCACGTCGCCAGCCATGCTGGCCTTCCGATTTCCGAGGTGATCCGGTTGCATCAAACTCCCGTCTATCAGGTCGCATTGCTCGGGTTTTCACCCGGCTTTCCGTATCTTGAAGGGCTGCCTCCCGCCCTCCACACCCCGCGTCGGAGCACGCCGCGCCCGCGAATCCCGGCCGGATCGGTGGCCATCGGCGGGAGCCACACGGGCGTTTATAGCCTGGCTACGGCTGGCGGATGGAACTTGATAGGAACCACGGCGGTCCGGTTGTTCGACCTCAGCCGATGCGACGGCCCGTCTGGCGAGGCGGCGGCGTTTCTGTTGAAATCCGGGGATCATGTAAAATTTTTTGCCGAATGATTTGTTCTGGAGTTCCAACGATCGAGGTGTTGTCACCGGGCACTGGATTGACGATTCAAGACCATGGCCGCCCCGGCTGGAAACGGTATGGCGTTCCGCCCGGCGGCGCGATGGACCAACACGCCCTCGCCATGGCAAACCGCTTGGTTGGGAATCCACCGGGCACCTCGGCGTTGGAGTGTTTGCTTCACGGAGCACGGCTGCGGGTATTACGGGATCTACGAGTGGGATTTGCAGGCGGAGGAAGCGCTGCAAGTGCGCCGGGCCCATGGCGCTCGGCCATTTTGAACGAGGGAACAATCATCGATCTAAAACCGTCGCGCACCGGAATCTGGGGGTATGTTGCCATCGAAGGTGGCGTGTGCGAACCCGAGGTGTTCGGGAGCGCGAGTGCCTATCCCAGAGCAGGGATCGGACGGAACCTCAAAGCGCTCGAGATTTTGAACGCCGGCACCCGACGGACCAAAACGGGGTCCAGTTGGCCCGGAGGGCATCTTGCACCATGGGATGAAGTCCGCGACTTTTCGCGGATCCCTGCGATTCGTGTTTGGCCAGGTCCACAATTCGACGCGTTTGAACCCACTGCATGGTCCACGCTCCTCGCGACGGCTTGGACAGTTTCGCCAAGCAGCGACCGTAGCGGATATCGATTGTGTGGTGCTACGCTTCCGTCTCCGCCGCAAAGTATGCGGAGCGAGCCCGTGATTGTCGGGTCGATTCAGATCCCACCCGGCGGGGAGCCGATCGTCACGATGCGCGATGGACCGACCGTGGGAGGGTATCCAAAAATCGCAATTGTCGATGATGCATCGTTGGATTGGCTTGCACAGGCCGCGCCCGGCATGGTGTTTCAATTTGTTGCCGTATGAATCCGGTTTTCCTGAATTCCGATCTGGGCGAAAGCGAACCGCCCGCGCGCACGCGCTCGATGATGGGTGTGATCGACCTTGCGAACATCGCGTGCGGTGGACATGCGGGGTCGATTGCGACCATGCGATTCGCCATCACGGAGGCCGCCAAGTGCGGTGTGAAGATCGGGGCGCATCCGGGATTGCCGGATCGGGAGGGATTTGGCAGATCGGTCGAGCAGGTTTCGGTCGAAACATTGGAGTGCCTCGTGATTTCGCAGATCTCTGCATTGGCAACCGTTGCAAAATCGGAGGCGGCGAAACTCCACCACGTCAAACTCCATGGTGCACTTTACCACGCTGCGGAATCGAATCCGCTTCTCGCGGCAACCTACCTCACGGTGATCGCGCAGTATTTCCCGAGGCTCCGGGTGATTGCACGCATTGGTGGTGAGGTAGAAAAGATTGCGCCCGCGTTGGGAGTTCCGATTCTTCGCGAGGCATTTGCTGACCGTGGATATGATGCGATGGGCAACCTGATTCCTCGCGGCCAAAGTGGAGCGCTACTGAGGTCGGTCGCCGAGGTAAAACGGCAGGTCGCTTGGCTCCGATCATCCGGCGTGCCAGGCCTCGGCCAGCCGGATACGATTTGTATTCATGGCGATACGGCGGACGCCATTGTCATGGCACGCGCCGCACGCGCGGTGCTGCGAAAACCCTAGCTGCGGTAAAATCCGCTGAGCGCACCGACGACCTCGTCGATTTCACTCTCCCGGAGTTCTGGAAAAATCGGCAGAGCCACCGTTTCCTTAGACGCCCGCTCGGATTCGGGAAAATCTCCCGCGTGGTAACCAAGGTAAGAAAAACACTCCTGGAGGTGCAGCGGGACCGGGTAATACACCCCGTGCCCGATGCCAGCCGCGCTCAAATGCGCGAGCAGTTCATCACGCCGGGCCGCGCGCAACACGTATTGGTGGAAAATGTGATGACTCTCGACCTGTCCACAAAATGGAGTAGCCGGAAGCGTCAGAAACTCACCTAGTCCGGCCGCATCGATCTTTTGCTGATACAGCGCGGCATTATTCCGGCGTGCGGCATTCCATTTGTCCGTGAATGGTAGCTTCACGTGCAAAATCGCGGCCTGGAGCGCATCAATCCGAAAATTCCCGCCGACGGAATGATGATAATACCGTTGCTCCATGCCGTGGTTTCGCATGAGTCGCAATTGGTGCGCAGCGGCGTCGGTGCGGCAAGTTGCCATGCCTGCGTCGCCGTAGGCCCCTAGATTTTTTGCAGGAAAAAAGCTGAAATACGCGTGGTCTGCGATGGCTCCCGCTTTCAGCTTGCCTCGAGTCGACGGGTAATCCGCTCCGATCGCCTGCGCCGCGTCCTCGATGACTTCCAGCCCGAATTCTTTGGCGAGGGCCATGATTGCATCCATCTCGCAGCACAGTCCGAACAGATGGACCGGGACAATTGCGCGCACACGGTTTCCACGTTTTGTGAAAAGTTCACCGGATGCCTCGCGGCGGCAGTCCTCGCGCAGAAAGTGCTCTAGCTTTTTCGGGTCGAGATTGAAAGTTTGCGGATCGATGTCCACGAATGCGGTTTCCGCGCCCACCCGGTAAATACAGCCGACGGTGGCAAAAAACGTGTAGGGTGTCGTGATCACCGCATCACCCGGCCCAATCCCGAGAGCCATCAGAATCGCCAGCCATGCATCCGTGCCGGATGACATGCCGATCGCGTGACCACAGCCAACGGCGGCAGCGGCCGCGTGTTCAAACGCGTCCACTTTTCCCCCCAGAATAAACTGCTGGGAAACCACGACCTCCTCGACTTCGCGGAGAATCGAATCGCGTAACGGAAGGAACTGTCTGGTCAGGTCAAGAAGTGGGACACTCACACGTCGCGCTTAGCGGATGATTCCAAACTCCGCACGACGGTTCTTGGCCCATGCTGCTTCGTTGCTCGCAGGGTCTGCTGGCATTTCCATGCCGAAGCTGACGGTTTGGATGCGGGCACCATTGACGCCCATTCCGATCAGCGTGTCTCGAACGGCCTGTGCGCGGCGCTCGCCGAGGCCACGGTTGTATTCTTCGGTGCCGCGCTCGTCGGTGAAGCCGGCGATGATGAGGTCGCTCGACGTCTTCTTCATCGCGGCAGCCACGGTGTCGAGTTTGGATAGTTCCGCATCCGTCACAGTGAATCCGTCATACTGAAAATAGATCGGCGAGAACTGACTGCGGTCCACGGTGGATGCGAAAAAATTCGCGCCATCAGCCCGGTCAGGAAGCGGAGTTCCGAGGACGTAGTCTCCGTCGATTCCTGCGTATTGATCGCCCTTTTTATTGGCGCAGGCTGACAGCCCGAGGCTCAACGAAATGACAAGTGCGAGTGCGAAGAAATTTTTCATGATCGGAATATAAACGGGTTTGGCAGTGAGTGCCAAGTGCGGGATTGCAGGAAGTTAGCGCGACCACGTCGGCTCGGACACTTTTCCCATGCCTGTGATGACGGGAACGGCCTTTCCGCTCACGGTATCGAGCAACATCAGCGATGAGCCGGAGCTGAAAATCAAATGCCGTGAATTAGCACCCCACACCGGGTCTTCTCCCGCGCCCAGCGTGCGATTGCCTCCCGAGCGAAGGTCCGTGATCCCGACCACAAACCCACTCGAGCGGCCGGAGAAGGCGATCTTATGGCCATCGGGCGACCAACTCGGCTCCGTCGAATACCCAAACCCAGTGGAGATCAACCGTCCGACGCCACCGCCTGAGCTGATTCGAAATAGCCGTGGACTGCTCCCACCCTCGTCGGAGGAATAAACGATCTCACCACCATCCGGAGACCATGACGGCGACGACTCGACGCCGCGGGTTTTGGTCAGGCGTCGCGCGCCGGAGCCATTGATGCCCATCACGTAAAGTTCGGGGTTTCCATCGCGGCTCACGCTGCATGCGATGCGGCCACCGTCCGGCGAAAATGCCGCTCCCGAGTTCGTGCCGGGAAATTTGACGATGCGGTTGCGCGCGCCGCTCTGCAAATCCACCAGATAAATGTCGGCGTATCCGCTCTGGTAGCCGGTGTAGGCGAGCTTCGTGCCATCCGGGCTGATCGCCGGGGCGACGCTGATGTTTCCATCATTGGTGAGCTGTTTCACATTCGCACCATCGTAGTCGGCGGTGTAGATTTCCTTTTTTCCGGTTCGGTTGGAAACGAAGGCGATTTTCGTGTTTGCGATGCCGGGGTTGCCGGTGAGGGTTTCGACGATGTCATCGGCAAATTGGTGAGCCAACGCACGGGCCGGGCCGCTGTATGTTTTGGCTAGGACGACACTTCCGCTCCGGTCTTTGACTTCGCCGCGCAGGCTGCCGCCCGAGGCAGTTCCGCCGACAACAAATGCCGCCGCGCCCTCATCGCCGAGCGTGAACCATCCGGAGATGCCAAGGTCGTTCGTGAGGACCTGCTTGATGGTCGCTGCGTCGGAACCGGATACGGTGCCGACAGCGAGGTTGATTGCATCCGACTTACGAATCGTGATCGTCGGGGTGTCTTGGGCGATTGCGGTTGACGCGAATGATGCGGCCATCGCGAGGCCGAGAAATACGAAACGGGAGAGGTTTTTCATGGGTGCCTTGGATGGTGATTGAATCCGCATGATCCATCGCAAAACTGCGCGGTAATTGCAACGCGCAATGACAGGCCCAATTCGATTCAACAGCGCGTTGCATTCGATCCAGAAAACCGAACAGCCCCGATCTTGCGACCGGGGCTGTGGGTGATTTTTGAGCCGGGGCTCAGGTGGAGAGATGGTGGGGACTTAGTAGTCCATTCCGCCCATGCCGCCGCCCTGTGGCATCGGAGCTGGCTTGTCCTTTTCGGGGATCTCGGTGATGATAGCCTCCGTGGTGAGGAGAAGCGCGCTGATGGATGACGCGTTTTGCAGTGCGCTGCGGGTCACTTTCGTCGGGTCAACGACACCGGCTTTCACGAGGTCCACATATTCGCCAGTGGCGATGTTGAGGCCTTCGTTGCCTTTGCGTTTTTTGACTTCCTGAACGATGAGTGCTCCTTCGAGTCCGGCGTTGTCAGCGAGCTGACGCAGCGGGGCTTCGATGGCGCGGCGAACGATGCCGAGGCCGATTGCTTCGTCACCTTCGAGGTGCACGTTGTCGAGTGCTTTTTGAGCACGGACGAGTGCCACTCCACCGCCGGGGACGATCCCCTCTTCGACGGCTGCGCGGGTTGCGTGCAGGGCATCTTCGACGCGGGCTTTCTTTTCCTTCATCTCGGTTTCGGTGGCTGCACCGACGTTGATGACGGCCACACCGCCTGCGAGCTTGGCGAGACGCTCTTGGAGCTTCTCACGGTCGTAGTCGCTGGTGGTTTCGTCGATCTGACGGCGGATCTGCGAGACGCGGCCTTGGATGTCCGCGTTCTTGCCTTCGCCTTCGACGACGGTGGTGTTTTCTTTGTCGATAACCACACGTTTTGCACGTCCGAGGTCTTCAATCTGGAGGTTTTCCATTTTGATTCCGAGGTCTTCGGTGATGCAACGGCCGCCGGTGAGGACAGCGATGTCTTCGAGCATGGCCTTACGGCGATCACCAAAGCCAGGAGCTTTGACGGCGCAGATTTGGAGCGTGCCACGGAGTTTGTTGACGACGAGCGTTGCGAGGGCTTCGCCTTCGACGTCTTCCGCAATGATGAGGAACGGGCGGCCGGTCTTCGCGACTTTTTCGAGCAGCGGGAGGAGGTCCTTCAGGCTGCTGATTTTTTTCTCGTGAATGAGGATGTATGCGTTCTCAAGAACGGCTTCCATGTCCTCGGTGTTGGTCACGAAATACGGCGAGAGGTATCCCTTGTCGAATTGCATGCCTTCGACCACGTCGAGCGTGGTTTCGATGGATTTTGCTTCTTCGACCGTGATGGTTCCGTCCTTGCCGACCTTTTCCATCGCGTCTGCGATGATCTGTCCGATCGTGGTGTCCCAGTTAGCTGAAACGGTGGCGACCTGCGCGATTTCCGAGCTGTCTTTCACCTTTTTGCTGATGCGTCCGAGCTCGACCACGATGGCATCGACTGCCTTCTGGATTCCGCGTTGGAGTGAGGTCGGGTTGGCACCGGCGGTCACGTTCTTGAGGCCTTCGCGATAGATCGCTTCGGCGAGAACAGTCGCTGTGGTGGTTCCATCACCGGCGATATCGCTGGTTTTGGATGCCACTTCACGCACGAGCTGAGCGCCCATGTTTTCGTAGGGGCACTCGAGTTCGATTTCCTTGGCGACGGTGACGCCGTCCTTGGTGATCGTTGGGCTGCCGAATTTTTTGTCGAGGATGACGTTGCGTCCAGCCGGCCCGAGGGTCGCCTTGACGGCACGCGCCAACTTTTCAACACCGCGAAGCAATGCTTGCCGCGCGTGTTCGTCGAATTGGATTTGTTTTGCTGCCATATTGGTAGTGTGTGTTTGGTTTGTTGAGTGATTAAACTGAACGATCAGCCGATGATGCCGAGGATGTCATCCTCACGCATGATCAGGTAGCTGCTGCCGTCGATTTTGACTTCGGTTCCGCCGTATTTCGAGATGAGAACCTTGTCGCCTTTTTTGACCGTGAACGCGACTTTGTTACCATTGTCGTCATTCTTGCCGGTGCCGAGAGCGACGACTTCGCCTTCCTGCGGTTTTTCTTTAGCGGTGTCCGGGATGATGATCCCGCCTTTTTTGACTTCGCCTTCTTCGAGCGGTTTCACGAGAACGCGATCGCCGATGGGCTTGATGTTTGCTGCCATTTGGATGTTTCTTTTGGGTTTGGGTTTTTAACGGGGGTCCGGAACACCGCAATCGCGGGCCGGACCATAGCTAAATTGGGTTGGTCGATTGGTGGTGCGGGGCGCCGGTTACGGCTTTTTGTCCTCGTCCACCATTTCAAATTCTGCGTCTACGACATCAGCATCTTTTTTCGAGCTGCCTGCGCCTGGAGGCGTTGGTTCCGGACCGGCGGCACCGGGTTGGGCGCCAGCACTGGCTGCGGCCTGCTCGTAAAGTTTGGCGCTGGCGGCTTGGAATTTCTCGTTGAGTTCGTCGTGGGTGCGTTTGATTGCATCCGTGTCGTTCCCCTTGAGCGCTTCACGCACGGCCTCAACGGCTTTTTCGATTTCGGCCTTGGTTGCGCCGTCCAATTTGTCGCCGAGGTCTTTGAGCTGTTTTTCGCATTGGTAGGCGAGGTTGTCCGCGTTGTTGCGAAGCTCGATTGACTCTTTGGCTTTGCGGTCGTCCTCTGCATGCGCTTCGGCTTCCTTTTGCATGCGTTCGACTTCTTTCGGATCGAGTCCGCTGGATCCGGTGATGCTGATTTTTTGCTCCTTGCCTGAGCCGAGATCTTTGGCGCTGACATGGAGGATGCCGTTGGCGTCTATGTCAAATGTGACTTCGATTTGCGGCGTTCCGCGTGGGGCCGGCGGGATCCCGTCGAGGTGGAATGTACCGAGGTTTTTATTATCGCGCGACAATGGCCGCTCGCCTTGGAGGACCTTGATTTCCACGCCGGGTTGGCTGTCGCTGTAAGTTGAGAAGATTTGCGACTTCCGGGTTGGGATTGTCGTGTTGCGGGGGATCATCGGGGTAGCCACGCCGCCTGCGGTTTCAATCGCAAGGGTGAGTGGCGTGACATCCAGAAGGAGCACGTCTTTGACATCACCGCGAAGCACGCCGCCTTGAATCGCAGCGCCGATGGCGACCACTTCGTCCGGGTTTACGCCCTTGTGTGGCTCTTTGCCAACCAGCGCGCGGGCTGTCTCGACAACCTTCGGCATGCGGGTCATTCCGCCGACGAGGACGAGCTCATCAATGTTACTGGAAGTCCATTTGGCATCCGCGAGGCAGTCTTTCACTGGCTTCGTAGTGCGGGCGAAAAGGTCGTCGGTGAGCTGTTCGAGCTTCGAACGGGTGAGCTTTTTCTGAATGTGCTTCGGCCCGGACGCGTCCGCAGTGATGAACGGGAGGTTGATCTCGTATTCCTGCGTGGATGACAGCGCGATTTTTGCTTTTTCGGCTTCTTCTTTGATTCGCTGAATGGCATCCGGCTGCTTGCTCAGGTCGATACCGCTGTCGGCCTTGAATTCATCAATGATCCAATCCATGAGGCGGTTATCCCAATCATCACCACCGAGGTGCGTGTCACCATTGGTCGCGCGGACTTCAAAAACACCGTCGCCGATTTCTAGCGCCGAAATATCGAACGTGCCTCCGCCGAGATCATAGACGGCGATCTTCTCGTCTTTTTTCTTGTCGAGGCCGTATGCCAGCGATGCCGCGGTCGGCTCGTTGATGATCCGGAGCACTTCGAGACCTGCGATCTTGCCGGCGTCCTTGGTGGCATTCCGCTCGGAATCGTTGAAATAGGCGGGCACCGTGATCACGGCCTGGGTGATCTTCTCACCGAGCTTTGCTTCGGCGTCGGCTTTGAGCTTCGCCAAGATCATGGCCGAGATTTCCGGCGGGCTGAAACGCTTTTTCTCACCATTCGTCTCCACCTCGATGTGGGCGTCGCCGTTCGGAGCTTCCACCACTTTGTAGGGGATGCGGTCGAGTTCGTTTTTGACTTCGGCGAACTTGCGCCCCATGAAACGCTTCACCGAAAAGATAGTATTCGATGGGTTGGTGACCGCTTGGCGCTTTGCGGCCTGCCCCACGAGACGTTCACCGGACTTTGCAAATGCAACAACCGATGGCGTCGTGCGCGCGCCCTCGGAGTTCTCTAAAACAACTGGTTCCCCACCATCCATCACAGACATGCAGGAGTTGGTTGTGCCAAGGTCGATTCCTAAAATTTTTGACATGCCATCCACTTTAGCAATCCATGGGCCAGAGCGACAACGAAAGATTCAAGCTGCTGATGGGCAGCATATTAGGAAATTGGCTCGGAGGCATGATAGAGGAAAGGATGAGCCGTCGTGGCGCACATTCTAGCAAAGTGCGCCACAATATGCGCCACTATGGCACAATCCCCATCTTTCAGCGCAATCAGGAAAATATGTGCCTGCGGGAAGACCAGAAGCGTTATACATTAGGTAAATGGTGAACAATGACATCCCTGAACAACTGGCGGTGATGGCGCTTCCTGGAACGATTCTATTCCCGAGCGCGCTGTTGCCGCTATACATTTTTGAGCCGCGTTATCGGGAAATGCTGGCCCGTGCGTTGGCCGAAGAGCGGATGTTTGCGATTGGGATGCTGAGCGGAGATGGTGACGACGAGCCGGTGTTCGAAATCGGAGGGGCGGGACTGATCCGGGCGTGCGTGCAGAATCCGGATGGAACTGCCCACTTGGTGCTTCAGGGTGTGCAGCGTGTGCGATTTGTGGACTGGGTCACCGTGCGCCCGTATCGGATCGCGCGGGTGGTTCCTCTCGAATCGACAAACCAAAAGGCCGACGAAGCGGCAAAGCTGGCCGGCCTGCTTCGGGTCTTGTGCAACGACCTCACGGACCAAGGCTATGCGCTGCCTCCCCAATTTCAAACGTATTTGGATCAGCTCGACAACCCGGAGGCGCTAGGTGACCTGATTTCGTCGGCCTTGATTCCCGATCCAATCTTACGCCAAAGCCTTTTGCAGGAGTTGGATGTGCCGATGCGACTGAAGGGATTAATTTCGTCGCTGAAGGCACATCTCAAAGACGGCTAAGTGGGCGCGCTTTAAACGCCCAGACGATCGCTCACCAGCGCCGAAAGCTTTGCGCGGACGTCGTGGTTGCTGATGCGATCAAGCAGCGAGTTGAAAAATCCCGCAACGATGAGACGTCGTCCGAGGTCTGCACTGATGCCGCGAGCCTGCATGTAAAACAACTCGTCCTCGTTAATCTCACCGGATGTCGCGCCGTGCGAGCAACGGACATTGTCGGCGAGGATTTCCAGACCGGGCATTGAGTTCGCTTCGCAATCATCGCTGAGTAGCAAATTACGCACTTTTTGGTAGGCGTCCGTTTCGTGAGCGCCTTCGCCGACTTTGATTAATCCGGCGAAGATCGTGCGGGCGGAGCCGTCGAGTGCATTTTGGTAAAGTAAATCGCTGGTGGCGCGAGGCGACACATGATCCTGCAGCGTGCGCTGGTCGATTTCACGATCTCCATCGACCGGATTGATCGATAACATCACACTCCGGGAACCCTCGCCATTCAAGCGGCTCAGGCTTTCACCGCGCAGGAATTTCGATCCGAAATTCACATTCAACGCCGTCGCTGTGGCATTGCGCCCCACCAGCGTGGAGTTGATGTGAAATGCGAGTGAAGACGGGCTCCAATCCTGCACGGCGACATAGGTCAATTCGGCACCATCCGCAAGATGCAGGTCATTCACTCCGCATGCTAGTGCGCGCGCGTTATCGATCGATTTGAACACATCGACCACAGTGACCTTGCTGTTCTCGCCGCATAAAATCAGGGTGTGCGGGAAGACTGAGGCGTTATCACCTTCGACCCAATGGAAGATTTCGATGGGCAGTGACACCTCCACGTTTGCGGGGACGTGGATCATTACCCCACCTTGAATCATGGCCCGGTGAAGGGCTGCAAAGCGGTGGGATCCCAGTTCCACCGGTTGCGACATGAAAAACTCGCGGAACAACGATTCGTGTTCGCGTGCCGCTTCGGCGAGTGGCTTGACGATGACACCTTCGGGAAGGGCGTTTCCTTCGCGGTGGATCAGCTGGTTATTTCCAAAAACGAATCGTGCGGCGGCGGCATCGAACAGCTTGGACTGCGCGATTGCGTCGGCGGCCGCGATGAAAGCTGGGGCAGGAACAAATTCCTCCAAGCGCACGGCCTTGATGTTGGCAAACCGCCATGCCTCGTCCTTGCGGGTCGGGGCGGGCGTGCGAAGAAATTCCTCCCATGCCTCCCGCTGCGTCTCGTGAAACCAAGCGGGCCACGCCGAGTCGAACGTGGGCGTCAGTGCCAGCTCTGGCGATGGGGTGATCGTGTGCGATGCGGATGGTGTCACGGCAGGTGATTCTAGGATCGAAGTCATGGTTAAGTTCGGTGCGCGCGTCGCGGTTATCCGACGGAGCCTTCCATTTCGAGGGCGATGAGGCGTTTCAACTCGACACTGTATTCCATTGGGAATTCGCGGACGAGGTCATTCACAAATCCGTTGACTGCGAGACTCATCGCTTCACCCTCGGAGAGTCCACGTTGCTGCATGTAGAAAATCTGCTCGGCGCTGATCTGGCTGACGCTGGCTTCGTGTTGGCAGGCATTTTGTTTGCCGCGCACGGAGATCGCCGGATACGTGTCGGTGCGGCTGTGCGTATTGATGAGGAGCGCGTCGCACTCCGTGTTGTTTTTGCAGTTTTTGAGGTGTTTCGGCAAGTGAACCAGCCCGCGATACGTTGCGCGGCCGGTGCCGACGCTGATCGATTTCGACACGATGTTCGATGTCGTTTCGTCTGCCGCGTGGATCATTTTTGCGCCCGTGTCCTGGTGCTGTCCATCGCTGGCAAGCGCAATGCTGATGACCTCGCCCCGAGCCTTGCGGCCCTTCATGACGACGCCTGGATACTTCATCGTAAGACGGGAGCCGATGTTACAATCGATCCATTTGATTTCGGCTTCCTCGTGCGCGAGTCCACGCTTGGTCACCAAATTGAACACGTTTGCCGACCAGTTTTGCACGGTCACGTATTGGATTTTGGCGCCCTTCATGGCGACCAATTCCACCACCGCGCTGTGCAGCGTGGAGGTTTCAAATTTTGGTGCGGTGCAGCCTTCCATATACATGACCTCAGCGCCTTCATCGGCAATGATCAGGGTGCGCTCGAACTGGCCGAAATTCTCGGCGTTGATCCGGAAATAAGCTTGAAGCGGGTGCTTCACCTTCACGCCCGGTGGCACGTAAATGAACGACCCCCCGCTGAAAACCGCGCTGTTTAGAGCGCTGAATTTATTGTCGCCAGTGGGGATGACTTTTCCGAACCACTTCTTGAAGATCTCGGGATGCTTTTGCAGGCCCTCGGTGCTGCCAACAAAGATCACGCCTTGTTCGCCGACGGCGGCCTTGATGTTCGAGTATGCGGCCTCGCTGTCAAATTGCGCCTCGACGCCAGCAAGGAACTTGCGCTCCTGCTCGGGGATGCCCAGACGCTCGAAGGTTTGTTTTATTTTATCGGGCACGTCATCCCACGAACGTTTGGGCTCTTGGCCTTGGGAGAGGTAATACCGGATGTTTTCGAAAATGATATTCTCAAGGTCATGGCTTGCCCAATGGGTGGGCATCGGCATGCTCAGGAATTTGCGGTATGCCTCCTTGCGGAATGCGCGGATCCAATCGGGGTCTTTTTTGACATCGCAGATGTAGTCGATCGTCCTCTCGGAAAGCCCGACGCCTGCATCAAAGGCGTAATCCATGTCGTAGCTGAAGTCTCCGATGCTACGGTCGATGTTGATGTCCGGTTTTGTTTCTGCACTCATAGGTGTGATTGGGTTAGTGAGTTTGACAGGATTCGGGTTATGCGAGCGCGGGTTCTGTGACCCAGTCGTAGCCTTCCGCTTCGAGTTTCAATGCCAGGTCTTTTTCGCCGGTTAGGACGATCTGGCCATCCACCATCACGTGCACTTTATCAGGCACGATGTAGTTCAAAAGCCGCTGGTAGTGCGTGATGACAAGCATCCCGACGTCCGGACCGCGGAGTGCGTTGACACCGTCCGACACGATTTTCAAAGCGTCGATGTCGAGTCCGGAATCGGTTTCATCGAGTACGGCATACTTTGGCTTTAGCATGGCCATTTGCAGGATTTCGCAGCGCTTTTTTTCGCCACCAGAGAACCCCTCGTTGACTGATCGCGCCGTGAACTCACGTGGGATTTTCAGCTCATCCATCTTGGCATACAGGCTCTGGTAATACTCGATGGCATCCAACTCTTCACCCTTCGGCAGACGCGATTGGACGGCCGCCCGGATGAAGTTTGCAATCGTAACGCCCGGGATCTCCATCGGGTATTGGAATGCGAGGAACAAACCTGCCCGCGCACGGTCATCGGGCTCAGCCAGCGAAAATAGGTCCTCACCATCCAATGTCACGCTGCCGCCAGTGACTTCGTAGTCCGGATGACCCGCCATAACCTTGGCCAGTGTGCTTTTCCCGGAGCCGTTTTTGCCCATGATGGCATGGACTTCGCCCTTCGGGATTTCCAGATTGAGGCCGCGGAGGATGATGGTGTTGCCGATGGAGGCGTGCAGGTTTTCGATTTTCAGACTCATGATAAAATGGAGATTGGGTGTGTGATTTTTGAGATTAAGATTTTTCGACGCTGTTGCAGGTTGGGCAGACACCTCGCAACGACACCTCGTAGGACGATACGGTGAATCCGGCCGGCAGATTCCAATTTCGTCCCATCGTGTGACCGGACGCCAGATCGACATCAAAAACATGGCTGCACAGGTCGCAGATGAAGTGCCCGTGTTCTTCGAGGTTTGGACAATACCGGGTCGGTTCGCGGTCCACGTGGACCTGTTTCACGAGGCCGCACGCGACGAGGGTTTCCAAGGAGTTGTAAACGGTGGCCAGCGAGATCGACGGCATCGATTGTTTTGCCCGGATGAAGACCTCCGTGGCAGTCGGGTGATCCCGGCGTTCGAGCAATTGGTCATACACGTGCCGCCGCTGCGGGGTATCGCGCAAGTCGCCGTGGCCGACCGCCGATTCGTAATCATTCGATGTATTGCTTGCGAATTTCACTGTTTGGGAATGCTGGAGGTGGAGTGGTTACATTAAGAACCATTCTAAATCAAGAATTGTTCTACTTATAATGAACGTCGCCTATTCGTGAAAGGTTGCAAGTGATAGGGGAAACCGGGTTAAAAGATCACGTGCCCATGAATTCGAGCCCCTCCACGCTCCGGCCTGCCATTTTAGGCACGCCGGTAGATGCGGTGGACTACGATCTTGCGTTGGCCCGTTGCAATCAATACGTCGCGGAGGGCGGGGTGCGGAGTATCACGGCTGCGAACACGCATTTGGTGGCACTGGCGAGGCATCAACCGGATTTCGGAGCGGTGATGCGCGCGTTTGACCTGATTTTACCGGATGGCATGCCGCTTATCTGGACACTGCGAGCGGGTGGCGTCGCACTGAAAGATCGTGTTTACGGACCGTATTTTATGGAACGTGCATTGCGCGACCTTCCGCCATCGACGCGGCACTTTTTTTTCGGAGGCGAGGCGAGCACGTTGGAGAAGCTGGTGATTTCGGCGAAGACTTTGAACCCGCACATCCAGATCGCAGGCACGCTTTCGCCGCCATTTCGTGCTTGGACGGAGCAGGACGAATCCTCCTTTGCGGCAACGATCGCAGCATCCAATCCCGACATCATTTGGGTGTGCTTGGGTGGCGAAAAACAAGAACGTTGGATCATCAAAAACCGCAACCGTTACGCGAAAGGCGTCTTTGTGGGTGTTGGTGATGCTTTTGCTCTGCTGGCAGGAGAGCGGGCCTTCACGCCGATGTGGATGCAGCGGTCCGGGCTTACGTGGCTGAATCGCTTCATGCAGGAACCGGGCAGGCTTTGGCAGCGTTATCTCAAATTCAACAGCCTGTTCCTTTGGTATCTTGTGGTTGATACCCTTCGGAAACGGTCAGTTTGCTAGCGGCGCGCTACCGTGGAAGCGTCCCGTAATCCACGACCTCGCCCTCGGCAAGCCCCTCGAATTCGTCCACCCGAAGCCACGCCACACAATCCTCCTGGCCATCTCTCAGGCGGAACGGCACGCGAATGTAAATGCCCTGCAACAGCGCTTCCACCCGCTCCGCCTTGCTTTCCTCGGCAGCGATAAATGTCCCATCGAGCCGGTCCGGCCAATTGTCTTCTTTGTAGTATCCGACCCGGGTAAAATCACCGAGCATCCATGGGAGCGGATAGTAACTATCGAGCATCAGCTGGCCGATCATTTCGTAGTTGCGAGGATCTTTTTGTGCCGCCTTGAGCAGGGGATCCGTGAAAGCCCGGATCTCCGGGAATGTCTGGACGTAAACGTAAAGCTCTTTTGGATCGCTGTGGGAGCGAAAGTTCAGCCACAAACAAGGCAGCAGCGACACGGCAATGGCGGCTCCGGCAGCGATGGGCGCGACGAAGGTAAATGCCGGTCGCCAGCGGCGCAACTCCTCCACCCCGGCACCGAGCAAAATCAAAAACGGCCATAACATCACAATGATACACCACGGCGTTTTGTAGGTGATAATGCTGTAGGCCAAAAGCGCGCCGGCGGCGTAAATCGCCAGATATCGAAGCTGCGCCGGAGATGGCCAGATCAAACGAAAACACATCGCGAGACCAGCCAAGGCAGGCCATTCGTAACGGGCCATCAGGGCGACCCAATAGAAATTCAGAGGCCCAAAATCATATGCTTCCTTGGCGTGCCCACCATCGACCACACCGGTCGCAAACCACGCCGACACCGTGGTCGCAATCCCGCGCACGAGCGACCAATCGTGAAAAAATCCCGAGTAAAATGTCAGAATGCACGCGATCCCGATGGCTGCCGCAATGGCTGCGTCACGCGGTTCCCAACGACGCCTCGCAATCGGCATCGCTGGCATCGACGGGATTACGCGATCCCAAAGCCAGAGTGCCCCGGCCGCCAGCACCAGGCACCCCACATGGATGACCACAGTTTCCTTGGTAAGGATCATTCCGCTCAAGCCAGCCACCACCGCAAACAATCCGAGTTTGCTCCCGCTGCGCCACAGTTCCAGCACTCCCCACACAGTCATCATGAGGAAAAACACCATTCCCGATTCGTGGATCGAGTATCTGCCAAAAAACACGTAAGCCGGTGACACAGCCATCGCCGCAGCTGCCCACGCGACCGTGTTTTTTCCAAAGAACCGACTGAACCGAAACATGATCCAGACACACCCGATGCTCGCAATGATCGCTGGCATCCGGAGCGCCCACAGCTCGCGCCCAAAAAGCATCTGTCCCGCAAAGACTAAGTAGAAATGCAGCGGGCCGTGGTAGTTTGTCGGATCGTAAGCATAATACCCGGTCTCACGCATCCGGTCGGAGAACCACCCGTTCACTCCCTCGTCGAAGTGCGGTGGTTTCAACTCAATCGCCCAGACACGAAGCAGGGTGGCCACCAAAAGGATGGACAATTCGAGCCATGGGAGCCGCTGCAACGTCTTACGCACCGCTTGGGATTAGCCTGCATCGACGGTTGATTCCAGCCCAAATCGACGGTGCGCTTTTTATCCGCATTGCGCCACATGGAATGACACCGGAAAGCGCGGAAAGCGGCGGTCAGGAAAGGTCGTTGCGTCAGAAAGAATGACACCCGGATGAAAAAGAATCTGGGCAAATGAGTTCGCTGAGCAAGGGCGAATGATTGGAGCACGACAATCGCGGGATTATCGGAACCGCGTTTCGGCGATTTGAGAATGGGGAAATTCACGCTTCGCGCGGCATTCGGCTCTTAATCAAACTGCCTCCGCAATCAAATGTGTCAATACGAATGACCGACCCTTTGACACACCGAGAGGTGCAGACAGAGGTTTGTATGGCTGCTCCCATCCGTGTTACTCTCCGAAACCGAGGTGATCAGACGGCTCCGGCAACGCCACTCCACACGAAAACCGGATATCCACTGCAAGAAATCGATATCCATACGGGAGTGAAACAAAGTTTGAGTTGTGTTAACAGATAAGATGACGCTTAGCGGAGGTTCTCGAAGTCGCTTTGCTGGCGTTCGACTTCGCGATTGCGCAGTAAATTCAGTTCCTTCTCAGCGGATCGGAGCTTGAGCCTTAGAGCATCAAGGTCTCCCGCTGCGGCTGGGTCGGCGATGGCCAAGGTCGCGCCTAGGATAGGTGTTTCGTCTTGGATAAAGGGACCAGGGGCTGCCTTCGTTTCGAACTCCAGCATCCCGGGCGTTGGCATCTGCTCACCATCGGGCGCAAAGCTCGCAACCACGCGGATCTTGCCGGGTTTCGTGCCGACGCGGATCAGCGCCGGGGCCTCGCCCCATTTAACGATGCGTGGATTGGCGCCCACCGACTCATCACCAATGAGTTCACCTTCGCCGGTAATAGTGAACCGGACCGCGCCTTGGTTGAGGCGTTTTACCGTGCCGTGTTTGTCCTGGATGCTGGCGACCACCGTTACCACAGACGATCCGTCGGCAAAAATGGTCTGGTTTTCGTTTTCGAGCGTGACGCCGATTTTCACTCCCCGTTGAGAGTGCTTTACGGTGTGTGTGCAGACAACTTTGCCACCGATGATGCCCTCCGCCGTTAGGGCGATGGTGTCCACTTTAGAGGCGCGACTGAGGCGTTTCGTTTCCATGAAATCGAAAGCTTTCTCGAAGGTGATCACCGGTAGATGGAAGGTCGTGCCTTCGGAGAAGGATACTTTTTTCTCAGCAAAAAAGTTACCGTGGACGCTCAGGCGGACGCTTTCGCAGTTGGAGAATACGGTCACGTCTTCGGGTGAAAACGGAGTCATCAGATTGGCCACAAAGACGGTCGGCCCGCTATCGGCTAGCGGAAGCTTCACGTCGGCGGGGCGATGAGCGCGGAACATTTCGTAGGACAGTTTGGGTCGGCGGAAGCCGTCCATGATGCCGCCAAGGAATGGGAATGGGTGATAACCGCGCTGGTGATCGAAGCTATGCCAGAAGGTGCCGCCGAAGTGTGTGGCGCGCGTGCGATACAGCGAGTCTAGGCAGCTGTAGGGGTAAACCGGTTTGGCATAATGGATCGCTTGCACAAGTTGCGGAATCTCGCCCCATTCGCGGGCTACGCGGCTTGGAGAATTCTGTGCACTCCAATCATCGACGTTATCGCCCCACTCGCGGGTGAAAAAAACCTTATGCAGATCTTTTTGGTTGATGGTTTGGGAGCCACTACCGGACGGCGGATGGGCGAACTGGACATCGAAATGCCAATGCCCCTCTGCCCCAGAATCCGCCGCCGTGTAACACCCGGGGTAGGGAAACTCGGTGTGGGTGATGTCGTGGGTATTTTTTGCAAATTCCTTTGGGTAATGGGTTTCGTTTAAGATCGGTTCCCACAGCAGCACCGATGCGTGATTACGATCACGCCGCACCATGTTGCGGATGTCGGAGTATACGCGTTGTTCGAAAATCGGGTCATTGTTCCAAAACTGCCATCCAGGCGTGTTTACGATTACTAACATGCCAAGTTCGTCGCAGGCGTCCATGAAGGCGGGGTCCTGCGGATAGTGCGCGTTCCGCACCACGCGCAATCCGGCGTCACGGAGTTTTTTAACGTCCAGCCAGTGCTGATTATTGCTTAGTGCGTAGCCGATTACAGCGTGATCTTGATGGCGGTTGGTTCCTATTAGCTTCCCGGGGAAGGGTTTGCCGTTAAGCACAAAGCCTTTTTCTGAACTGAAATGGATTGTCTTCAAGCCGACTCGCAGACGCACCGCGTCCATGATGCGTCCTTGATTATCGGATACGAGCACATGGAGCTGGTGAAGGTTCGGCAAGTCCGGCGTCCAAGCGGCGGGGTTTGAAATGTTCAGCTTAAGGGAGGTGTCAGCGCTCTCGCCCGCCGCGAGATCCAGCGGCGCGTTGGCGGTGGCGACCACTTTTCCCAACGGGTCGCGAAGTTCACAGGAGATTTGATAATTACCGGATACCAAGGAGCCGTTTTTGACCTGCACTTTCAACCCGGCCTCGCAGTGAGAATCGTCGAGCTTGGTGGTGTGGAAAAACACCCCGCCGCCGGCGACTGTATCCGCCGCGTTAGCATTCGTGATTCTAACCTTATCGGTGGAGACCAGCCAGACGTCTCGGTAGATGCCGCCAAAATAGGTGTAATCGAGCTGCGACTGGGGTTTTCCGGGGGGGAAGCTCGGGTCATTACTGTTGTCGGCGAGGACAGCGACGACGTTTGGTTTACCGGGTTCGATCACGCTGGTCACATCGATGATCGCGGGGAGAAAGCCCGAAAAATGTTCACCGAGAAGTTTGCCATTCACCCAGATTTTGGATTTACCGAGGATGCCTTCAAAATGAATCTCCAAGCTCTTGCCGGATAACGCTTCGGTCGGAGTAAAGGTCTTTCTATACCAAGCGGGTCCCTGATAGTTGGCACCGCCGCTTACCATTTCCGGCAGTGCGCCGTCCACGCTGTGCGGGGTGCTGACCAGCTGCCAAGCGCGATCATCGAAATCACGAAGCTCCGCGCCGGTGACATCGCCTCGGTGGAAACGCCAGCCGATGTTGAAGTTCGCTGCCTGCCGTCCTGAATCGGCCACAGAATAGAAGCCAGCTCGGGAGAATTCGGGTTCGTGCGCGGTTTGAGCCAGCAATGCGCACGTCAAGCAGGGTATAACGGTTATGTAATGGAGGATTTTCATGGGTTGTAGATAACTGAAATTGAGCAATTTGCCCTATGAGCGTGTTGGGTTATCAGAGGGGGTAAGTCCTAGAGGGTATCTCATAAATGCCTGAGGAGAATAATGGCAGCACCGAGTTCGAGGAAGGCGTGAAAGTTATGAGCTGAGGTGAGCAAGATTTCTGGACCAGCAACCTGCTCTACAAATGGAAGCTGCAATCGCAGGGAGTGCAGGTCGGTAGCGAAGGACAGGGAGCCGTAGGCGAGCGGTCCGCAAGCGGACGACCTGCGCTCCCTGCGACGCGAAAACGCCCTACTTAAGGCGGAGAATGACATTTTAAAAAAGGCCGCAATTATTCTCGGCACCAGAACCCAGGCCAACTTCGGGAAATGATCGCCGACATCCATCAAGCCACTGGTCACGGTATTCGGCGGATCTGCACCACCCTTTGCGTTCCCAGAAGCAGCTATAATCACGCCGCTGCACCCACGGCCACGCAGTCAAGCGATCAAGAAATTGGCGAGAAAATCGAAATCATTTTCAAGCACCAGCGCCGTCGCTACGGTTACCGAAGGATCCAAGACGAACTCTCCGACCAAGGCATCGTCTGTGCCCCCTGTCGAGTCCGCAGGATCATGCACGAGCGCAGCCTCAATGCTCTCCAGCCCAGTTTGAGGCCCGTCTCCACTCTCTTAACTGAAACAAAATCGGTCCAGAAATCCGTTGCACCTCAATGCGCTTTAACCCAGCTGGAAAAAGTGGGCCGGCAGGGAGAAAATCATTGCATTTCGCGCAGGAATCGCAGCGGAATGGGCTCAGCGTGCATAGAGATTCAAGTGTTTTTCAGAGAGCGTCCGGGGTTTTCTTCGCGACCGTCGTTTTGCTTGGTTTATGCGGCTGCAGAGAGGATTCAGAGAGTTCAAAACCAGAGACGCGCAGACCGACCGCGCTATCCGCAGCGGATGTATCAATCCCTCCTGCTGCTGTATCGCCGCGCCCACGCATCGTTCCTCCCTCGCCGGAACCCGCATTCGACCCTGCTTCACCGATCGCGAAGGCATCCCGAACCCCCGCGCCATTGCCGCCGCTGAACCTTCAGGTCGGAGCCGGCTATAATGAAAACATCGCCGACATCAACAATGCCCTGATCGATAAATCCGGAGTCCGGTGGGTCCGCGCCTACGTCAACCTTGCGCGAAATTATTGGGTGTTCGCAGACGACTTTAATCCCCCTCCTTCTCCGACCCCAAATCCATGGCCTCGGAGTGCCATTACGGGTCTAGTCGAGGGCAACCTCATTCAAGAAACGTCCGCGGTGAGCAGCGATGCCGATACTCTTGCGGTGGCGGCACTGGATCAACTCATCGATGCAAAAACGGTTTTTGCCGGAGGTGCCCCGGTCAAAATCATACTAAGCCTCAAGCACGATTTTTCGTATCCATTTCCAGGAAACGCGCCCGTCCCAATCAACCAATTTCCAGATGCGCGCACGGCGTCAGGAATGGCGGAGATTCAGTTGATGGTGAGCTCAATCGAGAACATCCTCACCACCAATAACCGGGGCGATTCGATCGACATATTGGTGACTGGGAATGAGCCCATGTTTGAGATTCAGCCGAACAATGACCAAGACACTGCGAACAAGTATAAGCTGTATCTGGATATCCTGATCTCAGCTCTGGTCGGTCTTAAGAGTCAGTATTCCTGGGATTTTCAGATCTTCGTCGGCGCGCTTAATTCGCCCCTTAATCTTGACCGTGCCAAAAGTAATCTGATCCTTCCTGCCGTGCTCGACATCGCGCGCACGAATCCAAATGTTGCGGGCATCGACCTGCACGAGCACGTCCTCGCGACAAAGGAAGTTCGGAGTGACATCCAGTTCGTGAAGGATAACGTGAAGGCACGCCCTGCGAATTTCCCGCCTCTCCAGTATATTTCGACCGAGTTTTCCATCATTCGACTCTTCGAGGCAAAAGCAAGCGCGACTCCGCAAAACGGCGGAATGCCGCTATGGCAGTTTATCAACTCGACCATGGCTTCAGCAGCGAACGGCACAGCCACCTCGCCGGAGGCGTTCCACGCGTATCTCCTTAACTCGGGGTGGTATTCGCAGGCATGGTTCGACGAAATGATCAATCACTTCGAAGCAGAGGGAGTTCTCGCCGTGACTTACGGCATCGAAGAGACGCCGCGCTACCCTTGGAATCTCAACCAACTAAAGAACTCCAGCGTAACGCCATGGGTGCTCAACGGCGTTTACAATTCCACGCTTTTGGGACGTTCTGCCGACGGTTATCCCGTTCTCAATCCTCTGGTTGCTCCGGGATTCAATAGGGCAGTAAGTCGATCTCGCTAAATTCTTCGACGGGGTCGGACACCGACTCCTTCGTTCGAGCGACGGTCACGGTGCCATTGATTGCGTGCAGGGCTTGCATCGTGTGTTACCCTCTCTGCCCATGGACGGGAAAGTCGAATTGCAGGTCAATAAAAAGGCGTTTCAAATCAACATGGACAGCCGGATTTACGGCACGTTTGCCGAGATCGGGGCTGGCCAGGAGGTGGCAAGGCGGTTTTTCCATGTGGGCGGCGCGGCAGGCACCATCGCAAAAACTATCTCGGCGTATGACATGACGTTCAGCGACTCGATCTACGGCACGGCAGACCGCTATGTCAGCCGGGGCCGACTGGATACGATGCTCACGCACGAAGTCAGCCTCTTGGTCGAGCGCTTGGACGCCACCCTCGGCGACAAGCGCTGTTTTTTTGCGTTGGCCGATACCGTGGCGGCGCGAAGCTTTCGAAAACACGATGAATCACACGGCTGGATGGGGATACGGTTCCAGTCCGCCCCGCGCTCGGAATTCAGCGAGATCATCATGCATGTCCGGATGCTGGATGCAGAAAACCTCCAGCAGCAAGAGGCGTTGGGGATCATCGGAGCCAATCTGGTATATGGCGCATTTTATCTGTCGCAGCGGCCGGAGGCATTGATCGGGTCGCTCATGGATGATCTCAAACCAGGCCGGATCGAAGTTGATATGATCCGGTTTTCCGGACCGGAGTTTGCCAAGGTGGATAATCGGATCATGGCACTCCAACTGGTTACTCAGGGCCTGACCAAGGCGGCGCTCTTCCGCGCGAACGGAGAAGTAATCAATGCTGCGGAGGCATTTTACAAAAAGGCACTTCTCGTGGAACGCGGCAGCTTTCGTCCCGTCACGTATGTCACCAACGACATGCTCGACTGCGCGCGAACGATGTTTCTCCGCGAGCCGAAACTCGATGGCCAGACGCCCGAGGTCCTCATGGAAATCACTATGCAAAACCTGCTCAGCAGCGGGGAGCTCGATCCGCGGGATTTCCTTGATCGTGTGGATATGCTGGGTGCGTTGGGCCGCACGGTGTTGATTTCCAATTACGGGGAGTATTACCGGCTTATCAACTATCTGACCTATTACACCGACCGCATGATCGGTCTGCCGCTTGGGTTGCCTGCGCTCATCGAGCTCTTTGACGAGCAGTATTATGTGGGTCTCGAGGGCGGAATTTTGGAGGGGCTTGGCCGGTTGTTCAAAAGCGGGGTAAAGCTCTACGTTTACCCGTACCGCGAAGCGAGCGGGTCGATCACCACGGCGGACAACTACAAAGTGCCCACCAACCTACGTAACCTCTACGCGCACCTGCTGGAGAACGACTACATTCAATCGATGCAGGACTACAACCCCAGTTACCTTGGAATCCGCTCGGGCAGCGTGTTGGCAAGAATCCGGGAGTGTGACCCGACATGGGTGGACCTCGTCCCGGCTGAAGTGGCTGAGATCATCAAAACGCGCAACCTGTTCGGGATCGAAAAGTGTGTCCTGCCCGCGCCGGCTGCCGGGTGAATCTACCAACCGCAGATGAGCGCAGATGGGCGCAGATTTTATGCAAAAAGACACTGAGACATACGCAGTGATTGGCGCCGCAATGGACGTTCACAGCGAACTTGGTCGAGGTTTTTTGGAAGCGGTGTATCAAGACGCACTCGCGGTCGAGTTCACTTTGCGCAGAATCCCATTTGAGCGGGAGAAGCTTCTTCAAATCCGTTACAAAGGTGGTGTGCTGCCGAGTTTCTACAAAGCCGACTTCGTGTGTTTCGGAACAGTCCTCGTGGAGTGCAAGGCAATCTCCCAAATCGGCAACCCGGAAATCGCTCAAACACTCAACTACCTCAAGGCCACGGGGCTGGGACGCGCTCTCGTGATTAACTTCGCGCCAGCCTCGCTCGAAACCAAACGCCTTGTCCTCAACCATTCAGAAATCTGCGAAAATCCTTCTAATCTGCGGTTTCCAACCCCTCCCTAGATTGCGGCGACTTCGCTGGCGATGAAACCTAGCAGCTCGGGCAATCCATCGCGATCCTCCGAGGAAGTGGCGAAAACGCGCGGTGTGAATGGGCACCATGTGCTCATGGCTGTGAGGAAGGCATCGATGTTTGATCGAAGGGCAGTGGCCTTAACTTTGTCGGTTTTTGTGAACACGAGGACAAATGGAATTTCCCGCCCAGCCAGCCAGTAAACAAACTCCATATCGAGCTGCTGCGGCTCGTGACGGGAATCGATCAACACGAACACCTGCCGCAAACTCGCCCGGCCAGCGATGAACTCCGCAACGGAAACGCTGAACTTTGCGCGCTGGTCCCGGGCCACCTTGGCATATCCATATCCGGGCAAATCGACCAACCGCCACGAATCATTGATCATGAAATAGTTGATCAACTTCGTGTGCCCCGGCGTAGCAGAAACTTTCGCGAGCCCCTTTTGGTTGGTCAGTGCGTTGAGAAGCGATGATTTGCCGACATTGGACCGCCCGATGAAGGCAAACTCAGGCACTCCCTCGAGTGGGCAGTCTGCGAGGGTTGGCGCGCTTAATTCAAATTCGGCTTTTTTGACTTTCATGGGTTATCGTCGAGGCGCTTCAGCGTCGCGTGATTCGCACCTCGGGTCGATAGTTGATTTTCACGAGTAGGTCGCCTCGGCCGCCACGGGGTTTTGGGAGGCCCTCTCCGGAAACTTTGACGACAGCCCCGCGTGACACGCCTGCAGGGATGTCCACGGTGATCATTCGTCCTGTCACACTTTGCGTCATTTCGCTTCCGCCTTGCGTGGCCTTTTGTGCGTTGATGCGAAGTTCGGTTTTTAAGTCTGAGCCCGCGGCTTTGAATCGTGCGCTTGGCATGAGGACGAGGCGCACGATGACATCACCGCCGGCCATTGCGCCCGTGCGAGGAACGCGAATCCGGGACTTCGGGGCGGTATCTGGAAGCACATCGAGCGGGTAGCACTCGGGGCCATCCGGATTTGCTGGGTCGGAAACCTTGATTTCGAGCGAGGCCCCGCGAATAAACTCATCGGCACGGAGTCGGACTTCCTGCGTGATGTGGCGTTCGATGCGGCTGCTTCGGGGTGCGGCATCGCGACTTGGCGCGGTGGCGTCGTTCAGCTCCCGGTCGTAGTCGCGGCGGCGTTTCGGATCGATGAGCGTTTCATACGCTGCATTCACATCCTGTGCACGACGCAGCGCATCGGGATCTCCGGGGTTGAGGTCCGGATGGTATTGCCGGGCCTTTAGGCGGAACGCGATGCGGATTTCCTCAGTCGTGCATCGGCGGCCCAGGCCGAGCGTGGCATAATGGTCCGGTTGGACGGGTGGTATCACAAAAAGTCCGAACCGGAATCACCCGGCATCTTAAACTTGCTCCAGCAATTTGTAGATGCGCGACAGCATGCGCGTCGGGTCTTCAAGCAGACCGGCTGAAATCAACGCGTTGTCTAGGAGCTGCTCCGCGACCAAGGCGGCCATTTCTGGTGATTCGGTGCGTGTGGTCGACAACCGACGAATCAATGGATGCGACGGATTGATTTCCAGGTGCACTTTGACGGCGGGTGCGTCGGCTTCCGGGTTCATTGCCTTCATCATCCGGCGCATTTGTGGGGTCATGAAGGCGTCAGCGCTCAACGCGACGACGGGAGAATCCACGAGGCGGGTGCTGGCTTTGACATCCTCGACGCGGTCCCCGAGGGATTCCTTTAACCATGCGGCGAGTGCGGTGAGGTCGTCACCGGAGAGCGCTTCCTCGCCGTCGGGTTTGGCGATTTCCGAAAGTTCGAGGTCTGAGCGATCCGCGCTGGTGAGGTTTTTTCCATCGAACGTGCGGACATTATTCATCACGTATTCGTCCACCGACTCGAAGCAGAAAAGGACCTCGAGGTTGCGGGCTTTGAGGCCTTCGAGGTATGGGCCGCTTTCGATGGAATCCCGGTTGGCACCGATGAGGTAGTAGATGTCTTTTTGGTCGGCGCCCATGCGCGAGACGTAATCAGCGAGGGATGTGGATTTGCCCTTCTCGGTGAAGCTGGATTCAAACCGGAGCAGCTTCATGATTTGGTCACGATGCGAGAAATCCAGGGCAGCGCCCTCTTTGAGAAAGATGCCGAATTCCGCGTAAAACGAAAGGTATGCGTCGAGGTTCGAGGTCGCTTCCTCGTCGAGCAATTTCAGGAACCGCTTGGTCAAGACCTTGTTCAGTTTTTCGATCAGGGCTTTGTCCTGCATCGTCTCGCGCGAAATATTCAGCGGCAGGTCTTCACTATCCACAACCCCCTTCATGAACCGGAGCCACTCGGGCAGCAGGTCCTTGGGTGCGGCGTCGATGAGAACTTTGCGGCAATACAACGCGACCGATGGCTCGGCCCGGCTCAGCCCGAACTTCTCGGGGTTGGACTCCGGAACGAAGAGGAGCGCGTTGATCTGGAGCGGCGCGTCGGCCGAGAAGTGCAGCCGCAGCCGTGGCGCGTCAAATGCGTGCGACTGGAATTTGTAAAACTCGGTGTATTCTTCGTCGGTGATTTCGCTTTTCGAGCGCAGCCAGAGCGCCTGCACCGTGTTGATGCGCGTGCCATTGAGCTGAATCGGAAACGCAACGAATGCGCTGTAGCGCTTCAATAGCCCCTCGACGCGGCTCGCGGTGGCAAATTCCGCACAGTCCGCTTTGAGCTTTATCACCACTTTGGTCCCGCGCCGTTGCCCCTCGACTTCCTCGATCTCGTAGCTGCCCGATCCGTCGCTCGTCCAGACGTGCGCGGGCTCATCTGCCTTCCACGAATGGCTGAACACCGAGACCGACTCCGCCACCATGAAGGAAGAGTAAAACCCAACGCCAAACTGGCCGATCAGGTTGTCGTTCTTCTCTCCGCCCTCACTCAGCGCCTTGAGAAATGCCTTCGATCCGGAATGCGCGATGGTGCCAAGGTTTTCGATCATCTCGGATCGTGTCATCCCGATGCCAAAGTCCTGAATCGTGATTGTTTTTGCAGTGTCGTCCGTCGTGATGCTGATTTCGAGCGGAAGGTTGTCGTCGAACACGGATTTTTCCGTGAGTTGGAGGTGGCGAAGTTTTTCCAGCGCATCGGATGCATTCGACACCAACTCGCGGACAAAGATTTCCTTCTCCGTGTAAAGCGAGTGAATGACGATATCGAGCAGTTGCTTAATCTCAGCTTGGAATTCGAACTTTTCGGGTGTGGTCATTGACATGGCGTGGGAAGTTAGATGCTGGAGCGACTGGCGATAGATGATTGCCAATTGTTGATTGTTTATTGTTGATTTTTGAAGTTTTTAGCGGGGGTCATTTTACGGATCTGTCGGCCGTTTTGGTGCTGCTGACGAAAATCGCGATCAATTCGTTACATTCATTTATGGCAGTTTGGGTAACATCTTGGGAAACCATGCCTTTGCGCGCAATGATTTCAAGCCACACCATTGTTTCACGTAACTCCTTGAGCGCAATTTTCATTTTGTGGATGAAGTCTCGTCGAGACTCTGCGCTTTGCGCTTCGCCATAATTAGGAGCGGGAGAGGTCCCTGAACGAATCAATTGGTTTCCGACATGATTTCCGGCCTTGGAGTTCGGCAGCGCCTCGACAACACCGACGATCACAACTGCAAAATCGATCAACCGATCTTCGAGTTCTTTCGCGTTCATCGTCTGCGTTCCATCCAAAATCAACAATCAACAATCATCGCTCGTCAATCGGAGTCGGTCTGGAGCGGATCGACTCGCAAAAAGTCCAGCCTCATCACAGCCTCACGACGCGTGCCGAGAAAATGTCGGGATCGCCGAGGATTTCCTGCATGGTTGCATCTCCGGGCACGCTATCGAGGTTGAGCATCGTTAGTGCTTTTCCGCCGACCGCATCGCGGCTGAGTGACATGCTTGCGATATTGACACTTTGGCGGCCGAGCAGCGTGCCGATGTGCCCGACGATGCCTGGACGATCCCGGTTTTCGAGCAGGAGGACGGTTCCGGACGGGATGATTTCCACGAAGTTTCCGTTTACGGTGACGATGCGGGGTTTGGCATTGTAGAGTGTGCCGGCTACGGTGACGGAGCCCTCCTCGGACTCGGAAATGACCTCGATGAGATCTGAAAACTCTCCGGATTCGCTGTGGCGGCTTTCGACTACGTTTAGACCAAGGTTTTTGGCCAGTGCGGGTGCGTTGACTTGGTTTACCTCGGCGCCACCGGCGGCTTTGAGATATCCGGTGAGCACGGATCGGCTGAGCGGCGTGAGTTCATGCTCGCTTACTTTTCCGCTGAATCGGACACGCAGCGTGGATGCGCGGCGGGGAGCGATTTGGGAAACAAATTTCCCGAGCCGGTCACAGAGTTCGATCCACGGTCCGAGCACGGCGAGGGTCCGGGCGTCGATGCTCGGCACGTTGACAGCATTCCGGATTTCTCCCTCGAGCAGCGCGGCACGAATCGCTTGGGCGATTTCGATGCCCACATTTTCCTGCGCCTCGGCAGTCGATGCTCCTAGATGCGGGGTGAAAACAATGTTTTGGGCTCCCCGAAGCGGGAAATCGGCCGGTGGTGGCTCTACTTCAAACACGTCGAGCGCCGCCGCCGCGACTTGGCCAGAATGCAGGGCCTCAGCCAGTGCGTCCTCGTCGATCAATCCACCGCGCGCACAGTTCACAATGCGCACGCCCTTTTTGCACAATCCCAGTCTGCGGGCGTCGAGCATGTGGCGGGTTTCATCGGTGAGCGGCATGTGCATGGTGATGAAATCTGCATGCTGGAGTGTTTCGTCGATAGTCTCGAATAACTCAACCTGCAGGGAGCGCGCTTTGCTGGCCGAAAGATACGGATCGTAAGCAACCACGCGCATCCCGAACGCGATGGCACGGCGAGCGATTTCCGATCCGATGCGCCCCATGCCGAGCACGGCGAGCGTTTTGTTGTAGAGCTCCACGCCTTCAAACTTTTTGCGCTCCCACTTCCCGGCTTTCACGCTGGCGTCTGCCTGCGGGATACTCCGCGCGATGCTGACCAGCAGCGAAAATGCATGCTCTGCAGTCGAGATGGTATTACCGCCGGGCGTGTTCATAACGATCACGCCGTTTGCGGTGGCCGCATCGACATCCACGTTGTCAACACCCACGCCGGCGCGGCCGATGACTTTAAGATTCGTCGCAGCCGCGAGGACCGCGGCGTTTACTTTGGTTTGGCTTCGGACGACGAGACCCGCGAACTCGGGAATGATTTTAATCAGTTCCGCTTCGGGGAGGCCCGTGTTCACTGTCACGTCTAACTGTCCTCCGAGCGACAGCTCATCGACTCCACTTTGCGAAACAGGATCGGCGACCAGGACTTTAGGGATTTGCATAAATTTTAAGAAGAAAGAATGAGGTTTAGAGCCGGGATTCCCATGTGATCGACGGGTCGTCGGGCACTTGTCACTCCCCGGTCAGATTGTAAAAAATCAGGACCTGTAGTTAGTATGGCTGGATTGGTGCGTCGAGGCAAAAAGTGGCAGCACGCTTTGGTCAGGAGGGATCGATTGAACCACGATTTTGTTTCATTTTTCGGCGAGGGGATTTCTCCAGTGAATGCCGAACCGTTCGAAATCGGTGTCGGCGGTCTCAACGGTGGCTTTGAACCGCATCGCAGAGGCGGTAATCTGAGCATCGGCAGCTAGGTTGCCGCCGGCCCCAGCGGTCTTCAAAAGTTGCATGGCACATTCCACATCTTAGGGAGTGAACGAAAGCGTCTGCACGCAAGCTGTCGCCGTCCATTGATCCACAATAGCGATGGCCTCATCGATGTGCAGCGGGCGCTCGAAGGCCTCGGGATTGGTCCCAATGCGAACGAATGCAAACAATAAGCAAGGGCAAAGTCCTAATGTCTCGGTTCCAGCGATACGCATATTGGGGTTCTCAACAAATTGGTGCGCGGGAAGTATGAGTGGAGCGGGAAATAGTTTACGGCGCGGGTCTTCAGACGTTTCACCGCAGAATGGTAGCTACGGCTCGGACGGAGCCTCGCCCTCCCGGAAGGATTGGGGGCTGTGTTCTAGCCTTAGAACACAAATGGGACGCCTTGAGTCTCGAAGGCGGCTTTTTGCTCGGACAGGTATCTGTCACCCAATTTCTCAAAAAACCCCTCGGTTTTGAGTTCTGCCAGCGCCTCGTTTACCTGCTCTGCCAGCGCTTGGTTGTCTTTTTTGATGCCGATGGCCCATTGTTCGGTTTTCACCGGAGCTAAAAGCGCGAGCGTGGCGTCGGGGTGGCGGCGGGCATTTTCCCAGACCGACATTTGGTCATAAACAAATGCATCGGCCTTGCCCTGCACAACTTCCATGACGGCGGAAGACTCGCGCTCGACTGCGAGGATCTTGGCTTTCTGGATCGTTGCACGCGTCCACACTTCGCCGGTGGTCCCTTGCCTGACTACGATGGTGCGTTCAGGGGTGTCCAAATCTGCCAGCGATTGCACGCCGGCATTTTTACCAACCAACAGAGCGAGCCCCACGGTGAGGTAGGGATCCGAAAATGCGATCGACTGACGCCGCTCCTCGGTGTCGGTCATGGAAGAAATTACAAGGTCGATTCGGCCAGACTGGAGTGCTGGAATCAGGCCAACGAATGGAAGATTCTCGAGCTGCACCGTGCGGCCGAGTTTCGCGCCAATCGCCTCGGCAAGGTCCACACTTAACCCCTCGGGTTTTCCTGAAACACCGATGGTTTCGAATGGCGGGTAGGAGAGGTCCGCTCCGATGGTGAGGCGATCAGAGGGAGCGGAGGCATTGTCGCACCCGCCGATACCAGCCGCGATGAAGCACCCAAAAACCAAAAAAAACACCCGGCAGATTGAGTTTCTCATCTGCCGGGTGTTCGGGTTGAAAGCAATTTGTTGCGGCAGAATGGAATGGGCTATTTACTGCAGCTTGCCGACTGCGGCAGGACCAGCCACGTTTGGATTGTCAAGCAGGCGGGGCTGTAAAATAGCGCCCTCGCCCCCTCGACGCATGACTACAACACCTTTGTTTCCGTATGGTGACGCGTCAACGAGGGGTGCGACCGTCGGGTTCGTTCCGTCCCAATTCTTCGTGGAGAGGAAGGGGAGCGCCGATTCCGATTGCTCTTCCGTCAAGCCTGCTGAGTCAGTCGTATCGTAAAGATTGAGAGCGACCGAGTCAGTGGAGAGACTCGCGTCAGCAGCCACGCGCTCCGCGGACAAAAGCTTTCGCAAATCGCCAAGCGTTAAATATTTGCCCTCCTGCAACTCCTCAACCCAAAGTGTAAAGCTCGTCATACTCTCGTTGTTTTTCCCCGGAAAACCACCGCCAACACCCGCTGCGGTGTTGTCGAGATCCATTGTTTGAGTGGCCAGATGCAACTGCCGCACGTTGTTCAGCGTCTGGGTCATCTGGCCTCTGGTGAGAGCGCCGCTCACGGCTGGGATGGCGAGCGATGCGAGAATGCCGATGATTGAGATAACGACGAGCAGCTCGATGAGGGTAAATCCGTGTCTTTTATTTGGGAGGTTCATAATGTTTGATATCTGGATGAAAGGAACCACGGATTTTCTGCATCGTCAACGGAATTTCCGGTGGTGCGAGGTGTAATTTCCGGAACCTTACGCGAGCAGCGTGGCTTGTTTAGACTCAATACGTCCCTCCAGATGCGTCTTGAACGTCGCGAGTGTTTTGCGCGCGATGTGATCGATGAAAAACTCCCCGATGATCCGGTCCGCGATGGGCGCCAGCGCGGGAACGCGGAACTTCATCACATGAATGATTCGGACGAGTGTGCCATCCGGGGTATCCTCAAACTTCCAAACGACGCCCATTCCCTTGGTGAAGGCGCGTAGATGGAGGAAATGGATTTCGAGGTTTTCGCGATCGATGGTTTGTTCGGATGTCCATGCGATCGGAATGCCGGTGCGGTGAGCGGCCATTTTGACGATGTGTCGTGTCGTGCCGCGCTCGAGATACGTGATGTATCGGTAGTGCGGGAGGATTGCTGGCCAGCGCGAGAGGTCGGCGGCGGACTCGAAGATCACCTCTTTTGGCGCGCGGATGGTGATGGATGTTTCGGTATTCATGAGGCGGATTTCCGGACTCGGTAGGAAAGGTAGCATTCTTGTCCGAGCACTTCCATGGATTGCATGGTGAGTTGGACCGGGTGTGGGAAAAACTCGGGTGAGACGCCGGTGAGTGTGGGGGCTTGCGCTCCGCCAAAAATCACGGGGCCCACGGTGATACGCAGTTCGTCGACCGCATGAATCTCGACCAAGCTACGAAACAACGTCGGCCCGCCTTCACAGACCACAGTGCGGACTTGGTAATCCTTTCGAAGCACAAGCAGAACCTCGGCAAGATCGAGTTCGTCTGAGTGCAAAAAATGCAAATCCGCCAGAGGAGCCAACGCCGACCGAACCGCTTCCGGCATTGCCTGCGTGGTAAAAACAACGCGCCGTGCTCCGGGCGTGGTGAATACCTTCCACGCCGGGTCCAACGCTCCGGTGGCAGAAATGATCACGCGCAACGGCTCGGCAGCGCGGCCGGCAGCCTGACGAGCCTCCCGCAAGTCGTCATCGCGCAGCGTCATTGACATGGTATCGGCCGCCAACGTGTGACGCCCAACCATCACCGCATCTCCACTCGCGCGAATCTCGAGCAGACGGCGAAGGTCGGATTCGGAGGTGAAACCGGACGGTGTGAGGTTTCGCGTCGAGACTTTTCCGTCCACGGTGCGAGCGAAGTTCGCAATGACACGCGGCCGACGGGGCCGATTCCGCATCCGCTCTGAGCTAGGCTTGCTCGACGTGTTTTTCGACATCATCCGTGACTTCCTCCATCTCTTTCAAGGTGGCGGATTTTCCATCACCGGGACGGTAAGTGAGATACGCCAGTCCACCGATCAGGCACCAAACGACCGCCATGAGATAACCGGAAATCCCGATGAGGACGGCTTCTGCGGCCGGGACCTGATAGAGTTGCCCGAGCAGGTCTTCGAAGAGTTTTTCGCGAACACCGATCCCTGACAGGCTAATCGGGAGCGCCGTAATGACGTTGACGATTGGGATCACTGAGAAGATTTCGATAACCGTGACGTGCAGGCGGAACGCGCGTGCCGCAAAATAGAAAGTCGAAAAGAGGAGCAGATGCGATGGCAGCGAAAGGAAAAATGCTTTGCAGATTGCGCCGGGCGCGCGGCTGTAGCGGTGCGTGGCTTCCGCAAGGTCCACGATGGTTGAGCGCAGCGGCACTTTTTTCGGCAGGCGTTGTTCGAGTTTGAAGGTCGCGATCAACACCGCGACGATGACCATGCCCACGGATCCGCACAGAATCAGACCGAGCGTGAGCAGCAATCCCTGCGCGACAGCTGTGCTGGTGAGGGCCTGCCAACTGGCGATTACGACAACGACCGAGACAAGCGCGAGCGCCAGGATCCCGACCACGCGGTCCACGACCACGCTGAGAAATGCCCCGACTTTCGCGCCCGGTGCCTCGCGGATGGCGTAGTAGATTTTCACCACGTCGCCGCCCGTGGCTCCGAGAAGGAACAAGTTAAAAAACATCCCGATGAGCAGCAGCTTCCCGCAGCGCACAAACGAAAGGTTGATGCCTGCTGCTTGGAGGAGGATTTTCCAGCGCCATGTTTGAAGCAATATAGTCCCGCCGACTGCAATAATCCCCGGCAAAAACCAAAGCAAATCCGCCTTTCCAAGCGCGGTTGCCATCAGCGCCCGTTTGTCTGGATCCCTGAAAATCCACCAGATCAGCGCGAGAGAAATCGCCGCTTGGAGTGTGGTCATCACGATGCGCTTCATAAAGTGTGGTTCGGATCAGTGGATACTTGCCTCCTGCGGACTCGGCGAGGCAATTTTCGTGACGAACAGTTCGCAGGTCGGAAAATGACGCACCCTGCCCGATTATCCGGCTCAAGCGCAGTTTAGGAATGCGATTCTCGATTGATGATTGGTGATTTTTGAATGGCGATGTGGTGCAACAATCAACAATCAACAATCAGAAATCAGAAATCAGAAATCAGCAATCCAACACTACCCATCCAAGTATGGCGCGAGACGTTCTTTCAATTCATTCCGAGCGCGGAAAAGCAGACTCTTCACGGAGGACACGCTGAGTTCCATGACGACGGCAATTTCTTCGTATGACAGGTCTTCGTATCGCCGTAGGACGATGGCCATGCGCTGCGTTGGTGAAAGTGCATCCATGGCGAACTGGATCGCTGCCTCTAGTTCTTCGCGGAGCACGGCTTCATCGGCGCGAGCGGTGGACTGATCGACAAATACGTCGCCTGTGTTTTCGATGCGTGCGTCCAGCGAGTCTGAGCGCGAGCGTTCGCGGCGACGGATTTCGTTGAAAACCAGATTTCGTGTGATGGTGTAGAGCCACGTGGTGAATTTCGCGCGGGGTTCGTAGCGGGCGGCGGAATTCCAGACTCGCAAGAACACGTGTTGCGCGAGGTCCTCGGCGTCGCGTCCGTCGCCGAGCATTTTGGCGATGGTTCCGATCACGCGGTCCTGGTGTTTTTCAACCAATTCCCGGAACGCGCTGGTGTCCCCGGTGGCTACGCGCTGCATGAGGACACCGTCGTGAAGTGCGTCATCATTTGGACCCTGCGGGTCGTCGATCGGGGGTGGAGAATTCACTGCTATTAGGATTTAACCCCGAATGGCGCAGAATGCCTCCGCAAAATATTCACCCATCGTAGCGGTAGGTCGGTTGCACACCCTCAGACTGCGATATGGACACGCGCAAATCGTTTACGAGGCCATTGTGGAGGCCGTAAACCCAGCCGTGCAAATTCAGGTATTGACCGCGCAGCCACGCGGCTTGGACGACTGGCGTGTGGGAAAGCGAACGCACTTGTTCGATCACATTCAGCTCGCACATCCGATCCAGTTTCACGGCATCATCCTCGATGACATCGAGGGTTTTTCTGTTTTTGAAATAGACGTCCTTGATGGATGTCAGCCAGTTGTCGATGAGTCCGTGGTGTTGGCGGTCGAGTGCGGCTTTGACTCCGCCGCATCCGTAGTGGCCGCAAACAATGATGTGGCGCACGCGCAGGACGTCGACCGCGTATTCGACCACGGACTGGCAATTAAGATCGGATGCATAGACGATGTTGGCGACGTTCCGGTGAACAAACAACTCGCCCGGCATGAGCCCGACGATGTCGTTGGCCGGCACGCGACTGTCCGAGCAGCCGATCCACAAATACGCAGGCGACTGTTGATTGACCAATTTCCGGAAGAACTCCGGGTCCTCGCTGGTCCTTGCCACAGACCAGTCGGCATTCTTTTTTATGAGGTGATCGATGGATGATGGCATTGAAGAGATCGTCTCCGTTGATATTTGAGGACTCCCCGCCGCCATGCAACAAATTCGTGGAACTACGGCAAAAATCTTATACCGTCCAGTCGATCACCCGACCGTAAACGATGAACGCATATCCTCCGAAACTCCAACAAATCATCGGCCTTTTCGAGATTCTGCCCGATGCTGAAAAGCGTGAAACGCTGATAACCTACGCGGACCAAAGTCGTGGCCAAGCGCCCAAGGAGGGTGAGACTTTCGATCTGGAAGATGTGCGCAAAGACGAGGAATGCACGGACACGGTGGGTGTTTTCCTCAAACTGGGTGAGGGCGGGAAAGCGCATTTCCGTGTCACGCTGGGGCCGCAGGTGCAAACGTTGACGAAGGCGATGACATCGATCCTGTGCAAGGGGTTGGACGGCTGCACGGTGGATGAGATCCTTGATGTGCCGGCGGATTTTGTGCCGAAGATCGTGGGTGCCGACCTCGTGCGCCAGCGCAGTCAGACGGTCTATTACATCCTCGGGCGCATGAAGGGTGCTGCCACAGTGTGGCGAAACCGTCAGCGGGCCGCCGCAGCCGACTCAGCGCCGACGGTTTAAGCGTTCGATCTGGTCACCGAGTTCACCATCCGCCCTCGCACACTCCGCGCGGAGTTGATCGGTGGACATCCAAAGCCCACCGAATGCTTCGACGGTCTGGCGTTCCAAAAAGTCATCGGTGGCTACGACCACTTGGTGGCTCGTGGCATATTTCGCGACCAGTCGCTCGATGATCGAATCGGCGGTTTGGCCGGATTTTGAATAGAAGACTTGGATCGTGTTGGTCTCGACGTCTTTTGACGCCTGTTTGCCCTTGCCATCAAAAACGACTGCGACCGTAACGCCCGAAATGTCCTGGTATCTGGAAAGCAAATGCACGAGGCGCTCGCGGGCTGCAAACCCCTTGCGGTCGTGCAACCCGCGGAGCTCGGGCCACTGGAATATAACGCTGTGGCCATCAATGATCAAAAGTTGCATCGCTCCAAGCCGCCACTCGATGCGCAGGAGCCGCCCTAGAGCAACTCGGCGATTTGCACCGCGTTGAGCGCGGCACCTTTTAAAAGCTGATCACCGCAAATCCAAAAGCTGATTGCATTATCCAGCGCGCAGTCCAAACGCATTCGGCCGATCTCGCAGTCATCTTTGCCCGCGACGTCCAGCGGCATCGGGTATTCGCTCTTTGCGACATTATCCCGAATGACGATGCCCGGGAATGCTTCGATGGCGTGGCGGGCCTCTGACAGGCTGATGGGTTTCTCAAATTCTGCGCTGACTGCGACCGAATGCGCCCGATAGACCGGGACGCGCACGCAGGTGACAGAAGCCCGGAACATCGATAGGTGCATGATCCGTCGCCCTTCGTTTTGGAGTTTCATCTCCTCTTTGGTGTATCCGGACTCCAAAAAGCTATCGACCTGCGGAATAACGTTGAACGCGATTTGGTGCGGGAACACGGCCTTTTTCGGTGGGTTACCGGCAGCCAGTGCCTCCACTTGATTGCGTAATTCATCGATCGCCAGCGCGCCGGCTCCGGACACCGCTTGGTAACTCGATGCAAACACGCGGCGCACGCGGAAGCGCTGGTGCAACGGGTAAAGCCCCATCAGCGTGATCGCGGTCGTGCAATTCGGATTAGCGATGATCCCACGGTGGTTTTTGACATCGGCACCATTGATCTCGGGGACAATCAGCGGGACTTGATCGTCCATTCGGAAAGCGGACGAGTTATCAACAACCACCGCACCCGCAGCGACGGCGGCCGGCGCAAACTCCTTGGATATGCCAGAACCCGCGCTGAAAAGTGCGACGTCCACGCCAGCGAACGCGTCGGCTGTCAGCTCCTTGACGGTGAGCTCGCCATCACGGAAAGGGATTTTTTTTCCTACCGAGCGGCTGGAGGCGAGGAGTGTGATTTCCGAAACGGGGAATGCCCGGCGGTCTAATACATCCAACATTTCAAGACCCACTGCGCCAGTTGCGCCAACGATTGCTACGTGATACTGCCTACTCATAAATTTTTCGCGAATGTTCAAGTTACCCGAAGACAGTGATCCTGACCAGCCTGCAATTTCCGCTGAACCGGTCGCCTGCAATGTGATCATTTCCGTTGCGGACCAGTCGTTGCGGTTAGTGCGGGGAGACAGCGTGGAGGCGGAGTATCCGGTTTCGACCTCGCGGTTCGGGCTCGGCAGCGAACCCGGCAGCTACAAAACCCCGCTGGGACGGTTCCGTGTATTTGAAAAATTCGGGGATGGTGCGCCGCTGGGTGCCGTTTTTAAAGAACGTCAGCAGACCGGTGAGGTTGTCGGTCAGGGTGGCGATGAGGACCGGATCCTAACCCGGATTTTATGGCTCGAAGGTTGTGATCCCGAAAATGCCAACACGCGGGATCGGTATATCTATTTGCACGGCACCAATCAGGAAAATGCGATTGGCATGCCTGCCAGCCACGGCTGCATCAGGCTCCGGGCGCAGGATCTTGTGGAGCTTTACGACCGCATCCCGTGCGGCACACCTGTGGAAATCGTCGGATAAAAATAGGATTTTGTTTGTCAGAGTATCTGGAAACGTGAATATCAAGGGTCGCAACTAGCGGAGAAAGGAGGGGGAATATTTTAATGAAATTTGTCAAAATTGCAGCAGTTGTCGCTTTCGCAGCGGCGTCGTTGAGCCTCGGAGCTTGCGCATCCAAACAGCCGGCCCCAGCGCCGACTACGATTGGAATGTCCAAGTAATCTGCGCCTAAACGCATTTGAGGGTCGGAGCAACCACGTGTTGTTCCGGCCTTTCTTGTTTTCTGCCCGGGCGCGCTGGCATTTCGTGATTGCGAGCGCGGCATGGTTTGTGCTTATAGGGTTGGAACCATCACACTAGGGGGAGCAAATTATGAAACTAAGGGTTTTTCTAGCGATTGCTGTTTTTTTAATTTCTGTCGGTTCCGCTGGCGCAGTCGATCAATCTGGCGTCCAAGACGAAGTTGTCACAGGAACCGGGGAGCGGGCCACCATGCGCGGGGCCGTCGCGGAGGTGGTTCGCCGGGACAGCGGGTACATTTTTGTCAATGTGGGCGGATCATTTCCGAACCATACGTTTGCGGTGTGGATTCACAAAATGGACACCGATGTGTTTCCTGATGTCGATAGTTGGGTGGGCAAGGAAATCGAGTTTTCAGGCGTGATGGAGACATATAATGAAAAGCCCATGCTCCGCATCCGCAAACCCGCCGACGTGATCATCGGGAAAAAACTTGATGCTGCAGCCCGCTGAGTCGGACTGGCAGCCTGGCCCCGCCACTCTGAGCCTGAGCGCGGACTCGGAAATCCACATTTGGCGCGCGTGCGCCCACGATCTGCCTTGCGATCGTGATTGGCACTCGCGCTGGGGGCGGTCACCCGCGAATGCGCCAGAACCTGTGCTGCGAGCGAGAATATCCGCACGTCGCCTGGTCGATGCCGTGCTCCCAAGGTATCTTGGAGGATCAGCCGACTCGTTGAAAATTTCACGTGATTCAAACGGCCGACCGTACGTGGCTGGTACGAGGCTGGATTTTAACCTTTCGCACTCGGGCGATTGGGCGCTCCTTGCGGTCGCGTCGGGAACGCGGGTCGGCGTCGACGTCGAGCAAGTGCGAAACGACCGGGATTTTCGTGCGATTGCCCGGAGGTATTTTTCTGATTCCGAAGCGCGGATGATCTATGGTTTGAGTGACGCTGCCGTTGCGCTCGCCCGGTTTTATCGTTTATGGACTGCGAAAGAGGCGGCCCTCAAAGCCCTCGGCACCGGCATTGCGAATGGTCTCGCGGAGACAACGCTCACTGGCGAAAACTTTGTCCGGTTGCCTGACGGGACCACAATGAGGTTTCGGGCGTTTGAGGTGAGCCCCGATTACCCCGCCGCCCTCGTGACCCAATCGATCCAGGAATTTCATCTCCGGTTTTTCCACTTGGCGCATCGCTGAGGCATCGATTTTGGCGTGGGTGGTCTGGCACCCGGAAAGAGAATATTCGCAGATTTTCCTCTTGAACTTGATTTAAGAATCGTGGAGTCTCTCGGGTTCCACTTTTTATCCGATATGAAGGCAGACATCCATCCTAACTACATCGACAGCGTCATCATGTGCGCTTGCGGGGCGTCCTACAAAACCCGGTCGACCCGTGAAAACATCAAAATCGGTATTTGCGCAGCATGCCATCCGTTCTTCACAGGCGAGCAGAAGTTCGTGGATACCGCAGGCCGCATTGAGAAGTTTGCCCGCCGTTACGGCAGCGCGCGTGCGACCCGGGCAGTCAAAAAGCCAGCCTAGCTTTCACAAAACATTTCTTAAACGGTGATTCTGTCCATGCGACAGATTCACCGTTTTTGGTTTTATGGATTTTGCGCCACTGATTATCCGAAAGCGGGATCGATTCGCCGAGTTAGAGGCGGCCATCGGGTCGTCCGACTTGTATGACGACCCGTCCCGTGCGCGCGAGATCCTGCGTGAGCATTCGAAAACCAAAGACATCCTCGCTGCCTGGGATGCCTTCGAGAAGGCAACCAAGGAACTCGAGGAAAACCGGCTCATGGCGGGTGACGCGGATCCTGAAATGGCCGACATGGTGCGGGCCGAAATCGCATCGCTCGAAGAAGACCTCCCGAAAATCGAATTCTCCCTGCGGATCGCACTCCTGCCGCCGGAGCCCGACGAAGACAAGGACGCCATCGTGGAAATTCGCGCCGGCACCGGGGGAACCGAGGCTGCACTCTTCGCGGCGGACCTCTACCGGATGTATGGCAGGTATGCCGAGACAGCCGGGTTGAAAATCGAAGTTTTGGAAAGCAGCCAGGCCGATTTAGGCGGATTAAAAGAAATCGTTTTCCGCTTGTCCGGCGACTCGGTTTTTCGCCGCATGCGCTATGAGAGCGGCGTCCACCGCGTGCAGCGCGTTCCCGCCACCGAGGCACAAGGCCGAATCCACACCTCCGCCGCCACGGTTGCCGTGCTGCCCGAGGCCGAGGAGGTCGATATCGATATCCGTCCCGAAGATTTACGCATCGAAGTCTGCCGGGCTGGCGGCCCCGGAGGCCAAGGAGTCAACACGACGGATTCGGCCGTCCAAGTCATGCACATCCCAACCGGTCGCATCGTTCGCTGTCAGGATGGCCGCTCCCAGCAACAAAACAAAGAACGCGCGTTGCAAATCATGCGGTCCAGGCTCCTCGAAGACAAGCGCCGCGAGGAGGAGGAGAAATACTCGGCCCACCGAAAAAGCCTCATCGGCGGCGGCGGCCGGGAGGAAAAAATCCGGACCTACAACTTCCCGCAAAATCGAGTTACGGACCATCGCATCGGGCTGACGCTTTATAACTTGGATCGATTTGTCGAAGGTGAAATCTCGGAGATGATCGAGGCGCTCTACCTCAGCGATGTGGAGCAGCGGCTCAAGGAAGCGGCCGCACTTTGATGATCCGATGACCGTGCTCGATGTCATTGTATCCGCCACCGGATACCTCGAAAAACAAGGCGTCGAGAACCCCCGGTTGAATGCCGAGCATTTGCTCGCACACACGCTCGGGCACAAACGTCTCCAGCTTTACATGGAATTCGATCGCCCCCTGAGCGACAGCGAGCGCGCTCCATTACGCGAACTGGTCAAATCCCGGGCCGCCGGAGTGCCTCTCCAGCACTTGATGGGCAACGCTGCATTTTTTGGCCGCGATTTCGTGTGCGATTCGCGCGCGCTGATCCCCCGCCCGGAAACCGAGCAGCTCGTCGAGATTGTGCTGAAAGAAATCAAAGACCACCCATCGCCCGTCGTCTTGGATGTCGGGACCGGCTCCGGTGTGATTGCACTCACCGTCGCCCTTGAGCGTCCGGACGCGAGCGTGCATGCCACGGACATCTCGCCTGACGCGCTGGCACTCGCTGCGGAAAATGCGGCCCGCCATGGATTAGCGGACCGTTTGATTTTTCACCAAGCGGATTTATTGCCGCCCGATTGTCGAACGCCGGATTGTATCATCGCGAATCTGCCCTACATCCCGCAGGGTGAAATCGCCAGGCTTTCCCGCGAAGTGCGCCATGACCCCATCCTCGCGCTCGACGGCGGAGTTGACGGCTTAGACCTCATTCGACGCCTCGCTTCGGACGCGGGAACCAACGTGCAATCACCGTTTCTGATCGCCCTTGAAATTGGCCATGACCAAGCTGCCGGTGTGCGTGATCTGTTGGCTGCTCATAATTTCCGCGACATCCGTAGCCTGCACGATTATCACAACATCGAACGATTTGTATTAGCGAAGCATGGATAAAATTTTAGTTCACGGCGGACACACGCTCCAAGGATCAGTGCGCATCAGCGGCTCCAAAAACTCGGCCTTACCGATCTTGGCGGCCACATTACTCACCAAAGAGCCGTGCACGATTCACCGAGTGCCCGATCTCAGTGACATCCACTACATGCTCACGATCCTGAGCGAACTCGGCTGCGAAGTGGAGCGGGCCAGCGGCACGGTGAAAATCAGCGCCGAATCCATCAAAACCGAAGCTCCCTACGACATCGTCCGGAAAATGCGCGCATCGGTGTGCATCTTGGGACCGCTTCTGGGCCGCGAAAAGGAGGCCACCGTTTCACTTCCGGGCGGCTGTGTGATTGGAGACCGGCCAATCGATTTGCATTTGCGAGGATTCGAGGCGCTGGGCGCTGCGGTGCGTGTAGTTCAAGGGAATGTCAAAGTCCTAGCCCCCGAACTACGCGGCAATACCGTCAACATGCGCGGCAAATTCGGCTCGACCGTGCTCGGCACCGATAACCTCATGATGGCTGCCGTGCTTGCTGACGGGACCACCGTGATTGATGGAGCAGCCGAGGAGCCTGAGGTCGTCGATTTGGCAAACTTCCTCATTAAGATGGGAGCCAAAATCGAAGGCGCTGGCACCCGTCGGATCATTGTTGAGGGAGTCAAAGAGTTGTCCGGATGCGAACACACCGTGATACCAGACCGCATCGAGGCCGGGACATTTCTCATCGCCGGCGCTATCAGCGGCCACGATTTAACGCTCCGTCGCGTCGCTCCTGAGCACCTGCGATCCGTCATCGATCCATTGGTTCAATCGGGATACAAAATCGAAACCACCAATGACACCGTCCGCATCCAAGCAAACGGTGTCCGAAAACCGATGAAACTCGAAACGCAACCGTTTCCGGGATTCCCGACCGATATGCAGGCGCAAATGTGCGCGCTGCTCGCGTCCTCGGAAGGTATCAGCGTGGTCACAGAAACGGTGTTTCCTCAGCGCTACATGCATATCGCCGAACTCAAACGCATGGGTGCTGACATCGAGCTCCAGGGGCCAACAGCCGTGATTCGCGGGGTCGCGAAGCTCTCCGGCGCACCAGTCATGGCGAGCGACCTACGCGCATCCGCCGCCCTTGTGCTAGCTGGGTTGCAAGCGGATGGCATCACCGAGATCAACCGTGTTTATCACATCGACCGGGGATACGAGAGCATCGACGAAAAGCTGAACGAAGTGGGCGCTCACATCGAGCGCGTGAAAGCATAACCCCCCGCTGCAAACCATGGCCACTCACTACCTCGCCGACGAAAATCGATACGAGAAGACACCCTATGCACGCACCGGGCGGAGCGGACTCATGCTGCCACGGATATCCCTCGGACTCTGGCACAACTTTGGCGACGTCGATGCGCTCGATCTACAACGTGCCATTCTCCGCCGCGCATTCGACTGCGGCGTGACGCATTTCGACCTCGCAAACAACTACGGCCCACCACCCGGGAGCGCCGAGACAAACTTCGGGCGGATTTTCTCAGAAGATTTTTCGGCTTATCGCGACGAATTGATCTTGTCCACCAAAGCAGGATACCGCATGGGCCCCGGTCCATACGGCGATTGGGGCTCGCGCAAAAACCTACTGTCCAGCCTCGATCAAAGTTTGAAGCGCATGCGCGTCGACTACGTTGACATTTTTTATTCCCATCGGCCCGATCCCGATACCCCATTGGAAGAGACCATGGGTGCTCTGGATCAGGCGGTGCGCTCGGGGCGTGCGCTGTATGCGGGGCTCTCGAATTATTCACCAGAGCGAACTCAGGAGGCTGCCCGGATCTTGCGGGGACTCGGGACCCCATGTCTCATTCACCAGCCCAAATACAGCATTCTCGTTCGCCAGATCGAACAGGGTCTGACAAAAGTGCTGGCAGACGAGGGAGTCGGAGCCATCGTATTTTCCCCGTTGGCCCAAGGGATGTTAACTCCCCGGTATCTCACCGACATCCCAGCGGACTCGCGGGCTGCTAAATCGCATGGCTTCTTGCAGTCGGCAACCGTCGAACAAACGCTTCCGAAAATCCGGGCACTGAATGCCATTGCCGAAGCGCGTGGTCAGACGCTCGCGCAAATGGCGATTGCCTGGGTCCTGCGCCTTCCGGAGGTCACGTCCGCGTTGTTGGGCGCGAGCTCTGTGCAGCAGCTCGATCAAAACCTGAGTGCTCTGAATCAGCTGGAATTCTCCGAGTCTGAACTCGCCGCTATCGATAAAATCGCCCCGGTGTAATGTTCGAACGTCTGCTTTATGGTGGCTCGCAGCCATGATTCCGACGATTTTACAGCACATGGTTTCAACTCTGGTCGTAACACCCGGCGCAACTAGCGTATCGTAGGAAGATCACATGAAAGCCGTATTCAGAAAACTCGTCCTGGAATCATTCCGACCGCTCCAAAGCGGCATCATGGAAGTGGTGCTTCCGGACGGGAAAAAACTCATCTTCGGCGGCGGCAGGGTGGGGTTGCGTGCGGTGATGCGCGTTCAATCGGAAAATTTTTTCCGCCGTTGCGTATTGTTCGGGCCAATCGGGTTTGCGGAGGCCTACATCGACGGCGAATGGGAAACACCGGATCTGGCCGCAGTTATCGGATGGTTCATTTTGAATTCCGAGGACGCTGGCGGAATGCAAACCGAGCGCGGGGCCAAAGCTCCCTTGTTGAATCTGCTGAACTCATACAACCGACTGCTCCATCAGCGCCGCCCGAACAGCCTCACGACCAGCAGAAAAAATATCAGCGAACACTACGACCTGAGCAATGACTTTTTCAAACTCTGGTTGGACCCCACGATGACGTATTCGAGCGCATTGTTCGAGCCGGCGGACATCGACCTTCAAGCGGCCCAGATTCGCAAATACGATCACCTTTGCCAAAGCTTGCAACTCGGACCGGACGACCACGTGCTCGAGGTCGGGACGGGCTGGGGCGGATTCAGCATCCACGCCGCATCGACCTACGGCTGCAAAATCACAACGATCACGATTTCGCAGCGGCAGCACGATGAAGCAGTTGCTCGCATCGCCACCGCAGGGCTCTCTGACCGGGTTAAGGTGCTGATTGAGGACTACCGAAAAATTGAAGGACAGTTTGATAAAATCGTGTCGATCGAGATGATCGAGGCCGTCGGCGATCGATTTTTAGACACCTACTTCGACTCTCTTCAGCGCGTCTTGGCGCCCGATGGCTTGATCGGCCTGCAAATGATCACGTGCCCGGATCGTCAATACCGCATCCTTCGCGACGGAGTGGACTTCATCCAAAAGCACATTTTCCCAGGCTCCTTGTTGGTTTCGCAGGCCCGGGTGACCGAGGCACTAAACCGCACCGGTTCGCTAAACCTCTACGCGTGGAAAGATATGGCGCCGCACTATGCGAAAACACTGGGGCTTTGGTGCGAGCGGTTCGAGGCCGAGCGGGATGCCGTCGTGGCACTCGGCTTCGACGAACGCTTCATCCGGAAGTGGCGTTACTACCTTCGATACTGCGAGGCCGCGTTTGCGACTCGGAACATCTCCGTTGTTCAAGCCGTTTACGCCAGACCAAATAACCTCCGCATCGCATCGCCGGTTTACTCACTGGGTCCGATCGCACAACCTATCACCAAAAACTCATGATGAACGAATCGTTCTGGTCGCTCTCGATGCTGGGACTCACGCTGGCCATGTCGATCATGGCGCTCGTGTGGCTGCTGGCCCGCGTAATCAACAACGCAAGCATCGTCGATATTGCGTGGTCACTGGGCTTCACGCCGATCGTTTTGGCATTGGCAGTGTTCGGCACGGGAGCGCCTGAGCGCCGCTACTTGCTGGCGGCCATGGTCTGCGTCTGGAGTCTGCGCCTTGGAAGTTATATCTGGGTCCGCGTGGCAAAACATCACCCGGAGGAAGATGGCCGCTACGCCGAACTCCGGCGACTCTATCCGAAGCACCCGTGGCTCATGTTTTTCGGATTTTTCCAGCTCCAGGCCGTCCTGCTGAGTGTGCTGGCAGTCCCGTTTGTCATCGCTGCGGTCAACCCATCACCGCATCTGGGTCCATGGGAGTGGACAGGCGCTGCGATCTGGCTCGTCGCCATGCTCGGTGAGGCAGCCGCCGACGCGCAACTGCATAAATTCCGCTCAAATCCTGCCAACAAGGGGCGGACGTGCATGGTCGGACTGTGGCGGTATTCGCGGCATCCGAACTACTTTTTCGAATGGATGATCTGGGTCGCATATTTTGTGTTCGCCATGGGCTCACCCACCGGATGGCTCGCCATCGTCAGCCCGGCGATCATGTTGTTTTTCCTCTTCAAAGTAACTGGCATCCCCGCCACGGAGGCTCACGCCCTGAAGTCGCGCGGAGACGAATACCGCGAGTATCAGCGCACGACCAGCGTCTTCGTGCCGTGGTTCTCGAAAGCTCCTCGATAAAAAATCATCCCATCCCGAATTATGTTTTCACTCGACGACCTGCTCGCAAAAAACCTCCTTCCCGACGCTGCAATCCGAATCGGAATCCGCAACCTGCTGGCAAAAAAAATCCGAGAGGAAGACCTCGGCGGTGTTGAAAAACAGCAGGCCGCGCTGCAGGCATTTGTGGACTCGCTGAAGCAACTTCCCATCGCAATCAAGACGGCGGCCGCCAACGAACAGCACTACGAAGTGCCAACCGAGTTTTTCAAACTCGTGCTTGGCCCCCGCATGAAATACAGCTCCGGCTACTGGCCGAACCCCGAAACCACGTTCGCCGAAAGCGAGGAGATCATGCTTGCCCTGACTTGTGAGCGGGCGGCACTGGTGGATGGCCAAGACGTGCTGGAACTCGGCTGCGGATGGGGCAGCCTGACGCTCTGGATGGCCGAAAAATATCCGAACTCGCGCATCACCGGCGTCTCGAATTCATCTACCCAGCGCGAGCACATCGAATCCGAAGCCAAGCGGCGCGGGTTTTCAAATGTCCGGATCGTCACTTGCGACATGAACACGTTCGACCCCGGCGCAACGTTCGACCGGGTCGTGAGCGTCGAGATGTTTGAGCACATGAAAAACTATCAAAAACTCATGGCCAACATCGCGGGATGGCTGCGACCGGATGGGATGTTATTCGTCCACATCTTCACCCACCGGTTGTTCGCATACCATTTTGAAGGAAAAGATCCGTCGGATTGGATCACACGGTATTTCTTCGAGGGTGGAACCATGCCGTCCGACGACCTGCTTTTGTATTTCCAGGATGATCTAAAAATCGACGCCCACTGGCAGGTGAGCGGCACCCATTACCAACGCACCTCTGAGGCATGGCTCGCTGCGATGGATGCCCAAGACGCCAAGGTCCGGCCAATCATGACCGCCACGTATGGCGAGGCCGACGCCGCCAAGTGGCGCGCTTACTGGCGTGTGTTCTTCCTATCCTGCGCCGAACTCTGGGGCTACCGAAACGGCCAGGAATGGATCGTTTCGCACTATCGATTTAAAAAGTAATCCGCGAGTGTAGCTGCGCCTGGTCAAGGATGCGGATTGGCTTCCTTGATATCGGATTCTGATTCTTGCCCGGATTGCTGAGGGTTTGGAGCGAACAAAAAGAAGACGGCGGAAATTCCAAATCCGCAGAGGATGGCCATGAAGCGATCGGCCGAAGCAATAAATCCCACATCGGGTGCCGGCCCCATCGTCGAGCAGACTGCAAAAACGATTGCAACCCTGCGCCAAAAAATCACTCCATGACCCGTGGCGAGGCGTTCGAATCCATAAAAGCAAAACCCGAACCCGATGAGAAAAATTGCTGGATCGTTGCTATTCGAGACGAACAAAACCAAAAATCCCGCAGAAACAACAATGCCGACAAATGCACCGAGGAGGTGAAGTGCGACTTCAGTCGCCTTTTCCTTTGCATTCTCGAGCGACAAGGTTCCGGTAAGCGCTGCAATCGTCATTACGACCGCCTCCCCTGGCAGAGCGACTGCGGAAAGCAAGATCGTGGTAACCGCCCCGCACCCTGCTTGGACCGCATGAGGCTCGTGCGAAGGGGCGCGCTGAGTAACGGGAAATGGAATCGCCATGCACCAGAATGCCGCACTTGCCGCCGCACACCACAGCGCCATCGCATGGGCAATTGCTGTCTCAACTCCGGGAGGACCTATGATCCACATGGCTGGAAATGAACCCCCGACCCCCATGACAAAAAGCAAACTGGTTGCAACTCCCCGCCAGCGATAAAATGCGCGATAGCCAAAGATGCAAAAGAATCCGAACAGCGGGAGGGAAATCCACGGAGCTTGCGGTGCAAGCACGGCTGTCAGGAACCCCGCAGCCACACCCGCAGCCGCAGCAAAAAGCCGCTCCGCCAGTCCGGAAACGCCATCCATCGGCAATGGCGATAACAACACCGCAGCTAGAACGGCTAAAAACGGCTGCGGTAAATGGAATGTGATCACGACAAACGCCGTCGTCGAGGCGATCAGTGCCGAGCGCAGGGCGCGTCGATCAGGCGATTCGCTACCAATCATCCCCGGGAGCCCTCTCCGTCATTGGCTCTCGATTTCTCCGAGCTCCCGCAAGCCGGAAGTGTTCAGATCGCTCAGGGTGTCCACTACCACGGCGGCCCTGCCCCCCATACGCAGAGAATCCCGGCTTTTGTCTTGCAGATAAATCCTCACGGGAAATCGCTGGGCGAGCTGGATAAAGTCGAAGGTCGGATCAACTTTGGAGAACACACCTTCGCCGCCAACCGATGCGCGGGATGGATCACCAGACGGAAAAACCGCTTTGGAAACTCCTTCGACGATCCCCTCGATGGGGTCTCGGCGGTCTGCCATCAAATACACTTTCACGCTTTGGCCGGGGCGGAGGCGGGAGATATCTGTTTCCCGGAAGTTCGCCAGCACAAACCATGCTCGGGTATCCACGACGGAGAAGATTTCCTCGCCTTCCTTCGCATAAGCACCGGGAGCAATTTGGAGATCGGCGACCGTCCCGTCGCAAGGGGAAAACACCTGGCAGTAGGAGAGGCGCAACTCCGCATCACGCAGCGCGGCCTCCGCTTCCTCGATCCGCGTATTGCGACCTTCAAACTCACCAAGCCGGTTCTTTGCCCGCTCGATGGCTGCTTCTCCCTCGATGACAGCCGCCGCCGCGACCGCTGCTTCACTCTTTGCTTTTTGCGCTCTGTCCGGCGAAATGAATTGCCCTTGCAAAAGCTGGTCAACGCGGTCGCTGTGGGATGTGGCGTATTCCGATTTCGCAATCTTTTCGGCAAGTGACGCTTCCGTTGCCATGATTTCGTCGCGCAGCGCAGCGACTTCAAGGCGCACAAGCTCCAGTCGGGCTTTTGCCTTTGCTGCTTCTGCCTCGTAAGGACGTGAATCCAACTCGAAAAGCAAGTCACCCGTTTTAACATCCTGATTGTCGGTCACCAAAATCCTCACAATGCTCCCACTAACTTGCGGAGCGATACCCGCCACATTGGCTCGGACTTCCGCATCTTCGGTCCGAGGGTAATCGCGGAGGTTTTTCCAAACCCCTACCGAGGATAAAAGCGCGACCGCCAATATCAAAACCCGGAGCAAAACCGAAACCGCTAGAGGAAACTTTTTATTTGCAGCCATCATCGCTCGTCAGAAAAAATGGGGGGGGGAATTATTTTAACGCGCTGAGAAAAACACCAGCCATGTGGTGCAAGTAAATGCGACAAAAGTTGCCGGAAGAAAAACTGCGTGCGGGGATAGTGCATCGCGCCAGCCGATGCGCTCCATAACCACAAAAACCAACCAAGAGCCCAATGCGCCGGCCAGCATCGATGCAAGCCATGCGGGGAAGTAAGCACCGGCCACATCCAGCAAAGGATCCCCCTTGAACACAGCAAGGATATACGGCAGGGTCATTCTGGCAGGTGATATGATTCTCGCTGATAAAACAATCCCTCTCTCAGCAATCATTGTATTCTCCCTTGCGCTCCTGATTATTTCCAGTGCGCAGGTTCATTCACAGCCGTCAGCCGCAAACCGTTTCGAGCAGACTCTTGCCGAGAAGAATGACATTTTGCTAGGCCGGAGCTGCGATCTCGGGGAGTTGCTCGACATCGCACTTTCCAACAATCCGAAAACCAGAGCGGCATGGTTCCATGCTAGATCCGCAGCCGCCACCATTGGGGAAGCCGAGGCGGCATATTACCCGAAGCTCGTGGCGCGTCTCGATGCCGGTGTTGATAAATGGTACACGCCGGCAGCAAATGCTCCCGATAACTTTCGCCGCAAGCAAGTAACCGCGCTGCTTGCAGTGGAATTCCTTCTCCTGGATTTTGGCCGGAGATCAGCAGATGTCCGGAAAACGGTCGCGATGTTCGAGGCGGCGGGTTTGCTCTACCGCCGAGACGTGCAGGAAGTCACGTTCCGTGTGCAGCAGGAATTCTTCCGGCACGAGGCGGCAAATGGACGCCACCGATCAGCCGTCTCACTTTTGGAGTCTGCCGGAGTCACGCTCCAAACGATTCAAAAGGAAGTCGCTGCCGGGCTGGCTTCCCCTCCGGAATTGCTCGCGGCGAAAAAACGCCTGATGGAAGCAGAATTCGCCGTGGCCGAAGCCCGCTCGGAAGTTTTGGACGCTCTTGGGGCGGTTCGAATCGCCGTCGGTTTACCGGCCGACTTTCATCTTGAGATCACTGAGTCCACCCCGCCTGCTTCCTCCCGAAAGTTGCGGGAAAATGTCTCGACGCTCATTCGGGCAGCAGTCGAAGAGCGCCCGGACCTTGCCGCAAAAGCGAGCGAACTCGAAGCGAGTTTCGCAGAGGTCGATCGAGCGAGAGCGGATTTTCTACCTGAGGTGCGCATCGAGGGGACCTACGGAGTGACTGCATTTGATTACCGAGCCAGCGCCGGAAAGACGGAGGGACGCTACCGCGAGAACCTTGGCGGCTACGGGCTGTTTTTGGTTGCTGAGTGGGACATTTTCGATGGGTTTGAAAGGGCCGCAAAACTCCGAAAATCCAAGTCGCAAGCGGACGCGGCGAGAGAAAATCTTGAAGATGCACGGCTCGCCGCATCGCGCGACGTGTGGGAGGCATTTAACCAAGGCAATGCCGCCGCGGCCCGAACAGATTTTGCCGAGAGCTTCGTGACTTCCGCTCGCGAAGATTTCGATGCGGCTCGGCAAGCATTTGCTGCCGGGCTTATCTCTGCTCAGGAGCTTGCTGATGCAACCAGCGGGCTCGCGCAGGCGGAAGCGGTGCGGGCAACCGCCGTCGCAGAATATTCGATAAGCATGGCCTCCCTAGCCTACGCCATAGGGGCCACCGAGCTTGTGAGTGAGTGAGGCAGAGAGCATTTGCCTGCGATCAGGAATTTCCGGATAGATCGGGACAGGTCCGCCTCCAGCTTTTCTGCAAAACCAGCCTGCAATTCTAAAATCAAAGAGGCAGCAGAACATGCTCGCTTCGGCGCGCCCACCCCCGGCGTGGGAAGCGTGATCTTGAGTTCGACCCCCAAAAAGCGCTAGTGTCTCGACCTGTTGAAATTCTTCCTCCAACTCGCGGTGATTCGTCGGATTGCTGTGCTAATCACGATAGGTGTCGTTACGGCCTCATCGGCCGCCGACGTGGCTGGCATGCTGCGCCAAGGAGACGTCGAGGCCGCCGCTCGCCGGAACGCGGCAGCGTTAGAGATCTATCTCTCGGCGGATTCTGCTGACCCGGACAACCCCGATATCCTGCGGCGGATCGCGAACCAGTATTCGCAGCAGACTCAGGGTGTGGGTTCGCAGGGGGAAAAAGTGAAGCTTGGTGAGTCGGCGCTTGCGTTTGCCAAGCGGGCAGTTGAGTTGGCTCCTAAGAGTTCCGAGAACCGGTTGACGCTCGCCATTTGCTACGGTCGGGTCGCACTCCACGAAAGCCCGCGCAAAAAGATGGAGTATTCGCGGCTGATCAAAGCGGAGTGCGAAGCTGCGCTCGATCTGGATCCGAGAAACGATTATGCATGGCACGTGCTCGGCCGCTGGAATTACGAAATGGCGGCGTTGAATCCAGCGCTTCGGGTGATTGCTGGCATCATCTATGGAGGTCTCCCCGACGCATCTTTCGAAACGGCGGCCGGTTGTTTCGAGAAGGCGGTTGCGATTCAACCCCGAAGCGTCATTCATCAGGTCGAACTCGGTCGGACCTACTTGTCCATGGGGCGGTTAGACGATGCGCGCAAGCACTTGGAGATCGGAGTGAGTGTGCCGATGAAGGAAGACGACGACGCGGAAAGCCAGGCGCTTGCTCGCAAAGCGCTTGATTCCATCTAGCCTCGTAAGCACACTCCGGAACACACGAGATATTGCCGTCCGGTATGAAGCGCATCCTTATTCTTACAGCCAGTTTTGGGGAGGGTCATAACTCCGCGGCACGCGCAGTGAAGGATGCACTGGACGCCCGGGAAGGGGTGACCACTCAGATCGCAGACCTCTATGCGCTGAGCATTCCGAAGGCAAACGTCGCCATCCAGCACCTCTACACGCTGGCCATCAATCACTTTCCCCGCATCTGGCAGGGCGTATTCGTCGCGCTCGATCGGCCCGGCCTCATGGAAAGCATGCTCTGGACGGGTGCGCCGATGGAAAAAGCGATGGACCGGACAATCGCCGAGTTTCGGCCGGATGCCATCATTTCGACCTATCCGCTCTACCCATACCTTTACCGCAAGCTGCAACGCAGCAGACTCGGGCTAAGAGCTCCATTCTATACTGTGGTCACAGACTCCGTCGGCGTGAACTCGGCATGGCACCGGTGTCTTTCCGATGGGTTTTTCCTCGCTGACCAGGAAACAGCTGACCTCCTCGCCGAACGTGGTGTGCCCAAGGATATCCTCCATCCTCTCGGATTTCCCGTGGCAAAGGGCTATGCGGATGCGGCAGCGTCGCAGATTCCCGCGCCGCCGCCTTGGAAACTGCTTTTCATGCCGTCCACCCAGCTGAATCGGACGCTCGACCAGATCCGCTCGCTGTTGACGATTCCGGATGTCAAACTCACGGTGCTGGCGGGCAAACATATCCGGATTTTCGACGCAGTGAACGCATCAGGGCTCGTGGATGGTGAACGCTGCAAGCTGGTCGGGTGGACGGATGCGATGCCGCGATTGGTTTCCGAGCATCATGTTTTCATCGGAAAAGCTGGCGGTGCAATTGTTCAGGAAGCATTGACGGCCCAATGCCCATTTATTGTGAGTCACCTGGTGCCTGGCCAGGAAGAGGGAAATATCGCCCTCATCGAGCGCTTGGGTGTCGGTGGTCGCGCTTATGAGTCCACGGGGCAACTGCTATCAGCGGTCGAAAACATGATGGCAAATCACGGAAAGCAGTGGTCCGAGTGGAAGGCAAACCTGGCGGCCCGATCCAACCCGGGCGCTTCCGATCGCATTGCCAACTTGGTGCTCGGGCAGTAGGTCGCGTCTTATTGCACCTCGGGATAACCTGCCGCCAACAACTCTGGCGCGGTGATGGTCGCCGTCCCGAGCTTTCCAACAACGATCCCGGACGCCAGATTCGAGAGCTCGGCAGCCTCTTTCGCCGTCGCTCCTGCGGTTAGAGCCAACGTGAAAATCGCAATCGCGGTATCTCCGGCGCCGGAGACGTCGAACACCTCGCGAGCCCGCGTTGGGATATGATGCGGCTCACCGCCGCGCTCCAAAAGCAGCATCCCGTGCTCCCCCAGCGTGATCAGCAGGTTGTCCACATTCCAACGATCCAAAAGAACCGCGCCCACAGCGAGCAGCGGCTTGTCGTATAGAGGATTCTCGGCAGGTTCCGTCGCGGGAAAACCGGCCGATGCGAAGGCCTCGCTGCGGTTGGGTTTGATCGCAGTGACGCCGGACCAGTCAAGCGGGTTGTTAGGATTTGGATCAACCGTGATTATAATATCCCTCCCGGCGCAAAGCGAGACCACCTCGTCTTTCAACGTCTGCGTGATCAACCCCTTTCCATAATCCTCAAAAATGATTGCGTCGAGTGTCGGGAGCGCCTCGCTGACCCTGCGGAGGAGTTCGGATTTTGTCGCATCGTCTCCAACAAAACGTCGCTCGCGGTCCACCCTCACGACCTGCTGCTGCCTCGCGATAATCCGTGTTTTGACGATCGTAGGCATCGCATCCGTCTCGATCATCCGGTTCGTCCCGATGCGTTCGTCGCGTAACAACTCCCGCAGACGACTGCCATGCACGTCTTTTCCAATCATGCCCAGTACCTCTACCGAGGGAGTGAACTCGACCAAATTCCTCGCGACATTTGCGGCCCCGCCCGGATAGCAACTCTCGCTTACCACCTCCACCACAGGAACGGGAGCCTCCGGAGAGATCCGGGATACCCTTCCCCAGACAAATTCATCAAGCATGACATCCCCGATGACCAGCAGCTTACAGCCGGTGGCTGTGCCAAGAAGTTGTTGTATTCTGTTCTGATTCATCAATTATGTAAGAGAGAGCCCGGTGCCAACGTAAGGCTGGGTATTCTATTACCAAGTCTGTGAATATGAGAATCCTGATTTTTGCAATTTCGATAGCCGCTCTCGGCGCACAGGGTGTGCGGGCGGAGAAAGTCGCATCCCAGATCGACCTGAGTAGTTTTCCTGCTGAGACGGTCGATAACGTGATCGTTCCGACGCCGAGCGAGGTGTTCAATGTGTTGGATAAACTCGGGTCACCGAACTGGCAAGGTGAGCTCCGCGAGTCTCTGGGACAGAATTCCGGGAATCGCGCTCAAGTGGCCCTTCTCCTTGGCACTGTGATCGCAGAAGGATTTATCGCGGTGGAAGCCGAGGACGTCGCGAGCGTCAAGGACATCGGTCGGGAAGTGCTGGTCCTTGCGGATGCCATCAATGTTCGCAAAGCAGTTCTTTCCCGCACCAAGAGCATCGTGGATAAAGCGGAGGCTCGGGACTGGGCGGCGGTGCGCGTCGAGTTGGATGGTGCACAGCAGGATGTCCGTAAAGCGATGATCGAACTCAATGACGACGACTTGGCGCAACTCGTCAGTCTTGGCGGCTGGATTCGCGGCACCGAGGTGCTCACGTCGATCGTAAGCAAAGATTACAAACCGCAGCGGGCCGAACTCCTGCACCAACCGGAATTGCTTAATTACTTCGATCGCCGTATCGAAGGGATGAGCCCACGCCTCAAGTCCAGCGCTCTGGTGGAAAGAATCCGCGCCATGCTCGCCGAGATCAAACCACTTATCCAAGAAAAGGGTGGCCGTAACATCAGCCTGGAAAGCGTTGAGAAAATTCACACCATGACAAGCGATGTCGTCGTCAGCATCAAGGCGACCGAAGCCTAACCCCCCATCGATCCTGTGCGAAAAACATTCCTCACTGCTCTAGCCCTAATCGCGATGCCGAGCGTGGCGGTTTTTGCCACCGTCGACGACGCGCTGTCGTTCGCCTACGAGGCAGCCACACCTTACGTCGATCTCGGCTTCACATTTCGCCAGGACGCATGGGGCGGCGACCTCGGCCTAGGCGATGAAAAGGCCGTAACCGCCCAGCTCTACCGCGGGAATGACTATTGGTTCTGCCTAGGAACTGATACGGACGGCGCCACGCTGCGCGTCAGCATCTATGACTCCAACGGAAAACTCGCTCAGTCTGAAGTCTGGCAAAAGGGTCGCTTCGCCGGCGCGCGGATCACTCCCAAGCAAACCGGCACGTATTACGCCATCGTCAAAGTGCTCAAGTCGCCGGCCGAGCGGACCAACTGGGCGCTCGTTTACGGCTATAAGTAACGGCAATGGCAGACCCGGAAATTGAAGTAGCCAGTCTCGAGTTCGAGAACGCGCGGGCGCTTCAGTCGCTTTACGCCAATGACGAGAAGTTACTCCGCGAGCTCGAAGTGGATCTCGGCGTAAAAGTGGTCGCCCGCGACGGCGTCTTGCGGGTTGAAGGCACCCCCAACGCCATCGACCACGTGCGCAGTGTGTTTCAGCAGCTCGACGACGCCCGCCGCCGCGGCCTCGAAATCCGGCGCAATGAGTTTGTTTACGCGGTGAACAACGTGAACGGCAAATCTCGCGGAGGACTGGCCGGGCTGATTGATGCCAAGATAAGCTGTTCCCACAGAAAACCGCCGATTGTTCCAAAAACCGAGGGCCAGCGCGCTTACATCGAAATGATCCGTCAGCACGATGTGACATTCGGGATCGGACCCGCTGGCACTGGCAAAACCTACCTTGCCATGGCGCTCGCCGTGTCTGCGCTCAAACAAGAGCAAGTGAGCCGCATCATCCTAACCCGCCCCGCCGTCGAGGCCGGTGAGGCGCTCGGGTTTCTACCCGGTGATCTACACGAAAAAATCCTGCCTTACCTCCGACCGCTCTACGACGCACTCAATGACATGCTAGAGATCGAGGAAATCCAGAAATACATGGACCGTGGAGTCATCGAGATCGCGCCGCTGGCCTACATGCGCGGCCGCACGCTGAGCAACGCATTCATCATTTTGGATGAAGCCCAAAATACGACCATGGAGCAGATGTTTATGTTCCTGACCCGCCTTGGCGCAGACTCCAAATGTGTCGTTACAGGTGACCGCACACAGATCGATCTCCCGCGAAATAAACGGAGCGGACTCATCGAGGCCGTGGATGCACTCCGCCCGGTCGAGGGGATAGGATTCCAATTTTTTACCGAAAACGATGTCGTCCGGCATCCGCTGGTCCAGCGCATCCTGCGCGCCTACCGCAAACACCGCGGCCTCCAGGACAGCTTCCTCTAACCGCTGCCTCGCCGACCTGCCCAAATTCATCACGACCATGTGGAAATTCATTCAACGTCGCCGACTTGTGAGTCAGGGGCTTGCCAGCGGAAAAATCCGCCGCCGAATCACAGAGAACCCGTTAACGGAAGCGCTGGATTCCGGCTGGCCGGCTCGCAGCGCCATCCTTTTCGGCTTCGTATTGGGTCTCGCCTTCCTTCTATTTTCCGGCGAACGCAGCGAGCCACTCAAGGGACTCCTGATTTGCCTACTCATCTTTGCGACCGCCATCACGCAACTGTGGATCAATCACGCAGACACGTTCATGCGGAACTCGCGGTTGTTCCTCGTTCTAGGCACCTGCTTTATTCAGCTCGCAATTGTAAAAATCGTGACTTCAAGCGCGGCGGATGGGGCATTGGATCCGCGTCTCGCTCCCTTGCTAATCCCCTACGCGTTTGCTCCCCTCATGCTGTCGGTTCTGCTCGGGCGAAATCATGGATTGTATGCGGCCGTTTTTTGCTCGCTTTGGGGGATCTTTTTGCCCCGTCAGGTCGATCCGGTTTTCATGGTCATGTCCCTCATCACGGGATTCGTTGCCGTGTTCGTGACGCTTCAGGTTCGCCGCCGCAATCGACTCATTCGCGCTGGGATTTTCATTGGTCTCGCGACATGGCTCATGGCAGCCGCCTTCGGGTTGATCGGCCCGATTGTTTGGGAGTCGTTGCCGTTGACGAATTGGCCGATGATCGGATGGCAGAGTCTCGCGGCCGTCGGAATCGGAGTTGCGACAGCGGTGGTGGTCAGCGGATTACTTCCTGCGTTCGAGAGCATGTTCAACATCACGACGGACATTTCGTGGCTCGAAATGTCGGACATGAACCACCCGCTTCTCAGGAGGCTTTCGATGGAGGCACCCGGCACGTATCACCATAGTCTCGCGGTGGCAAATCTGGCCGAGTCTGCCGCCGAGGCAATCGGAGCAAACCCGACGATTTGTCGCGTCTCGTCGTATTTTCACGACATCGGGAAGTTGGTGAAACCGGATTACTTTGTAGAAAACCAGCCGCCGGGCCACAACCCGCACGATGACCTGACACCAACCATGAGCGCACTAATCATCGTCGCCCATGTGAAGGAGGGCGTGGATCTGGCGCTGAAAAACAAGCTCAACCCGCTCGTCGTCGATGCCATTCAGCAACATCATGGAACATCGCTCGTGGCATACTTTTACCAGCGCGCACGCCAACAGCAGGAGGATGCAAGGCTGGGCGGCAAAATCATGAAAATGCGCGCCGAGGACATCCCGGAAGTCCGCGAGGAGTCGTTCCAATATCCGGGACCCAAACCGCAAACCCGCGAAATTGCCATTCTCAGCCTTGCGGATTCCGTCGAAAGTGCGTCCCGGTCCATCGAGCGCCCAACTCCCCAGCGCATTGAGGAAATGGTCACCGATCTCATCGATAGCAGGATTGCTGACCACCAACTCGACGACTGCCCGCTCACGCTCGCCGAGCTTCGCCGGGTCGGCGAAAGCTTCCGATCCACACTCGGCAGCATGATGCATTCCCGCGTCGCATACCCGCGCCGGGAGTCGAAAGAATCCAGAGAACCAAGGGATGCCACGACGGGAAAATCGGACAATCCAGCGGCGGCCTGAAACACCCGACGGTGCTCCCTGCCGCGATCCTCTGCTGACGGTGACCAACCGTCAGCGGCGGGTGCGGTTCGATCTGAGGCAACTGCGTGACCGCGTGGGTCGGGCGCTGCCGCTTTGCTTGTCAGCTCCCGGACCGGACGCGCCTCTCATTCTTGCAGACCTCCCGGAGGTGATCATTTCCGTGGTATCGGCCGAGGTCATGGCACGCGTGCACCTCGAATTTTTACAAATCGAGGGCCCGACGGATGTCATCACGTTTCCCTATGGCGAGATTTTGATTTGTGCTGCGATCGCGTTGGAAAATGCAGAGCGATTCCGGACTGACGTGCAGGACGAAATCACACTGTATGCGATTCACGGCCTGCTCCATTTGCACGGATACGATGATATTTCGCCGGAATCGGCACGCCGAATGCATTCCATGCAGGTAAACATTTTGAAAGCCGTGCAAAAATGCGCTTAATTGGTGGTTTCATGTCTGCTGTATCATTGGTTGAAGGATTAGATGACCCGGTTTGCGGGTTGGCACCGTTGCTCGACGCAGCGCGTCTGGTGCAACCGGGGCTGGAGTCCGTGCGTCCGCTCACGCTCGCCGGAGTGACGACACTGGCTGAGGCCGGCACGATCTGGCGCGATCAATTGTATTTAACCGCGCTCGCCCCATTTCTGCTCGACCAATTGGCCCGCGCGCGACACGGGAAGTTGCGCGAGATGGCGGCAGCCGATGCTCAATTCTCGGAGGTCTTGGATGAAACTCTGGCGGAATCAAGCATCGCTGCGGGCCGCAAGCTGGTCGGCTTGGCCGCCGCCATGCGGGGAGATCGCCTGTTGCCAAAGCTCGCAGACCGGGCCGCGCGGCACGAAATCCCATGCCATTACCTCACGGTGTTTGCCGCGCGGTGTGCTGCATTTTCAATCGATGACCGCACGGCGCTAGGTGCCAGCGTCATTCGGGAAGTCTGCGGATGGTCGATTATCTCCCCTGCCCCCGCAGTCGCGGGATTCATCCGCTCCTGCATCGATGTCATTCCTGCCTCGCGCTTCGGCCTGCGTGCAGCTTAAATTGTCAGAGCCATGGCCACGGAAACTATTGAACTCCCGGAACTCAAGGAATCGACATCGACGTCGCCGCCGTGGACTGTGGTGGTGCATAATGACCCGGTGAACCTAATGAGTTATGTCACCCGGGTGTTCCGAAAAGTGTTCGGATACTCAAAAGATCGGGCTCAGAAACACATGCTTGAGGTGCATCATAAGGGAAGGTCGATTTTATGGTCCGGCGAGCGGGAGCGCGCGGAACTCTATGTGCAACAACTCCAATCGCACCTCTTGTTAGCGAAATTGGAAAGGTCTCCGGAGTAATCCCATGGAGTTCTCGGTCAGCCGCTCGCGATCCTTCCGGTTTCGCAAAATTCATCCGCTCATCGCCGAATTCATCCTATCGATTCCGGACACCATCGATATGGACCAACTATCCGAGGATGCGCAGGCCCGGTTGTTTCCACCGGCGACAGATGATCCCCAATTCGACGCGCTGCGCAACGAATGGAAGGCTTACGTCGAGCCGGATTTGCACGAGCATTTTCGATCCGCGCGCGAGGTTGTCGCGGCGGATTTGAAGCAAATGCGTGAGGTCAAGGGCATGGTCGAGCTTGAGATCGCTCCCGGGCATGCCGAGGCGTGGCTCAATGCCTTAAATCAAGCACGACTGGTCTTGGCGTCTGACTTGGATTTTGATGAGCAGAAATTGTCATCCACCAACGCCGATGTGACGACCGAAACCGGCAGCCGCGTTTTCCGCCTAAATCTATTTGCCTTCATGCAGGAATGCCTGATCGACAAAATGGGATGACGCCGGCGTGGTGAAGTGATGGACAAAACAGATGCCATCCTGATTCGGAGATACCGGTTTTCGGAGACGAGCATGCTGTGCGTCTGGCTCACCGAGGACTTCGGCAAAGTAAAAACATCCGCCAGAGGCGCGCTGAAGCCGGGCGGAGCATTTCACGGCAAGATCGATTTATTCTATCAAGCAGAAATCGCCTTCGTGCGGTCACGATCCGGCGAAATCCACACGTTACGCGAAGTCTCGCTGCACGCCCCCTTCGACGGAAATGGAGGGCGCTACGCAAACCTTGCTGTTGCGTCGTATTTTGCGGAATTGTGTGACGCCATCACTGAGCCCATGGCATCCAACGACGGACTCTATGATTTACTGCATCGGGCGGTGAAGTATCTGGGAACGTGCGCACCGACCTACCGTGCGATTGAACACTTCGAATGCGAGACCTGTCGCCTCCTCGGAATCCTGCATGACCGCTCGATACCCTCGGAGCTGCTCGCCAGCCATGCAGGGAAGATACCCGCAGGGCGACTCGCTGCAATCAAAGCCGTTCGGATGCATGAGGAAAAACTTGCGTCCGCGCAGCAGCAGCAATAACTCAAATCCATCGAACCATGACCCGTGAACCGCCGCACGCAGGCAATCTGACTGGATCGCTCCTCGTGGCCCATCCATCGCTGCTGGATCCCAATTTCCGTCGGACGATTGTATTTCTTTCGCATCACAGCGCGGACGACGGGGCCGTCGGCCTCATATTGAACCGCCCCACCGGAAAGTTTCTAGGCCAGGCGTCATCGGCAGCGGTCGTTTCATCCACGCTGCGCACCGTGCCTGTCCTCGACGGCGGCCCGGTCGGTTCAGACGAGTTGCTCCTCGCATCGATCCAATGGCGAACCAATCCCGAGGCGGTCGCATTTCGCGGATTCGGAGCCGTCGCCTCCGCAGAGGAAGTCCCCCCGGAATTCCTGAACGGTCTGCGCGCCTTTCGCGGCTATGCCGGATGGAGCCGCGGCCAACTGGAATCCGAGATCGCCGAGCGCGCATGGTTGATTGCGCCGCCGATTCGCGCGTTGATTGAAATCTCGGACCCCGAGCGGATTTGGGGGGATTACCTCAGCACACTCGATCCGATTTTTCGCCTCTACGCCGACGCGCCGGACGACCCGACGTTGAACTGACCGCCCGCTCGACAGACCCGCACCGCATCAGCTACCCTAATCGCGCTTTGGAAATCCCATCATCACTATTCCTCATTGCCGGGAGCGGGCGTTATCCGCAGTTGGTCGCGATGGCGGCAAAAAAGGCGGGTGTCGCTCGGGTCGTGATGGCGGCGTTTGAGGGCGAGACCGCTCCCGAGACGCAGACGGTCGCAGACGAAGTCGCTGTAATGCGCGTGGGACAGCTTGGAAAGCTGCTGGATGCGGCAAAAGCATCCGGCGCAAGCCATGCCATCATGGCCGGTCAACTGGCACCGAATAATTTATTCAATCTGAGGCCTGACTTGAAGGCGCTGGTTTTGTTGGCGCGGATCAAGGAACGAAATGCCGAGACCTTGTTCGGAGCGGTCGCGGACGCGCTCGCCGGCGTCGGCGTGGAGCTTTTGCCAGCCACGCGCTTTCTCGAAGATCATTTGGCCAATGACGGCGCGATTGCAGGTCCACCATTAAAAAAACGCGAGATGGCCGACGCCGAGTTTGGGATGCGAATCGCGAAGGAAACCAGCCGACTCGACATCGGACAAACTGTGGTTGTCAAAAATGGCACCGTCCTCGCAGTCGAGGCATTCGAAGGCACCAACGAGGCCATCCAACGCGGCGGCAAACTCGGGCGCGGCGGCGGATTTGTCATCAAGGTATCCAAACCCGGACAGGACATGCGCTTCGATGTCCCCGTGATCGGCGAGCGCACGCTCGAAGTTGCCGCCGCCGCCGGGCTCCGTGGAATCATCGCGGAAGCCGATCGTGTCCTCCTGCTCGATAAAGAAGCGCTGTGCAAAAAAGCCACTCAACTCCGACTCACCATCCACGGAATTAAATCATGAATCCACTTCGCGTCGGTGTCATCGGCACCGGTCACATGGGCCTTAACCACGTCCGCGTTTACTCCGAGTTACCCGACTGCAAGCTCACCGCCGTCTTTGATCGCGATGCGGCTGCCGCAGCCAACGCGGCCAAAAAATTCAAAACCACCGCCGTGTCCACCATCGAGGAGTTTGCGGATTCCATCGACGCAGCCACTGTGTGCACACCGACGATTACGCACTACGAGATCGGGAAATTCCTTCTTTCGAAAGGGAAGCATCTCCTGATTGAAAAGCCGCTCGCCGAGAACTCCGCTCATGCGCACGAGCTCGCCAGCACCGCTGCGGCCCACGGTTGCGTGCTCCAAGTTGGACACATCGAACGCTTCAACCCGACGCTGACGGCACTCGAAGCCAAATTGCGGAACCCGCGCTTTCTCGAAGTCACGCGGCTCTCCCCGTTTCCGAATCGCAGCACCGACATCGGCGTCGTGATGGATTTAATGATCCACGATATCGAAATTATCCTGCACCTCGTGCGGTCACCAATCGTCAGCATGGACTGTGTCGGCATCGCCGTCCTGAGCCGGGGCGAGGACATCGCGAATGTCCGGTTCCGCTTTGAAAACGGATGCGTCGCCAACGTGACGGCCAGCCGGATCAGCGCGGACCGCTTACGCAAAATCCGGGTATTCCAAGAGGATGCCTACTTATCGCTCGATTATCAAAAACAAGACGGTGTGATCTATCGGGTGGCAGATGGTAAAATCGTGCGGGAAAAAGTGAGCGTCGAAAAAGGTGAGCCGCTGCGCAACCAGTTGGCGTCGTTCATCGACTGCGCCCGCGAAGGGCTGCAACCCAAGGTGTCTGGTCGGGAAGCCGCCGCCGCCCTCGACATCGCCCTGGAAATCACGCGCCAGATTGAAGCCGCAGACCCCCGCAAAGACCGGGAGTTGCCAAAAATCCAAATCCCGTCGTTTCTATCCGCCTGAGATGGCCCGCACGGTTTGGATCGTGGCCGGTGAGGCCAGTGGCGACGCCCGCTCGGCGGAGCTGATGCGTGCCATGCTGGAATCGGCACCGGACATTCAATTCGTCGGTGCCGGCGGTCCGCGCATGGAGGCGTTGGCGGGAGCGCCCTACGACAACTGGATTGCAACCGCAGGTGTCGTAGGGCTCTGGGACGTGCTCAAGCGCTACGGGTATTTTCGCGCAAAGTTCCATGCGATGCTCGATGCCATCGCGCGGGTCCAACCGGACGCGGTGATTTTAGTCGATTATCCGGGATTCAACTTACGCCTCGCCCGCGCCCTTCGCGCACGGTTTCCGTCGCTTCGAATCATCTACTACGTCAGCCCGCAGGTCTGGGCATGGAACCGCCGCCGAATTCCGAAAATGGCGCAGTGGTTGGATTTGATGCTGTGTATTTTTCCGTTCGAAAAAACACTCTATGAGAAATCGGGGCTTCGCACTGAGTTTGTCGGGCATCCGATGGTCGAGCAATTCCGCGGCCGGATCGCTGCCGCACCCCCGCGCGAGGCCGCATTGGTCGGGTTGTTCCCTGGCAGTCGGGAGCGTGAAGTGAAGCGGATTTTCCCCGCCATGGCAGGCGCCGCCGCACGCATCGCAAAATCCCGCCCCGACCTGCGATTCGAAGCCGCCGCCGCTTCCGCCAGTCATGTCGCCATGATGGAGCAAATGGCAAACGCCGCCGGCGTCGAGATCACGATCCGTGCTGGGGATGCCCATGATTTGATGCAGCGGGCGACCGTTGGGCTCGTGTGCTCCGGCACCGCAACACTGGAAGCCGCCTGCCTCGGGCTGCCTTACGCGCTCGTTTACCGGACCGCGTGGTTGACTTACGAAGTCGGACGCCGGTTGGTGACCATCCAGCACCTCGGAATGGTAAACATCCTCGCTGGTCGCACCGTTGTCCGGGAATTCATTCAACATGCGGCAACCTCCGCCGCGCTTGCAGATGAGATTTTACGTCTTCTGAACGTGCCGAACGCGGCATCCGAGTTAACGGCCGACTTGCGGACAGTCGTCTCGCAACTCGGTGGTGACGGTGCCGCCCGCCGGGCAGCGCTTGCAGTTCTCGATGTCCTGAGCCAGAGTAAATCTCCATGAGCAGCGACGCATCCGGATTTCCCAAAGACCATCTCGAATCCCTGTGGTCACCGTGGAGGGTTGAGTATTTTCAACGCATGCCCGATGCGCCGCGTGACTTTTTGTTGCAGGCCGCACAAACGAGCGATGATGCCGCGCACTTTGTGGTGGCACGCCGCAAAAGCACATTCCTGATGCTCAACCGCTACCCATACACCCCCGGCCACCTCATGGCTGTGCCAAATCGCCAAGTCGCATCCATGGAGGACCTCCACGACGACGAGGCGATGGAAATCTGGCACCTCTGCCTGCACGCGATGGCATTGTTGCGCAAGGTCGTCCGAGCACAGGGGTTCAACGTCGGCGTGAATCTCGGATCGGCCGGCGGTGCAGGCTGCGCGGAGCACCTGCATTTCCACATCGTGCCACGATGGGATGGGGATTCGAACTTCATGCCGGTGATCGGTGGCGTCCGGATTTTGCCCGACGCGCTCGAGCGGGTTTACGCCGAATTGCTGAAAGCGCAGTCCGGCGACGAGCCGCGCAGCATGTAACAAAATTGTCGTGTGGCTTGCGGCACAAAGTGCTTGCCCTGCCTGAATCGAAACCCTAACTCCGTTGTATGGCAGACGCCCCATCCGACACACGCCGCCGCAACAAAGCGGCCCGCATCGCTAGAGTCCAGTCGTTAGCCAATGGGAAGATCGTGCCCCACGAGAAGACTGCGGATTTGCTTGGCCAAGTGATCGAACCCGGGGACATTCTCTGTTTGGAGGGTGACAATCAAAAGCAGGCTGACTTTCTAGCAAACCAACTTGCCTCGCTCGACTCACTCCGCGACATCCACCTTGTGATGTCCTGCATCACGCTCCCCGACCATGTGGCCTTGTTCAAAAAGGGAATGGTCAAGCAGGTGGACTTTTGTTACGCGGCTCCCCAAGGGACAGCCGTCGCGGAACTGCTCGCCGCGGGCCAGTTTCCGATTGGCGCGATCCACACATACAACGAACTTTACGCCCGATATTACATCGACCTGACGCCCCGGGTGGCACTCATCGCTGCCGTTCAAGCCGACCGCGCAGGCAACCTATTCCTTGGAGCGAACACGGAGGAAACGCCCGCAATCGTCGAACCGACCGCATTCTCAGACGGGGTCGTGATCGCGCAGGTGAATGAAATTGTCGATACCCTGCCCCGCGTCGACATCCCGGCAGACCAAGTCGACTTTGTGATTCAGGCACCATATCCGTTTCATTTGACGGCACTCTTCACGCGCGACCCGGCAGCGATCACCGATGTTCAGGTTTTGATTGCCATGATGGCGCTGCGCGGCATTTACGCTGAGTATGAAGTCCAGTCGCTCAACCACGGCATCGGATTCAATACCGCGGCCATTGAGCTACTCCTTCCGACTTACGGCGAGGAACTCGGGCTCAAAGGAAAAATCTGCAAATACTGGATGGTGAACCCACTGCCTACGATGATTCCCGCCATCGAATCCGGATGGGTGGACACCGTCTTTTCCGTCGGTGGCGAGGTCGGGATGGAACGCTACACCGCCGCAAGATCCGATATCTATTTCACGGGTCGTGACGGATCGTTTCACTCGAATCGTCCGATGGGTCAGTTGGCCGGTCATTACGCGGTGGATATGTTTGTGGGTGCGAGTCTGCAGGTGGACATCCACGGAAATTCATCGACGGTCTCGAAGAACCGGATCACCGGCTTCGGTGGCGCTCCAAATATGGGCTGTCAGCCCGCAGGGCGGCGGCATCCGTCCAAGGCATGGCTCAAAGCAGGCCGCGAAGCAAATCCCGGCCCCGGCTCCATCCCGGGTCGCAAGCTCGTCGTCCAGATTGTCGAAACTTTTCAAGCGGGGCGTGTTCCGACATTTGTCGATTCGCTCGACGCCCAAGACCCTTCGATCATGAGTGCCATGCAGGGTGTGCCACCCATTATGATTTATGGCGACGACGTCACGCATCTCCTCACCGAGGAAGGGCTCGCCAATCTGGGTGCATGCCGCACGCCCGAAGAGCGGACCGCAGCCATCCGCGCGGTCGCAGGATACACGCCTGTTGGGCTCCAGCGATCCGCCGCCGAAACCGCCGCCCTGCGCGCCCGTGGAATCGTCAAGTTTCCGGAAGACCTCGGTGTTTCGCCCGCGCAGGCGAACCGCGGCCTGCTCGCAGCGCAGGATATCAAGGACCTCGTTCGCTGGTCAGGTGGGCTATACGATCCTCCGTCGCAATTTATTGACTGGTAATCATGGAAAAATTTCAAAAATCCTTCCCGTCCGCTCCGCTCGCGTGGCCCAGTGGAAAAACGTGGTCTCTGGCGGGCGTCGTCGGCTCCGCCAATCTCGAGGTACTCATGGAACCCGGTGCCGCAGCGGATTCCGCCGAGTTTGATGTTCAGACATCGTTTCCAGGGTATCAGGACTCGTGGCTTGCCGCGCTTTCGGATTTCTCAACGCATTACGCGCTGGGCGGCACCAAAGTGACGATCCACGATCAAGGAGCCGCACCCGTCGTCATCACAATGCGCCTGCGCCAGGCGCTTGATCAATTGATTCACCCATGAGCCGAGTGCCTTACCACGAACTCAAAGCCCGCGAACGCATCGCTGCCATCTGCGATCGGGGCTCGTTTAACGAAATCCTGCCGCCGCCGGAACGCGTGATGAGCGTGTTTTTACCCGAGCTCGGCATTCCGGTGTCGTTCGATGACGGGCTAATCATCGGCCGCGCATCGCTCAACGGCTCGCCGGTTTATCTTGCGGCGCAAGTTGGGCAATTTGTCGGCGGGTCGGTCGGCGAGGTGCATTCGGCCAAACTCGTCGGACTGATTGAATCTGCGGCCCGTGATAAGATTCCCTTTGTGATGCTCATCGAGAGCGGTGGCGTCCGGTTGCACGAGGGATCCTCGGGCGAGATCGGGATTGCCGAGTCGATGCGCGCCGTTTTTGCGTGTCGCACACTGGGAGTTGCAACAATAGCCGTCATCGGCTCAGACATCGGTGCCTACGGCGGCATGGGGATTTTTTCGGCCTGCTGTGGATCGCGAGTGATGACCGAACACGGCCGCCTCGGTGTTTCCGGTCCGATCGTGATCGAGAAATGGATGGGCAAACAGGCATTCGATTCGTCGGATCGTGCGTTAATCTGGAAAACGAGTGGCGGGAAAACGCGCTACTTGCTGGGCGATGCCGATGTGCTCGTTGACGACTCGACCGACGCCGTGCGAGCGGGAATCATTTCACTACTCGGCCAACCGGCCCCAGTGACGCTCGGATCCGTAAGCGCAGACCAGCAACGCCTTGAGGCCCGGTTGGTGCAGTTCGGAAAAACAACCAATCCGGATGACATCTGGACCGCTTCCGGAGTGACTGACATTGCTGCCGCCTCGTTGGCTTCGGGCGGCGAATTCGCCAATTCCTATCCAAAGAAATCCTCCGCCCAATGAGTCCGATTCTTTCGCAGTTTTTCGGTGATTCCGCCGCCAACCTCAGCGTCACAAATCAAATCCTCACCGGCTACGCATCCGTCGGTTCCACGGAAGTGGCCGTGATTGGCACTGTCGATGGGACTTATGTCAATGACGCCGCGGCGCTTCAACTCGCGGCCCATGTGCTGGACTGCGTGCAGTCGAAGCCGGGTCTGCCGATTGTCATGCTGGTCGACAGCGCGGGCCAGGAGCCAAACCGCACGGCCGAGATGCTCGGGCTGCCCGTCTATTTTGCTCACCTGCTTTCCTGTTTGCAGGTCGCTCGGGACGCGGGCCACAAGTTGATCGCGGTCGCAACCGGCAAAGCCATCGGCGGTGCGTTTCTTTGCTACGGGATGTTTGCCGATTCGATTTACGCACTGGATTCCGCACAGCTTGGATTGATGCCCGTCGAAGCAATGGCAGCGGTTACCAAAATCCCGGTGGCCACGTTGGAGGAGCTTTCAAAACGGATGCCCGCACTGGAATTCGGGGCAAAGCCGTTTGCCTTGCTGGGCGGTGTTCAGGAGGTGTGGCCGGCGGATGGCGCACTTCCGGATTTGCTTGAAAAGGCGATTGCCTCGGCCACGACTGAAGACAACCGTGCTCTGCTGGGCAAAGAACGCGGCGGGCGCACGCTCGCCTACGATGTTCGCCAGCGCGTGCTCGCGGAATCCGCGAAGTGATCCGCAGACATTCGCTCGTCTGGCTTCAGTCCGGGTTTTCGCTCGGATTCCCAGATGCGGATGCATGGCGCGATGGCGGCAACCCATTTATCGTTTGCAGGACGAGACCCGGCGAGTCGCTATCGCTCGGGTATTGCGTGCCCGCGACCGATGGTAAAAAACCACATCGCCTCGCAGTGGCTGCAAGCGCCTCGCAGATTGCTAAAATCACTCGTCCGCCGGTTTGGGAGCAAACCGCACAAACGCCTGGTTTCACGGTGCGCCTGATCGGAAGCCGGATGTGGGAGAAGTTGACTGGCAACCCGTATGGCCGTCCGGATTCGGACGTGGATCTTGTAGTGGATTTGGATTCACCCACCGCTGCCGAAGTTGCCGTGGAATTTCTCGTCCATGCATCTGCCGAATCGCCGGTCGCGATCGACGCCGAGCTTTCATTTCCAAACATCGGGGAGATTCATTGGAGAGAATGGCACTCAGCCAGCCCGCAGGTGCTCGTCAAATCAGTGGAGACCGCACGGTTGGTCGCTCGCGCCGATCTGCAATGATGAACGCCGCGGACTCCCTCGCCGACATGGCGGTCAATGCGCTGATAGAGGAACTGGACCTGTTTCCAAAACCGGGGCTTGTGAGTCCGGTGGACTGCGGGTCGCACAAGGACATGGATTACGCACTCCTGCGTCGATCCGCCGAAGGCCTGTGCGAATCGTTTCGCGAGATCGCAGCCACACCGAGTCCGGAGTTCGAATCACTCGTCGAATTGGGCTTACGCGCCGAACACCGGATGCTCGCCGTCACCGATGGAATCAACACGCACCGGGGTGCAATCTTTGCTCTTGGGCTGCTCGTTGCCGCCGCCGCCGCCGATCCCGAATCGCCGCGCCGCGCTGTGCAATTGCGGTGGAGCGATGCCCTGCGCCAACACTCCGCGGCGGGGATTAAAGCGGATTCACACGGCGCGCGGGTGCGGCGGAAGAACTCTGCGACAGGTGCGCGGGGCGAGGCCGCAGCCGGATTTCCCTCGGTGTTTGAGTTGGCGCTTCCGCGCTTCCGCGCATTGATCGATGCGGGCCAGTCCCGCGAAGCAGCGGGCGTCGAAACGCTGTTTTTGCTCATCGCGCACGTGGAGGATACGAACCTGTATCATCGGGGAGGCTACGAGGGCGCGGCATTCGCGCGTCAGCGGGCGGGCGAATTCCTCAAAGCAGGCGGCGTGAGCGCGCCAAACTGGAAATCCGCAGCCACCGAAATCCATGCTGAGTTTGTGGCACGCAACCTTTCGCCGGGCGGTGCGGCGGATCTGCTCGCAGCGACGATTTTTGCGTTCGAGCAAGGTCAGCAGTTTTCCGCCGACTCCGCGAAGACCCGTTTCGCAACACCCATGGCATTGTAGGCGGCTGGATATCCGATGTAGATCGTCATCTGGATGATGATCTCGGTGATCTCCTCGGGCGTCAGCAGATTATTCACAAGCGCCCCGCGGATGTGCCATTCGAGTTGCGGCAGGCTGGCAGAGGTAATCAGCGAGGCCAGCGTGGCAATTTTGCGAGCACGCTGATCCAGTGATTCATTGGTATACATGTCCGCGAATCCGTGCTCGACGACCAAGCGGGTCAACTCCGGAGCGGCGTCGCAGGCGCGGTTAAACCCTTCCTCCCCGAGATGCAATTTTGCCAGAGGTTTTCCCTTCTCGAATTTTTCACTCATGCGCCGAAGACTGGATCGTCCGTCGGAAAATGCGAGGTGTAATTCGCTTCTCGTCGATTCGGCGAGGCAGCGTGTAGTATTGCGTTTCCGGTGCTGCGATGGGCAGATCCACAAAACCAATTTTCCAATCATGTCACTTTTCTCAAAACTCGGAGTTCCCGACGACCTTGTTCTCGGTCTCGAAGCGCTCGGGATTTCCCAGCCGACTTCGATTCAGACGAGTGTGATCCCGTTTCTCATTCAGGACGGCGGTGATCTCGTCGCTCAAGCCCAAACAGGGACTGGAAAAACGGCTGCGTTCGGGCTGCCATTGCTTACGCGAATCGATCCATCGAGCCCGAAGGTGCAGGCCGTGGTGCTGGCCCCGACACGGGAGCTCGCCAAGCAGATCGGAAAGGCGTTGTTCCAATACACCAAGTTCTCACGCGAAAAAATCTTCATCGAAGTCACAGGCGGCGGAGATGTCATCGGGCTGCAGGTCGCGCGGTTGCGGCGTCCGACACATATTGTGGTCGCAACGCCCGGACGGCTTTTCGATTTGCTGAAGCTTGGAGCCATCCGGCTCGACGCGGTCCGGCACTTGGTGTTGGACGAGGCCGACGAAATGCTGAGCATGGGGTTTCGTGACGAGGTGACCCAAGTCGTCGCGCTCACCGCTTCCTCCCGGCGTAGCACATGGCTTTTTTCGGCGACCTTTCCGGATAAAATCAAACGCCTTATCACCGACTCGATGTCGGCTTCCCCGAAGATTATCAAGGTGGAAAAAGCAGATGTCGTGAATCGCAATATTTCCCATCGTTACGTGGTCATCCCACGCGACGACAAGGACGACTGGGTGGCAGATTTTCTCCAAGCGCAGGACACCGAACGCGGGATGATTTTTTGCCGAACCCGCGCGGGAGCAATCAAGCTCGGCAGCGAGTTGGAAAAGCGCGGGATCGCAATCAGCGTGCTGCAAGGGGACCTGAGCCAGCGGGATCGCGACAAAGTGATGCGGGCATTCAAAAAGGAACGCAGCCAGTTTCTCATCGCGACCGACGTGGCCGCTCGAGGCATCGATGTCGAAGGGCTTTCATTTGTAATCCACCGCCAGCTCCCCGAAAAACTCCCCTACTACACGCACCGCGCCGGCCGCACCGCCCGTGCTGGCAAAAGCGGCGTATCGATCTGCCTCATCGAAACCAACGAGATGGACGCCATCGCACAAATGGAACGCGAATTGGGAATCCATTTTGAGCCACTTGGGCGGGACTGACGGATCAGTCGGGCTTGGAGGCCCTGACGGCTTGGCGCTTCGGTAGCAGCTTTCCCCTCAGCGGCCGTGAAGCTCCGATTTTTTCACCCTCGCGGCGGAGCCATTTCGGCAAATCATTACGGCCAGCAGCGGCAAAATCTGCGCGCAGTAATTCATCAATCGTGGCAAGCGAATCACCACGAACTTCGTTCAGATAGCGCCGCAAAATCTCAGCGAGTGTGTTGAGCGGAATGGCATGAGTCCGACCGAGCGTGGAATGCATCCAGTCGCTGAACGCGAGGAATTCGCGGAATGGCGATCTGTCGCTTCCCCACAATGCCACAAGGGTGCGCGGGAAATTTCCACTGTTTCCCATGAGATCCCAGAACCGCGCAAACCGCCGGATTCGCTGCATCGTTTCAAAATCCACCAACTTGGTGCGCAGGATTTCGTAGGGTGGATGATCCGAATACACCATGCCCCACTCGGTGTCATGCCGGACAATCGGCGTTCCACGCAAACGCTTCAAAATTCCAACCTGGATTTCCTGCGGTCCGATGCGAACCAACCGGTCAAACCCGTCTCCAAAGCTTTCCATCGTTTCGCCGGGCAATCCGAAAATCAAATCGGCGTGCACATGCACGCCGGTGTTTTCGCGCAAAAATGTCAGGTTGTCTGCGAGACGGTCGTAGTTTTGGCGGCGGCTGATGAGCCCGGCCACCACGGGATTAAACGTCTGGATCCCCACCTCGAACTGCAATGCACCCGGTGGAAATTCAACGATCAACTCGCGCAGCGGATCCGGCAGACGGTCGGGCACCATCTCAAAGTGGACGAAGAGCCCTGGCTCGCACCGGTCTAGAAAAAATTGGAGGATCGCGGCACTCGTCTTTAGATTGAGATTAAACGTTCGGTCCACAAATTTGAACTGCCGCACTCCCCGTTTGAGAAGGTCATCAAGCGCTTCAAGAAACGGCTCCAATTCAAACTGACGCACTGGAACATCCAGCGAGGAAAGGCAGAATTCGCAAGTAAACGGACATCCCCTCGATGCCTCGACGTAAACCACGCGGTGGGCGACATCGTCATCGTCGTATTCCTGATACGGAAGTACGATCTTGTCCAACGCCGGCAGAGTTGCATGGATCAATTTCTTCGGAGGCGGCGTGCCGTTCAACCACTCGCGGCAGAATTCGGCAAACGCGAGGTCGGCCTCGCCGGTGATGGTATAATCTGCGAGTTCGACGATGGGCTGTCCCTCTGATTCATGGCTGACCTCGGGGCCGCCGAGCACGATGCAGATTTCAGGTGCAATGCGTTTCAGCAATGAAACCAGCTCGAACGATTCTTGGACGTTCCAAATGTAAACGCCGATGCCAATAATCCGTGGACGGTGCGCGAGCAACTGCTCCACGATTTCCATTGGACGCTGGTTGATGTCGAACTCATGAATCTCACACTGATCCCGGAGCTCTCCCATATTTGCTTGCAGATAACGCAAGCCGAAGGCCGCATGAATGTAGCGGGCGTTAAGCGTCGTTAGGAGAATCATCTCATTGCGAGACAGCGTTTCACCGGAAAGCGTCGCAGAAAACGGACTAGCTCCCCGCCTTCAAAAGCGGCGAGGTGACACGAAGGTAATCGAGCACTTTCGCCTCATCGCCCTTAGCAGCCCACACGACGCGTAGCAGATCTGCGGAGTGGATAGCATGGGATTGCAGAAACCTCCGGTCTCCTCCACAGCCGTACATGATGTCGTGGCAAAGGCCTCCGCCCAAAAAGCACTGCGCTTTCTGGATGATCCGGGGAAGCCACTCGATACCGTCGATGGCATCCGTTTTGGCCGGCAGTTGATCCGCGCTCATTTCAGCCATGGTCGGTATTCGCTTCTGTTCATGGAGGAAATAGTCGCGTCGAACCGCAGCCACGAGCAAGAACGTGTCCCAGCCGGGATCGCCCGACTTCACATAGTCTTCAACGTAGTCAAAAACATGAATCGGTTTGAGCCCGATCTCCGCCAGTTTGGATGCCTCCTCTTCGGAAAAAAATGCAGAGACCTCGCGGTTGCCACTGCGATACAACTCCGTCGCGTTGTCGTAGAGCGACCGCAGTTCGTTTGTCCATGTGTATGCGTTCATGTCGCAGTGTCGATCCGCTTAGTCCGTATTGCAACCTTGCGCGTCAGGAAATATCCATCGCAGCAAGGTAACGCTCCGCATCAATCGCAGCCATGCAGCCCATGCCAGCGGCAGTGACTGCCTGCCGGTAAACCGAGTCTGCGCAGTCGCCGGCCACGAAAACTCCCGGGACATTCGTCCTGCTGCCCTCGTATTGCCGAACATATCCGCTTTCGTGCAAATCGATCTGACCCGCAAAAACCTCGGTATTCGGCACATGGCCAATGGCCACAAAGACTCCAGCACAATCCAAAGTGGATGCCACTCCTGTGTTCACGTCTTTGATTCGCACACCGGTCACGGAGTCCGATCCAATCACCTCTTCCACGACAGAATTCCACACCGGTTTGACCTTCGGGTTGGCGAGCAACCGGTCAGCCATGATTTTTGACGCTCGCAGCGAATCCCGCCGGTGGACCAGATAAACCGTGCTTCCGAAACGGGTGAGATACATCGCCTCTTCGCAGGCGGAATCCCCGCCACCGACCACGACAAGCGGCTGGTTCCGAAACATCGGAAGTGCTCCATCACACGTCGCGCAGTAGGTGACGCCCTTGTTTTCGAGCACCTGCTCACCCGGCACGCCCAGATGCCGATGGCGGGCGCCCGTCGCGATAATCAAGGTGCGCGTCAGGATTTCCGAGGTGCCATCCACCGTGATCCGGAACGGCTGCTGCGACAAATCCACTGCGGTCACTTTGGTCAGGTATTTGACCTCCGTTCCAAACCGCTCAGCTTGGCCCTGCATCTCGGACATCAGGGCAAAACCATCGACACCTTGTTTAAACCCCGGGAAGTTCTCGACGACCGTGGTAGTCGTGAGGAGACCGCCCGGCTGCATGCCGGTAATCAACAGCGGGTTGAGGCTCGCTCGGCCGGAGTAGATTGCAGCAGTCCATCCGGCACATCCGGATCCAATGATAGTAACGTCTCTGACCATAATAGGAAAAGTTTGGAGCATCACAATATATGCGTCAACCCGAATATATCGCTTGACGTATATTCGACTTGCCACATAGTTAAGCTCAGATGGAGTTGGTTCAAATTTATCGTTGTTTGTGCGACACGACGCGGTTGCGGATTTTGAATCTGCTTGGGTGTCGGCCGCTTTGCGTCTGTCATTTGCAGGAGATATTGGACCTCCCGCAGACGAAAGTATCCCAGCATCTGGCCTATCTGCGCAAGCATGGGATGGTGGAATGTCAGCGCGCCGGCACGTGGATGGTATATCGTTTACCAGCGCAGGTTCCCGAGGTTCTTACCCGTCACCTCCAATGTCTTCAGGATTGTGCGCAGACGGATCCCCGGATGAAAGCGGACCGGAAGGCGTTGGCAAAAATGAAAATCGGCATGCAGGCGCAGGCCTGCGGTGCCCCGAAATGAGAAAGCGTGACCTATGGAAGCATTAGCGAAAGTTCAAGTTTACGATCCCCCGATGTGCTGCTCGAGCGGCGTGTGCGGCACCGAGATTGACCAAGCGCTCGTGTCGTTCGCGGGATTTTTGGATCAGATGAAATCCAAGGGCGCGGTGGTCGAGCGATTCAACCTCGCTCAGCAACCGCTTGCATTTATTCAGAACCCGAAGGTGAAAGCATTTTTGGATTCGGACGGCGCGGAGGGGCTGCCGCTCATTTTTGTGAACGGGCAACGGGCGATGTCTGGCGGGTATCCGGATCAGGAAGGTCGGTTAAAATTGGCGCGGCTGATTTGTGGCCCGTCTCCGGAGGACGAGTAATGTCTGTCGGATTCGAGTCCTTCCCAGCGTTGCTGGATGATGCTCCGCGGCACCTGTTTTTTACCGGGAAGGGCGGGGTCGGAAAAACGTCGATGGCGTGCGCCACGGCGGTGGCCTTGGCGGATCGGGGTCAGTCGGTTTTGCTGATCAGCACCGACCCGGCGTCCAACCTCGACGAGGTCCTTGAGACACCATTGTCCGGCAGTGCCACGCCGGTTCAGGCGGTGCCCGGGCTATCGGCGTTGAACATCGATCCCTCTGCGGCAGCGGCTCGCTACCGGGCGCGGCTGATTGACCCGTTGCGCGGCGCGCTCCCCGATGCAGTGCTTCGAACCATGGAGGAGCAACTCTCGGGCGCCTGCACCACGGAGATTGCCGCGTTTGATGAATTCACGGCATTTCTCGCCGACCCTGCGACCACGGCTGCGTTTGATCATGTAGTATTTGACACCGCGCCGACGGGACACACGATTCGATTGCTCCAACTGCCCAAGGCATGGACTGGGTTTCTCGATAACAACACATCCGGGACATCGTGTTTAGGGCCACTCGCTGGACTCGAAAAACAACGCGGCGCGTATTCCACCGCGCTTGCAACTCTTGCAGATCCTGCCGTGACCCGCCTAGTGCTGGTCACCCGCCCTGAATCGTCCGCACTTGGCGAAGCCGCCCGGACCTCACGCGAACTCGGCTCGCTTGGAATCCAAAACCAACTGCTCATCGTGAACGGGTATTTTCATTCGGCGGCGGCGGATGTGCTTGGCAATGCGGTCGAGGACCGGATGCGCCAGGCATTGCGGGACGCGGAGCAATTCCTTGGATCGTTGCCTGTGATTCGGATTCCTCTTCGGGCGAGCAATGTGCTTGGACCTCAGCGCTTGCGCCAGTTAGTGGGCGGCGTCGAGACGGATATGCCGGCGATTTTGGCCGATAACGATGGCATTGTTGACGAGTTCGCGTCCATGGAGTCGCTGATTCTCCAACTCGAGCTGGCGGGCCATGGAGTCATCCTCACCATGGGAAAAGGCGGCGTTGGCAAAACCACGATCGCGACGAACATCGCTGTTGCTCTGGCGCGGCGCGGACATCCGGTTACGCTTTCCACAACCGATCCCGCCTCCCATTTGGACCTCTCGCTCGGAAGCGGGATTCCCGGGTTGATTGTTGAACGGATTGATCCGGACCGCGAGTCGCAGCGCTACCAGAAAACGGTGATTGCGGAACAAGGCACCCAGCTGGATGCGGCGAGCCTCGCATTGCTTGAGGAGGATTTGAGATCACCATGCACTGAGGAAATTGCGGTGTTCCGCGCGTTCGCTCGCACGGTGGCGGAGGGCGGAGACCGGTTCGTGGTTTTGGATACGGCACCAACCGGACACACACTTCTTTTGCTTGATGCTTCCGAGGCCTACCATCGCGAACTCGGCCGTCAGGCTGGCAGCTCAGGCCAAAGCGATGCTGTCCGACAACTCTTGCCCCGTCTGCGCGATCCTGAGTTTACGAAAGTGATTCTGGTTGCCTTGGCCGAGGCAACGCCTGTGCATGAAGCCGTGGCTCTTCAGGCTGACCTGCGGCGCGCGCACATCGAGCCATTTGCCTGGCTTGTGAACCAATCATTCGCAGCGAGCCAAACATCGGATCCGCTTCTCATCGCGCGCGGCAACGCCGAGTTTCGCTACCTTAGAGAGGTTCTTAGTCAGCAGGCCACCCACACCGTCCGCATCCCATGGACTGCGCATCCGCTTGAATCTCCATCCACAATAACCCAAACTCAAAACACATGACAACCTACCTTTACGAAACCATCCCATCGAGCGACTGCGACGAGCCCAAACACTACGAGATCAAGCAGTCGATGACGGAATCCGCCCTCACGCATCACCCCGAGACCGGCGAGCCGATTCGGCGTGTGATTTTGGGCGGATATGGATTAGTCAAAAAGGCGGGCGCTGCGGCCAGCACGGGATCGTCGTGCGGGTGCGGTACATCCGGCTGCTGCTGAGCCACGAACATGGAAAAGCCCACCGTCCTCATCCTTTGCACCGGCAACTCGTGCCGCAGCCACATGGCGGAGGGCATTCTTCGCGCTGCTGCGGGTGACCAATTTAATGTGGCAAGCGCCGGATCCAAACCCGCCGGGTATGTGCACCCGCTCGCGATTCGCGCGTTGGCCGAGATCGGTATCGATATTAGTGGCCACCGATCCAAGCACATGGAGGAGTTTTACAATGCTCCGGTCGAAACCGTGATCACGGTGTGCGGCAATGCCGATCAGGCCTGCCCCATGTTCCCTGGTCAGCGGAATCGCTACCACTGGGGATTTGAGGACCCTGCGCATGCCGAGGGTTCGGAGGACGAGAAGTTCGCCTTTTTTCGTAAAGTGCGTGATCAAATCCGCCTCACGTTCGAAGCCTACGCGGCCGGTCGCAAAGACGAACGGCAGGTATCCCGGACGATTTGATCGCTCCATCGGCCAGTGGTTCTTCGACAAGCGCCGAAGGTTCTAGTAGTTAGTGTGGCGCGTTCAAATGTCTGCACAGATCCAACCGCCATCCAGTCTTGGCCAACGCCACGAACTGCTCGACCGAAAGCTGCTAAACGGCGTTCTGTGGGCCGCCGTGGTGGTGACATCCTTTGTCGTTCTGCGCGAGGGCAAAGACCTATTCGTCCCGCTGGTCATCGCGCTCGTAGCGGTTTACCTGATCACCGTGCTCAGCCGGATGGCACAACGGATCAAAATCAACGGCCACAGCTTACCATCGGCTGTTACAATGATCCTGTCCTTTGCTTTCATCTTTGGTTTGGGATATGCCCTGTTTCGGCTGGTTGCTGAAAATGCGTTGCTCGTTGCTGAAGCAGCACCGGGTTACCAGGCAAGGCTGATTCAGCTGCAACAGGATCTTTTCGGCGCTTTGGGTATCGAGGAGCCTGTGGGAACCCGGAAGATCATCGGGAGCATCGATTTGCAATCTGCGTTTACTACCGTGGCGAGCACGCTTGCCAGTGTGCTGGGTCGTGCCTCTCTGGTTTTTCTCTACAGCCTTTTTATATTGATCGAACTCCGTTTTCTGGAAGCGAAGCTGAACGCTCTGATTCCCAATGACACCCGCCGCACCAACGTGGTGCATGTTCTGAAAAGGATTGATGAGGATATCCATAAATACCTTGGCGTAAAAACCGCGATCAGCCTGCTGACGGCCATTCTCTCCTACGCGGTCATGCGAGCGGTAGGATTGGATTTCGCGGAATTCTGGGCCGTGCTGGTTTTCATTCTAAACTTCATCCCCACCCTTGGTTCGATTGTGTCGACCATGCTGCCGACGATTTTAGCCGCAGTTCAGTTCACCAGCCTCGGGCCATTTCTTGTTGTCGGCATCGGCATCACCGCAATCCAACAGCTCCTTGGAAGCATCATCGAACCGAACCTGATGGGCGAAACTCTGAACATCAGCCCTTTGGTCGTCTTCGCCTCTCTGATCCTCTGGGGCTACATTTGGGGCATTGTCGGCATGTTCCTTTGTGTTCCGATCACAGTTATCATCGTCATCGTGATGTCGAATTTTGATTCCACCCGATGGGTTTCCATCCTGCTTTCCAAAACCGGGCAGGTTCGATCCGACTAGCTGATTGAAAAGTAACTAAAAGTAAGGCTTGCCAACTTAGGGAAAATCCATCACACACAGCATTGTCCGGACCTTGATAGAGCGCCAGCGTTGAGTTGATCAATAGTGATGCGAATCTCGAGAGATCGGGAAAACGAACCTAAGAACTACAGAAAGAAACATCATTATGGGCAACAGGCTCTACGTCGCTAACCTCTCCTACCAGACCACCGAAGCAGAATTGGAAGAAATTTTCCAACCGCACGGCCAGGTCTCATCCGCACAGATCGTCAAAGATCGTGACACCGACCGCTCACGCGGATTTGGATTTGTCACGATGGACACAGACGAAGCTGCTCAAAACGCAATTGACAAAGTAAATGGCATGATGCTTGACGGCCGGCCGTTGCGCGTCAGCGAAGCCAAACCTCGCGAAGATCGCCCTCCAGGCGGCGGCGGTGGTGGCGGCGAGCGTCGCTACTCCGGTGGTGGCGGCGGTGGTGGCCGTGATCGTAACGATCGCGACCGCGGTAACAAGCGCTACTAGTCCGATAGATATCCGGGGAAAAATCCCGGCTACTTTTGAACTTTTACTAAAACGCGTCACCTCCGGGTGGCGCGTTTTTTCTTTGTACTCCCGCGTCCTCGTCGATCATCAAATCATGTTCCATATTGTCCTCGTCGAACCAGAGATCCCACCTAACACCGGGAACATCGCGCGCCTGTGTCTGGCCGCAGGAGCAAGGCTTCACCTCATCGAGCCGCTGGGATTTCAAATCGACGACCGCTCGCTGCGGCGCGCCGGGATGGATTATTGGCACGAGGTGGATGTCCACCTTTGGCCGTCGCTGGATGCCCTCCGGCACGATGCGCCTCCGGAATCGCGCTGGTATTACTTCACCACCAAATCGCAGAAGGCTTACTGGGATGCGGAATTTCAGGATGGAGACTACCTAGTTTTTGGCAGGGAGACGAAGGGGTTGCCTGAGTCGTTGTTGGCAGCACACCCGGAGCACTGCTTAACCATTCCGATGCAATCCGGCGCTCGAAGCTTGAATCTGGCCACATCCGTGGGCATTGCGCTCTACGAGGCTAAGCGCCAGCTCGCAGTTGGAATTAAAATTGCTTCGAATCCCGATTGTGCGCGTAACAGCCCTCACACATAATCCCGAAATGGATGGGACAAATTATCCAAGCATCTCCACGGAGATTCAGGTCATGTATTACGACACGGATGCTGCCGGGGTGGTTCACAACACGGTTTATCTGCGTTTCATTGAACTTGCGCGGACGCAGCTGGCGATTCAGATGGGCATGGATTTTGATGAAGTGCGCCGCACCGGAATCCACGCCGTCGTCACGCGCACGGAAATCGATTACAAAAAACCTGCTGCGTTGGGCGATGTGATCGTGGTCCATGGCCGGATCGACGAGTTTTCGAGAATTCGCTTTTGGTGCGCGTTTGAGGTGGTCCGGCCATCGGATGGTGTCCTTCTCGCAAGCTGTCGGCAGTCGCTGGCATTGGTCCAGATGCCCGGAGGTCGCCCGGTGCGTTTGCCTGAGGGTTTTCCGATGACATTTTCTGACGGCTCGTTGTGATAACCGAACCCAAGCGCAGCCGGGAATGGCTGTGGTGGCTGGCACTGGCAGCCATTGCCGTCATACTACAACTCGGGTTAGCCGGCGTCGGTGCGCTTTACAATGAAACCGATGGCCAATACGCCGGTGCCGCAAAAATCATGGCTACCGGGGGCGATTGGCTCATTCCCGAGAATAATGGGTGCCCGCGCTTGGTGAAGCCGCCGTTGCTTTATTGGATGATGGCGACATCCTTTCGTGCGGTAGGCATCAACGAATTCGCCGCGCGATTGCCGGGTGCATTAGCAGTGGTGCTTTGGGTGCTGGCAACTGGTGCGCTTGTTCGCACGCTTACGCGCTCCACGCAGACGGGATTTCTCGCTGGTTTGATTTTGCTGACCTCGTTGGGAACTGCGACGTTGGGCCGCATTATCATGCCCGAGCCGTGGTTCAGCGCGTGGATCGCCGGTGCAATTTGGTGCGGTGTGAAGTTTTGCCGTCCACCCGTTGAGCACCCGAACTGGTGGGCAATCGGGTTCTGGGTGTGCGCCGCGCTCGCCTGCTTCACCAAAGGATGGCACGGGGTAATCTATCCGATTTTGATTTTAGTCGTGGCAGGGATTTTAATTCCCGAGTGGCGCAGAGGCCTGCGACATATGCTTTCGTGGGCGGGGATCGCACTCTTTCTTGCGATTTGTTTACCATGGCACTTGGCAGTTGAGGCGAGGTTTCCGGGTTTTTTATACAACCTGCATTTCACTGAGCACCTTGGTCATGTGGTCGGGAGTGATGCTCCTGCAACCAACTACACCGTCGTCCCGCGCTGGCAGTTCATTCTGCTTCATGTCGGGTGGTTCTTTCCATGGTCGGTGGCTGCCATCGCAGCAATCAGCTGGAGATTTCAGGCATTGAAAGAGTGTGCGTTGGCTTCGATGAAATCCGAATCGGCAAGACTTTTTGTTGCTTGGGGCGGGGTGATCTTGCTTTCCGTGATCGTGGCCGGGCAGCGACAGGATTATTACGCGATGAGCATGTGGAGTGCGGTCGCGGGTGCCATAGCCATCGGGTTTAAGCTGGGTTGGCCGAGGCGGTCGCTCATCGCTCTCACGGCGATTTGTGGGATCGGACTAGTGGGATCACTGACGATGCTTTCGCAAAACACTTTCGGGGAAGCTGGCGTCAAATCGGTTGCGGACCGATCCACGGCATGGGCAACGCTGGCCGGGCTGGATGCAGAAGTTTGGCGCTCCCTTTCGTGGATAGGGTTGATTGCGTTTGGGGTGTCGACGGTGTGTTTGCTTTGGGGAATTTTGAGCTATCGTCGGCAGAAATCGGCTCGCTCAACCTGGTTAGTATTGGTTGTGACCAGCCTGATCTTTTCGGTCTCGGGGGTGTTCGGTTACGCGCATCTTACTCCGTATTTTTCACTGGCTTCGATGCAAGCCACGTTGCGAGACGGCCTCCCGCCAGACACGATGCTCGTGTTTGACGGCGGTATCGATACGGGAAGCAGCCTGATGTTTTACTCGGAGCGGCCGATTTTTTTACTTGGCCAGGACCCCGATCTGGAGTTTGCAGCGCGCCAGTTTGGCATCGGACGCAATCGGTTTTTATCACCGGACGAGTTTGAATCCGCATGGAATGGTGCTCGTCCGGTGGCATTGATCACCGAATCGTCGCATATCGAAAAAATGCCTGCTATGCATCAGGCGGTTGTGGTTGAGCGCTCCGGCACGCAAGTTTTGGTGCTCAACCCGGCAGCGCGGGCGAAGTAATTTCCCGACCTAGTCGTTGAGTTTTAAGACCGGGAGCTGAGACGGGTCCCAAGGATTGATTTCAAAATTACGATCCTCCAACACGGCCAGGTAGCCCGAGCAAAGATGTAGCACGTCGTCAACCTCAAGCCGGTAGTGGCGCGGGCCATAGGGCGTGACATTCGTCATGCCGAGGCGAAACAGGCGCGATGCAGGACGCAAACGTTTGCCATCTACATGATGCAGCGGGGCGAAAAATTGTTTCTTCAGATGAACAAAGGCACCTGCGATTTGGATCAAACCCCGGAAGAATGCTTCATCATTCCCGGCATCCTGCAGCCAAAGGTGCTCCAACACGTCATGTGCTTCGTAGTAATCCCCGCGATTGAAGCACGTGAAATATCCCAGGTAGCACGGATGCAGGTCCGCAGGCGCGCTCATTCCGGCGTCCAGCTCGCGCACAAACGCCTCCATCCGGTCGAACTTTTTCACAACTGGAGCTTCGGGTAGATCTTCCATACCTAGATTTCTCGCCTTTTCATCAGCTCTTTGCTCCCATCCGTCAAGTTCTGCTCAGAGCAGACGGGTTTGGGTAGCTTGTCCTAATCTGCCTAAATCGCCCGTTACGACTTCCGAACCGGCAGTTAAGGTGCCCAAATCGCCGGTTAAGGCGGCTAGATTGCCACTGAAGGTGCCAAATACACCGGTTAAGGCGTCCAAATCGGCAGTTAAGGAGTCCGAACCGCCAGTTAGGGTCTCCAAACCGCCGGTTAAGGTATCCAAACCGCCCCTCAATCCATCAAACCGCACCGGACGATTCTTGCCATCCCCCGGTTGTTTGTGTAGTGAGCAACCAACTGCTTTGGAATGGATCCAAGGCCGATTCCATCAAGACGCAATGAACAACGAATTCGCCAATCGCCAGAACATGCACCTCGCCGTCGTCGCCCTACTTGACGACCCCACGCACCAACCCGTGTGGAAAGACCAGTCGCCCGTCGTATTCACCACCCGCGCCGCAGCGCTCGCCCCGATGGTCTCGGCCCTCACCAGCCTGCTCGCCGCACAGCAAGCCGCTATCACCGGCTACGCCAGCGACAAAGAGCGCGAAGAACAGGAACTCGAAACCGCCGCCCACGAAATCTCCGCCGCCCTCGCCGATTGGTTCGAGGATCAGGGCCGCGAGGCAGACGCCGACAAAGTATCCCTCTCCCGCTCCGGCTGGCAGGGTCTGCGCGATGTCGCCCTGATCGCCCGCGCCCAGCTTCTCCACCAGTCCCTCACCGCCGCCCTTGCGGAGGATGCCGCCGGACTAGCCGACTACGGCCTCACTCCTGCCGATGCCGCCCTCCTCGCCAAAGAAACCGCCGACTTCGGGGCTATCGTCGCCAACCCCGCCGCCGCCATTTCCGGCCGCAGAGCGCTTACTACAGCCCTCCGCCCGAAATTCCGCGAAGTCGCCGATCTCCTCGCCAAAATGGACCGCCTCGTCCTCCGCTTTCGCAAAACCGACGCTGGCACCCGCTTTGCAGACACCTGGCAAGCCACCCGCATCATCCGCGACCTCGGCGAAGCCGCCCCACCCGCACCGCCGGCGGCGTAAAGACCCTTTCACTCACGCCCTTTCCGGTGTTGTCGTGCAATTAACGTTCGACTAAGTAAATATGTCACCACCAACTAACGAGACCGGTTTTGAAAAACGTGATCTCGCTTTGATTCAGCTTCGGAGAGCGGTTCAGCTACACAACCAAGGGGATTTTGTATGCTCAGTCACGCTCGCGGGTGCAGCTGAGGAAATTCTTGGCCGCATCGCACAAAAGCGCGCTGGGACAACGGCACTTGAGGGGCATGAACACTTTTCGTCTGAAATTGCAGGTATTCTCGGAGTGCCGCCGCCAGAGAAAAAGGATGTTCGTGACGCACATAACCGGACTCGCAACGAGCTAAAGCACAACGATGACGGCGAGAACGCGTGGTTAAAAGCTGATTTTGAATTTGAGGCTCAAGCCCTGATTGATCGTGCTATATGCAATTATTGGCTCGCTTACGATACGGCCCCGACTGATCGTGTGATCGCCAACTACGTGCGATTTTATTGGTCATGAGATGAAATAGGGGTGCACCACCGGCACCGCCTACCGAGCGAGGGGTTTCCGGCTCCAAAGCCCCCCGCACTCGCCCGAAGCTACATGCCGGATTTTCTCCGGTTATCTTCCTTGCACAGCATTTGGCAGTTTGACGCGATGCTTTTCCCGCCTGCGTGCCACGGTGTGATGTGGTCTGCCTCCATGCCTTCTAACTCAAAGCGCTTTTTGCACACCGGGCAGATTCCCTTCTGCCGCTCGTAGGATTCCCGTTTCTGGTTATCCGTGAATGCTCGCAGGCTGAGGTGGCTTTCCTTCCCATCCAGCACATATGGATAAATACCTGCTTTTCGCGTCACATCATCGTCCATCATCAATTTGGCGATTTTTGTCTCAAGCGTGGTCGGGTTGGGTGTCTCTTTGAATCGGTTGTATAGGTCGCCCCAGTCGCCACCCTTCATTTCTTTTCGATATTTGGGGAACGTAGCCTTCACCCATGCGATCACGCTTTGAAAGTAATGCCATAGCTCGCCTGCGTTCTCATCATGCTGGTGCTTCGACATGTAGTCCTCGATCGTCCCACCCGCCGCGTGCCACGCGATGGCCGTCTCCAGATACTCCTGCCGGATCGCGCTGCCCCGCAGGTAGTCGCCGGCAAGTCCGTAGGCCGCGCATCCCGTCTTGCTGAAATACCTTTTCGCATCCCCCGTCCAAGGCCCGGCATAGACGGCATTGCGGAGTTCCTGTGGTGTCAATTCCTCGCCCGCGATGTTGATGGTCTTAAACCACTCCAGCTTTTCACTGTCCGTGCCGGAACAAAAATAGACCATCAGCTTGTAGTCGAGGATTTGCTGCTGCTTGTCGTCCTGCAAATTGTGAAACGCCAGCCCGTTGATCGAGAAATCGCCGTTGACATATTGGCAGATCGAGAGCGTGCGCTGCTGCCCGTCGATCACCTCAAGCTTGCCATCCTCACGCACCGCCCAATACATCACGTTGAGCGGGTAATCCTTCTTCACGGTATCAATCACTGCGTCGCGCTGTTTGTCTTTGTAGATGAACTCACGCTGGTAGGGCGGACGAATGTCGAGCTTTCCACCATACCCGACGACACCCGCCTCGGCGTTGTCTTCGAAGCCCTCGAAGAGCTCACTCACGTTGATTTCGTGGAGTTCGATTTTCATTTATGTGCTTCCTTTGCGGCGAATGAATAATCGCCTGTAGATTCCTTTGACCGGGTAGCCGACATCGAAGTGAGTCCCAGCGCCGAAAGATGCAGTTCTAATGACACAACCAAGAGTTCCAGTGTTGGACTTCTGGCGAACGCCATCCACAACTCTGTCCTTCTTCCCGTAAACTTTCGTCGTCGGGTAGTTGGTTCCACTTAGCCCGAGAATCTCAAACTGGTCTGGGTTGTATTTGTCGAGAAATGTCAGAGGAACTCCCATGACTCCGTCGAAGTCCATTGGTATGTCCGCAACCTTGGATACATCGATAGCGTCGTAGTTGTCGTAAACAGGGAAGTCCTTAGGAACGTATGTCTTGTATTGAATCAGCTCTTCGTGGCGCTTTGCGATATCAAGGTTTGTGAACCAGCATGCGTTACCGAGACTGCGCCAGTTCGTTCCGGTTTCGTCGCGCCAGCTTCTCACATCTCTCATTTCGTAATGATCTGGCACGACGAATGCCACCGGCTGTGTGTAGCCCAACCAAACCTTGTTATCCTTAATCAGATCGAAAACCTCCCTGTAGCTAATGGCGTTCTGGTTACCGATGATCAGAAAATTCTTCCCATGCTCGATTAACTGTTGAACATACTCGCGAAACAGCGAGAAGGGTGGATTGGTGACAACGATGTCCGCCTCTTTCAGAAGCGCGATACATTCCTCGCTACGGAAGTCACCGTCTTCCTTGAAGGGATGCACGCCGATCTCCGTTGGGTCGGGCACACGGTTGCCATCCTTGTCGCCCCGATATTCAAGATAGACGCCCTTTTCCGCCTTGTGGGTGCTGAAGAGGTCCGAGTCTTGGTTCTTGTAGCAAGTGGCGATGAGCCTTTTCAGCCTCAGCTTTTCAAAGTTGTGGGAGAAGTAGTGGAAGAAATTACTGACGCGCGGGTCGTCGCAATTGCACAGGACGGTTTTGCCCTTGAAGTGCTTTGTGTAATGCCTCAGTTCCTTCTCAATATCCGATAGCTGAGTGTAAAACTCATCCTGCTTGGTCGCCTTTGCGGCGCTCAAACTTCGATTGAGTGGCTTGTTCTCCATTTCGTCTGAGAAGTTCTATCTTTAGCGCTAGCAGTCATCCACCGAAAGCAACTCGACAACTCGCGACGAGTTCAAGAGTCCGGGCAGCATCTGCAATTTTGGGTAGACAAGGTAGAACTGGCGAACGCGGATAGCATTTGCTGCGGCACCGTCTCCATCCGGTCGCGTGCCGCACGGGCAGATCTTTTACGCGAGCCACTCGGTGTGGAAGAACTCTCCGACCGGTTTGTCGGTGCGCTCGTAGGTGTGGGCTCCGAAAAAGTCGCGTTGCGCTTGCAGCAGGTTGGCCGGCAGACGCGCCGAGCGAAAGCTGTCGTAATACGCAAGCGATGCGCTGAACGCTGGCGACGCCACGCCAGCCTGGACCGCGCTGACCACTGCGAGACGCCAGTTGGACTGGGTTTTGCGAATGATATCGGTGAAGAATGGATCGAGCAGGAGGTTTTCGAGGTTTGGATTGCGCTCGTAGGCTTCCTTGATGCGGTTGAGGAAGTGCGCCCGGATGATGCAGCCGCCGCGCCAGATCGTCGCGATGTCACCGAAGTTCAGGTTCCATCCGTAAAACTTGCCTGCTGTGGCAAGCAAATCGAGCCCTTGGGCGTAGCTCACAATTTTGCTCGCGTAGAGCGCGTCGCGGACGGCGTTGATGAGTTCCTGCCGATTTCCGGCGAATGGTGCCACTTCCGGTGCGGGGAGGATTTTGCTTGCTGCGACGCGTTGCTCTTTCATTGAGGAAAGGATGCGGGCTTCCACGGCGGCGTTGATGGTGGAGAGCACGACTGCGTGCTCGACGGCGTTCATCACGGTCCATTTGCCAGTGCCCTTCTGACCGGCACGATCCACAATCATGTCCACGAGCGGATTGCCGGTTTCAGGGTCCACCATTGTGAAGATTTTTTCTGTGATATCGATGAGGTAGCTATTGAGTTCGCCCTGATTCCACTCTTTGAAGATCGCGTGAAACTCCTCTGCTGATGGGTTGATGGTCGCTTTGAGAATGGCGTAGGCCTCACAGATCAACTGCATATCGCCGTATTCGATGCCGTTGTGCACCATTTTGACGTAGTGCCCGGCACCGTCTGGTCCCATGTGGCGGCAGCAAGCTTCGCCGTCCACGATCGCTGCGATTTTCTGGAAAATCGGGCCCACAGCCTCCCAAGACTCCTGCGATCCGCCGGGCATCATGGATGGCCCCTTTAGCGCACCCTCCTCGCCGCCGGATACCCCGCAGCCCATGTAATGCAGGCCCTTTTCTTTCAGGGATTTTTCGCGACGCTGAGTGTCTGTCCAAAGGCTGTTACCGCCGTCGATAATGATATCGCCGGGTTCCAGAAGCGGGATCAGTTGATCGATCACCGCATCCACAGGGTTACCGGCCTTGACCATGATCATCGCTTTGCGCGGACGGGCGAGGGATGAAACAAACTCCTCGAGCGACTTGGTGGCCACGATGTTTTTTCCTTTGGCGCGGCCTTCAGCAAATTTTTCGGTCACCGCAGTGGTCCGGTTATAGACGCTGACCGAAAACCCCTTGCTTTCCATGTTTAGAACAAGGTTTTCGCCCATGACAGCGAGGCCGATCAATCCAATATCACTCTGACTCATAATTTTGCTTTTCTTGTGTTTTGTTGAGAGAACGATGCTATCGGCAACCACTGCGGAATGGCAATCGCGTTTTGGAAGTGAGGTTTCTTGTAGTTCGCCTTGCCATACGGGGAAATCACAGGTTTGGTTTGCGTCACCAACCAAGCTCATGAACCTGCCCAATAAGCTCACCGTGCTCCGGCTTTTTATCACGGGGGCATTTGTCCTGTGTTTGACCATCCCGTTTCCTTTCGCGTTCACGGCGGCGTTGATTCTCTTTATCGCAGCCAGCATCACGGACTACATGGATGGTGCCATCGCCAGGAAATACGGGTTGATCACGGATTTTGGAAAACTCATGGATCCACTGGCGGACAAAATCCTTACCGCTGCCGCGTTCATTTGTTTGATTCCCTTCGGGGCGCTGCCTGCGTGGGTGGTGATTGTCATCATTTCGCGGGAGTTCTTGATCACGGGTCTCCGATTGCTCGCTGGCAGCGAAGGTGTCGTTTTGCCTGCCGAACGCCTTGGAAAACACAAGACGGGGTGGCAGATCGCAACGATCATTTATTTTCTGATTTTGTTGTCGCTTGGGCGTGACTGGGGCGAGAGCGGCCATGCGTGGTTTACGACGGCATGGGCTGGAGTGGGCGGCGGCATGGTCGCAGTGACCACCGCACTCACCGTTTACTCCGGAGCCGGCTATTTTTGGAAAAACAGGGCGTTGATCAAAAACTCGTAAAATCGGCGTGACGTGTTTTCGGTGATTGAGTGTTAGACACACCTCATCCATATTCCCCCGCGTGACAGCTATCCTTGCGCTTGAAGATGGACGAATTTTTCGCGGATCCGGGTTTGGTGCCCGGGCCACGATGACGGGAGAAATTTGTTTCAACACCTCGATGACCGGGTATCAGGAAATCCTCACCGATCCGTCCTATCGCGGGCAGATCGTTGCCATGACGGCTCCGCAAATCGGAAACTACGGTGTGAACTCACTTGATCATGAAAACGAAGCCGCCCAGGCACGTGGATTTGTGGTTGAGGAGCTTAGTCCCGTTGCGAGCAGTTGGCGCTCCGATCATTCGCTTGAAAGCTGGCTCGAGCAAAATGGTATTCCAGGCATTCAGGGCATCGACACACGCGCGCTCACCCGCCACCTCCGCACGCGCGGTGCGTTGAGGGCGTGTGTGTCCAGCGATGGCATCAGCGATGCAGAAGCGATTGCGAATGCCCGCTCGGCGGCCTACGAGGGTGTGGACTTTGTCAGCGAGGTAACCACCACCACCGCCTACGAGTGGGATCCAGACGGCATCCAGAGTCGTCGCTGGGTTCAGCGCACGGCGCATGACGTCCATACGCTGGATGCAAAGGGAAATGCGTTTGAATCCCCGGTGGCCGTGCAGCGAAACATCGTCGCCTATGACTTTGGAACCAAAAAGAACATCTTGCGTCTTCTCCGGGGTGCCGGGTTTGGTGTGCGGGTCGTGCCTGCGCGGACGCCCGCGGCCGAGGTGCTTGCGATGAAGCCCGATGGTGTGTTTTTGTCGAACGGCCCGGGAGATCCCGCCACGCTCGACTACGCGCACACGATCGCCCGCGACCTGATCGGCAAACTCCCGGTTTTTGGCATTTGCCTCGGGCACCAAATCCTTGGATACGCAGTCGGCGGGCGGACGTTTAAAATGAAGTTCGGACACCGCGGCGCCAACCAACCGGTCAAAGACCTGCGCACCGGAAAAATCGCGATCACATCGCAAAATCACGGCTACGCCATCGATCCGGATTCACTTCCGTCGAACGTCGAGGTCACGCACGTCAATCTGAACGACGGCACTGTGGCCGGCATCGCCCACAAAGACTTCCCGGCATTCAGCGTGCAATACCATCCGGAAGCATCGCCGGGCCCCCGGGATGCGAGCTTTTTCTTTGACCAATTTGCCACTTGTGTAGATGGTTTCCGTGCGCAGACTTCCGTCTGAGCGCGTGAATCACCCGACGAATATTTTTAACATGCCAAAGCTAAAAATCATCCTTCCCGACCACCAGGAGCACATCCACGAAGTCCACGAGGACTTGGTTACAATCGGCCGTCTCCCCGACAACTCCCTGCCGCTGGAGGATGCATCGGTTTCGAGCCACCACGCGCAGTTGAAACATGAAGGTGGAGAATACAAGCTCGTCGACCTCGATTCGACGAACGGCACATTTGTCAACGACCAGCAGATCACCACGGTCACACTCCGCAACGGCGATGCCATACGGTTCGGGAAAATCGAGACCGTATTTTTTGCCCAAGAGGTCGCGAGCGCTGACAAGCAGCCTCTTCCATCAGCCGGAGCCACCGATGTCACACTCGGCACTGCCAGTGCGCGACCGTCAAATTTCTCATCCGCATCCCCGTTTCCAAAGACGGCGAAATCGGGAAATGGTCTATCGATCGCTGCCATCGGGCTCGCTGTCTTGGGAGCACTCGGATTCGCAGTGGCGGTGGTTCTCTCGCTGGGACTCTCGGCAACCGTCTAGGTATGTTCGTCCGGGCCAAGCTCCTCCGGGAAAAAGCGGGGAATTGATTCGGGAAAACGCCTCAGGTGCCTTCATACTACTATGACTCCCGAACTGCACCCCATGCAAGATCCGCTAAATTCCGAGCCTGTGAAAACGTTCAAAGCCGTTTATTGCGAGAGGTTTTCGGTTCCCGCCGCCCGTTTTGATGAATCGTTGTTTTGGAGGGCAATCCGCTGGTACGCCCTGCCGGTTGTGCTCGTAGTGAAGATTGTGAACGTGAACTATTTCCGGCCTGATTACGAATTCATCCGCTCGGTCGGAAGCTGTGAAATCATGGCCGATGTGCGCGCCGAAGTTGCCGCGTTTCGCTGGGAGTGCGGAATCTCATCCCCCCTTCGTCGGCATCTTAGATTGCGCATCTCTACCTCCCGCGTTGCAAAGCTCGCCAAGCGCCTGCTCCGGAGCGACCACGCCGCCAGCGCCAGCGTCTAGTTTACCGGTACAATTCCCGCATCCGGGAGGTGACATTCCGGCCGGGGTGTGCGAAGATCTGCGGGTTCTTCCGATTTTCCATTCATTAGACGTTTCATGATACCCACCGAGCACGACGAACCGATTAACTCCCAGATTCTTGCTGTTTCCGAAGATAAAATCAGCGGTTTTGTGCGGGATCCATTTCAGCAAATTTCAGAAAAGTCAGGGCTTGCGCTGTCGGTGGTGACGGAGCGAATCCGCGCGATGCTGGAGGCCGGGACGGTGCGGCGGGTTCGGCAGACGTTGATTGCAACTAATCTTGCGGAGGGCGCGCTGGTGGCGTGGAAGGTGCCTAGTGACAAGCTGGATAGCGCGTTTGATTTCATGTTCCGCGAGGACCCATTTTCCGGGCATGTGGTGATCCGTTCGACCGATGCAAAAATTCCGGGTGAGGCATATCGGCTATGGACGACGGTCAAGGTGCCCACCGGTCAATCGCTCGCGGTGCATTGCGACAAGCTGCTGGCACTGACAGGCGCTGAGACGTATCGCTTGATGCCGGCCAACGGGATTTTTGCACTTGGTGTCGGGCATGTGCGGCGCAAAACGATCGAGCCTGGCGACAAATCCGATGGACCAGCCAGAATGCTGAAAGTCGCCCAGGTTTCACTAACTGATCTCGAGTGGTCGGTGCTGTTGGAACTAAAGCGCGAGTTTACGCCGGATGAAATCATGGAGCCAGCGTGGACCGGACGCGCCGCGGCAGCCGGGATTCCTCTCGAACAATTTTTCGAAATTGCGGAGTCGCTGAATGAACGCAAAGTGATCGGGCGGTTTTCCACATTTTTGGAACATGTGAAACCGTCGCAGAGCGGTGTGCGCGTCACGCGCTTCAACGGGCTGTTCCATTGGGCTGTGCCGGCCGGGCGCGAAATCGAAGCCGGCTCGGAAATCGGCCGGCATGAAATCCTGACGCATTGCTACTGGCGTGAAGGAGGCCCGGAGTTCAATCATGTGAATATCATGGCCGTGGCTCACGGCACCGACAAAGACCGCACGCTTGCGCACAAAGCGGCGATCGATCGATATCTGGAAACCATCGGGATGCCTGTCAGCTACACCAATGTTTTCTGGGGCGGACGCAGTGAGATCAAACCCTCAGAAATCTCACCGGTCGTTTTTAAAGAATGGCATGCCCGGCACGGCGCGGCAGCCTAACTCCGCGAACCGACGCCAGGGCGTTTGACACGATTTCGTGTTACGCTCCGAGTAACAAGCGCATCGGATTTTCGATGCAGTCTTTCACGCGGACCAAAAACGTGACCGCTTCTTTGCCATCCACGACCCGGTGATCGTATGAGAGCGCGAGATACATCATCGGCCGGATGACTACCTGGCCCTTGATTGCCATCGGGCGTTCTTGGATTTTGTGCATCCCCAGGATTCCGCTTTGCGGCGGATTCAGGATTGGCGTGCTCATGAGCGAGCCATAGACGCCACCATTGGAAATCGTAAACGTACCCCCTTGGAGGTCATTCAGACCGATTTTTCCATCGCGCGCTTTGACGGCGAAGTCCACGAGGTCCTGCTCGATTTGCGCAAATGATTTCTGATCGCAGTCGCGTAGAACCGGGACGATGAGTCCCCGCTCAGTGCCCACGGCTACGCCGATGTCGTGGTAGTGATTCTGGATCAGATCGTCGCCATCCATTCGGGCATTGATGGACGGAACTGCCTTGAGCGCGTCCACGGCTGCTTTGATAAAAAACGACATGAATCCCAACTTGATCCCGTGCCGGGCGGTGAAGGTCTCCTGCATTTGTTTGCGGAGGGACATGACCTCGGTCATATCGCATTCGTTGAACGTCGTCAGGATCGCAGCAGTTTGTTGCGCAGCTACGAGCTGGGTCGCAATTTTGCGGCGGAGCGGGGAGAGTTTCTTTCGCGTGCTCCGGGCGTCGACAGGGACAACGGGAAGTGGTGCTACGGGCGCAGGTGCCGCTGCGGGCTTCGGTGGCTCGGGCGCTGCGACGGCGACTGGTGCAGCGGCGACTGGCGCAGCAATGGGTGCAGGTGCTGCGGCTTTCGTCTCCGACGGGGCACCGGCTTCGATCAATGCAACGACTTGGCCGATTTTGACTTCCTCGCCTTCGGGCACTTGGATTTTGAGGGTGCCGGATTCGGTGGCGTTTACCTCGCTGGAGACTTTATCCGTTTCCAGCGTGAAGAGGACTTCGCCGAGGGTGACGGACTCGCCATCCTTTTTGTGCCAGACGGATAGCAGGCCGGACGAGATGGATTCGCCCACGGCGGGGACTTTGACTTCGGTGCTCATGCGATAATCGATACGGGGTTAAACTTCGAATGCGTGTTTGACAAGTGCGGCCTGTTCTTTTTTGTGCACCATGGTGGAGCCGGTGGCCGGGCTGGCCGCAGCGGCGCGGCCTGCGTAATCAATCCAACGACCGAAGAGCAGCGAGATGCGCGGCAGCATGAACGAGTATGCGCCCATGTTTTGAGGCTCCTCTTGGCACCAGACGACTTTTTTCGCGTTTTTGTATTGGGTGACGATCCGGTGCAACTTTTTCTCGTAGAGTGGATACAACTGCTCCACGCGAACAATGGCCGATTTTTCGGGTGCTGGAAGCGTTGCGCGGTAATTGACGAGGTCGTAGTAAACTTTGCCTGAACACAAGATGACGCGTTCCACTCCATCGAGAGGTGGCTGTGACGGGTCTTCGAGGATTTCGTAAAACCGCGAGTTTGTGAAATCCTCGGACCGTGAGACCGCTTGTTCGCTTCGAAGCAGGCTCTTCGGCGTCATGATAATGAGCGGCTTGCGATAGCCCCGGTGGATCTGCCGACGCAGCCCGTGGAAATACTGGGCTGGCGTCGTGAAGTTACAGACCTGCATGTTTTCTTCTGCGCAGGACTGTAGAAACCGCTCCAGCCGTGCGCTGGAGTGTTCGGGTCCTTGGCCTTCGTAGCCGTGCGGGAGGAGCATGACGATCGAGCTCGGCCGCTGCCACTTCGACTCCGCCGAGGCAATAAACTGGTCGATCACGATCTGGGCTCCATTGACGAAATCCCCGAACTGAGCCTCCCAGAGACAAAGCATGGACGGAAAATCCATCGAGTAGCCGTAATCAAATCCGAGGACGGCGTATTCTGAAAGCGGGCTGTTATAGACGCAAAACCGGGCCTGGTCGGTGCTCAGGGTGTTGAGCGGGATGTGTCTCTCGCGTGTTTGCTCGTCGTAGATCACGCTCAACCGCTGGCTGAATGTGCCGCGGCGGCTGTCCTGTCCGGAAAGCCGCACCGGAGTTTTTTCCAATAGCAGCGAACCGAATGCAAGCGCCTCTGCGTAAGACCAATCATAAGGCCCGCCATCCTTCCAAACTTGCAGACGCCGGTCCAAGAGGATGCGCTTGAGTTTGGGCAAAATCCGGAATCCTTCTGGAACTTGAGTCAGCGTGGTTACGATCTGCTCTAATGTTTCGGGCGAGATTGCGGTGACAATTGGTTCATGGGAATAGGGCGGTTGGAAGACGGCTGTCGATCCCGCCAGCTCCGGCTTTTTCGCGGAGCGAGCAGCCTCTTTCGCTTTCACCTCGGAGAACGCGGCCTCCAACTGATCGAGAACCCCCTTTTTGATTGAGGCGATGGCATCGTCCGAAAGCGTTCCGAATGGCTTTACCTCGTTGATGAAAATCTCACTGAGCCGTGGATGTTCGGCGATCTTTTTGTAGAGGTTCGGCTGGGTAAATGTCGGCTCGTCCAGTTCATTGTGTCCGTAGCGGCGGTAGCAGTAGATGTCGATCACGACGTCCCGCCCGAATGTCTGGCGGTATTCGAGCGCGATTTGCGCCACCTGTAACACCGCGAGCACGTCTTCGCCATTCACGTGGAAAATCGGGGCTTCGACGATCTTCGCGATGTCGGTGCAATACATCGTGGAACGCGCGTCCGCAGGCAGCGTGGTGAAGCCAATCTGGTTATTGACCACGATATGAATCGTGCCGCCGGTGCGATAACCCGGGAGCTGCGACATATTGAAAACTTCGGCGACCACGCCCTGCCCAATGAATGCCGCGTCCCCATGAACCAACAACGGCAGGACTTTTTTGCGATCTACCGTGTCGTCCAGGATACGCTGCCGGGCGCGCGCTTTGCCCTGCACGATGGCATCCACGGTCTCAAGGTGGCTCGGATTGGCAGCCAACTGGATTTCGACATCGTGGTTTGGAGACACGTGCCGCGTCGTGGTGTATCCCAGATGGTATTTGACATCGCCGCTGCCAGCAACTGAGTCGGGAACGTAGTTTTCCGAAAACTCATTGAAGATCAAACTGAACGGTTTGTGCAGAAAATTTGCCAACACGTTGAGACGCCCGCGGTGGGCCATTCCCATGACGATTTCTTTGACGTTGTGTTTTTCGCAGTCGTCGAGCACGGCGTTCAATGCGACCATAAGCCCCTCTCCGCCCTCGAGCGAGAACCGCTTGTTTCCTTGGTAGCGGGTGTGGAGGAAACTTTCGAACTCCTCGGCTTTGAGCAAGCGCCGGAGGTATTTTTTGTGAAGTTCGGAATCGTGTTTCGGTGTGACGGGAAGGTTTTCCAGACGGTCTCTGACCCAGTTGCGAATTGAAGGGTTCTGGATATGCATGAACTCAGCGCCAATCGTGTCGCTGTAGATTTCTCGCAGTTCCGCAATCATGTCGCGAAGCTTCATTTCCTTACCGTCTCGGAAAAACTTCGAATGCACGACCCGGTCCAGGTCTTCCTCGCCGAATCCTAGCTCCTTGAGCTCTAGAAGTGGATTTTCGTGCGGCGCGTCGGCAAGTGGGTCGAGCTTGGCTATTGAATGGCCAATCGTGCGGTAGGCATACACCAGTCCCTCGGTCTTGGTTTCGACTGCGAGATCCTTGCGCGAGCCAGGGCCAGCCTGCTCCGCTGGCTCGGTGCCTGATTTTGGCACAGGGCGCGCGCAGCCGAGTTCGAAGCCCTCAAAAAAGGCAGCCCAACCAGCATCCACCGATTGGGGGTCGTCGCACCAGCGTTGGTAAGTTTCGTCTAGCAGCGCCTCGTTCCAACGGGCGGTAAAAGAACTATTCATGTTTTAGGGTATATCGTAGGAGGGCCGCCACGCAGCCGGAGTGGTTGTAAACAGTGAATCAACAGCTCGATAAACGCAAGCCGTCTCTACCGCCGGGAACAGGCAAATTCGCCACAATCCTTCGAACCATGATGATTTCCTAGCTGTGTTAGGCGATAAAATCCGTCATCAATGTCGGCCATGCGTTCATTTCTGCGTTTCATTCGGTTTGATTTATCAGGTTCGCTCTGCGTCCGCGGATGTCTTTCGGTCGCGATCTGCGCGGTTACACTTTTGACCGGATGCGCGGGCCCAGAGAAAAAAGTTACGCAGTTCGGAACGCTCGATGGATTAATGACCGGGGAGTTTGATGGTACGGTTTCCTGCTCGGAAATCCGGAAACACGGCGATCTGGGGCTCGGGACATTTGATCGGCTGGATGGCGAAATGGTCGTCGTCGATGGGAAAATTTTTCAGGTTACATCGGATGGTGTCGTCCGCCGTGCGCCGGGGTCGCTGACTAGTCCGTTTGCGGCCGTCACGCAGTTTGAGGCTGAGCGGATCGCCGTCACGCGTTCGACACTTTTGCTTCCGCAGCTTGAAGCGACGTTGGACCGGCTGTGCCCCGATCCTGATCGGATTTACTCGATCCGCATTCGCGGTGAATTCCCGGCGCTGACGGTCCGCAGCGTTCCCGCGCAGCAGAAGCCATATCGGGGTCTCGTCGAGGTGATCAAAGATCAAACCATATTCCACACCGGCCCGATTCGCGGCACGTTGGTTGGGTTTCGATTCCCTGCCAAATTCAAGGGAATCAACGCAGCGGGCACGCATCTGCATTTTCTGTCCGACGATAAAAAAGTGGGTGGCCATGTGCTCGGTGTCACATCGGGCGTAGGGGCCCAAATCGAGGTGGCCGCAGCAAAACGGTTCGAGCTTTTCTTTTCCGAGGGCCGCCCCATCTGCGCAACGGCATCTGTCTGTGGACTGTGAAGGTTTAGTCCAGCAATGCGGCGTCGAGCTTCTCAGCCAAATTAAAATCAAGCTTCGTTAACCCGCCTTTGCTGTGCGTTGAAAGCTTCACCCGCACTTTGTTCCAACGGATATCGATATCCGGGTGGTGGTTAGCGGCTTCCGCGAGCGCGGCGACGGCATTTACAAACTCAATCGACTCGCCAAAGTTTTTCAGCTCGTAAACCCTGACGATATCCCGGCCTTGGAGCTCCCACTCTGGCAGCTCTATCAAAGCATTTTCCACCTCTTCCTCGGAAAGACGATCTGGCATGGGACGGGACAGTAAAATATTCTTTTTGCGCTGACAAGTCGCGTTGTGTAATTTCCCAGCTCCCGAACTATCCCTAAAACCTCATGGGCAAAATCTATAACAACATCGTCGAAACTATCGGTCGCACTCCACTCGTGCGTCTCAATCACATTTCCGCAGGGCTGCCGGCCACGATCGCCGTGAAGTGCGAGTTTTTCAATCCGCTCGGCAGCGTGAAAGACCGGATCGGAATGGCGATGATCGAGGATGCCGAGAAGCGTGGCATTTTGACCAAGGAGACTGTGATCGTGGAACCGACCAGCGGGAACACTGGGATCGCGCTCGCGTTCGTCGCCGCCTCCAAAGGGTATCGGCTCATCTTGACTATGCCCGAAACGATGAGCGTCGAGCGTCGCACGCTGCTCGCAATGCTCGGGGCAAAGCTGGTTCTGACTCCCGGTGCGGAGGGCATGAAGGGCGCCATCGCTCGCGCTGAACAAATCGTTCAAGAAACGCCAAACGCCTGGATGCCACAGCAGTTCAATAATCCGGCCAACCCGGCGATCCATCAAACAACCACTGCCGAAGAGCTCTGGGAGGACACCGATGGAAAAATCGACATCCTCGTTTCCGCCGTCGGCACAGGCGGAACGATCACAGGCTCCGCTGAGGTCATCAAAAAACGGAAGCCCGGATTTCTCGCTGTCGCCGTGGAACCAAAAGATTCGCCCGTCATCACGCAAACGCGTAACGGCGATCCCGTAAAACCGGGCCCCCACAAAATCCAAGGCACCGGTGCGGGATTTGTCCCGAACAACCTGCATCTCGACATCGTGGACGAGGTCATCACCGTGACCAACGACGAAGCATTCGCCATGGCGCGCCGCCTCGCCAAAGAGGAGGGAATTCTGGCAGGCATCAGCTCCGGCGCGAACGTACATGCAGCCATCGAGTTGGCCAAGCGGCCAGAAAATGCAGGCAAGCTCATCGTGACCATCGCCTGCTCCACCGGTGAAAGATACCTAAGCACCCCGCTCGCGGAAGAGGCCCGCGCGGAAGTGGCAGGCTAAACGATAGCATCCGTCTCATTCACACCCGATTCGAAATTTTCATGCAAAACCGCCCTGACCACTCTCCCGACACCCCATCCGACGAGCCGATCTTTGAGCTCGGACCCAGTCCTCTTGAGGTGGTTTGGGAAAAGCACAAGATGTCCATACTGGTCGGTGCCAGCGTCGTGATCGTCGCGCTGGTTGGCTTTTTTGGAGCCATGGCCGTATCGCATTCCAATCGAATCGCTGCAATGGACGCGCTCGCCGCAGCGAATAATGCTGAAACCCTGCGCGAGGTGATCAGCAAATTCCCGAAGTCGGTGGAAGCTGGCAACGCATCGCTTCTGCTTTCCGCCTTACTCCGGGATGAAAAAAATCCTGCCGAAGCAACTCAGGTTCTCGAAGAGTTTCTGAAATCGCCCAATGGTCACCCGCTCGCGCCCCTCGCGCTGGTCGGGCTTTCTGGGCTTGCGGCGCAGTCCGGAGATTCGGCGGCAGCCAAAGGGTATTTGCAGCGCGTGGCAAGCGAGTTTCCAGAATCATTTGCGGTTCCATTTGCTCTGCTCGCTGAAGCAGAAATGGCGCTCGCCTCAGGGGATCGCAGTGCGGCGCTGGCCGGGCTGCAGGGGCTGTCGCGTCAGCATCCGTCGTCAGTCGCGGGCAATGCTGGGCAAAACACCCTCATGGCACTGGAATCATTACTCAGTGACGCCGCGACACCAGCGCCTCCGGTCACACCAGGCTCGGTCGAACTTCCTGCCCAAGAGGCCGTTCCTCCAGCCATGCAGGTGATCGACGTGGATTCCGATCCCGGAATTTAAGATTCCCGTCACCCGCCGCGCGAGCGGCGAATAAGCACCAAGTTTCTGACATAGATTCCCCAGCCGGTGGCTTGCCCAAGCACGCCTACGATGTCGCGACGCCAGATGAAGTAGATCAGGAGCATCGTGGCCCCGATCAGGCTCATCCACCAAAACGCCACTGGAATGACCGACCGTCCCGACTTTTCGCTGGCAAACCATTGGATCAGCATACGGCCGGTGAAAAGGATCTGGCCGAGCAATCCCACACTCACCCAGATAATTCCCACGGGGCTTGTGATATTGAAGACGGTTTCCAGCCAGCCGGCGCGCGTTCGGCTGTCGTAAAGGAAGCGCGTAAACTCGTCCGGCGTCAGAACCCGATCCCGCTCGGAGCCCAGCCGCTTGACGACATACGCGACATTACCATCCGCCAAGCGCACGACCTTCACGTTGTCTTTTGCTCCCGGGAGGTCCACTTTAACCCGCGTTTCGGGGCCGACGATTGTTACGTCGGTCAGTGGGCGGCCGACGGTGTCGAGCGTGGGCTGGTCTTGAGCGTGCAGACTCATTCCTGAGCTGAACAAGAACACGAGCGTCAATGAAATGAACAGGCGTTTCATTTTCCGATACAAAACGTTCCGAAGATTCGATCCAAGATATCCTCCGTATCCATGCGGCCAGTGATCTCACCAGCCGCCTCCAACGCGAGCCGCAGTTCGACGGCGATGAACTCCGGCGCGAGCGTGTCGCGCAGGGCGGTGATGGCAGCATCGAGCGCCACCACGACACGTTGCAAACAAGCCTGATGGCGGGCATTGATCGCCGCGTGGCTTTCCTCCGAGACCGGATGACCATCCCGAACATGACGCAGAATCCGCTCCACCAAGGTGTCCAAGCCATCACCCGTAAGACACGAAATACGCACGGCGTCACGCGGGCCGGAAGCCTGCTCAGCGGTTGAGATGTCCGATTTATTGAGCACTAAAATTTCATCCTCTCGCACCGGATCGTCGGTGTCCGGTTGCGTGGAATCCACGACGCGAATCACCACGTCGGCGCAGTCAATCGCGCGTTTGGCGCGGCTCACTCCCTCGACTTCGATGGCATCATCGGTCTCGCGCAAACCCGCGGTGTCCACGATGCGAAACGGGATGCCATTCAAGTTCACCAGTTCTTCGATGGTGTCGCGCGTGGTGCCGGCGATCGGACTGACGATGGCCCGTTCGAATCCTGCGAGCCGGTTCAGCAGGCTGGATTTCCCGGCATTGGGGCGACCGCAGAGCGTGAGCAGGACACCCTCGCGCAAGATCCTACCCTCCGGCGCGGTTGCCAGCAGGGCGTCCGCCCTCGCTTGAATCGTTGTCAGGTTTGCGAGCATCGACGCGCCAACTTCCGGCGAGATGTCTTCGTCTGGGAAATCGATATACGCCTCGAGATGGGCCGCGACCGAGAGGATGGCGTCGGCAATCCACCGCGCTTCGTTGCCGATCCGCCCCTCGAGCTGGAGCGCGGCCGCACGGGCGGCCAGCGGCGTCTGGGCGCGGATTAGATCCATGACGGCTTCCGCTTGCGTGAGGTCGAGTTTTCCGTTCAAAAATGCCCGCTGCGTGAACTCACCTGGACCTGCCGCGCGCGCGCCTGCATCGAGAACCGTCTTCAGCACTGCGGCGGCCACCACGGGTCCTCCATGCCCGGAGATTTCGATGACATCCTCCCCGGTGTAACTGCGCGGACCGCAAAAGCTTGTCACCACGACTTCGTCGACGGTCCCGCCGCGATCGTCCAAAATCCTGCCCACCTGCACGCGCCTATTTTGCAAGGGTTTGGAGAAGACCTGCGCTGCGATCCGAAAAGCGGAGGGCCCTGACACGCGAACAACCGCCAGCGCACCCACTCCCGGAGGGGTTGATATGGCCGCAATCGTCTGGTCATCAAACATGCTGCGCACGCTATCATAGACTGCACGGATCAGCCCAACACATCTTGACTCACATTTCGTGAATCGGTAAGGCATCGAAAAATGGGAATCGACATGCCGGTTGGAAATTGGGGCGAATGAAGGACAAGGCCATCGTCGTGTGTGTCGAGGGGGAAAAATACCGTGCCTCATTCGAGAAAGTTTTCCTGCCCGGAATCCGTGCGTATGCCACTCGGCACGGGTATGAATTATTCGTCGTGCCAGGTGAAACAATCCGCGCGTCATTTCACAGAACCCCGGCACGGGCGCCGCTCGCATCCATTCCCTCGTCGTGGATGAAGTTGTTTGCGATTCAATCCGTGCAGGCAAAAGGGTTCGGGAGAGTTTTATTCTTGGACGCGGATATTTTAATCAGTCCGGTCGCAGAGGACTACTTCCAGTTTCTGCCGGACGAGACGGTTTCGGCGATTCTTGAGACGAACATCCCGGAGTCGAACATCCGGTTGTGGCGGGCGGCGTGCGGATTGGATCCGGACGGCGCTTCATCAATGGTGAATGCCGGCGTGTTGTATTTGGCGGGTGATGCAGGGCGGGAGTTGATTGATGCGGTTATCCAACACATCGACGAGCAGATGGAATCGATCGATTTTCGAAACCGGGTTTTTGAGCAGCCGCTGCTCAGTGATTTTTTGCTGCGTCACCCGGCCTTTAAGCGGATGCGCTATACCTACAACACATTGTTGTATGCGGACCGTGGGTTTCGAATGCCGGAGTTGCAGGCGATTCGGTCATCGGTCAACCGCGTCTGCTCAATCATCCCGGCACTGTCCAAGCTACGGCGCTATGGATTTGCATGCCTCTATCATCTTCCGTGCAGCTATGCCCGGGGCAATCGGAAGCTGATGCGCGACCTGCTTGCGGAAGGCCGCTTCATCCACTTTGCTGGCATGAACGACGAACAATGCATCGCCGCCGGGTTTGCGAAGGTGGATTCGCCTTAGGATTCCACCGCGTGAGCGATGAGGTCTTCGCGGTCCACGAACTCAAGGACCGACGTGTGACAAGCTCCCAGCACGACCTTGGGAGCAACACCGGCCTCGAACGCCTCCTGCCAACGTCTGACGCAGAGGCACCATTTGTCACCCGCTTTTAATCCGGGAAATTGATATTCCGCGCGCGGAGTGGTAAGGTCATTTCCGCGCTGGAAGGAAAATGCGAGAAACTCATCGGTCATGACCGCGCAGACGGTGTGCAGGCCGATGTCACCGGGCCCGGTTTTGCAAAATCCATCGCGGTAAAATCCGGTCATCGGTGAGGTGCAGCAGCATTCGAGCGGTTCGCCCATTACGTTGGTTGGCATGACTGCATTGAGGCATCCAAATTTTCGCGCTGTCAATCTCTTGCATCATTCGCAGGGAAGAATACAACCAACTACCCAATCTCCATGCCCATCGTCAGATCGACATTTGCACCGCCGCGCTGGCTAGCGAACGGTCATATCCAAACGATCCTGCCCGCCGTGCTCCCGCGTCGCTTGGCCGTGCCCTACGTGCGGGAGCGGCTGGAGCTCAATGATGGAGATTTTCTCGATTTGGATGTGCTGGATGCCGGGCACCCGCGTGTGGTGGTGATTTCGCATGGATTGGAGGGGTCATCCGGGGATGCTTATGTTCGGGGGTTGGCTTCGATTGTGAGTGAGGCCGGATGGAATGTGGTGGCGTGGAACTATCGGGGCTGCGGCGGCGAACCGAACCGTCTGCCTAGGTCGTATCATAGCGGCGACACCGATGACCTCGCACGTGTGATCGAGCGGGCGGTCGCGGGCGGTCGCCAAGCGGCATTGGTGGGATTCAGCCTTGGGGGGAATTTATCGCTGAAGTTTGTGGGCGAGCGGCCGGATCATCCCTCGGTGATTGGGGCGGTTGGCGTGTCCGCGCCGGTGGACTTGGCATCGAGTGCGGCCAAGCTCGACCGGGATCCAGCGAACCGGATTTATCTGCGGCGGCTGATCGCCCGACTGGAGGATAAGGTTCGAGCGAAGGCCGTGCGATTTCCGGATCGGGTGCGGGCGGCCGACTTGGAGGGGGTGAAGGGATTCGCCGAATTCGATGATCGCTTTACCGCGCCGATGCATGGGTTTCGCGATGCGCAGGATTATTGGACGCGATCGAGTGCCCGGCTGTTTTTGCCGTTCATTCGGGTGCCGTCGCTGCTGTTGAATGCACTCGATGATCCATTTTTGGCTCCGGCGTGTTTTCCATTCGATGAGGCCGAGGCGAGCGCGTGGTTTTCGATAGAGGCACCTGCTTCGGGCGGGCACCTCGGGTTTATGCAAAACCCATGGGCCAAACACCACTGGGCGGAGTTCAGAATACGGCAGTTCTTGAGTGACCTTTAGCCGCGGGATATTTTTTCGGCGATCTGATTTGCAGCCCGCTCGTTCTCGCGATATGTTTTCCGCTTCGCTGGATTATCCGTAAGCCCCCCTTATCGGATCCAGGCCAGGAGGAATCATTACATGCCGAGCAAGGACATTCGCGACCCGCAAAATTTTATTAACCGTGAGCTGAGCTGGCTTGAGTTTGACCAACGCGTTTTAGACCAGGCATTTGACGAATCCAACCCGTTGCTGGAGCGACTGAAATTCCTCTGTATCGTTAGCGCCAATCTGGATGAGTTTTTCGAAGTCCGCGTGGCTGGCCTGAAGCAGCAGCGTCAGACGATGACGCATGAGACCGGCGCGGATGGTTTGACGGCCACCGAGGTGTTGGATCGCATTTCCAAGCGGGTTCGGCGGCTTGTCGATGACCAATACCGGTGCTGGCGGGATCATCTACGGCCGCAGTTGGAGGCGGAGGGCATTCGCTTTCATTCCTATCCCCATGTGCCGGATAACGAGGCGGCATTTTTTGAGGAGTTTTTTCATAAGCAGGTTTACCCGGTTTTGACTCCGCTGGCCATCGATCCGGTGCATCCATTTCCGCAGCTTTTGAATAAAAGCCTGAATGTTGTGGTCGAGTTGGAGGGCGATGACTTGGAAACCGATATTGCGGTCGTTCAAGTGCCGCGAATCCTGCCTCGCGTTGTCAAGTTTTCCCACGAGACGACGATGGACGACTACGTCTTTCTCGGAAATGTCATCCAGCAACACGTGAGCCGTCTGTTCAGAGGTGTCAAAGTCCGGGGAGCCCACTTGTTCCGAATCACGCGGAACAGCAACCTGTATTTTGACGACGAGGAAGTCGAAAACCTGCTGCATACGATCGAAGCCGAACTGCGCAAGGTGAACCGCGGCGCCGCCGTAAGACTGGAAGTGGAACACGTCTGCCCGGACCACATCATCCAACGGCTCCTCGAGCTATTTAATCTAGAGATCGAGGACGTCTTCCAAATCAATGGCCCGCTAAACCTGGTGCGTCTCATGCCGCTGGCGATGCAGATCGACCGCCCCGACCTGCGACACAAACGATTCACGCCGAATACGGTGGTGTCACTCGAAGCCGAAGCGGATGTGTTTTATCACATTCGCAAAGGGGATATTCTGCTTCACCACCCCTACGATAATTTCCAGATGGTCGTCGATTTTCTGGCGCAGGCGGCTGAGGACCCGCAAGTGCTTGCGATCAAGCAGACACTTTACCGCACTAGCTCGGACTCGCCGATCGTGCGCTCCCTCATCGCTGCCGCCCAGAATGGGAAGCAGGTCACGGTGGTCATCGAGCTCAAGGCGCGGTTCGATGAGGCCGCCAATATCAAATGGGCGAGAATGATGCGCGAAGCCGGCGTGGATGTGGTTTACGGGGTGACCGGATTAAAAACCCACGCCAAGGCAATCCTCGTCGTCCGGAATGAAGGCGATTCGATCCGGCGATACGCCCACCTCGGCACTGGCAACTACCATCCATCCACCGCAAGGATCTATACCGACCTAGGCATGCTCACTTGCCGCGAAAGCGTCACGGACGATCTTTCCGAGCTCTTTAACTTGATCACGGGGGTTTCAAAGTTCGAAGGGATGAACGACCTGATTTGCGCCCCGTTCAATTTATACGACCAGTTTATTGCGCTGATTGAACAAGAGGCTCGCAACGCCATCGCCGGCAAACCGTCGGGTGTTTACGCCAAGATCAACTCGCTGATTGACGAAGGAATTATCGAAGCACTCTATCGCGCGTCGGCTGCCGGTGTGCCGATTCGCCTGCTTGTCCGCGGCATGTGCGCCTTGCGTCCCGGCATCAAAGGAGTGAGCGAAAACATCGAGGTTCGCAGCATCGTCGGGAGGTTTTTGGAGCACAGCCGCATTTACCGGTTTGAGAATGCAAGCACTCCGATCTACTTGCTTGGCAGCGCGGATTGGATGCACCGTAACTTATTCCGGCGGGTGGAAACGGCGTTTCCGGTGGTTGCCGATGGGATGCGCGCCCATGTGGAAGAGATCCTCGCATGGTATTGGAAGGACAATGTCAAAGCGCGCGTCATGCACTCCGACGGCACGTATCACGATGTCCCGCGTGCAACGGGTGAACCCGACTTCCATGCGCAAGCGGAATTTTTGGCTGATGCGCAGCGCCGCCGCAAGGCGCGCATGGCTAGTTCGTAGCAACTGGCGCGGTGTCGGGGTAAACTGACTCGCCTTCGCTCCGGGCAATGATCACCGCACCCACGCTGTCTCCGAATACGTTGACCGTAGTCCGGAACATATCGAGGATTCGATCCGTAACCCAAATGATCCCGATTGCTTCGATAGGCAAGCCTACGGCGCTCAGAATCACCGTGATCGCAACGAGGCTGGCTGCCGGGATTCCGGCCATGCCGATGGATGTCAAAAGCGAGAGGATGACCACGCTCATTTGCATCGCGAATGTGACTTCGAATCCGTGAACCACGCCGTAAATCTGTGCGATGAATATGACGACGACACATTCGTACAGGGCAGTCCCATCGGTGTTGATCGACGCCCCCAGCGGAAGAACAAAACCACTTACCCGCTGCGAAACACCAGCTCGTTTCTGGACAGCCTCCATCGCAACCGGGAGGGTCGAGGCGGAACTCGCCGTCGAAAATGCGGTCAAAAGCGCAGGGGCCATCGCTTTGTAATGTTTCCATGGCGGGAAACCACCCAAGGTGCGCAAGACTACGGCCAACACCACGAACGCGTGCAGCGCCAGCGCCAATACGACGGTGATAAAAAACCACATCAACGGCTGGAATAATGAAAATCCTGCCCGTGCCAAAATCGGGGTCACCAATCCAAAGACGCCAATCGGTGCAAATCGGATCACCAAATTCGTGATCCCCATGATGATCTCGTTCGCTCCGATCCAGAATGCGGCCTGTGGCTCACGCAATGCGGGAGTCAAGCGGCTTACGAAAAATCCGTAGAGCAACACAAACGTAATCAGCCCTAGCAATTGCGAGTTGTCCGATGCCGTGGCAAAAATGTTCGTCGGCACCATGCGAAGCACGATCCCGAGCAGATCGCCGCCGTCGCGTTCTTTCATTTGATTGGCAAATTCTTCCGAGCTTTGGGCCTGACCCAAAATCTGCGCGGCCACATCGGGCGTGACGTTTCCCGGTCCGATAGCATTCACCAGCAACAACCCGATCAATATCGCGGCCGTTCCGGAAAGGATGTAATACGCTAACGTTTTGATTCCGAGGCGGGCGAAGTCACGTTCGCCACCCATCTGGAGCATCCCGGTGATGATTGATGTCGCGACCAGCGGCACGACGACCATCCGGAGTGCGTTCATGAACAAGGTGCCTATGAATTCGCACGTGCTGACCAACCCGACGGCGAAGCCAGTTTCCTGCCATCCGCCTAGGTTGATCGTTAATCCGCACGCGGCCGCAACGACGAGTGACGATAAGACCTGCCAATGCAGCGGCCAGCGGATAGGGTTCATGATGGCAGGGTGTTGAGCGATTTCCGGACCAATTTCGAGGCGTTTTTTCAGCGGGACCGCTCGCAAGCAGTGATGGTGTTAGCCATGAGCATGGCAATCGTCATCGGCCCCACGCCGCCGGGAACGGGTGTGATCGCGGCGCATTTTGGCGCAACAGAATCAAAATCCACATCGCCGACGATGCGATAGCCTTTCGGTGAGGCGGCATCATCTACCCGGTTGATCCCGACATCGATCACGACTGCTCCGTCCTTCACCATGTCGGCTGTGACGAATCCGGGTTTCCCGATGGCAGCGATCAAAATGTCCGCCTCGCGTGTGAGCGATGCGATATCTTTGGATCGCGAATGCACCACCGTGACCGTGGCGTCCCCGCCTGCCCCACGCGCCATGAGGAGCAACGCCATAGGTTTACCGACAATCATACTCCGCCCAAGCACCACCGCGCGGGCACCGGCTGTCGCGATGCCGCTTTCGGTGAGCAATCGGATGCATCCCGCCGGCGTGCACGGAATGAAGCCCGTAGCATCGTCCATTGCGAGTTTTGCCACATTGACCGGGTGAAATCCGTCCACATCTTTGTTCGGGTTGATGGCGCTCACGATGGCGGCTTCGTCGATGTGCGGCGGCGGCGGGGATTGAACGAGGATGCCGTGGATCGCGGGGTCTGCGTTCAAAGCATGGACGATGGTGAGCACCTCGTCCTGCTTCGTCGTCGCGGGGAGTTCGAGTTTTTTGGAATAAATCCCAAGCTCTGCGGCACGCTTGTCCTTGGCGCGCACGTAGGCAAGCGACGCCGGATTGTCGCCGATCAGGACGACGGCGAGGCCGGGCACTATGTTTTGGTTTTTCAGGGCCGCGACCCGTGCCGCAGACTCCGCATGCACGGCTTTGGCGATTTCGGTTCCGTTAATGAGTTTCATTGCGAAGGATGGATTCGATGCGTTGGCGCTCCCGTTCGAACGATTCCTCATCCGGCGTGGGCGTGATTTGCTGGTAAGCGTCGATAGTAACGTCGACGCGGGAAAACGGAAGCGGGATGCGAAACCCGTCCCATGTTTTAAGTTCGAGCGCGCGATGGAACCGCACATGCACCGGGACAATCCGGGCGTCGGTCTTTTGTGCGAGCAGGATGAGTCCTGGCCCGAGGCAATAACGCGGACCTTTCGGGCCATCCGGCGTCACGGCGAGGTCAGCGCCCGATTGCAGGTGCGCCGCGCATTCCAACAGGGCTCGCGACCCGCGCCGGGAACTGGACCCACGAATCGCACCCATGCCAAACCCAGCCATGACCTGCGCGAGGATTTCCCCATCTTTGCTTGGACTCGTCAGTACGCTCACCCCTTTTCGGCCCGCCGGATACTTCCGCAGAAATGTCATCGTCACCGCAATAATCCGGTTGTGCCAAAAGGTAATAATCAGGGGGAAATCCGGCGACTTTTCAAGAAACCCGGAGCGATCAACCACCCGCAGCCGAATCGTCAAAAAGACGAGCCGCATGAGAATAACGATCAGGCGAGCCAGCCAGCGGGCCTTTTGCGGGGTCATGATAGCAATTTCGCCAGAGTTTCATGCAATACCGGCCTCGCAATTTCCGCAAGGTCCCGGTTTGCAAATGCCACCCACATCACCGCCGATGTCGTATCCAGCGGCGCATCCGGAAATCCCCCCAGCGGCGATTCGTAAATGACACCGCCCTCTTCGAGCAGCAGCCACGCTGCCGCGTCATACGGATGGCAGACCAGCGATGACTCCAAATCCAAACACCGGAATACTAACGGCCGGATGTCTCCAACCATCCGATCATGCCCCGCGAGCAATTCGTAAAACTGCCCGCCCGTGCAGATGTATTGGTCATCAAAGATCGTGGGCGAGTCGTGTTTGCCCGACCCAATGATCTTATCCCACATCAACTCCTCGATCTGTGCGGTCAGCGTGCGGCCTTCCGGGAAATACTTCGCCAGTGAGGAAAACCCATGCTCAAACTGCTTAGCGCCCGAAGGCTTCAACACGAGCGGCGCTCGCGTCCCGTCGAGTACATTCACCGCCTCACTCACCAATCCCCGCCCACGCACCGCACTCACCTGATCCGCCCGCCACTGTTTGGTCGTCGGCAGCTCTGTCATGCACGCCACGCAAAGGTCCGAAAGCTGCGTCGTGACACCAAGCTGCGGCGCCAACCCCGCCAGCGACCACGCCGACCGCTTCTCATACATCAGCCCACGCGTGCCGTCGATCGGGTCCAAAATACACTTCCACCGGGTATCCAGCACATCCACACCGAACGGAAAACACAGCGGCTGCGCGTCGTCGATTCCTTCCATGACCACCTCGACCGGCTCCGACGCAGGCCAATTTGCCAAAAACCACTGCGAAATGGCTTCCTCGCTCAGTTTATCAATCGCGTAAATCGTGTCCGCCGCACTCTCATGCGCAACCTCAGCCATTTCGGCCACCGTGCCACGCTGCCCAACCACCGCATCCCTGACGAAATCGCCCAGCCCGCACAACAAAACCCGAAACCGCTCCAATTCCTCAGACATAATCCATGGTCTATAAGATGACTCGCAACCTGACGAGCGGAGAAATTGTGGCTGAGGGAGGGTGCGGCTTTGGGCGCTTCGCTCTTGCCTTCGGCAAGCCTGTCTCCCTGCGGTCGGCTGTCCGAACCGTAGAAAAAATGGGCTCACACGGAGGATTCGCCCTCCCGGACGGGGAGATGGCGCCGCGCGCAGGATTCGCCGCAGGCGTGGATGGCGTCGCCAACCGTGCGCCTGCTCGGCGAGGGGCCAGACCATTTTCAGCGGTTGGAATCACTCGCTCTCGCCGCCAAGGCGACCGGCCCAATGATCCACGACGCACGCATCGCAGCACTCTGCCTGAGTCACGGGGTCCGCCAACTGCTTTCAGCCGACCGAGACTTCTCCCGATTTCCTGCGCTCCGGGTCAAAAATCCGCTGGTGTAGTAAAATTGTTTTGCAAAGCCGCCCGCAAGGCCCGCTCGAAACAAGCGTAAGCGAGGCTGCCGCAAACTTGCTGCTATCAACCTCGTGCGGAAATTTCACCCGCCAATTGACGCGTGGAGAATTCGGGACAAATGGAATATCAAGGATGGCCAAAAAGTCCACCGATCCGAACGATCCCAAAAAACAAAACAGGCGGATGACTTTCGCCACCCGCCTGTCGGATAAGTTGATTGACCGAAACTTACGCCTGAGCCGAGCGGCGACGACGAAGGTTCCAGATCATGAACGCGGTTCCAAGTCCAAGGAGGAGGTAAGTGCTTGGTTCGGGGATCGCCGTGAAAGCAATGTTGTCAAGCCGATTGTTTCCGGCTGTCGCAGTTGCACCTGAAAAGGTCACTCCCACGAAAACTGTGGGTTGTCCGTCTACAATTGATAGAGCGCTGGTGTCTAACGTCACAATACCATTTGTTGCAAAGCTAACTGTTCCACCCGATCCACCCCCTGGAGCAAAAGTGGCGAAGTCGGAAAAACTCACGCCGTCCGTACTGTAGCTCCAAGTTTGAAGGCTGAAGCCGGTGTTCGTTGACTGCGTGGCGTAGGAGATTGCCAAATCTTCATAGCCGGTCATGTTAAGGGTGAAAACTATCCGATTCCCGTTGGCTGAAGAATTCGCCAGCGCAAGAGCAGAAGCACCGGATGTGACTGTCGAAAACGGAGTCCCAGCGGTATTGACATCACTTCCTCCAAATGCTGTGACTTGCGGACTTGATGCAGCCGAAGTCCAGACAGATGAACCGGAAGTTCCGTCTAAGTAAAGTGAACCAGTTCCAAAGTTTGCAACATAGACTAGAGGAGAAGAAGGAGCCGCCTGGCCTGCCGTGCCTCCTGTGGTTGTGGTTTGAAAATCCCAACCTGCTAAAAGTGTTTGGGCGTGGGCTGGCGCGCTTAGTGCGGCGGCTAGAACGATGGCTGTAACGATTTTCTTCATTTGATTTCCTTTCAATCCGGGTTGAGTCGAGACTTTGCAGCTGAATGTGCGGAGCAAACCTGTTTTGTCAATACGAAGCAACAAATTCATTGTAGCGAATTTGTCACATGGCCGCCGATGATTTCTACTTGCTTGTAAGAAGCATAATTCGTGCCAGAACGTTCGCGGCAACCAATAATTCTGTTGTTCCCAGAGAATGTAGCAGCGGACTAGATTCGCGCGCATCCCGAACCCACCTTTTCCGGCCAGACCAAAGGTTTTCCCTCCCCCCCCGCGAGGGCGAGGCGTTGAGCGCTTCGCTCTTGCCTTCGGCAAGCCTGTCTCCCTGCGCTCGGCTGTTCGAGCCGTGATTGAATCATGGGCTCACGTGGAAGTTCGCCCTCCCAGAGGCTGTCAGCTCCGACGGCCCGCTCCGCCGTTCGTTAAGCAGCGCTGCCAAAATGCGTCCATACGCGGGATTGACCCTCGGGTCTTGGTGTCGAGGATTGCGGTGACAGACGCCCGATTGGACTTGCCCGTTCTGATGTGGTCGATTTTACTGTGCAAGCAAGGCCGGATTATCCGGCCATGATCGAACATTAACCCAAACGCACCCGATATATGCCGCTTCCTGTTGGTTCTACTGCCCCGGATTTCACTCTCAAGTCTGCCACCGCTGATGGCCTCGCAGACATCTCACTCAGCGAAAACTTCGGCAAATCGCATACGGTGATTTTGTTTTTCCCGCTTGCCTTCACGGGTGTTTGCACGCAAGAGCTGTGTGACGTCACGGCTGGGCTGAGCCGGTATTCCGAGCTCGGAGCCGATGTGATCGGAATCAGCGTGGACAGCCCGTTCGCGCAGGCCGCATGGGCGAAAAAGGAATCGATCACGATCCCGTTGCTCAGCGACCTGAACAAGGAAGTGACCAATGCGTATGATGTTTTGTTTCCCGGATTGGCAGGGATTGGCGATACGTCCGCGCGTGCGGCCTTCGTAGTCGATAAGTCTGGAGTTATCCAATACAGCGAGCAAACTCCGAGCCCGAAAGAAGTACCGAACTTCGATGCGATCGTCGCGACGCTCGCAAAGTTGAGCTGATTGGGATTTCTGTGTCGGTTGATGACGAGGAACATCCGGAGGCCCCGCCTGCGGGCGGTGGACCAATTGGCGTGTTCGATTCCGGCATCGGAGGTTTGACGGTTGTTGCCGCGCTTCGGCAGTTGCTCCCGCGCGAACACATCTTTTACCTCGGCGACACCGCGCGCGTCCCATACGGCGGAAAGAGCCGCCGCACAATCGAGCGCTACAGCGTGGAAATCGGAGGGCTTTTGCTCGCAGAACACGCAAAAATGATCGTCGTGGCCTGCAACACCGCGTCGGCACTTGCGCTCCCTCGTATGAAGCAGGTCTTCAAGTGCCCCGTCCTGGGTGTGATCGCATCCGGCGCCGCAGCGGCCTGTCGCGGGACACGAAACCAGCGGATTGGCGTCATTGGCACTCGAGCGACCATTGCCTCGCGTGCTTACGAGCATGCGATCCATGAGATCCTGCCAGACGCCCGCGTTTTTGCCGCCGCATGTCCGCTCTTGGTGCCGTTGATTGAGGAGGGCATGTTTGAGGATCCTATCACGGACTCGGTATTGAAGCGGTATCTGGAACCGCTCGTGTATGAGGGGATTGATACGCTCGTGCTCGGATGCACGCATTACCCGCTCTTGCGCGAGGCGATATCGCAATCCGTCGGCGAGGCCGTTGCATTGGTGGATTCCGCGCAAAATTGTGCCACCGCCGTGCACGAGGCGTTGGAGCAAGCAAACCTCGCCGCCCGCCCGGGCACCGTTGGCCGACTCGAAGTTGCTCTCACCGATTCCACCGAGGGGTTTTTGCGGCTAGCCGAAGAAGCGCTGGATCTGGATATCGGGGACGTCCGCATCCGCGCCGTTCAGGCAGGGGAATAGCTCGCACCGCTCTCGTGTGGCAGCCGACGGTTTTAGGTTAGTCCCGAAAACGATTTTTGACAGAACCGGAGATCGACGGAGTCAATTTACAGAATGAACCGAATTGATGAAGAGGGACCAGGGTCGGCAGCAGAGGAAAAACTCAGGGCAGTCTGTATTTCTCATAACCCATTCTGTTTATTTTGTTAATTCTGTCAAAAATCGTTTCGGGTTAATCCAGAGTTTCCTATGGAGCCATTTAAAAATATGCTCTCCGCAGAGGTCGTCCGTGGGATCGGACGGGCAGTCCAACGGGCGCATCCGGCGTTCGACTTTGATGCATACGCCGCCAACATCGACGCATCCCTGGCGCCGCTCGAACTCAAGGCGCGGATGCACCACATCGCGGACCGGTTGACGCAGCACCTTCCCGAGGCCCCGCAGCAGTTGTTTCCGGTTTTGATTCAGTGCGCGCGATCGCATCCGGATGACCTCGTCGGGTTGCATGGGTTTCCGGTTTGGCCACTCACCGAGATCGTCGCCCGGCGCGGTGATGAGGATTTTGATCTTGCGATGGTCGCTCTCGCTGAACTGACCAAAGTTTTCACCGCAGAGTTCGCGATCCGATCATTTCTTCTCAATCACCCCGCGCGAACGCTCGCCCAGATGCTCGAATGGACCTCGGACCCGAACGAACACGTCCGGCGACTCGCCTCCGAGGGATCAAGGCCACTGCTGCCATGGGGTGAGCGATTGCCGGAAATCCTTGCCAACCCGGATTCAACGCTGCCCATACTCGATCGTCTGCACCATGACCCCTCCGAATACGTGCGACGCTCAGTGGCCAATCACCTCAATGATTTTAGCCGTGCCCACCCCGACCATGTGCTGAAGACGCTGCGACGATGGGAGAAATCGGGACACAAGGATTTTCCAAGACTCCTCAACCGCGCAGCCAGAACACTCGTCAAGGCGGGGAATCCGGATGCGATGGCGCTTATCGGCTACCGCGCGAATCCAGCAATCGAAGTTTTGGACCTAAAGGTGACGCCGCCCTGCGTGGCAATCGGTGAATCACTCGCGATCTCGCTGGAGGTGATGAATTCCTCGGATCATCCGGTGCCGCTGATGGTGGATTACGCAATCTTTCACCTCAAAGCCAATGGCACCCACTCGCGAAAGGTGTTCAAGGGCCGCGCTATGGACATCCCGGCGCATCAGGCCCGCGCGGTTACAATCACCCACTCCTTCCGCCCCGTCACCACCCGGAAATACTACCCCGGCGAGCACCTCGCCCAAATCGTGCTAAACGGAGTCCCCGGAGCCCCGCAACCATTCAAGTTGCAACCTCCAACTGCGGGAGGGTGAGGCTTTGGGCGCTTCGCTCTTGGCTTCGGCAAGCCTGTCTCCCTGCGGTCGGCTGTCCGAACCGTAGAAAAAAAGTGGGCTCACACGGAGGATTCGCCCTCCCGGACGGGGAGATCGCGCCGCGCGGAATTCACCCTGCACAAACGAATCCTGCTTTCCATCACCACCTCAATTCGTGAACGACTCCCTGATACGGCCAATCGTCGGGCGTGGCTGACAATCCAGCCCGCACTGGATTTTCACGCACGTAGGCCCATTTTTCTGAATAGTTTTCGCCTCGTCTCAGGCGCGTGTCCCAAAAGTCGCTTTGCCATCGCCACGCGGGGCTGCCAGCCTGGCGTGACACATGGCTTTTCCAAAACCGAACCCATTGCTCTAACCGGGTTTCGTTGTCGCCGGGCGCGCAAAACAGATGGATGTGATCAGGCATCAAAACATACCGACCCGCGAGCCACCGGTCGCCCGCAGTCCATGCGTCGAGGAGCAATCGGTGAGCGGCAGCACAAGCTAACCACGGGTGCCGATTCTCTGTGCAAACGGTAAGGAAAACAATAGTCGGCTCGGAACGTGAGATCTGAACTCCCCGGGCCGGATGTTTGCGGCCAATGCCTTCCATTCGCGAAACAGTAGACAGCCGAACGAGAAATGCAATGTCGCGCCGGCTGTTTTTCACTCGGAGGGCAATTTCCGTACGGGAGGGCGAGGCTCCGACCGAGCCCACTTTTCCACGGTTCGGACGGAGCCTCACCCTCCCAGGGGTGGACGGCTGAAGCCGGTGTGGGATGGGGAATTTCTATCGGGAAGGCGATTCTCTTGGCGAGCCGATTATATCAGGGTTCGGACAGCCGACCGCAGGGAGACAGGCTTGCCGAAGGCAAGAGCGAAGCGCTCAAAGCCTCACCCTCCCGGGGGAAAACAGAAAAGACGCGGATTGCTCCGCGTCTCTTCTACTCAGGGGTGGGAAATTTGGAAAATCAGGCCGTGCGACGGCGGCGCAGGATCACGAGGGCGGCGAGACCGACTCCAATAAGTATCGACGTGTTCGGCTCGGGAATCACTGTGAGCGTCCCATTCGTGAGGAAACTGCTGGTTTGCCAGGAGAGTCCACTGCCAAGAGTAGGCAGGGTGCCAAGCGTTGCGCCCGAGAAGTTGCCAGTCGTGAGGTCAAATGTATTTCCCAAAACGCCAGTGTATGAGCCACCCAAATTGATGGTCACGCCCGAAACCGAAGCCGTTCCAGATCCCAAGAACCGCCCGTAGGTTGAGATGTTAGTGATGTCAAAATTGAGCGCCGATCCACTGAAGGTAATGGGACCACTGAGTGTGATTTGGTTCGTACCGATATTCACAATGTTTGAGAACGCTAGCGGCCCCTGCCAAGTTGCGCTACCGCCGGCAGTAGTGCTGAGCGAGAACGATGCAGAAAACGCCGAATTGTTAGCAATCGCTCCAGTCACGGTAAGAGTATCTGAACTAAACGCTGAGATCTCTACTGGAGCCGTCAGGGTATTGTTGAAAGCAAACGACGCGACCGTTGTCGCACCTGTGTCTATCCCGATTTGATCGCCGGTAGGTTGCGTGCCTATTTGAACAGCACTAGTAGAGGTTGGAACCCCGTTGCTCCAGTTGCCTGCAGTTGACCAAGTTTGGTCGGACGCTCCGTCGATCCAGACTGTTATTTGACTTTTTGCTGTCTGCGAAAGTAGCAGGGTAAACGAGACTGAGACGATAGTCGCTATTGTTTTCATGATCAGAAAATTATTTACAGATTATAGGGGGTTGGCGATCTGAGGAAAGAAGTAGCCGCCGTAACGGCACCGCGTTTCAGGACGACGAATCCGCTGCCGGCGGGTAGAAGAAATGCAGATTGATCGGTTGTGGCATCGCCAACTCGGCGCCATGTATTATCGGTGCGTTGAAAGAATACATCCGTTTTTCCAGTCGTCGGATTGAAAACACCGATCGTATCTGCCGAGAGTGCACTGTTCGCTTTTGTCCAGTTTGTGAAGGTGAGCGATGAGAGGCGCATGTCGACCGGGTATCTGGATGCCGTGTAAATCACTTGTCCCGAGCCGCCTGTTTTTGTTGCAAGCGATACAGTCGGAACCTCGCCGACAACTGTCATCGAGACCGCTTGACGACCGGAACGACGATTCACGATGACAGACGAATCCGGGTGGAGAATTAGGTTGTTTTGGTTAGCCGTTGCGACGTGCGTTCTCCAATGGCCCAAAGAAGTGCTGAAGAAGTAAATGTCGAGTTTCGCTGTACTTTTGTTGTAGACGTTAATCGTATCAGCCTGCAAAGCGCCAGCGCCTCCCACGAAAGCAAGCGGGTTTCCAGACGTATTATCCCCGAAGAAGCTGGCGAGGGTGTCGCCCGGGATGATTTGGACTTGGTCTCCGACGGCTACCGCAAAGCCTGAGGTGTTGAGGTTGGTCGTTTGCGAAGAGTTGTCGGTGACATCAACGGTCACGGAGTTTGGCGTATTTGCCATCACTAGGATGGTGCGTCCTGCTTGCGCGCCTGATTGGACGCGCAGGAAGTGTGGTGCGCCTGCTTGAGTGAGTGGGAGCGAGGTGAATGGGGTGCCTTCGAAAGTAAGCGAGTTGGTCCCGACGGTGAGCACTTTTCCCGAAAACACGGGCATTCCCGTGAGCGGGACGGAGATGTAGGTGCTGGTCAGCTGAGTTGTCGCCGGGAATGTGTATGTCATCGCCCCGACCGGAGTGGTCGTTGCGTTTTGTGCGTGGACTAAAGTCGCGGCTGCGGCGAGCGTGAGGAGCGCGGCTACGAGTGTTTTGCTGGAGGTTTGCATACGTTAATTGGGGAACCTTGAACTTTGGACCTTTGGCAAGCTAGAGCGCTGAGGGGTTCGACGCAAGAGAGATTATTCGAAATTTGAGAGTTTGCGGTGCGCTGGGCTTGGCCGAATGTTGCAGGGGATGGCCATTGGAGCTCGGGCGCAAATGGTCCTGATCACGGCTTATGGCGAAAATTTTGCGCTATTTCGGATGTTGTGCCTCGACAGTTTGGGCGGGTTGCTTGTAACCAAATGGTCGGCGCATTCGTTTTATGGATATCTTGAGCCTTCTTTTATCACCTGAAATTTTCCTGATCTGGACCTCCATGGCTAAAACTTTGGGGCTTCTGGGTGTCATTCTTGGATGTGTGTCATTGAGTGTGTATGCGGAGCGGAAGGTGAGTGCGTTCATTCAAGATCGCGTGGGCCCGAACCGGGTTGGGATTCCGCTTACGAAGATCCGTGTTCTTGGGCTCGGGCAGATGATTGCGGATCCGTTTAAGTTGATCCTGAAAGAAAATTTCATCCCGAACAGCGTAAACAAGTTTTACTACTACATCGCTCCGAAGCTCGCGATGATTCCGCCGATTTTGGTGTTGGCGGTGTTGCCTTTTGGCAGTGAGTTGTTTGGTGTTCCGATGGTGATCGCGGATATCAATATCGGGGTGTTGTATGTCTTCGCGGTGTCGTCGCTCGGGGTGTATGGCATCGTGCTCGCGGGATGGGCGTCGAATTCGAAATACCCGTTTCTCGGGGGGATCCGGTCGAGTTCGCAGATGATTTCGTATGAGCTGGCGCTTGGGCTGTCGGTGGTCCCGGTATTTCTTTTGGTGGGCACGTTGAGCTTGCCTGAGATCGTGGATTGGCAGGTCAAAAACGGATGGATGGTTTTTCCGTTCTGGCCCAAAGGATTCAGCATCGAGGCGGCGATGCACGACCCAAAGATCATCATCGACTCGGTGGTGGCGGGGTTTTCGGTTCAGCGGCTCCTGCTTTGGATTCCGATGGTGATTTCGTTCATCATTTTCTTGGTCGCGATGTTCGCCGAAACGAACCGTGCGCCATTTGACTTGCCGGAGGCGGAACAGGAGCTCGTCGGCGGATATCACACCGAATACTCGGGCATGGGATTTGCGCTCTTTTTCCTTGGCGAGTATGCGGCCATGATTGCCGGGTCCGGCGTGATTGTGACTTTGTTTTTGGGTGGGTGGAGTTTGCCGTTGGTTCCGGATGGATCGGCGACATCATTTTTTGGGCTGGCGTTCATTCCTGGATGGCTGGCGGGGGCGATCTGGGGGCTGGTGAATATCGGCGTGTTTTTTGCAAAGGTGGCAGCACTCTTGTTTTTCTTCATCTGGGTGCGTTGGACAGTGCCCCGGTTCCGCTATGACCAGCTCATGAAACTCGGTTGGTATTTTTTCTTCGAACTCGCGCTTGTGAACATTTTTATCACCGCATTCGTCCTCGCATTCGTTAAATTCTAGGTTATGGCACTTGTACTCAAACGCCCCAAGTTATCGCTCGCCGAGAAATTGTACCTCCCGGCGCTGCTCGGCGGTCTATTTTTAACCATCAAGCACTTCGTCAAAACCATGACGGGCGCCAACAAGGTGACGATGCAGTATCCCGAGGAAAAATGGGACGATCAGCTGCCCGAGTGGTATCGCGGCGCGCCGACGCTGGTCAAAGACGAATGGGGCCGCGAGCGCTGCGTTTCGTGTCAGCTCTGCGAGTTCATCTGCCCGCCGCGTGCCATCACGATCAAACCGGAAGAAATCCCGGTGGAAGATCGTTGGTCGAAAGTCGAGAAGCGTCCGAAAGAATTCGATATTGACATGATCCGCTGCATCTACTGCGGGCTGTGCGAAGAAGTCTGCCCGGAGCAGGCGATTTATCTTCGAAAAGATTACTCGATCACGGGCCTCAGCCGCGCGGAAATGGTTCATAATAAAGAAAAGCTTTATGAACTTGGCGGTGTCATGCACGGCGTGGTGAACAAGTGGAACGAAAAAAAGTAGTCGAGCCGTTGTCGGGATGCTAAAACCTCCGGCGATTCATCAACCGCTTTGATTTCCTAACTGCCCTAACCGCCTTTACCACCGTGTCGCTGATTTTATTTTGGATCTTCGCTGCCATCATGCTCGCCGCCGGGCTTGGTGTTGTGCTTTCGCGCAAGCCGGTGAACTCGGCAATGTGCCTCGTCGTTGCGTTTGTCGCGCTCGCCGCGTTGTTCATCACATTGGACGCGTTTTTCATCGGGATCATCCAAGTCCTCGTCTACGCGGGTGCGGTGATGGTGCTTTTCCTGTTCATCATCATGTTGCTCGACCTCAAATCCGAGAGCACCCGAAAACTGAATATCCCGGCCTGCGTGGGTGGGGTGCTTGTGGTGGGTGGATTTGTGGGCTGTCTTGTCAAAGTGATCGCGTCAAACCCGGCTTTCCATGCCACCAAACCTGCGCTTTCGGGGCCTGTGGATGATGTGCGAGAGGTCGGGATGATATTGTTCGCAGATTTTAACATGCCGTTTCAGATTATTGGTGTGTTACTGCTGGTTTCGACGGTCGGCGTCGTGTTACTCAGCAAACGGCAACTCGAATGATGTCCATGGCTCCCACACTCGCCCATTACCTCGTGGTCAGCGGACTGCTGTTCACCATCGGAATGTCCGTGGTGCTTCTGCGGAGGAATATCATTATCATTTTCATGGGATTGGAGTTGATGCTCAACGCAGCCAACCTGTCGCTCGTTGCATTCTCGCGATTCAATTTGTCGCCAGCTGGATTGCCAGCTTACGACGCGCAGGTCCTCGTCTTTTTCATCATCACGGTCGCCGCCGCGGAAGTTGCTGTTGGTCTGGCCATCATTGTCGCCCTTTATCGTGCGCTCCAGACGACGCACGTGGAAGACTTGGACACTCTAAAGTTTTAATCCATGACACCGCAATCCGCCGCATGGTTCATTTTGTTCACCCCGCTGGTTATCGCAGCGGTGATTTTGTTTTTTGGCAGGTTTAGCAAACCGCTGAGCTCTGGGCTGGCGATCCTCGGGGCTGCGTTCACGTGCATCCTGAGCTGGTGGTTGTTTTCCGGGCCGGATTTTGCTGACCCCGTGCGGATTGACTGGATTGATTTCGGAAAACTCCTCGGGCCAGACTCGCCGGCGCAGTTTGTGGTGCCGATCGGGTTGACGATTGATGCATTGAGCAAGGTCATGCTGCTGGTGGTGACTACGATTGCGACCATTGTTTTCACCTATTCGGTGGGCTACATGGCCACGGAAGAGGGTTATTCGCGTTTCTTCGCAGCGCTTTCGTTGTTCCTTTTCTCGATGCTCGGGATCGTCCTCGCGGACAATTTCGTGATGATGTTCATCTTCTGGGAACTCGTTGGTGTGAGTTCGTTTATTCTGATTGGCCATTATTTTGGCAAAGATTCGGCCGCCGAGGCATGCAAACAGGCGTTCACCGTCAACCGAATCGGAGATTTCGGCTTCATGCTCGGAATCATCACGTTTTGGTTTGTCACCGGCAGTGTGATCTTTTCCGAGGTCGAGTCGTCGCTGGGAGCATTTGACCAAGCGCCGATCTGGTTGAATATCGCAGTCATCCTCGTGTTCTGTGGCACGGTCGGGAAGTCCGCTCAACTGCCCCTGCACGTCTGGCTTCCGAATTCGATGGAAGGCCCAACTCCGGTTTCGTCTCTGCTCCACGCGGCAACGATGGTCGCGGCTGGTGTGTATATGCTCGCGAGGATTTTCCCGATTGTCCTGTCGGCGCCGATTGCGCTTGAGGTCATTGGTTGGATTGGAGCGTTAACGTGTTTTGTGGCCGGGCTAATGGCCCTTCAGCAAAACGACATCAAACGCATCTTGGCCTACTCCACAATCTCTCAGCTTGGATATATGGTCTTGGGGGCGGCGGTTGGACCGGTCTGGGGTGTCCCGATGTTCCACTTGTTTACGCACGCATTTTTCAAGTGCCTCCTCTTCCTTTGCGCTGGCTCTGTGATCGTCGGTATGCACCACAAGCAAAACATTTGGGAAATGGGCGGACTTGCGAAAAAGATGCCGATCACATTCCTCGCCATGGTTGCAGGGACGCTTGCGCTGATCGGATTTCCGATGTTCGCCGGGTCATACAGTAAAGACCTGATTATTGAGTTTGCTTGGGTGAAAAGCCCGATCTGGTATTGGATGTCTGCCGGAGCGGTGGTGCTCACAGCCGCCTACATGACCCGCCTCATCGTTGTCGTATTTTTTGGAGCGCCTCGCACCGACTACGCTCGTAAGGCGGGTGAGTCACCGCTCGTCATGATCGCCCCACTCATGGTGCTATCAATCGCAGCACTCGCAGCCGGTTGGCCGATCGTTCAGAAGCAATTCATCCCGATTACCCACCCCGAGGGAGTGCCCGGCTGGGTCCATCTCGTCATCCTTGCGTTTCTTGCCATCGGGGTCATCTCAGCAATTCTCATTTACCGCAAAGCAGGGGCCAAGGACCCGATCTATATCCCTGCATTTGCTAACCGACTCTACATCGACGACGCCTACGCATGGCTGGTCCGGTGGGCGCAGGACGGCACCGCTTCCCTGCTCGCATGGGTGGATCGCTGGATTATCGAAGGCATCGGAGTGCAATTCACTGCTAAAATGACCTGGGCTGCCGGCTTCGCCCTCCGATTCCTCCAGTTTGGAAACATCCAAGCGTATGTCTTCTTCTTCGGTGCGGGTGTGATCGCGCTGATTTATTTCCTGTTTGCCACGACATGAGCGATATCGGACCACTTTTCCTTCTGACGATCCTGCCCTTGCTGGCAGCGATATTTATCATGGTCGGCGCCCAGCCACGGATGACGGCCAGAGTGTCGTCGGTGTTGCTCTTCGTTCTGACGTGTTTCCTGATTTTCCGCTACGACCGCGAAGCCGGGGATTTTCAGTTTGTCTCAGGCTGGACGGTGTCTGAGGTCATGGGGCTGTCGCTGCTTTTTGGAGCAGATGGATTATCGCTGGCGATGCTGTTTTTGGCGTCAATTGTCACCGTCGCGGCGGTTTGGGTGATCCCACCGATCAAAGACCGCGAGCGCATGTTTTACGCGTGCATCCTGCTGATTTCGACCGGGGTGGTCGGTGCGTTTGCGTCGTTGGATGTACTGTTCTTCTACGCATTCCATGAGGTTGCATTGATTCCGACGTTTTTGTTGATTGGAATTTGGGGCAGCGGCGACCGTCAGGCGGCAGCTTGGAAAGCGACTATTTACCTTGGGCTCGGCAGTTTTGTGCTGCTGCTCGGGATCATCGGTCTTTACTCGGCAATGCCTTCGGGAATCCGGTCGTTTGACCTCCGCGTGATCCAAGAGGCGGCCGCGGTGGGGGTGTTGAAGCCCGACGATTGGGTGTATCTGCTTTTGCTCATCGGCTTCGGAACTTTGGTTTCCTTGTTTCCGTTTCACTCCTGGGCACCGCAGGCCTATGCCAGCGCGCCGCCGCCTGCTGCCATGCTGCATGCAGGTGTGCTCAAGAAGTTTGGTGCCTATGGTCTCTTGCGGTTAGCGCTTCCGGTGTTCCCCGAGGCGATGCAGACGTATGCGAATTTGCTCCTGATGTTGTTAATCGGGAACATCCTTGTGATTGGGCTCGTAACGATTTCTCAGAAGCGCCTCGATTGGACGCTGGGTTATTCCAGCGTGATGCACATGGGATACATTTTCCTCGGGTTTGCAGCGCTCAACGAATTGAGCCTGAGCGGAGCGGGCCTGCTCATGGTCGCTCACGGGCTTTCGATCGCAGCCCTCTTCGCGCTGAGCGGTGCCATTCGGGATAAAACGGGCACACTCGACTTTTCGGAACTGGGCGGACTGGCCAAGGTTGCCCCGATGCTTGGACTTCTGTTTGGATTTGCAACCATGGCGTCCATCGGATTGCCAGGATTTGCCAACTTCCCCGGCGAGTTGTTGGTTTTCTTTGGTGCCTTCTCCAGTCCGCTTGCCTCACCGGCTGCGTTTGGCTTGAGTAACTTCCAATGGACCACGGTGGTAGCGGTTTGGGGAGTTGTGATCTCGGCGGTCTATATGCTCAGAGCTTACCGGAAGGTGTTCTTTGGGACGATGCCTGAGCGCTGGACCACTCTCACGGACATCGACATCCGGACGCGCTACGCGGTGATCCTACTTATTCTTGCCATGCTGATTATCGGGTTTTACCCCCAGCCAATTTTGGAACTCATCACACCATCCCTTCTGCTGCCGTGAGTGCTGCCTTCGGACTAAACCCAATCTTCCTGGAGGCCATCGTGGTGGTTCTGGGTATTTTCCTTTTGATGGTTGAGGCGTTTGTGCCGAGCCTGAAAAAATCGGTTATCGCATATGCGGGTATCATCGGGCTTGGCTTGGTGCTTGGGCTCAGTTTCCTCTCGAGCGGGGCGTTTATTCCGCAGGATGCGGCTTACGCTGCCTATTACACCGGGGATGCGCTTGCCATCTTCTTCAAGCAATTTGCACTGGTAACCACGATCCTTGTGCTCGTCATGGCCGTCGAGTACGCCCCGGTTTTGGAGACCGGAATGCCCGGTAGCCGCCCGGGTGCTGGCGTTGGGGAGTTTTACACCCTGCCGATCCTGACATGTGCCGGGTTGATGTGGATGGCATCCGCGACGGATTTCATCACGATCTTTGTGTCCCTAGAGCTCGTAACGATTTCGTTCTATATCCTCGTGGCGTTCATGCGCCGGAGTAAGGCGTGCTTGGAGGCCGGAACGAAGTATTTGATTCTTGGCGCGCTTTCCACCGGATTCCTCGTCTATGGGATCACATGGATCTTTGGCGCAACCGGCCAAACCAACCTAGCGCGGATCGCCGAGGTGCTGCCGCAGGTCGCCGTGTCGGGTCAGATTTCGCTGCTCTTCGGGTTGGCCTTGGTGCTAGTCGCGCTCGGCTTCAAGGTGGCAGCGTTCCCATTCCAGTTCTGGGTTCCAGATGTTTATCAAGGTGCGCCGACGCCGATTACCGCGTTCCTCTCGGTCGGTTCCAAAGCGGCTGGATTCATCGTTTTGCTTCGCGTGCTGGAGCCGTTTTTTGTGATTCCGGTCATTCAGGATAAGATCGTCGCGGCAATTGCAGCCCTGGCTGGTCTCACGCTGATCTTCGGAAATCTTGCGGCACTTCCGCAGACGAACATGAAACGTCTGATGGCATACTCCAGCATCGGTCATGCAGGATACCTCCTCATGGGCGTTGCCAGCGTAGGTGTGGTTATGGCAGGTCCGGCGATTGTTTACTACCTGACGGCCTATCTGGTCACCACCTGTTTGGCGTTCCTCGTTCTGATCATTGCTGCGAAGGCAATTGGAAAGGACGATATCGTGAGCTTCAATGGACTGGGCCGGAGATCACCTTATCTGGCCGGAGCACTTCTGATTTCCATGCTGTCGTTGGCTGGGGTCCCGTTCACCGCTGGATTTCTTGGAAAGTTCCTGATTTTTGAAGCGGCTTTGGCAGACGGGCATTATGCCCTCGTGGTCATTGGTGCAATCACGGTGGCGTGCGGGTTTTACTTTTACCTGAAGGTGGTCCGCGCCATGTATTGGCAACCGGTCCCGGAGAGTGCAGGCCCAGTGCCCGTGAGCATGCTTTCCAAAACTGTCCTCGGGATTTTGACCGCGCTCGTATTCATCCTCGGGATCTTCCCGCAGTGGGTGCTCTCGCGACTGACGCTTCAATAAAGCCCGCTCTTTAGTGCGCCGGGCTTGATTTTAAGCGCGCAACGTTTCCAGCGCGTCGGCAATTCCATCCCCGAACTTCTGCTCGGAAACAAAGCCACCGGCTGCGCGGACCGTTTCTTTTACAATCGGGATTGCGTTGTCCGGACAGGCGACGAACGCGGCGTATTTGCCGCAAAGCATGGACAGGTCATTGAAATGGTCGCCGGCGGCCATCGTCTCGCTGCTTGGAATCCCGCTGAGTCGGCAAAGTTCTGCAAGTGCAGCGCCCTTGTGATAGCTCTGATGGCAAAACCGGAGATACACCGTGTTGCGCTGCCACGAAAAATCCGCGAATTCCTGCCGGACTGGAGCCAGCGACGCCACCACCGACTCCATGATGTCTTCATCGGACGTAATTAAGCCGACGGGTACCCCTGATTCATGAATCACCGTGACGTCGGCAGTCGTTGGGATTTTTGCGATGATCGCGTCAAAGATTCCCGATGCCTCGGAGAACAGTGTCGCATGCACATCGTGGCAAATTTGGTTCCAATTTCCAAAATCACACCACTCGCCGGTATCGTCTTTGCGAAAAACCTCGCGTTCGTTGGTGAGCAAAAAGTCCGGTGCGACGGGGCAGGCGAACTGCTCGAGTCCCTCGATGGCATGCGGCAGGGAGCGCCCGGTATTTACGGCCCATAGGCCACCGGCACGCGAGTAGTCGCACAGTGCCTCGGCGAGTTTTGGTGAGCAACGCCCGTCGGACGGATGGCCGATAAGCGTGCCATCGAAGTCGGTGCTGAGAAGTCTGATCCGGTTCATTGAATGCGAGACTGTGCAGGTGGAGTGGGTCGGGCGGCAAGGCTCGAATCGCGGAAGCGCGGCAATTCGATTGGAGCCCGATGGTTGCGCTTGAATCCGGCTCCGCGAACGATATTCTCCCCCGACATGAGTAAAATATTTGTGACGGGTGGCGCGGGCTACATTGGTAGTATTTGCGTGGAGCAGATGTTGAACGCAGGGTATGACGTCGCGGTTTTTGATAACCTGACCGAGGGCCACCGAAAGGCGGTGGATACAAGGGCGCGATTTTTTGAAGGCGACTTGGCGGACTCGCGTGTCATCAAGCTCGCGCTCGAAGAGTTCGCTCCGGATGCTGTCATGCACTTTGCTGCCAACGCACTGGTAGGCGAATCGATGACCAATCCGGCAAAGTATTTCAGGAACAACGTCTGTAACGGACTGAACCTCGTGAACGCCATGGTTGAGACCGGCGTCGAGCGGTTCGTGTTTTCTTCCACCTGCGCGACGTTCGGCATTCCTGACCGGGTGCCAATCGATGAATCGCTGCCGCAGTGCCCGATTAATCCGTATGGTGAGTCGAAGCTCATGTTCGAAAAAATCCTCCGCTGGTATGCGGAAATCCACCCGTTTCGGTTCGTCGCTTTGCGATACTTCAATGCAGCCGGCGCAACCGAAAAATTCGGCGAGGACCACCGGATCGAGACGCATTTGATTCCGAACGTCCTGAAGGTGGCTCTCGGCCAAAAGGAGGCCGTTGAGATTTTTGGCACCGATTACGAAACTCCGGACGGCACCTGCATTCGGGATTACATCCATATCCTCGACTTGGCCCAGGCTCACATGCTGGCGATTGAAGCCAAAGAAAGCGGATTTTATAACCTCGGCACCGGTGGCGGGACATCGGTGCGTGAGATCATCGACACGTGCCGTGCGATTTCTGGAAAGGACATCCCGGTCGTGGAAAAACCGCGTCGTCCGGGTGACCCGCCGCGCCTGATCGCAGGCTCGGATCGCATCCGCAAAGAACTCGGCTGGACCCCAAAATACCAGGATATCCGTCAAATCATCGAAAGCGCGTGGGCGTGGCATGTAAAAAATCCGCAAGGATATGGGGATTGATTCGCCGGAAATTGCTTGCGTGCGAATCCGGGCAATCTAGCTTCGCACAGACCACGTGATGAGATTGAAGTTATCCGCCATTTTAGCCGCCTGTTTTTTGCCCATGCTTGCCAACGCGCAGTTTGGCAGCTTTGGCGATATTCCGGTTGAAATCACCGCGGACGGCGAGACACGGTTTGAGGGTGGTGTGGCCATCGCCGAGGACAACGTCCAGATCCACTACGGCGAGGTTGGGATTTATACGAGCTATGCGGAGTATAACCCGGACACCCGTGATGTGCTGCTGATCGGCGATGTCCGCATCTACACTGGAGACAATCTTTTCACGGGGCAGCGGGCGCTCTACAATCTGGAAACGAAACAAATCAGGGCCCTCGAATTTAAAGGGGAAAACGCACCGCTCCGGTTTCGTGCGATGAGTCTCAAGGCCCCGTCTCTGCGGGAGTTCCGCGTCGGCGACGCAGATTTCACCGTCGAGGACTCGTCCGAACCAACCTTTAAGATCAAGGCGCGGACGGTTCGGTTTTATGCTGAGGACCGGGTGGTATTTTCCAATTCGACGGTCTACATCGGGAAAGTCCCGGTTTTTTGGTTCCCGTATTTATTTGCGTTTGTCGATAACCCGGGGTTTCAGATCTTGCCGGGCTACGATTCGCGTTGGGGGTATTATATGCTCACCGCATACAGCATCCCGGTCGCCGGGGGCGCTGTGGTGCTGACTCCACGGGTCGACTATCGCACGGAGCTCGGCATTGCGGTGGGGTTGGATGCCGTCATTAATTTTGGTGATAATCCAGAGAATTTTGCGAACTTCCGGTCGTACTACGCTTACGATTCCGACCCTGAAGACAAGGTTGGAGGACCAGGCGAGCCACCGGAGGATGGGGATCCTGATCGCTACCGGATCAGCTACCAGCAGCGCCTGTTTTTGACCGACGACATTTACGCGTCGGTGGACATCAATAAGATCAGCGACCGGGACTTTTTGGAGGACTACTTTCCGGCGGAATTCACGGTGGATCCGCAGCCGGACAATTTGCTTTCGCTCACGAAATGGGATGAGTTTTACACGTTGACGCTTTGGGCGCGGTTTGCGCTCAATGATTTTTACCAGACGACCGAGCGCCGCCCCGAGTTGGCCTTGGACATCAAGCAACACCAGTTTTTTGGCACGCCGGTGAACTACGACGGTGAAACGACCGTCGGTAGCTATAAGCGTGTATTCGAAGAAAACTCGATTTTTCCAGATTACGACGCGGTGCGATTCGACACGTTCCACCAGATCTCTTATCCGAAAACCTACTTCGGATGGCTGACGCTGATCCCGCGCATGGGTGTTCGCGGAACATATTACGACAAAACGGTGTCCACAGTGAACTCGCTTAGTTCTCAGCAAGTTGCGCAGATTGCCCAAATCCAAAACTTAGCCAGACAAAGCGAGTTTGGAGCAACCGCGACGCAAAACCAAATCAACTCGTTGCAGTCCGCTCTGCAAGGTGCTGCTGATGCGGCCGAAGAGGAAGCGATTCAGTCCAGAATCGACGCGTTAACGGCATTTCGTGAGGCGCAAGTCAACCAAGCGGCTGCTCTGGACAACCGGGCCGCATTCATTGAAGGCGGTGGTACCGGTTTACTTGGCCGTGAACTTCAGGAGGGACCAGCGACATTCCGGCCCGTGGTCAATTTCGGATTTGAGGGATCGTTCAAACTTTCCCGCAAATACGAATGGGCTCAATCGAAAGCGTTGGGACTCGATGGTGTCCTGCACGTGATGCAGCCGTATTTCAATTACTCGTATGTTTACAACGCCGGAAAAGGCCGCGACGAAATCCCGCAATTCGATCGTGTGGTGCCAGCCACGAACGTGCTGCCAATCGATTTCCCACAGTTTGTCGCGGTGGACTCCATCGATACGTGGAATATTCTCCGCCTCGGTGTCCGCAACCGTCTGACCACCCGGCGCGGCGATATCAACTTTGCTTGGTTTGAGGTGGATTCATTTTTTGATGTGAATATCGAGAACCCGTACATCGACGACGGCGACGGCTCGTTATCCAACTTGATCAATCGTTTTAGTTTCCAGCCGGTGCCATGGGCATCGTTTGGAATGGAGGCACAGATGCCGTTGATCGATACCGGATTCACGGACGTGAACACCTTCGTGTCTTTCATGCCAATGAGCGACCTCCTCTTGCAGGTCAGTAACCGTTATTTGGAAGACAATCCATTTTTCTCCGACAGCAATCAAACCTCCGGGTATGTTTTCTATCAGGTCAACTCGAACTGGGGGCTCAGCGCGCAGGCCACCTACGAAGCGGAAGACTCCACGCTGCTCTTGCAGAGATATATGGTCCACCGCGATCTGTCGGCATGGACAGTGTCCTTGGGTGCTGAGGTACGGGAGAACGCCGGGGAAGACCTTGAGACCGAATACGGAGTCGTTTTCACGATGACACTCAAAGACGCACCGCAACTCACGTTGCCGCTTGCATTCGATCCGGGCACCGGGCCGATGGGTGGTTCGTCGGAGTAGACCGCGCCCGGCAGCCGGGATTTCAGTTCTACCGAACAAAAGAACGATGAGCCACACCTCGGCTCGGGCTTGAAAGACATCGTAAATGCTGGCACCTTTCCTGCATCGCGCCCCGCTGGTCGCGCGTAAATACCCTCTGGATACAACCTACCAATGTCTATGACCATCTCCGAGCAAGTCTCCGCCCGCACGTTCCCGCCGTTCAGTCTCACCCGGCTGATCAAAAGCACCTTCGAGCCAAAACCGGGCCAACGCATTTGTATCCTGATCGATTTGGAGAACCCGCGTGATATCGCAGGGTTCAAATTTTTGGAAAACCCGGACCTGTCGATCCAGCGCAACGCGCACCAATATTTTTACCTCGGCTTGAAGGACGGCGGATTAGCCGAACTTGGTTTGCAGGGTGGTGAGATTTTTGCGTATGAGGTCACGGGCGGAAGCAATCTCGATTTGCCTGATTTGGCAATCACCCCGGATGGAACCGAGCTGAGTTTGGAAAAAGACATCTATCCGAACTACGACATCATTCTTTGCATTTCCACCTACTCGGCCACGGCACCGCTGACGGCATTTGCCAAGCAGTATGGATTTCGTGGGGCGACGTTGCATGGGGTGAATCAGGTGATTCTTTCCTCGGGGCTCGCAGTGGACTACGACGATGTGAGCCGGGATGCCGAAAAACTGCGACTCGGAATGACCGGTGCTGATTGGGTTGAGATCGACTTTGAATTCGAAGGAAACAAACACACACTGCACTTGGAACTAGGCGGGCAGGAGGCCCAGAAAAGCCACGGGTTGTGCCGTGGCGACGAGCCGGATGTCGCAAACTTGCCCGCGGGCGAGATTTACTACGTGCCGACCGGAGCAAGCGGGGAGTTCCCAATGAAATACGAGGATGGGACGATCGGCCTCATGAAGGTAGGCGGCGGAAGAATCCAGAGCGCGGAATTGCTTCGTGGCAATCCAGAGACGGTCGCTGCGCACAACGCAAAACTTGTGAGTGACCCAGTCACGGGCGAGTTGGGCGAATTGGGATTTGGGACGCAGATTCTGCCGGTTTCCGGCAGGGATATTCAGGATGAGAAGATCCGTGGCACCTTGCATGTGGCTACCGGCCGCAGTGACCATCTCGGGGGCGCGCTCACACCGGACAAATTTTCGAATCACAAAAATGCAACCCACGACGACATCCTTTTCGCCCCGCACAAAACGCCGGAGATCAATGTGACGCAGGCTCGCATGCAGCGGGATGGTTCGATCAAGGTGATCATTGAGCATTTCGAGCCGTCTGATTACATGAAATCCTTGGTCGCTTGATGTCCGCAGTGCCCGTGCCCAAGGGCAGCGAAATCTACGAGTCGCCGAGTGCGGTTTCGGAGTATCTTTTGTTTCATTACGGAGATGCGGATGCCACGCTTGGCCCGCTGCCTGGCCCTCGCGACGCAGTTGGGTTTGCCACCCGGTTGGTGCAAGAGCTGATTGCGGGACCGGATCGATTGGGCCGGGCGCTCGATATGGGATGCGCGGTCGGAGCAACGGCGTTTGAACTCTCGAAGTTTTGCGACTCGGTGATCGGCGTGGATTTTTCCAGCGCATTTATCAACGCGGCCGGTGCCATGAAAACTCATGGCGAGGCGATCTTTCCGAGGCGCATGGAGGGGCGACGATATGATACGGTCACGACCTTGATTGACAGCGCTGCACGACCGGATCGGGTGCAATTTGAAGTTGGAGACGCTTGTGCATTACGCGACGACATCGGAGCGTTTGACGTGGTGGTGGCGGCCAACCTGATTTGCCGGCTGCCTGACCCAATGGCATTTTTGGATCGGCTTCCAAGTCTGATCTCTCCAGGCGGGCAGTTGCTTTTGACCACGCCGTTCACATGGATGGAAGATTACACGCCAGTGGAAAAGTGGATCGGTGCCGCAGCCGGTGGTGAGACGAGCTTTGAGGCGCTGAAGGCAATATTGAATACGAACTTCACGCTGGAGCTCACAAAAGACATTCCGTTCCTAATCCGGGAGCATAGCCGGAAGTTCCAATACTCGGTTGCGCTTGGATCACGGTGGCGACGGCGAATGCCATGCTCGAGTGCATGAGCATTCGTAAAGTTCGATCTTCATTTCATAGCGAGGGGCGTGAGATCCAAGTCACGGGCTACGCTCCATTATTGATCGAGCCCCGTGCCGATGTGTTGGTGTTGCCAGGTGCGGGAGGAATGTGGATCGACGGATCGCAGATGCATCATGTTGCCCGAAGCCTTGCGGAATCCGGCTTTGCCGCGCACATCGTGAATTATTTCAACCGGACGGGAACGTGGTTGGCATGGAGCGACCAAATCATGATCCGCCACTTCGCGACTTGGATGCGAACGGTGGACGAAGCGGTCGAACACATTGCACGCACCTCCAGTTCAAAATCCATGATCGGGATTCATGGGTATTCGCTGGGTGGATTTTTGGCTGTTGCTGCGGGGAGCCGAAACCCGCGTGTCGGAGCGGTTGTTGAGCAAGCGGGCGGCACGTGGGAAAAGTTTTACGACCCGGTTAGGCCACTGCCGCCAGTCTTGGTCATCCACGGCCGCAAAGACGAGCGGGTCTATTTTGAGGTGAATACCAAGCGCATGCGCCAGCGCGTGGAGCGGGATGGCAATGCTTTCCAACTGCTCGCATTCGACCACGAACGCCATCGCCTCAGCGCCGACGGGTTAAAGCAGTCACTCGACGCATCGGTCGCGTTTTTTCGAACGCATCTGGTGCCGCACGCAACAGCCGACAATCACTCCCGGATTTCGAGGTAGGTGCGGCTGGCCACTTTGCGTGTGCCGGGTTCAAATTCCTCGACTCGCATCGTCCGCAGCATCCATTGGTTTTCAATCTTCTGTCCGGAGATGACCTCAAACCGTTTGGCTATTCGGCCTTCAAGGTCAAACCCCTCGACCCGCATCAGCGCACCGCTCGCCTTATCGATCCAAAGGCGCGCCACGCCGTATTGCGAGCGTTTCCGCGGTGCTTGCACTTCGATTTTCCAAGTGCTGCGTGTCCGGATATTGTCCTCCCCGATAATCTTGGGATTTGGCCAGTAGAGAAAGTGCAGCGAGAGATCCTCGTATGTGATGGCTGTGCCGCGCAGGCGGTCGGACGGATTGACCTCCATTGGTTTGGAGCCGGGGGTTGAGATTTCGCGGAGCAACGGCTCCTTTTCAGCCAGCTGCAGCTGGATTTCCTGATCCGGATTTTCGAATCGGTAGCGAATCAGGCCGCCTGCCAGTTGAAGCGAAAACGGTATGTGCTCGCTGTTGATTCGGAGGAAGCCAGTGAGCGATGCATCCTGCGACATTTGCGTGACACGCGCCGTTTGCAAAATCTCGGTGGCGTTGGGCTCCGGATTTGCGCGGATGAATGGAGCAACAAGAATGCAGCAGAAAATGGCTGCCGGGAGTTTCGCTTGAGTGATGCGTGGAATCATCGGATGCTCCCACGTTAAATCACCTTCCTGAATGGATCAAAGCCTCTTCTTCACTATCAACCGCGACTGGGTTGTGCCATGGCTGGACAAGCCGATGGCAACATTGTCCAGTTGGGATGCGTGGTGGCCGGTGGCGGTGATCGGCGCGCTATGGCTCCTGATTTTCGGGGGATTTCGCGGACGCGCGGCATTGGTATGCATCGCGCTTTCAATCGGACTCACAGATGGATTGGTGATGCAAATGGCCAAAAAGTCGGTTGCGCGCCCTCGTCCGAATCAGGTGTTGGAGGGGGTGCGTATTCTCGATTTGCAGAAGGCCACGCCGCGGATGCTCGCCATCGGGCTGCCCGTGAAAGAGCGGTATTCCGAGCCCTCGATTCGTCCCGTGCAAGGACGATCATTTCCATCCGGGCATGCGGCGAATAATTTTGTCCTCGCAACTGTGCTGACGCTGTTTTTCCGCCGATGGGGTTGGTTGTATTTTATTCCTGCGGTGTTGGTTGCGTATTCGCGGGTCTATGTGGGATCGCATTATCCGTCGGATGTGATCGTGGGTGCGGTGTTGGCGGCAGGACTTTCGGTGTTGTGCGTCGCGATTGTTGAAGCCATCTGGCGGCGCTTCGGCGCACGGATTCTTCCCCGCCTCTACAAAAGTCATCCTTCGTTATTCGTATGAGGAAAGATTGGATGTGGTTGGCGCTTGCGGTGGTTGTGCTGACTGCTGCGCGGTTGTGGTTGGCGGCGGGGTGGACCGTGAATCCCGACGAAGCATTGCTTTGGTTGTGCACGCAGCGAATGGACCTCGCGTTCTTTGATTTTCCTTGGGGAGTTCCTTGGATGATCCAATGTGGCGTGTGGCTGGCTGGAGAGTCTGCGCTCGGGCTCCGGTTGTTTTTCCCCATCTTCGCTGGCGTCGCGACTTTCGCAGCGTGGGTGATCGGGCAGAGATTGGGAGGTCCCTCTGTGGGGTGGTGGTCTGCGCTTTTACTGAACGCAGCGCCCGGATTCCAGCTCGCCTCGTTGGAGGCCGGGGCGGTGATACCAGCACTTGCCGGCTCGCTGGTAGGGTTGGCGATGCTGTCGGTGTGGCGATCAAGTGTTTGGTCGTGGATGCTGGCGGGAATTGCGATTGCGTTTGCGGTGCAGTTCTCGATGTGGCCGCTTTTGGTAGCCGCCGCTCTACTCGGGTTTTTGGTGCCGATCGGAAAGCAATCGCACACCGAGATTCCATGGCTTGGATTGATTTTATTCTTCGCGATGATCGCCCTCGGTTTGTTGCCGTTTTTGATGTGGAATTTTATCAATCAGTGGCCGATGGGTGCGCTCAGCACTTTTCAAACGCTTACACACATGAGCGTTGGGGCCACATTGGAATCGCTAAACCAAGCCGTGCGAGTGGTCTCGGGGCCGGCCCTGCTGGGTGTGGCCGTAGGTCTCATCTTTTGGATTCAGAAATGGCGGCGGGAACGAAACCTCCGCTTGCTTGGCGTGCTCGCACTTCCGTTTGTCGTGGTTTGGTTGTTTTGTGCGGTTACGGGGCAGGCCAGCGTGTTTTTGATTCTCATGAGTTTTTTGCTGCTCGCAACAGCCTCGTGCGCACTGTTGTCGGGATGGCTGCGTGTGGGGCTCACACTTTCTGTATTCGTGCTAATGTGCGTCCAGTTTTATATCCAGGCCACGTCGCGGGTGAGTGAGCTGCCGTGGTCGGCTATTCGGCGCTCGGTCGAAGCCTTGATCGAGTCGGGTGAGGCCTACCAAGCCGCGCCGATTTTTCTGGTCGCCCAATCGGGCCGGCTTACCGCGTCGCTGAATTATCACCTGGAGCAGTCCGACATCGCAGGTGAAGCGGAGGTGTTCCCGTTGGAATCTCAGAACTTGGCGAGCCAGTTTGGGCTTTGGCCCTCCTACGATGACTTTGTTGAAACAAAGCTGCCGCCTGACGAGCTATTTGCGGAACTTCGCGCAGAAAACCCCTATGTCGGAAGATCCGCGTTATACATCACGCGGGAACCCGACTCCGCCTTGCCGCAGGCTGTCACTGCGGCGTTTGAAAGCATCCAACTGGCCACCACGATTTCCATGGGCGATGCGGGGACGCTTTACATTTATTTCTGTCGCAATTACCAAACATTGCCGCTGTGATTCCTGCCGTTCCGTCGCTTTCCATTGTTGTTCCACTCTATAACGAGGAGGAAAATGTCCCGGTGCTCCAATCCGAAATCGAGCATGCGATGCGGGGACTCAATTATGAAATTGTATTCGTCGATGATGCTTCGATCGACCGCACCGCTTCGGTGGTGCGAGTGGGAGACGGGGTGGTTCTGGTTCGATTCAAAAACAACGAGGGCCAAAGCGCGGCGATGCTGGCCGGAATGCGAGCTGCACGGGGTGAGACAATCGTTTTGATGGATGGGGATTTACAAAACGACCCTTTGGATATTCCGAAATTGTTAGACGCGCTGAATTCTGGCGCGGATCTTGCCTGTGGTTACCGGGTGCGACGTGCCGACTCCCTATCGAAAAAAGTTACCAGCCGCGTGGCAAACTTCGTGCGGAGCCGGGTGGTGGGAGATGGGATCCGCGACACCGGCTGCACTCTCAAGGCGATGCGTCGCGAGTGCGTGGCTGCGCTGGTCCCGTTCCGAGGCATGCATCGATTTATCCCTGCGCTGATCAAAAATGCGGGATTTCGTATCGTAGAAGTTCCCGTGAGTCATCGTCCGCGTCGATTCGGCGTGAGTAAGTATGGCCTTGGCAACCGCGCAGTCCGCGCCACTACCGACATGCTCGGAGTGGCATGGCTACAGAACCGGAGGCTCACGTATGAGGTCATCCGGACGAGCGGACAATGAGCGGCATTGACGCGGTGCTGATTGCGCTGGCAGCCATTTTTGGTGCTGCATCGGCGTTCTTTTCTGCCGTTGAGACGTCGATTTTTTCAATGTCAGACCACCAGCGCAGGCGGCTCCAATTTGAAAATCCAGCGCGGGCGTCGCGGGTTCAGGACCTGTTCGACCGCCCCGACGCGGTGGGCAACGCACTTATGCTCGGCGAGGCACTCTGCACGCTTCCGCTGATCGTGATCCTATTGCATCTGCTATCGTCTTTGGGATTCGGAAATGTCGTGCCGGAATGGGTCGTTGGGGCTGTCGTCTTTGGCGGAGTAATCATCTTTTGTGATCTTTTGCCGAAGGTCATAGCGTTGACTGCACCGATCCGGGTTTCGCTCGCCGGAGCAGAAATGGCCTGTATGCTGGTCCGGTTGTTAAGTCCGGCCTGCGAGTGGTTTGAAAACGTGTGTGAGCGTGTGGTGGGAATTCTTTTCTCGAGGGGAATCAAACCGATCCCGCACCTGACCGATAAAGAACTTGAGACGCTCGTGGAAATCGGACGTGACGAGGGAACCTTGAATCAAACAGAAAGCCGGATCATCCGCGAAATCTTGCGCCTCGAGGGAAAACCGGCGAAGCACTGCATGACCCCTCGCGTCGATGCGTTTTTCATCAATGACGAGTTATCAAATGAGGAAGCGCAACAACTCGTTCGAACCAAGCGACTGCGGCTTGTGCCGGTACGCGGGCACCGAATGGACGACATCGGGGGGATTCTCGACGTTCGCGAGTTTTTGCTTCATCCCGGCGTGCATTACACGGAGAGGTTGCAGGCTCCTTCGTTTGTTCCTGAGTCCATGCTCGCGCTGGACCTCCTTCGCGCGTTTTTAAATCATCGCCAGCATCTTGCCGTCCTCTTGGATGAATTCGGCGGAGTCGAGGGCATCGTAACGCTCTCCGACATCATCGAGGAATTGCTCGGAGAGGAAGGCCCGGATCCCAAAAGTGAACTCTACATCGAACGGCTTGGCCCGTCACGCATCCTCGCCGCCGGAAGTGCCCGGCTCGACGATATCGGCGAAGCGCTGGAGTATGCATTCGAAAAAACTGATATCGAATCGATTGGTGGACTGGTGATTAATGAATTGGGAGTCTTGCCCAGACCAGGTGCGGAGGTCACCATCGGAGGTTGGCGAGTCACTGTGCGCCGCGCCACCCGCAAGCGAATCAAAGAAGTCCTGATCGAGCCAGCGACGTCCCGCACTACCGCTGGAGGCGCTGCAAATCCGTCCATCGCAACCTCAGCCGGGGAGAACAAATGATCTGGCTTGGATTGCTCGCGTGCATTGTCATTTCATTCACGTTCTCCGGGATCGAGGCCGGGGTGCTATCCGTCAACCGGGTGCGCCTGCGGCATCATGCCCGCCGTGGCGAGGTCGCAGCGGTTCAGTTGGACGCGCTGCTTGGACGCATCGAGCGGCTGATGATCACCGTCGTCCTTGTCAACAACGCGGCGAACATCCTCGGGATTGCGCTGCTTTATTACTACTTCACGGGATTGTATGGTGCGTGGGGTGCATGGCTCGCACTTGCGGTGGCGCTGCCTGCCTTCGTGGTGACACTAGAGTTTTTGCCGCGCGTGATTTTCAGACGATTCCCCTACCGAACGCTTGTCGTTTTTGCTCGGATCTTAACGCTTGCCCATTGGATTTGCGCTCCCGCTGTGGGTGTGGGGGCATTTTTCGTGAAGCCGTTTTTGAATCGCTATCGGGAAAACCGGGACAAGCGACTGGTCCGAGTCGAGGATTTGCGACGCATCACCGCAGACAGCGCCAACCGGGGACAAATTTCGACGCATGCGAAAGATCTGGTCCATTGCGTGGTGGAGTTCCGCCACGTGAATGTCTCCGATATATTCACTCCGTTCCGCGAAGGTAGCACAGTGCACCCTGAGACTTCGATACCCGAGATTCTGGAGCGCGCGCGGGAGAGCGGATCGGATCGCTTCCCAATCATCAATGCTGATGGGCAATGCGACGGAGTGGTCCGCGTTTTCGATTTGCTGCGCGATGATGTAAAAACCGGCAGAGCCCAATCCTACGCCAGACGCGTTCTATCTTTCCCGATGGAAATGCCGGCCATGGAAGTTTTGCGGAAGCTGCGTGCAGCGCGATTCTCGCTTGGGCTCGTCAACGACTCGCATGGAGTGCCTGTTGGGCTGGTTTCCTCCGAGGCGCTGGTGAGGCGGCTTTTGACCGGGCAAAAATAATTTGTCCGATTCTGCATCCCGTTCTTGCAGCGAGGGGGGAGGTTGCATTGTATTAAACGAATTATGTCATCGGATAGCGCATCAATCTACTCACGCAAAAATCCATTTCCTGCCACCATCTCGGTGAATCGGAAGTTAACTGGCGAGCGCTCAGAGAAGGACACGCGGCATTTTGAGGTCAGCCTCAAGGGCTCCGATCTGTCCTACGAAGTCGGCGACTCACTCGGTGTTTTTCCAGAAAATGATCCCGTGCTGGTGGACGCAATTCTCGCTCGGACAGGGCTGGACGGAGCCACCACAATCACGAATCACGCGGGAGCAGAGGTATCACTTCGCGACGCGCTACTGAAAGATTACATCCTCACCGAACCCTCAAAGCAGCTACTCCAAGCAGTCGCGGCTCAAGATGCGACGGCAACTTTCATCAATGGACTTCTGGACCCTGCGACCAAGGGCGAGTTGGAGAAATGGCTCTGGGGGCGCGATGTGCTGGATGTATTGAACGAATTCACGCTCACGTTCACAGCAGACGAATTCATCAAAGTGCTCCGCAAGCTGCAGCCGCGGCTGTATTCGATTGCATCCTCGCAGCGTGTGGTGGGCGAGGAGGTGCACCTCACCGTGGCAAGCGTGCGATACGAAGCATTCGGACGCCAGAAATCCGGAGTTTGCTCGGTATTCCTTGCTGAGCGCGCGGAGGGCGAGGGGAAAGTCCCGGTGTTTGTGCACGGAGCAAAGCATTTCCGTCTGCCGGAAGACCCAGCCAAGGATATGATCATGGTCGGACCCGGCACGGGTATCGCTCCATTTCGAGCCATGTTGCAGGAGCGGAAAGCCACCGGCGCGTCGGGGAGGAACTGGTTGTTTTTTGGAGAGCAACGATCAAGCTCGGACTTCCTGTATCAGGAGGAATTTGAAGCCTACCTAGCGGATGGTGCCTTGGCACGCTTCGATACGGCATTTTCGCGGGATCAGGATTTCAAGATTTATGTCCAGCATCGCATTTTAGAAGCTGCCGATGAGTTGTATCAGTGGTTGGAATCGGGCGCTTACTTTTACATTTGCGGCGATGCGTCAAGAATGGCCAAGGACGTGGACACGGCCTTGCATCAGGTGGTGGAAAAGGCCGGTGGCAAGTCACCCGAAGAAGCGGCGGCATACATCGACGCCCTCAAAAAAGAAAAACGGTATCGCAAGGACGTTTACTAGCCGCCTCACCAATTTGTGAACGAGCGTAGTAAACACATCCATTTTCTCGGCATCTGCGGCACGGCGATGGGCTCTGTTGCCGCTGCGATGCGGGCACAGGGGTTTCATGTCACCGGGCAGGACGATAATGTTTACCCGCCGATGTCCACGTTTTTGGAAAACTCCGGCGTTCAAATTACTCAGGGATTTGAAGCGGATGGGATCCCGAAAGACACAGACGTCGTCGTTGTGGGAAATGCCATGTCGAGAGGGCGGCCAGCGGTCGAGGCCGTCCTGAACCGCAAGCTGTTTTACCTCTCTCTGCCTGAGGCGCTGAAGACGTATTTCCTGCGCGGGCGGCACAACCTGGTTGTGACCGGGACGCACGGGAAAACAACGACGACTTCAATCCTTGCGTGGATTTTTGAACACGCGGGAAGAAATCCGGGCTACCTCATCGGTGGCATCCCGGAAAACCTCGGCCAAGGTGCCTGTCTGCGGGAGTCGAAGTATTTCATCATCGAAGGCGACGAATACGACACCGCGTTTTTCGATAAACGCTCGAAGTTCGTCCATTACCTTCCCGAGTTGGTGATCGTGAATAACATCGAGTTTGATCACGCGGATATCTTTCGGGATCTGGATGAAATCAAAACCAGCTTCCGACGCATGCTCAACATCGTGCCTGAAAATGGTATGGTTCTGCTGAATGCAGATGATCCGAATTGCATCGATGTCGGGCGAACCTGTCCGGCGCCAATCATCGAAGTCGGGTTTTCCGCGAATGCAGCTAACCGCATTCGCGGAGTCGAGCACATGCCCAACGGCTCGGTCTTTGAGCTGTTTGGCGAGCGGTTTGAAATTCCCATGCTGGGTGAGTTTAATATCCGGAATGCCGCTATGGCAGCCAGCGCCGCCCGGTTTTACGGAATCGAAACGCAGGAAATCCGGTCTGCGCTGGCATCGTTTCGTGGCATTAAACGCCGGCAAGAAGTGCGTGGTGTAGTCGCCGGGGTGACGATCATCGACGACTTTGGGCATCATCCCACAGCCATCCGCGAAACGCTGGCAGGCTTGCGTAAACGTCATGCGGAGGCCCGCATTTGGGCGATTTTTGAGCCCCGGTCGAACACCACGCGCCGGGCGGTTTTTCAGACCGCGTTGCCGGAAGCATTTGTTGACGCAGACGGTGTCTTCATTGCCCAGATCGCACGCTTGGATCAGTTGCCGCCGGATGACCGACTCGACCCCGAGCGTGTGGTAGCCGATTTGCGGTCCGCTGGAAAGCGGGCATTCTACGAGCCCACGGCGGAGGATATCGTCACGAACTTAAAGCCACTGGTATCACCCGGGGACGTGGTTGTCGTTTTTAGTAATGGCGGTTTTGACGGGATCCATGACCGTTTGCTTCGCGCATTGTCTTAGGTTCAGCGACTGCCAATGCTTGTCTTTTGAAGTATTTCCTCGCCATAAGTGGTGGAGGAAATAATTTAAAAGGCTGATACATGAACGAAGAACTTCAGAAAGTCGTAGAGTCCGGGAAACTGAGTAAAGAGTCCGCCATCAAACTGGAGGCGCTGTTGCCCGGCGAGTATTGCCAGCACAAAAGCTGGGGCTTTGGGAAAGTGGTAGAATGGAACGTGCTAACCGCGCAGATGGTGATCGATTTCACCTCCAAAAAAGCGCATGCCATGCAGCTCGAGTATGCGGCCCAAACACTCGTGGCGGTGCCGTCAGGCACCATTCGTGCACGCGCCGCGGCGGAGCCAGACGCTGTCCGCGCGGAGGCCAAGGCAGATCCATCGGGCCTTGCCTGTGCGATTCTCACCGACTTTAACGGCCGGGCAACGGTCGAGCAATTGCAGTCCTCGCTCGTCCCGGATGCGATGGACATCGTCGCCTTTCGCAAATGGTGGGACTCCGCCAAGAAGAAACTTCGCTCAGACGCCCGTGTCCACCTGCCTGCAAAAAAGACCGAGCCGATCGAACTGCACGCAGAACCCGTCCAGCAAAGCACCAAACTTTTTGGTTCCTTTCACGACGCCCGCCATCCGAAAGACCAAGTCGTCGCGATCGACTCCGTCATCAAAGCACTCGACGACCTCGTCGAAGAAGTGGACGAACTCAAAGCCGTAACAGCCTCCCTCGAGGAAAATGCAAAGAAGGGCCAAAAACTCCACACCGTGCAGGCGATCGAGTTGTTGCTCGCCCGCGACGAAATCATCTCCCGCCACAAAGCACTCCAACTCGGCGAGGATGTTCCAAAAGTCGAGGACTTCCTCAAAAGTGAACAATGGCGTCTTGCCGAAATTTTCAGCACGCTACCTGCATCCAAGCACCGGAGGATTCTCGCGCACTTTCCAGCCGCATTTCCCGACAACTGGCAGGATAAAGTCCTCCAACTCGCACTCAAGACCACGAGCCCACGATTGGTTCAGGAAATCGCCAGATTGTTCGAAGAACAAGGAAAGCAAACAGACTTCGCGGCAGCATTGGACAAAATCATCCGCGAACGCAATGCCTCCCCCGAGATGCTTCTATGGCTCTGCAAGGAACGCGGCGCCGGATATGAAGGTGTGTTTAATATCGACCTCTTCAGCGCGGTGCTTTCGTCCCTTGAGCAGGACATGCTCTCCGACATCACACGCGGGACGCGCCTTGCAGATCTCATCCTCGATGACAAAACCTTGCTTTCCGACCTCCTCGGCTCGGCCACCAAGGTCGAAGTGCGCGATGTGGTTCGAAAATTGAAATTGACCACCGTCTTCGACGACCTCGATAAACGCTCGCTGCTCGGACGGATCATCAAGCTCCAGCCGGAAATTGCCACAATGATCACCGGCGGTCAGGAAGAAAGCCGGGACGAAAGCCTTGTCGTTTCATGGGCCAGCCTCGAACGCCGCCGCTTGGAATACGAAGACCTCGTCAACCGCCAGATTCCGCAGAACATCCGCGACATCAACATCGCCCGCTCATACGGAGATTTACGCGAAAACTTCGAATTCAAGTCGGCCAAAGAACAACAAGCCGTTCTCCAACGAAAACAGGCGGAAATGCAGCGCGACCTCGACATGGCTCGCGGAACAAACTTTGAGGACGTGGATACCGCGCGCGTCTCGATCGGCTCGATCGTATCGCTCCTCGACGCAACCACGGGAACCAACGAGACCTACTCGATCCTCGGGGCATGGGATAGTATCCCGGAAAAAGGCATCCTTTCTTACAAGGCCGCGATTGGTCAGGCACTGCTCGGGCATGGCCCGGGCGAGGTCGTCTCGCTGCCCACCGAACGCGGTTTGCGGCAGGTCAAAATTGAGTCAATTGCCGCATTCAAAGAACTTGAACTGCTCGGAGAAACGCCGGAATCTTCGAACTGATCTTTACCAAGCCCCGCGTCTTTTTCTTCTAACAAACCACGAAAAAACCCAAACATGTCCGACACAACCATCATCTCGCTGAACGCCCGCCAAATCCTTGACTCACGCGGCAACCCCACTGTCGAAGTGGATGTCGAACTGCTCGGCGGCGCCATAGGACGGGCCGCAGTGCCAAGCGGCGCCAGCACCGGAGAGCACGAAGCAATCGAACTCCGCGACGGTGTCAAAACAAAATATCTCGGCAAAGGAGTCCTCAAAGCAGTCGATAACATCCTGAAACTCATCGCCCCCGAAGTCGTGGGAATGGATGCGCTCGATCAGGTCAGCATCGACAAAGCCATGATCGCGCTGGACGGAACCCCAAACAAAAAGAAACTCGGCGCAAATGCAATTCTCGGCGTTTCGCTTGCAGTCTCCAAGGCGGCGGCCGCCCAGCTCGGGCTCCCGCTTTATAAATACCTCGGAGGCCCCAACGCCAAGGTCCTCCCGGTCCCGATGATGAACATCCTGAATGGTGGCGCCCACTCGGACGCTCCGATCGATTTCCAGGAGTTCATGATTATGCCCAAGGGGCTGCCGACATTCTCGGAAGCGCTGCGATGCGGCACCGAAGTTTTCCACGCGTTGAAATCTGTTCTCAAAGCACGCGGACTCTCCACCGCGATCGGCGATGAAGGTGGGTTTGCTCCCGCGCTGACCTCCGTGGACGACGCGCTCGACTCGATTGCCAAGGCCGTTAAAAATGCAGGATACAAATTCGGCAAAGAGGTCTTCATCGCTCTCGACAGTGCAGCGAGCGAGTTCTACGACGCCTCCAAGAAAAAATACGTCTTCAAAAAGGGTGACGGCTCCGTTCGGACATCCGAGGAGATGGTTGAGTTCTACAAGACGCTCTGTGCGAAATACCCGATCATTTCGATCGAGGACGGATGTGGCGAAAACGACTGGGCCGGATGGAAAAAACTCACCGATGCACTCGGAGACAAAGTGCAGATCGTCGGCGACGACCTGTTTGTCACGAACGTCGACTTTCTGCAAAAGGGCATCGACACCGGCACCGCGAACTCGATTCTCGTCAAAGTGAACCAGATCGGCTCTCTCACCGAGACGCTCGATGCCATCGAACTCGCCCAGATCAATAAATACACCGCGGTGATCAGTCACCGCTCGGGCGAGACCGAGGATACCACGATTGCGGACATTGCTGTGGCCACCAACGCCGGCCAGATCAAAACCGGATCGCTTTGCCGGACGGACCGCGTTGCGAAATACAACCAACTCCTGCGGATCGAACAAGAGCTTGGCGCGAACGCCATATTTGGCGGACGCATGCACTAACCCCGTCGCTGGGCTGAACCGATGAGGACGTCCGCCAAACCTGATTTCCGCAAACGCCGGGAAACAGACTTTTGGCGGGCCGCCAATCGCTTGCTCCTCGGGCTGATCGTGATCGGCGCGATCGTCGCGGCAGTCATTACCTTCTACCCGGAGTTCCGACGCATCGAGGAAATGAAGGCCAGTATCGGGCGACTCGACGTGGAGCTCTCCGAGGAGCAACTCAAACTCCGCCAGCAGGAGCGCGAGGAGCACTGGCTGAAAAATGACCCCGAGTATGTCGAAATGCAGGCCCGGGAACTCCTCGGAGTCATGAAAGAGGGCGAGACGATCTTCCGGCTCGACCTCGAAAAAAATGTAGCCCCGCCCGTGACTGCGGACCCGCCGGCCCCACCCGCGGAGTAACTCGGCCGCAGATAGAGCGCGCTCGGAGCGATTGCTCTTTTAATGCCCTCGCGGGTCACACTAGCTTACCAGAACTTATGGCAGACGAATTTTTCACGGTTGACACCTCCGCGCTTTCCACCCGAGTGGGCGAATTGCGGAGGTATCTTTGACTTACCTAAGCTTGTAGCCCGACTCGAGGAACTCGAGTCGAACATGACGCAGCCCGATTTCTGGGATCGTAAAGAGTCCGCACAGCGCGACGTCGAGGAAGTATCCGCATTGCGCGGGAAAATCCTCCCGTTTCGCGAAATCCAGAGCCGTGTAGAGGACTTGGATGTCCTCATCGAAATGGCCCAGGAAGAAGCCGATCCGGCCATGCGGGCCGCCGCATTGAATGACGTCCACAAGGAATTTGCGTCCGTCGAGGCCGATCTGGATAAGTTCGAACTACGCCAGTTTTTGTCCGGCGACTTCGATAGTAACCCCGCGTTCTTGACGATTCACGCCGGCGCGGGCGGCACGGAATCCTGCGACTGGGCAGACATGCTGCTTCGGATGTATCAGCGGTGGATGGAACGCAATGCCGTGCGGTCCGAAGTGGTCGATATTCAAGAGGGTGACGAAGCGGGGGTGAAAAGCGTGACTTTGCGGGTCACCGGCGACTACGCCTACGGCTATCTCAATTGCGAGCGTGGTGTGCATCGGTTAGTCCGGATTTCACCATTTGACTCGAACAAGCGCCGCCACACGTCATTCGCCAGCGTGGACGTCGTCCCGGAAATCGAGGATGCCGCAGTCGAGATCGACGAAAAGGATCTCAAGATCGACACCTACCGAAGCGGAGGCAAGGGCGGGCAGAATGTCAACAAGGTCGAAACCGCCGTGCGCATCACACACGTTCCGAGCGGCATCATCGCCGCCTGCCAAAACGAGCGGAGCCAGCTCAAAAACCGCGTCACCGCCATGAAAATGCTGAAAGCAAAACTCATGCAGATCGAGGCCGACAAAAAACAGGCCGAAGTGGATCGCCAATACGGAGAAAAAGGAGACATCGCCTGGGGCAGCCAAATCCGCTCCTACGTTTTCCAGCCATACCAGATGGTCAAAGACCTCCGAACCGGAGTGCAAACCAGCGATATCCAGGGGGTCATGGACGGCGATATCCAGGAATTCATCGAGGGCAAACTCCGCGGCCTCACCTACAAAAAGGGCAGCAACGATGAGGACGACGATTAACCCCAGATCCAGCAATCGAACAGGTTTAGACAGCAACTGTGTTTGTGAAAGAGTTTAAATCGGAGTTGGGATGGGGCATCTGGCGAGGGAGTTGAGGTGGATAAGGAGTTTGCGCATGACGGCGGTGAGTGCGAGTTTGAAGGGTTTACCA